>Ga0207733_100256_pt1 | contig 44724 bp, 48 predicted proteins | sample A23P3SouthBayCA_FD_187735 | JGI IMG/M metagenome (GOLD analysis project Ga0207733, IMG submission 187735) | Aerobic enrichment media microbial communities from Eden Landing Ponds, California, USA - A23 P3 (SPAdes) | ecosystem: Environmental > Aquatic > Marine > Unclassified | place: Emeryville...
GTCGAGGGCGAACCCGACGAACCGCCGAACGACTGGGAGTCGATGTTCGGCGGCCCCGCGTGGTCGTACGACGAGGAGCGCGAGGCGTGGTACCTCCACGTGTTCAACGAGAACCAGCCGGACCTGAACTGGCGCAACCCCGACGTTCGCGCGGCCGTCAAAGACGTCGTCACCTGGTGGGTCGAGCAGGACATCGACGGCTTCCGCATGGACGCGATCAGCCACCTCTCGAAGCCCGAGGGCTACCCCGCGGGCGACCCCGACGAGCCCGGCCCGCTGGGCTCGGAGCACTACACCTTCGGCCCGCGGCTGGGCGAGTACCTCGACGAACTCGGCGAGGTCGTCCCCGAGGGGGCGATGTCCGCCGGCGAGATGGGGGGCGCCGACGCCGTCGACGCCCGGGAGTTCGTCCAGCGCGGCGACTGCCTGGACATGGTGTTCCACTTCGACCACCTCGACGTCGACCAGGCCGACGACTGGACCGACGACAACTGGGGCGAGTGGAGCCTCCCCGAGTTCAAGCAGCTGATGACCCGCAACCAGCGGGAGGTCGCCGCGAAGGCCTGGGAGGCGCTGTTCCTCGGCAATCACGACCACCCGCGGATCGTCTCGCGGTTCGGCGACGAGTCCGAGCGCCGACGCTCGGCGAAACTGATCGCCACCTTCCTGCTGACGATGCGGGGCACGCCCTACCTCTACCAGGGCCAGGAACTCGGGATGACCAACACCGAGTTCGAGAGCCTCGACGAGATCGACGACGCGATGACGGTCGGCATCGTAGAGGACATGCTCGACGCCGGGACCGTCGACGCCTTCGACGACGTGCGCGAGGCCGTCAACTACCGCAGCCGCGACCACGCCCGCACGCCGATGCACTGGGCCGACGCCGACGGCGCCGGGTTCTCGACGGGCGACCCCTGGCTGCCGGTCGACGACAGCTACACCGACGTCAACGCCGAAGCCGCCCGCGCCGACGAGGCGTCGGTGTTCCACCACTACCGCCGGCTGATCGACCTCCGGGACGACGACCCCGTGTTCGTCTACGGCGACTACGACCTGCTCGTCCCCGACGACGAGCAGTTCTACGCGTTCACCCGCGAACTCGACGGCGAGCGTCGGCTGGTCGTCTGCAACTGGTCCGACGAGTCGGCCGCCTTCGAGCCGGCCGACTTCCAAGCGGCCGACGCCGAACCCCTCGTGACCAACTACGACGACGCGCCGACCGACCCCGTCGGCGCGACCTTCCGCCCGTTCGAGGCCGTCGTCTACGCGTTCTGACGCTCGCGGCCGGGCCCGCTCCGGCCCGATCCGCCTCGGGCCCGATTCAGTACCCGGTGGCGAGGTAGGTGTGGACCGCGTCGCCCGATCCGAGCAGGTCCGCGAGCGCGACGGCGAAGTCCTCCATCGAGATGTAGCTGTCGCCGTCCTCGTCGGCGACGAGTTCGCCCTCGGCGGTGCGGTACTCGCCGGTCCGTTCGCCGGGTTCGATCAGCGCGGCCGGCGCGAGATAGGTCCACGCCAGGTCGTCGGCCTCGGCGAGGTTCTCGTAGGCGTCGATGGCCGCCCGGGCGACCGGCTCCCACTCGTCGGGGAACTCCTCGGTCTCGACGAGCCTGGTGTCGGGCCCGACGTGCAAGCCGCCCGCGCCGCCCGTCCAGACGAGGCGGTCGACCGAGGCGCGGCGCATTCCTTCGACCACCGCGTCCATCAACTCGACCAGCACCGCCGGGTCCTCGCCGTCACTGGGGCCGAGCGCGCTGGCGACGGCGTCGTGACCGGTCGCCAGTCGCGCCACGGCGTCGGGGTTCGACGCGTCCCCCGACACGGCGACGAACGACGAGTGGTCGATCCCCTCGACCGTTCCGCTCCGGGAGACGCCCGTCACTTCGTGGCCGCGGTCGAGCAGTTCCGTCGCGACGCGCCGCCCGATCCGCCCGCTCGCTCCGAGCAGAAGTACACGCATGGTATCACGGCTGTTGGGTCGGGATCCACATATAGATCGGCTGACACCGGTGTGACCAGGTGACGTCGGTACCACCGCAGCGGACCGCCGCGACCGCGGTCTCGGTCTCGACGGGGCGCGACCGCTCGCGTCCGTTCAGGACTGGGGCCGCAGTTCGGTGTCGAGATACGACGACAGCGAGACGCGCACCGCGGCGACGGCCGTCTCCCGGTCGCTCGTCACGCGGCCGTACATCGCGCCGTTGATCGTCGCGAGGACGTGTTCGGCGACGCGGTCGGCGTCCACGTCGCGAAACGTGCCGTTCTCGATCCCGCGCTGGACGATGTCGCGGATCGTCGCCGCGAGCTGTTCGTCGATCTCGGTGAACTGCTCGCGGAACGCGTCGCTCGTCACGGCCTGTCCGCGAAGCCCGATGACGGTCGCCTGGACCCGGCGCTTCTCCTCGTCGACCCTGAGCGGGAGGAGCTTCTCGACGACGTGTTCGAGCTCCGCCCACGGGTCCTCGCCCGTCTCGGTCTGGACCGAGGACTCGAACTGGTCGATCGCGTACTCGAGGAACGCACCCAGGAGCACCTCTTTCGAGTCGTAGTGGTAGTAGATCGACGCCTTGGACTTCCCGAGCTCGTCGGCGATCCGAGAGATCGACAGCCCCGCGTACCCGTGTTCGAGGAGCGCCCGGTACGTCGCCAGCATGATCTCCTCTTCGGCCTCCGTCCAGTCCCTGTCGCTCGTTCCACCGTCGGCCATCTCGGTCAACCCGCCGTCGGCGCGGTCGGCGCAACCGTCGTTCGGTCCGCCCGTCATCGCTGGTCGCCCTCCGACCCGTCGCCGTCGTGCGGCGCCACGACGCGGAGGTCACCGAACTCGGTCGTACACCAGTGACAGAAGTCGAGTTCGAGGTCGATCGGGCGCCCACAGGCCGGGCACTCGGCTCGATCGGCCGTCTCCGTCGAGTCGGCGGGCGCGCGACGGTCGAACAGCGCGATCCGATAGGCGTCCAGCGCGCTCAGCGCGGCGACGACCGCGACCGGGGCCAGTGCCAGCGGGTCGACCGCACCGCCGCTGGCCACGGCCGTCACCGCCGGCTCGGGGACGAGCAGGGCCACCGCCGCGTAGCCGAGGGCGGCCCACGTGACCGCTCTGGCCCAGCGACGCAGGTAGAGATGGCCGAGTCCCGCCGCGACCGTGCCGAGCAGCGCGGCGACGATCGGGCGACGGGCCGAAGACGCATCTGACATATTTTAACCGAACGTTCGGTAAATCTTAAGCGTACCGGTCCCTCCACTGCGGTTCGGTCGTCGCAGAGCGGACGGGCGACGTGTCCGGTGCCGGCGGCACGACGTTCCGTCGACAGACCGACTACCAGCGGTGGGACGCGCCGCTCTCCGGCGTGCTTCGTCCGCCGTCACATACCGTTCGGTTAGTTTCTCGCTCTTCTGCTCGACTATACTGGCGGTTTACGCGACTAACGGCCCCGTATCTATCGGAGATCGACCGTGGCTGAACGAACGTTCGGTAACATTCAGAAGGCTTATGTCGACCTTGTCAGTAGAGAAGTACAGACACAGAATGGACAGACATCCACCGCACTCGGCCGCGGAGTCGAACGGATGAGAGGTATCGAACGCATCGTCGACGGGTTGCTCGACCACAGCCGGGCGGTCATCGTCGTCATGCTCGTGCTCACCCTCGCGCTGGGGAGCGGCGCGTCGATGGTCGAACAGAGCTCGTCGCTCGACCAGTTCCAGACGGACTCGCCGGAGGCCGAGGCGCTGGATTACGTCGATGCGAACTTCTCGACCGGGTCGGAGAACACGACATCGGCGCAGATCATCGTGCGCGACGACAACGTCCTCGACCGCGAGTCGCTCGTGGGCCTGATCGAGTACCAGCAGGCCCTGCGAGAGAACAGGACCGTCAACGAGACCCTGGTCTCCGAGAGGCCGACCGCGAGCGTCGCGAACGTGGTCGCGACCGCGGCCATCCAGCAGGCGGAGGGCCGCGACGTTCAGGCCGTCGCGACCGAGTTGCAGCGGCTCAACCGGACGGTAGCGGAGGAGCGGCGCGCGCTCGGAGCTCGCAACCAGACGCTCTCGGCGACGGCCGCGTCGCTCGAACGGCAGCTGACCGTCTTGCGAGAGAACCCGAACGCGAGCGCCTCGGCGGCGTTCGCCGAGGTCCGCGCGAACACGTCCGTCGAACTGAACGAGTCCGACGCGGCGACGTTCCGGACGGCCGCCCAGCGGCTCCGCAACGCCAGCTCGCAGTCGGCCGCCGAGGAGGCCTACCGGCTCGGAACGCGAGGCGTTCTCGCCGAGGAGTACCGCGCGCTCGGGGAGCGGACGGAACAGCTGCGGTCGCAGGCCGACCGGCTTCGGACGCTGTCCGACGAGCTGGCGGCCGAACGCGCCGAGCTGGAGAACGCCAGCGACGCGTCGCTGGCCCAGCAGCGCGCGCAGCTGCAGTCGATGAACGACTCGGAGCTCGAGGCCGCCGTCACGGCGGTGCTCGGCGCCGGCGGAAACGGCGGTAGTGGCGGTGTCTTCGCGTTCATGCCCACCGACTACGAGCCCGGGTCGACGACCGCCGAGGCCACGATGCTCGTGGTCACGCAGTCGAGCGAGGGGTCGGCGATCAACACCGGGTCGGCCTCCGACGCCGTGACCGACGCACAGCTCTCGATGCAGGCGCTGTCCGAAGACGCCGCCGGCGGTTCGTATCTCGTCTTCGGGCCGGGGATCATCGCCGAGGAGATCAACGACTCGATGACGGACAGTCTGCTCATCGTCGGGCCGCTGGCCCTGCTGTTCGTCCTCGTCGCGCTCGCGGTCGCCTACCGCGACCTGCTCGACATCGTCCTCGGGCTGGTCGGGATCGGCGCCGTCCTCCTCTGGACGTTCGGCTTCATGGGGTGGACGGACATCGCGTTCAACCAGATCTTCATCGCGGTGCCCGTCCTGCTGATCGGGCTCTCCATCGACTACGCGATCCACATCTTCATGCGCCACAGGGAAGAGCGCACGAACGGCGGCGAGGGCGACGCGCTCGCCCCGCGCGGGTCGATGCGGACCGCCCTGACCGGCGTCGGGATCGCGCTGGTGTACGTGACCGCGACCACCGTCATCGGCTTCCTCTCGAACCTGACGAGCCCGGTCCCGCCGATCCGGGACTTCGGCGTCGTCAGCTCCGTCGGGATCGTCGCCGCGCTGGCCGTCTTCGGCCTCCTGATCCCGGCGATCAAGGTCGAGGTCGACGAACTGCTGGAGGCTCGCGGTGTCGACCGGACCAAGCGCGCCTTCGGGACCGGCGGCGGCGCGTTCTCGTCGGTGCTGTCGGTCGGCGCGACCGGCGCCCGGAAGGCGCCGTATCTCGTCATCCTCGCGGCCGTGCTGATCAGCGCCGGCGGCGCCTACGGGGCGACGCAGGTCGACACCTCGTTCAGCCAGGAGGACTTCCTCGCCGAGGACCCGCCCGGCTGGATGGACGAACTGCCTGAGCCGTTCGCACCCAGCGACTACTCCGCGAAGCAGAACCTCCAGTACGTCAACGACAACTTCGTCCGGGAGGACTCGCAGGCGCAGGTGCTCGTGAAGGGGTCGATAGCCAACCCCGAGGCGCTCGCCGCGCTGGCCGACGCCGAATCGCTGGCCGCCGAGAAGGAGGTGGCTCTGACGCTCTCCAACGGTGAGGCGGAGATAACGAGCCCACTGACGGTGATGCAGTCGGTCGCCGCGAGCAACGAGACGTTCAACGCGATGTTCGCCGCGGCCGACACCGACGGCGACGGCGTCCCCGACCGCGACGTGGGGGCGCTCTACGACGCGCTCTACGATAGCGCCCCTCAGGAGGCCGAAAGCGTCCTCTACCGGAGCGGCGGCGAGTACGAGGCGGCCCGTCTGGTCGTCTCCATCGACGGCGGGGCCGGTGGCGACGCGATCACCTCTCAGATGCGCGACGTCGCCGACGACCTGGACGGGGCGAACCGCGAAGCGACCGCCACCGGGAGCGCGATCCTCAACAAGATCGTCCAGGACGAACTGCTCAACACCGTCGTCCAGAGCCTGATCATCACGCTGGTGGCGACGTTCGTGTTCCTGATGATCACCTACCGGATCACGGAGGGGAGCGCGACGCTGGGTATCGTCACGCTGTTGCCCGTCGCGTTCAGCGTGATGTGGATCCTCGGGACGATGTACCTGCTCGACATCCCGTTCAACGTGCTGACGGGGATGATCACCAGCCTCACGGTCGGGCTGGGGGTGGCCTACAGCATCCACCTCTCCGAGCGCTACAACCAGGAGCTCACCCGGACCGGCGAGGCGTGGACCGCGATGGACCGCGCCGTCACCGGGACGGGCGGTGCCCTGCTCGGGAGCGCGGCGACGACCGTCGGCGGGTTCGGGACGCTGGTGTTCGCCATCCTCCCGCCGCTCCAGCAGTTCGGGACGATCACGGGACTGACCATCGTCTACGCGTTCCTCGCGAGCGTGCTCGTCCTCCCGAGCCTGCTCGTCGTCTGGACGCGCTTCGTCGGCCCGGACGACGTGGGGCTGTCCAGCGAGGACCCGCCGTCCGATAGCGCGCCGCCGGCCGCGGCGGCGACGGTGGAGGCGGCGGAAGCGACGGAAGCGACGGGAGCGCCCCGCATCACCCGTCAGATCGACCGAACGGTCGCGGGACCCGGCGAGGTCGTGACCGCGACGGTCCGCGTCCACGGCGTCGACGGTCGAGTCGTCGTCCGAGAGGAGGCCGCGGGAGACGTGACCGTGACCGACCGGTCGCCGGACCCGGTCGACGTGACCGTCAGTGGCGGGTCCGTCTACGTCGCCTGGGACGGCGGCGATCCGACGGTAACCTACGAGGTCACCGTGCCGGCGGACGCCGGCGACGGCGACCGCGTCTGGTTCGAGGGCGAGGTGCTGTTCGCGGGCGACGCCCGCCAGATCCACGGCGACGAGTCGGTGGAGGTCGTCACGGACGTGTTCGAGCGGATCACCGCGGAGGGGTCGGTCTCCCGGAGCGACCTGCGGGCCGCCTACGACCGGTTCGAGGCGGGGGCGCTCTCGCGGTCGCAGCTCGAACGGGTGAACCGCGCCTGGCTCAGAGACGGCGACGGGAGGGTCGAGCGCCCCGCGGATGACTGAGGACGCCGACGACGCCGCGGCGGTCGCGGCGCTCGGGGAACTCGGGCTGTCCACGTACGCCGCTCGGACGTTCGTCGGCCTCCAGAAACTGGGGGTCGCGACCGCCAGCGAAGTCGCGGACGTGACCGACGTCCCGCGTTCGCAGGTCTACGGCGCCACCGAGGAACTGGAGTCGGTCGGGCTCGTCGACACCCAGCGGGGCTCGCCGAGGCGATACCGACCGGTCGACATCGAGGCCGCCCGGGACCTGCTGTACCAGCGGCTCCGGTCGAGGGCCGACGACGCGCTGGACCACCTCGAGGCGGTCCGGGGCCAGCGAGCGCACCGCGACGACGCCCAGGAAGCGATCTGGACGACGGACGGTCGGACGAACATCACCGCACGGATGACCGACCTCGTGGCGCGGGCCGACCACCGAGTGCTGTTCGCCACCGATCACCGCCGCTTCGTCGGCGGGGCCGTCACCGCCGCGCTCGCGGAGGCGAACGCCGACGGTCGCTCGGTGACCGTCGCCAGCGGCGATGCGGCGGTCCGCGACGCCGCCGCCGACGCCGGACTCGACGCGACGCCCGTCGAGGACGGGTCCACGCCGGAGATCGATATCGGTCGGCTCCTCGTCGTCGACGACGACACGATCGCGTTGAGCGTGCTCCCGACGCCCGAACTGCCCCACGTCGAAGTGGAATCGGCGTTCTGGAGCGAGGGGACCGCCTTCGCGACGGTCCTCGCCGGGCTCGTCGACGACCGGGTGGCGTGACCGCGACACGCTCCCCGCCACACCGCTCGCCGCGGTGAGCCAACCGCGGTCGAGACGGGTTCGATATCGCGCTCACTGGTTTATCGGCGTCGGCGTGTCGGTTCGGCGCAGGTGCCTGCCGGCAGCAAGCGCGTCGAAACCGGATCACACGGGCGTCCGGTGAGGGTCGTCCGACCCGGCGCCGGTCTCGCCGTCGGCGTACAGCGAATAGGTCAGCACGGCGAAGCCGGCGGCGGTGAAGACGCTCTGGACGCTGACGGCGACGACCAGTCGCACGTCGACGGCTCTGTGGAGGACGCCGCCGAGGACGGCACCGACGGTCACGAGGCCGATCCCGACGGCGAGCGCGCGGAGCGCGGGATCGGCCGTACGGCGGTACGCCCGCCAGGACAGCCCCGTCAGGAGCGCGCCGAAGGATAGCGTGGCTGCCTTGGTGAGTGCCAGGACGAGAGTCGTTTCGAGCACGGGTGGTCACTCCATACGGGAGGATACCCGACCGGAGGCAATATACCCCGTCAGGCGTTCCCACGGGGTGAAAACGGGGGTCGGACGGAGACGCCGGCGGCCGGTGCCCTATTCGGAGTACAGCGAGTAGACGATGACTGCGAAGCCCGCGGCGGTCAGCGCGCTCTCCAGCACGAGCGCGATGTCGGCGACGGCGCGGTTGCCGAGCGTGCCGGTCACGAACGGCAGGCTCCCCCCGGAGATGACCGAGAACCGGAGGAGCTGGTCTACCACCCCCGCCAATAACGTCCCGAGTGTCACGACGGCGAACCCGACGGCCAGGTACCACAGCGGGCGGGCGCCGCTGCGGTCGTAGGCCTTGTAGGAGAAGTAGGTGATCAGACCGCCGAGCATGAGTGTGATCGTCTTCAGTGCGACGAGTACGGTAGTGGCGTGTGGGCTCATGTTTCCTTGCGCACCTCCGACCAGAGCGACTCCAGGCGCTGGTCCGGCGTCCGGGGCCGACGGGCGATCTCGGTTTCGAAGTCGCGCTCCTCGGTCAAAGCGATGACGACTTCCTCGAAGTCCACCTCGTAGATGCTGGCGTGCTGGCCGTCCGGTCGGATCTCAGTCCCCTCGAACAGCAGCTGGGCCTCCTCCAGCCGGTCGAGCTTGCGGTAGGTCGTCGACAGCGGGATGTCGCTCTCCTCGGAGATCTCGCTGGCGGTCATCGGTTCCTCCAGCGCGCTGACGATCGCCCGACAGTCGGGGTCGTCGAGCGCGTCGAGCACCTCCTGGAGGTCCGGCGCCTCGTCGTCCGCGAACGGGTCACGGACCATTCTACGCGTCCATTACCCGACGACCGTTATAGTCGCACCGACACACGGACGCCGCGATCGGGCGTGACCCGCCGAGAGCGACCGCACCCGACGCCTCGGATGCGTGATTCGAATCGAACATATCCGGCGCCAACCGGACGGCGCCTCGCCCCGGGAGTCAGGGCCGCCCGTCCGCCCGGACCGTTTCCGCGGCGTCGTCCCAGGGGAGCGGTCCGTCGTAGTCCGGCGGCACGTACCCACAGAGCGGGTCGCTCGCCAGCGGGTCGCCGGTGCGGGCGTAGGCCCGCGACCGACTCCCGCCGCAGACGCCCCTGAACGGACACGCGCCGCACTTCCCGCGGAGTTCGTCGCGGTCCCGCAGCGACGTGAACAGCTCCGACTCGCGGTACACCTCGGCGACGTGGTCCTCGGGGGCCGTCCCCGCCGACTGCGGCAGGAACCCCGACGGGTACACCTCGCCGGTGTGGCTCACGAACGCGAAGCCGTCGCCCGCCAGGACGCTCGCCCGCCGGTTCTCGTCGTCGGTCGGCGCGTCGCCCGCCCCCGACGCCGCACCGCCCGATTCGGCGACCGCCTGCCGTCGGACCCGCCGGTAGTGGGGCGCCTCCGTCGTCTTCAGCCCGAACGGCGCCTCGTCGGCCACCTCGGCGAGCCACTCCATGACGCGCTCGGCGCGCTCGGGCGGAATCGGGTCCAGCACCTGTCCGCGGCCGACGGGGACGAGGAAGAACACGCTCCACAGCACCGCGTCGAGTTCCGCCACCACGTCGCGGATGGCCGGCAGGTCCCCGACGGTGTCGGCGCAGACGGTCGTGTTGATCTGCAGCGGGATCCCGGCTTCCTGGGCCTGCCTGGCGGCCCGCATCGTCGCCTCGAAACTCCCGGACTCGCCGCGGAACGCGTCGTGACGATCGGGCGTCGCGCCGTCGAGCGACAGCGCCATCCGTTTGAGCCCCGCGTCGGCCAGCGACCCGATCGAGTCGGCGTCGAGTTCGTCGGTTCCGCTGGGAGTCAGCGACATGGTGAGTCCACGGTCGGTCCCGTAGTCCACCAGCTCGACGAGGTCCGGGCGCTTCATCGGGTCGCCGCCCGAGAGGACGACCAGTTGGCGCTCGCCGAAGTCGGCCGCCTGGTCGAGCAGTTCCTTCCCCTCGGCCGGTGAGAGCTCGTCGGGGTGACGGGCCGGTCGCGCGTCGGCCCGACAGTGGTCACAGGACAGCTCACAGGCCCGGGTCACCTCCCAGATGAGCACGAGCGGCCGTTCGGCGGTGTCGACCGGCGGCCGCATCAGCGCCACCCCCCGCGCTGGCCGGCCGGCCGACGACCGCAGTCGGCGCTCGGCTTCCCGTCGGCGACGCCCGGCGGATCCGTTCGAGTCTCGGTCATCGCCGTACGGTTCGGACCGGGCGACCTAAGCGGACCGTCGCGTTCCCAGCGACTGAAAATCCGGTGCGGAGCGTATGAAGGACGAGCCCGTCTCGACCGATATGTCCGACCCCGACGCCGATCCCGACAGTCCGGAACCGGGCGAGCCAGCCCTCGATTCGGCCGTCGGCGCGCCCCGCGGCGACGTGACCCGCGAGTGGGAGCTGTTCGTCCGCGAGGAGTCCGGCGATCCCCTGACCCACGCCGGGAGCGTCAGCGCACCGTCGGCCGAGATCGCCCGCGAGCAGGCCGAACGGCTGTTCGGCTGGACCGCAGAGACGCTGTGGCTCTGTCCCGCCGACGAGACCCGGCGGTTCGCCGCCGACGGCGTCCCCCTCTCCGAGCGCGCCGAGGCGGGGACCCCGGACCGCCACGGTGGTGAAGAGGCGTGATATCGGTCAGCAAGCTCCTCTGTGACCTCGACGCGGAGGGCGACGGACTCCGCTACGACGCCGCCGCCGAGTCCGAGAAAGCGCAGATCCGCGAGCGCAAGCAGCGCCGACCGGTCGTCGTCTGGAACTGCACGAAGCAGTGCAACCTCTACTGCGACCACTGCTACGCGGCCGCCGAGACGGAGCCCGCCCCCGGTGAGATGACCACCGCCGAGGGCAAACAGTTCCTCGACGAACTCGCCGCGTTCGGCGCGCCCGTCGTCCTCTTCTCGGGCGGCGAACCGCTGGCCCGCGAGGACCTCGTCGAGCTGGTCGCCCACGCCAGCGACGCGGGCCTCCGACCCGTCCTCTCGACCAACGGCACGCTGCTGACCGAGGAGCGGGCCGCCGCGCTCCGGGAGGCCGGCCTCAAGTACGTCGGCGTCTCGGTCGACGGGATGCCCGAGCGCAACGACGCCTTCCGCGGCCAGGACGGGGCGTTCGACCGCGCCCTGGCGGGGATCGAGGCCTCCCAGTCGGCGGGCCTGAAGACCGGGCTCCGCTACACCATCACCCGACACAACGCCGACGACCTGGAGGACGTGGTCGACCTGCTCGCCGACCGCGGCGTCGACCGGTTCTGTTTCTACCACCTCGACTACGGCGGCCGCGGGGCGGAGATCCGGGACGTGGACCTGACCCCCGACGAGCGCCGGGCGGCGGTCCGGCGGGTCTGCGATCTGACCCGCGAGTACCACGACGCGGGCCACGAGATCGAGACGCTGCTGGTGGGCAACTACGCCGACGCGGGCTACCTCGTCGAGTACGCCCGCCGCGAGCTGGGCGAGGCGATGGCCGACCGGATCCGCGGCTACCTCCTGACCAACGGCGGCGACCCCACCGGCGAGCGGATCGCCGACGTCGACTACCAGGGCAACGTCCATCTCACGCAGTTCTGGCAGGGCTACTCCCTGGGCAACGTCCGCGACCGCCCGTTCGGCGACATCTGGACCGACGAGTCCAACCCGCTGCTGGGCGCGCTCCGCGACCGGGAGGCGCATCTCACCGGCCGGTGTGCCGGGTGTCAGTACCAGGACATCTGTCGCGGCGCCTCCCGGCTGCGGGCGCTCTCGGCCGGCGACGACCCCTTCGGCCCGGACCCGCAGTGTTATCTCACGCCCGAAGAGCGCGGCGTCGACGGCGAGAGCGGCGTTCCGGGCGCAGCGGACTGAGCGCACGCCGACGAGGCGTCCGCGCCCGGAACGATCGGTAAACCAGTATCCGCGATATCGAATCGGCGCCTCGCGGATGAGGGTCGCCGCGTCGCCAGGTGATTACGCTCGTGCGCTGTCGAGAGGGCACATGGCCGACGAGGAGTCCCCGGCCGTTCCAGTTCGACGCCGCGGTCGACCCGGCGAGAAGCGACAGATCCGCTCCGGGGCGAGCGAGACGTACCTCGGCGACCCGCTCCAGGGTCCGGTGACGATCGTCTACGGCGCCGAACCCGGTCGCGCTCTCGGGGCGTCCGATCTGCCACCTCGTCCGGATCAGCGTGGAGACGCGAGCGGAGATCGAACGCGAGATCAGCCAGGGGGAGTTCGATACCGGTCGTACGGCCAGCGGTGGATGGCCGGCGACGAGGCGGCCGAGTAGTCGCGCCGGTCGGTCGTCATCGGGGCCCGACAGGCTCGGCGACCGTCCGTTCGCTGGGAGGTCCTTCGGAGACGCATCCGGCCGGGTGGCAAATACTTATCAGATAGCCACGAATCGTCTGTTCCGAGGTATCCAATTTATGGGAGTTCTCGATTCGTTCGGAGCGCTGGTCGGTAGTATCGTCGCGTCACTCGTCCTGCTGGTGTTCGCCATTCTGAGCTTCTTCGTCACGGTGTTCATCGTACAGGCCGGCGCTGGGCTGGCTGGCTACTCACCGAGCGGCGACTTCGTCGCGCTCTCGGCCGCGATCCTGGCTACGGGCGCGATCGTCGGCGGTGCGTCGCCGATGATGGGACTCAGCAGCACCGACGAGTAGAGCTGTCGCCCTCCGCCGAGACCGGTGACGTGAACACGTCGCCGACGGACGCTGGGTCCGGCTAGGCGGGCGGGTCGACGACGCGGTTCCCGCCGGACAACCCCCCGAGCACCAGCACCAGGATGGCTCCGAGAAGCACGAGCCCGCCGGCGACGGCGAAGGCCGTGAGGTAGCCGAACGACGCCGCCCAGCCGCCGAGGATGCCGCCGACACCGCCGGCCACGGCCCCCAGTGCGGTGTGAACACCGAGGACCTCGCCGCGCGCGGCCGGAGGGGCGAGCCGCGTGACGATGGCCGTCCCCACGACGGCGATGACGGCCCACGTCGCACCGATAGCCGCGAGGCCGACGCCGGCGGCCCCGAGTTCGAGCGACAGCGATCCCAGTCCGCCGACCAGCGCGACGGTCGGGAAGAGGACGCCGCGGACCGCCAGCGCGCCCGACTGGAGCAGTCGCACGTCGGAGCGGGCGGCGACCCGCCCGGCGACCTCGTAGAGGACCGCCGAGGCGAGGCTGGACACCAGGTAGAGGCCGAATATCTGGCCGGAATCGAACGACGCGTCCGTGAGAAACAGCGGGAGCGGCGTCCAGAACGCGGCGAAACCGGTGAAAAACAGCGTCGCCGCCGCCAGATACGTTGCCAGCCCGGCGTCGAATCGGGCGCGGAGCCGCCGCGGGTCGAGCCCGCGGGTCGTCCAGTACAGCCGGTTGGGGGCGAACGGGAACGTGGCGCCGCGCACCGGCAGTCGCGTGTTCGTGACGAGGCGAGCGATCCGACGGACCTTCCGTTCGCTCGTGACGTGAGCGCCGGGGGCGGGACGGGGGAGCGTCCGAGCGGCACCGACCGCACTCGCACCGGCACAGGCCGCGAGCAGCCAGAACAGCGCGCGGGTGGCCGACGCGGCGCCGACGAGGCGAACGCCGACCACCGGCCAGACGGTCCCGAGGACGAGCCCGCCGGCCCAGCCGTACCCCTGGTACTTGTTCAGCAGGCCGATGCGCTCGCTCCAGGCCGACTCCGGCGCGGCGTCGACGACCAGCATCGTGAGCACCGGCGCGACGGAGCCGACTACCAGCCACAGCGCCGCGTTCGCGACGATGACGGCCGTGATGTCGGTCAGGAGCGGGACCGCGGTGAGCGCGAGCGCGACGACCGTCAGCGTGACCAGCACGAGCGTCCGGCGGTTGCCGACGCGGTTGGCAAGCCGACCGAACAGGACGGCACCGGGCGCCCCGACGAGCGCGGCGCTGGCCGCGAGGTACCCGAGCTGGACGGGCGAGGCCCCCAGCTGGACGAGATACAGCGGGACCAGCAGCGACGCACCGCCGAAGGCGACCGAGCCCAGCGCCCACGGGTAGAGCCACCGGTCGGTCATCGATCGGTCGTTCGTTGGGAAACCCGACGTAAATAGCCGGGTGACGTTCGGACGGTCGGAGAGACGGGCTCGGCCGGCGGGACGAGCGGGTGGGGCCGGCAGGACGAGCGGGCGCGACAGTTCGGCCGGGGCTTCATACGTGCGGTGACCGACTCGCGACCATGGTCACACTCGCCGTTTTCGTTCCGTCTGCGGTCGCGGTCGTCGTCCTCGTCGCGTTGAGCGCCTTCTTCTCCAGCAGCGAGTCGGCGATCTTCTCGCTGCCGGAGGAGTGGATTCAGGAGACGGCGGCGGACGGGTCGCCGGAGAATGCCGCGCTCCGGGACCTCCGCTCGGACCCTCATCGCCTGCTGGTCACGATCCTCGTCGGGAACAACGTCGTCAACATGGCGATCTCCAGTATCGTCACGCTGCTGGTCTCGGAGGTCTTCTCGCCTGGGATCGCCGTGCTCGTCGCGACGATCGGCGCGAGCGCGCTCATCCTCGTGTTCGGCGAGATCGTCCCCAAGTCCTACGGGCTCGGTCACGCCCGAACGTGGAGCCTGCGGGTCGCTCGCCCGCTCGAACTGGTCGAACGGGCGCTCGGACCGGTCGTCGCGCTCTTCGACGCGAGCACGCGGCGACTGACGGCGCTCGTCGGCGGAGACCGGGGGATCGAGGAGAACCTCCTCGACGAGTGACCGCGACGGCGCCGCGGGCGCCGGCCGCTGGGCGACCGACGGACGCGGTGTCAGAACGCCTCGCGCGGGCCGGTCTCGACGCCGTCGCGGCGGAACTGGAGGACGTGCGCGAAGTCCGCCGACGAGAGGAGGCCGGCGACTTCGCCGTCGGACTCGACGAGCGCGTGCCCCGAAGGGTGGGCGCTCAGTTCGACGAACGCGTCGAAGGCGGGCGTGTCGATCGGGATCCGCGGCAGGTCGTCGACCATGATCTCCCGAACCCGAGTGGTGTCGTGGTCGGCCCGGTCCGTGCGGCGAACGGCGTCGAGGGTGACGACGCCGACGGTCTCGCCGGCGTCGACGACGGGATAGGCGGTCCGACGGTCGCGGATCATCCGGTCGGTGAACGCGGCGACCGAGTCGTCGGCGTCGATGGACTCGGCGTCGAGCCGGGCCACGTCACGCAGCGTCAGCCCCGTGAGCAGTCCCTGGAGCATCACCGTCCGCGACTCCGAGGAAGCCGCGCCGTAGATAAAGAGAGCGAGCAGGAGCAGCATCGGCGCGAAACTGAGGACGCCGACCACGGCGAACAGGACGGCGAAGCCGGTGCCGAAGCGGGCGGCCGCCGTCGTCGCGGACTCGTAGGGCCGCGAGCGGGCGAGCAGCGCGCGGAGGACCCGCCCGCCGTCCATCGGGAACGCGGGCAGGAGGTTGAACACGGCCAGCAGGACGTTCGTGACGACGAGCCACCCGAAGACGAAGCCGACCACCGGCGCGGAGGCGGGGACGACCTGCAGGACGACGTAGCAGGCCACACCGGTGAGGACGCTCGTTATCGGCCCGGCGATGGCGATCCAGAACTCGCGGTTCCACTCCCGGGGCATCTCCTCCAGGGCGGCGATGCCGCCGAGCAGCCAGAGGGTGATCGACTGCGTGCCGATGCCGTAGCGGCGGGCCGCCCAGGCGTGGCCGAGTTCGTGGACGCCGACGCTGGCGAACAGGCCGACCGCGGCGCCGGCGCCGATCACCCACGGCGTCGACCCGGCGGTGAGCGTCGCCACGTCGAACTGCGTGGGCGCGAAGGTGTTGACGATCTCGGCGTACACGTCGATCTGGGTCCCGCTTCCGATGATCCACGCGAGGATCGGGAGAAAGACGACCAGAGAGACGTTGATCCGGATTGGGATCCCCCAGACGGAGCCGACCGTGAAATCTCGCATCGGTCCCAGAGAGGGAGTGGAGCATCAAAAGACACGGGGACCGTCGCGCGAGTTCCCCGCCGAGGTGCCCGGTAGCTTTTCGGTGCTCCTCGGGAGACAGTACGGTCGATGACGACAGCCTATCTCACCGTCGACGACGCCCCCTCCGAAACGCTCCCGGAGAAACTCGACGTGCTCGACGACTACGGCGTGACGGCCCTGTTCTTCTGCGAGGGCCGGCGCCTGGCCGACCACGCGGACAACGCTCGCCGGGCCGTCGAGGCCGGCCACCTGCTCGGTGACCACGCGTACGACCACAACCACGCCTCCGACATCGCCGTCGAGGAGTTCGCCGACGAGGTGGACCGAACCGAGGCGGCCATCGACGAGGTGTACGAGGCCGCTGGCGTCGAGCGCCCCGCGACGGTGTTCCGCTTCCCGTTCGGCGACAAGGGCGGCGACCGCGCCGCGAAGTTCCAGACCGTGCTGGCCGAGCACGGCTTCCGCCCGCCGAACGCGGACCTGATCGGCTACGACTTCTGGGCCGACCAGGCGGGCGACCGCGACTGGTTCTGGACCGTCGACGTCGAGGATTACAACGTCGACACGAAGGCGGGACTGGCCGAGAACGTCGCTGAGGCCGACCGACTCGACGACGACTCGAACGACATCCTCCTGTTCCACGACGGGGGCAACTCCCCCGAGCAGTTCGAACACTACCTGCACCTGCTCGCCGAGCGCGGCGTGACGTTCGGCGACCCGCTGGAACTCGTGGACGACTGAACGTCAGCGTGGCCGGGACCGAGTCGCTTTTGCCGACACCGGCGCAAACCCCGCTCGTGCTTTCGGTCGAACTCCACGCGCACTCGGCGGCCTCCTACGACGGCCGCGACTCCGTCGACATGCTGCTGGAGCGAGCGGCCGCCGCCGGCCTCGACGCGCTGGCGGTCACCGACCACGACGAAGTGTCGGCCAACGACACGCTGGTCGAGCGCGCCCCGGAGTACGGTCTCGTCGGCATCCCCGGCACCGAGGTCTCCAGCGCCGCCGGCCACGTCCTCGGGCTGAACGTCACCGAGGCGGTCGAGCCCGGCTTGCCTTTCTCGGAGACGCTCGACCGGATCCGCGACCAGGGGGGCATCGCCGTCGTCCCGCACCCCTTCCAGGAGATGCGCAGCGGCGTCCTCGCGAACATCGGAAAGGCCGAACTGCGTGACGCCGACGCCGTCGAGGTGTACAACTCGCGGCTGGTGACCGGCTACTCCAACCGGCAGGCCCGCCGGTTCGCCGAGCGCTACGACATCCCGATCACCGCCGGCAGCGACGCCCACGTCAGCGACATGGTCGGCCGCGCGGTGACGCTCGTCGACGCCGAGGAGCCGACGGCCGCGTCGATCTGCGAGGCGGTCGTCGACGGCCGGACGACCCTCCAGACCCGACGGACGCCGTGGCTCGTCAGCGCGCGCCAGGCGTACGGGAACACGCGGCGGCGCATCCGACTCGCGATCGACGGCCTGTTCTCATGACCGTGGCCCGCGAGTTCGGCGTCGAATCGGACCGCCTCCGCGGCGTGTCCGCAGAAGCCGCCCGCCGCGCGCTGGCCGACGGTGACCCGCTGCCCGGAGGCGCCGGGTTCGCCGGGACCGTCGACGGTCGGGTCGTCCGCGACGTGCTCGGTCGCCAGCCGGTCTTCACCGAGGCCGGCGACTCGGCGAGGTGGAGCTTCGACCCCGCGGCCCTGGTCGAGCCCGACCCCGTTCCCGCCGGCCACGCCCGCGGTCCCGACGGCGACGAGCGGGTGTGGGCGCTCCCCGACCCGACCCCGACGAGCGACGAACTGGCGGCCGTGCGGGCGGTCCGGTCGGCCGTCCGGGGAGCGATCGACGCCACTCCGACCGAGGGGCTGGCGGTGGCCTTCTCCGGCGGCGTCGACTCGGCGGCGCTGGCCGCGCGGCTCGACGCGCCGCTGTACGTCGCGGGCTTCCCCGAGAGCCACGACGTCGAGGCCGCACGGACCGCCGCCGCGAAGCTCGACCGCGACCTCCGGATCGTCGAGGTGACCCACGACGATATCGAACGGGCGGTCCCCGAAGTCGCGGCGGCGACGGGCCGGACCAACGCCATGGACGTGAGCATCGCGCTCCCGCTGTATCTCGTCGCCGAGCGGGCCGCGTCCGAGGGGTTCGACCGGCTGGCGGTCGGCCAGGGCGCCGACGAGCTGTTCGGCGGCTACGCGAAGGTGGCCAGGGCCCCGGAAGACGAGCGCGTCGCGGCCGACACCGTGCGCGGCGCGCGCCGGGAGGTCGTCGGGACGCTTCCCGACCAGCTGCCGCGGGACGTGCTGGCGCTTCGCGGGGCGGGCGTCGAACCCGTCGCGCCGCTGCTCTCCGACCGCGTGGTCGCCGCCGCGCTCGATCTGCCCGGGGACCTGCTCGTGACCGACCGCGGCGAGCGCAAGTGGGCGCTACGGCTGGCGGTTCGGGAGTGGGTACCCGACCCGGTGGCCTTCCGCGAGAAGAAGGCCGTCCAGTACGGCAGCCTCGTCTCCCGGGAACTCGACCGGCTGGCCCGGCAGGCCGGGTTCAAACGGCGGATGGACGACCACGTGGAGCGGTACGTCGACTCGCTGTGCCGGTCGGCCGGACGGAACGGGGGCGAGACCTGTCGGTCGAGCAACGACAGGAGCTAAGACGGTCGACGCGGTAGCGGGAGGACAACGAACCGGCGATGAACGGACGCGTACTCGGGGCCGCCGACCGGGCCGTCTCCCAGGAGGGGATGGCCGCGCTCGGGTTCGCCCTCACGGTGTTGATGATCGCCGTCGCCGGTGGGCTGCTGATGCAGTCCGGCGACTCGCTGTCCGACGGGGGGCCGATCCTCTCGACCAGTTCCGAGCCGGTCCACGCGACCGGGCCGGACAGCCAGTGGGTCCGCATCACCCACGAGAGCGGCGACACCGTCGACGTGGCGGACGTGGACATCGTCGTGAGCCTGCCCGACCACAACAAGCGCGCGCGGTTGCACGGTCTCCCGACCGAGCGGCTCACGCAGGACGACTACAGCGGCAACCACGTCTTCACCCGGGGCCGGGCCGGTATCGACGGCGCCATCGCGGCCGCCGACGGCAGCGGCGCGAAACTGGAGGCCAGCGACGAGATCGCGGTCCGGATCGAGCAACGGCGCGTCGACCTCGAACCCGGCCAGACCGTGACGGTCACGCTCCGCCACACCGAGTCCGAGACGCGACTCGCCAGGGAACGGATCGACGTCGTGGAGTGACGGGACGGCGAGCGGGACCTACTCAGAAACTGTCTCGACGGCCCGGCGCCCGATCTCGGCCACGTCCGGGTCGAGGGCGTCCGTCGCTTCGAGGTCGGGGGGCGTGAACCAGCGCCAGGCGTCGGCCGATTGCTCGCCATCCGCGGGGTCGATCGCCCGGCTGTCGGCGCGGGCGTAGTAGACGAGGTCGATGTGCTGGTGGCCGACGAAGCCGCCGTGGACGTTCACGTCGGCCAGCTGGAAATGCCGGGGTTTGGGGAGCGCCTCGACGGTTTGGGAGCCGATGTCGTCGCGCTCGGCGACGAGGTCGGCGTCGAGGCCGGTCTCCTCGCGGACCTCGCGCAGACCCGCCTCGTGAGGGAGTTCGTCGCGGTCGACGTGGCCACCCGGCGGGAGCCACTTGTCGAGGCCGTCGTGTTCGTGCAGCGCGACGGCGCCGTCGCTGACGACGTAGACGGTCGCGGTGTAGTGTCGGGTCGTCTCCATAGCGGTCCGAGGGCGACCCGCGGCTTCGGCTTTGGGAAAGCGACCGGCGCGAGAAACCCCGTCAGGGAGCGGTGAACTCCTCTTCGGCTTCGAGGAGCTCGTGGTAGCGGTTGCGGATGGTGACTTCGGAGATGTTGGCCACTTCGCTGACCTCGCTCTGGGTGACCTTCTCGTTGGCGAGCAGGGAGGCGGCGTAGACGGCCGCGGCGGCCAGGCCGACCGGGGACTTCCCGGAGTGGACGCCCTGCTCCTTGGCGGTGCCGAGCAGCTGGCGCGCGCGCCGTTCGACCTCGTCGGGCAGGTCGAGGTCGGAGACGAACCGCGGCACGTAGCTCTCGGGGTCGGCGGGCTGGATCTCGAGTGACAGCTCGCGGACGACGTAGCGGTAGGTGCGGGCGATCTCGTCCTTGTCGACGCGGGAGACCGCCGCGATCTCGTCGAGGCTGCGCGGGGTGCCGGCCTGGCGGGCGGCGGCGTACAGCGCCGAGGTGGCAACCCCCTCGATGGAGCGGCCGGGCAACAGGTCCTCGTCGAGCGCGCGGCGGTAGATCACCGAGGCGGTCTCGCGGACGTTCTCGGGCAGGCCCAGCGCGCTGGCCATGCGGTCGATCTCGCCGAGCGCCTGCTTGAGGTTGCGCTCTTTGGAGTCGCGGGTGCGGAACCGCTCGTTCCAGGTGCGCAGGCGCTGCATCTTCTCGCGCTGGCGCGAGGACAGGGAGTTGCCGTAGGCGTCCTTGTCCTGCCAGCCGATGTTGGTCGAGAGGCCCTTGTCGTGCATCATGTTCGTCGTCGGCGCGCCGACGCGCGATTTCTCGTCTTTCTCCGACGCGTCGAAGGCGCGCCACTCCGGCCCGGGGTCGATCTCGTCTTCCTCGACGACGAGGCCGCAGTCCTCGCAGACCGTCTCCCCGTGCTCCGCGTCCGACGCGAGGTTCCCCCCACATTCCGGACAGACGAGCGCCTCGGATTCCTCCTCGTCTCGCTCGCGGGCCTCTTCGCGTTCGCTCGTGTGGCGTCTGATAGTGGTGTCGGTCATTGGTTGCAAACTGTGCGGGGCGAACCCCGCCAAAACCGCCTCACCGGATTATGTGTTGCGGTCCAGACGACTTAAATCTTTCCCAAAATTGGCCCAAGATCATAGGTCTGTGCTGGAGGGTACTTAATCTATCGGTTCCAACGGCGCTCTGTGGCAGATATCGGCGGAAGAAACGGTCGATACCGGCGGATAGAGGAGGTATACGCTCCGAACTGCGATCGTGTACGAGTCCGAACAGCGATGGACAGATTCGGGCGGCGATGTCGCGATTTTTGCCATCTCCGGACGGAATAGAGGGAAACCGGCGTGATCTCGGGGCTGGCGCGCGCCGCCGAGGAGGCGGTCGATCCGACCGTAGAGCGGGGCGTTCGGTGCGGGCGCCGACGCCGGGTCGGGGGTCGGGCTCGGGCATCGAAACCCTTACCGCCGGGCCACGCATCGCGTCGGCCATGAGCGACACGGAGAACGTGGTCGAGCCCGAGGAGGTGCGCCACGTCGCGGAGCTGGCGCGCATCGACCTCGACGACGAGGAGGTCGACCGCTTCACCGACAAGTTCGCCGACATCCTGGAGTACTTCGAGACGCTCGACGAGGTGCCCGAGGTCGACGCCGAGGAGGATCTCGCCAACGTCATGCGCCCCGACGAGGTGCGCGACGGGCTCACCCGGGCGGAAGCGCTCGACAACGCCCCCGAGTCCGAGGACGGCTACTTCAAGGGGCCGAACGTCTCGTGAGGACCGACCGCCAGCGATAGTTACACATGAGCACGGAGTACAACGGCTACATCACGACGGAGCGAATCGACGGCGCCGACGACGGCCCCCTCGCGGGCACGACGGTCGCGGTCAAGGACAACATCTCGACCGAGGGCGTCCGCACGACCTGCGGGTCGGCGATGCTCGACGACTACGTCCCGCCGTTCGACGCGACGGTCGTCGAGCGCGTCAAAGACGCCGGCGCGACCATCCCCGGCAAGACCAACATGGACGAGTTCGGCATGGGCACGACCACCGAGACCTCGGCATTCGGCCCGACCGAGAACCCCGTCGCCGAGGGACACGTCCCCGGAGGCTCCTCGGGCGGCTCGGCCGCCGTCGTCGCCGCCGGCGACGCCGACGTGGCCCTCGGTACCGACACCGGCGGCTCGGTCCGCGCGCCCGCGGCCTTCTGCGGCGTGGTCGGCATCAAGCCCACCTACGGGCTCGTCTCGCGGTACGGGGTCGTCGCCTACGCAAACTCCCTGGAGCAGGTCGGCCCCATCGCACCCACGGTCGAGGAGGCCGCCGAGCTGCTGGAGGTCATCGCCGGTCCCGACGAGCGCGACGCGACGACTCGGGACGCGACCGAAGAGAACGGCGAGGGCGCCTACGACTACGCCGCCGCGGCAGACGGCGACGTGGACGGGCTGGACATCGGCGTCCCAACCGAACTCCTCGACGGCGCCGACGAGCGGGTGACCGACGTGTTCTGGGACGCCATCGACGACCTGGAATCGCGGGGCGCCAGCTACCACGAGGTCGACCTGGAGTGTCTGCGCTACGCGGTCGAGGCCTACTACGTGACCGCCATGAGCGAGGCCTCCTCGAACCTCGCCCGGTTCGACGGCGTCCGCTACGGTCAGTCGGGCGGCTACGACGGCAACTGGAACGAGACGTTCGCCCGCGCTCGCGAGGACGGCTTCGGCGAAGAGGTCAAATCCCGGATCCTGCTGGGCACCTACGCGCTCTCGGCCGGCTATCACGACAAGTACTACAAGAAGGCCCAGGACGCCCGGGCCTGGATCAAGCGCGACATCAACGACGCGCTCGAGGGCGCGGACGTGCTCGCGTCGCCGACGATGCCCGTCCCGCCGATGGAGATGGGCGAGAGCCTCTCGGACCCGCTGACGATGTACCTCGCCGACGCCAACACGACGCCGGTGAACCTGGCGAACGTTCCCGCGATCTCCGTGCCCGCCGGCGAGACCGACGGCGGCCTGCCCGTGGGCCTCCAGCTCGTGGGACCGGCCTTCGGCGAGAAGGATATCATCCGCGCGGGCAGCGCGCTGGCCTGAACGGTGCTGTTCGCGGCCGAACGGAGTCCTCGTGAGGCCGCGTTCTCTCGCCACCCGGAGAGCACTGTTCTCCCGACCTTCGCTTCGCTCAGCAGAACCACGTTATTGCGCGATGGTCGCGAGCGGCGGAAGCGACCCGAGCGGAAAAAGCTGGTCGCGCGGGAAGGCGAGCATCCGCGCCGGTAGCGCACTGGCTCGAGTCGGCGAGCCGGGGAGAGGCGACGGGTGGACACCGACTTTCAAGCCGCTGTGGTGACGAACCACCCGCATGAGCGAGAGCGACGGCGAATCGACCGACCCCGGCGAGGTGTTCGCGGCGGTCGCCAACGAGATGCGCTTTTCGATCCTGCGGGCGGTGTGGGACCTGACGAAGGCCTCCGACGACCGGGCGGCGTCGTTCGCGCGGATACGCGAAGCGGCGGGCGTCCGCGACTCCGGCCAGTTCAACTACCACTTGCAGGAGCTGATGCCCCGGTTCGTCGCCCGGGTCGGCGAAGAGGGGTACGTCGTCACGTACGCGGGGGCGCGGCTCGTCGGCGCGGTGGTCTCCGGCGTCTACACCGACGACGGGACGAGCGTCGAGCCGCGTCCGGTCGGGGAGTGTCCGAACTGCGGCGGGACCGTCGAGGCGGGCTACGAGACCGAACAGATGCGCATCGAGTGCGTCGACTGCGAGGTGACGGTCACGGACATGCCCGCGCCGCCGGTCGTCGCCGCGGGCCACGACCCCGAGGACCTCCCGTCGGTCTACAGCCAGTACCTCTACACGGAGACCGAGCGAGTCAACCGCGGGTTCTGCCCCTCCTGCAGCGGTCGGATCGACACTACCGTCCGCGAGCCGGATGCCTCCGAAGGGTTCGAGGCGCACCTCGACGTGGTCCACGAGTGCCGCGAGTGCGGCGCCCGCTCACACTCCGCGCTCGGGGCGAAGGTCCTCGACCATCCGGCGGTTATCGCCCTGTACTACGACGCCGGCATCGACGTGCGGGAGACGCCGATCTGGGAACTGACCGAACTGTTCGAGACGGCCGGCGAGATCGTCGGCGAGGACCCGATCAGAGTCGAGACCACGGTCGAGGTCGACGGCGAAGCGCTCGACCTCCTGCTGGACGAGAACCTCGACGTGATCGAGCACGAGCGGCGGACCGCACCGGGCGATTCGGGGTAGAACCGCGCTCACCCGTTCAGACGGTCGCGAGGTAGTCCTCGACGGGGACCGCCCGTTCCCAGAAGTGGGCGTGGATGTCCCGGCCGAGTTCGACGGCGCCCTCGCCGGAGCCGACGAGGACGGCGTCCAGATCGGAGACGCCGTCGCGTGTCGGCAAAGACAGGGCGACCAGGTCGGCGGTGACGGTGAACGAGAAGGGCAGGTCGGCGACGCGCTCGTCGATGCAGGAGGGGGCGTCGCCGTCGGCGTAGCGCTCGATGGCCTCGTCGACGAGGCGGTCGTCGGCGACGACCTGGGCGTCGAGGACGCCTCTGTCGGCGAGTTCGTCGACCATGCGGGCGAAGCGGGGGTAGTACACCTGCGCGCCCACGCGCAGCCAGTCGGCCTCGCGGAACAGTTCGACCGCCCAGCGTTCGAGGTACTGGGGGTTCCGGGCGGGGTTGCGGTACAGCTCCCACTCGCCCGCGCCGGCGAGGCGCTGTCTGAATCGGCGGGGCAAGGCGGACACGTCGTGGTCGTCCCAGAACTCGTCGTCGAGCAGGTCCTCGACCGCGTCCTGGCGCGCCAGTTCGTCGGCGACGAGCCGGCCGCGGGCGGTCAGCTCCCACCGGTCGGACTCGCGGACGAGCCCGCGGTCGGCGAGTTCGTCCAGCGTCTTGTAGACGCCCGACTGGCTCACGTCCAGATCGGCGTGGAGGGCGCCGGTCGTGCGGGGGTCGCGTTCGACCGCGCGGAGCAGCGCCGAGCGCAACTCCGAACGCGCCACGAAGGTGACCAGGGAATCACCGTTCATACCCACAAGACTGGGGGTGGGCCACTTTTAATCGGTCCGGTTCGTTCACGGACACGTCGACCGAGGGCGCCGATTTATCGCCTTTCCGGCCTTCACGCGCCGTAGTACGTTACACGAACCGTGTAACCGTCCAGCCGTCGTCCGCGATTCCACAAAATATTTAATATAATTTATACTTCCGGCCGCGCCACTCGGTGACATGGACGAGGACAAGTATCCGGCGCCGTCGAGTCGTCGTCGGTTCGTGAAGGGGATGGTCGGGAGCGCGGCGCTGGGGTCGCTCGGCGTCGCCGGGTCGGGACTGACGACGGTGCCGACCAACCGGAGCGGCGTCGGCGGCGGGAACGTCGAGGCGAAGGTCATCAGGAACACGGACGGCCCGGCCCCCCGCGGGATGTCCCAGATCCCGGTGACCGTCGAAGACGGCTATCTCAGGGGCGTGTGGCCGGCTGCGGCCGAGAACGGCGAGGTCGCCGACGGTGCGGCGAAGACGACACTCGGCGGCGTGACCTACTCCAGCAAGTGGTTCCAGTACTGCGGCATCCAGACCCACCCCAAACTCGTCCCCGACAGCGAGGCGGACAACTTCCTCCGCGCCGACCCCGGCGGCCGCTACGAGTGGGAGGCGGACCTGGAGTCGGGGACGAAACTCGCAGTCGAGATGTTCGACGACTACGAGGAGTGGGGCAACGGGGTCGGCGACGCGGGCCTCGGCAAGCCCGCTGCGGCCACCTGGCGCTCGGTCGAGACGGACTCGACGCTCCCGGTGCAGGTCATCCGCAGCCCCGAGATCGAGCGCCTCGCCGAGGACGACGAGTGGCTCGCCGCGAGCACCGACCGGGGCTTTCTCGCCTGGCTCAACAAGTGTACGCATCTGTGCTGTGTCCCCTCCGGATTCAAGCAGTCGGCGACCGTCGACGGCGCCGAGAACGCCGTCTACTGCCAGTGCCACCAGTCGGTCTACGACCCCTTCGACGTGGTCTCGAAGGTCGTCACCGCGTTCCCCCGCCCCGAGAACTGACCGGTCTGCCACACCCCGCCGCGGTCCGGATCGGACCCCCGCTTCTCGGCGCAGTCCCGCGAAAACGTTTACTCGTTCGCGACTCACAGGAAGTTTTTCAGTATCTACCGTGTAGGATGGGGTGATGCCCCAGATCGAGGTTTCCGAAGACCTGTACCGCCAGATCGAGACGGAGTCGGTCGAGGGCGACATCGACACGGCCCTCTGGAAGATGGTCGGCGCCTACCGCCGCGCGAACAACCCCGAAGCCGACAGGACCTGACCGGGCGCCCGTTCTCCCGCCCGACGCCCCGTATCCGACAGCGATAGGTATCCGCGCGACGGTCCTCGTACCCGGTATGGCAGACGACGCGAACGGTGGCGACACCGGCGGGCCCGACGAGGTGACAGGACGGGACGAACCCGACATCGACGAACCCGACGACGCCGAGACCGGCGGGTCGGGGATAGCGATAGGGATCGCCATCGGCTCCGCGATGGGCGTGGCGCTGGGGACGGCGATGGACGACCTCGCGCTCGGGATCGCCATCGGGATGGGTCTCGGTGTCGCTCTCGGCGCCGCGCTCGAACAGTCCGATCTCGGCGAGGGCGAGCAGTGAGTCAGCGCAGTCCGTCGTAGACGTCGGCGAGCCGGTCGACGGAGTGTTCGACGCTGATGGCGTCCCGGCGGGCGAGACACTCCTCGCTCAACCGCTCGCGCTCGGCGAGCGTCCGCGCGATCACGTCGCGGAACGCGGCCACGTCGTCCGGCGGCGCCTTGTAGCCGGTCTCGCCCTGATCGATGGTGTCGGCCAGCGCGGCGCTGGCGACGCCCGCGACCGGCGTCCCGCAGGCGTTGGCCTCCAGCGCCGCGATACCCTGGGTCTCGACCGGGCTCGGGAACGCGAACACGTCGAGCGCCGTGTAGAAGGAGGGCAGTTCCTCCCGGTCGAGCCAGCCCAGGAAGTGCGCGTCCACGTCGGCCCCGGCGGCGGCTCGCTCGATGTCCTCACGGGCCGGCCCGTCGCCGCTGAACACCAGGGTCACGTCCAGGCCGTCGGCCGCGTCGACGATCGCGGGCAGGTTCTTCTCGTACCCGTGGCGGCCGGTGTAGCCGACGAGTGGCCCCGCGGGAAGCCCGTGGCGCTCGCGGAACCGGTCGGTCTCGACGGGGCGGAAGAAGTCCACGTCGACGCCGTTGGAGACGACTTCGACCGGCGTCGTCGTGCCCAGGGTGTCGCGGACGTGGTCGGCGGTCCGCTCGCTGGGCGCGACGACCACGTCCGTCCGGTCGAGAAAGCGCCGCTCGTACTCCTCGGCACTGCGCTCGACCGCCCGCTCGATGGGGCGGGTGAAGGCGAGATACTCCGCGTACTCGCTGGTCGGCGTGTGGTAGGAGGCGACCATCGGCAGGTCGTGTTTCCGGGCGAGACGCAGTCCGGCGAGGCCGAGGCTGAAGGGCGAGTGGGCGTGGACCACCTCGGCGCTGTCGACAGCCTCGGGGACCCCGGGGACGCCGACCCGGAACCCCTCGTAGAACGGGAACGGGAGGCTACTGACCGGATACTCCCCCTCGACGGGTTCGTGGTCGCTGCCGGGGTAGACCACGTCCATCCGACCGCCGCGGCGGTGCCAGCGGTCACGCCAGGTCTGGATCGTGTAGGTGACGCCGTTGTGAGTCGGCAGGTAGGAGTCAGTGAACGCGGCCACCCTCGGCAGGTCCATGGACCGACCGTATGCCGAGTGGGGGTTAATGCGTTATCATCTCGGTACGGGCCACTATGAACGCGAGCGGCGGTGCCGGCCGCCGGATCCGCAACGGACGGCGCCGGCCGAACGCAAAGTATACCTGCCGCTCGGCGACATCTCGGAACGTGGACACCGAGGCCATCGCTCGCGAGCGAATCGACCGCCTGCACGACCTCGCCAGGGAGGCGACCGTCGACGGCGACGCCGAGCGCGCCCGCCGCTACGTCCGCCGCGCCCGCCGCATCGCCGAGCGCAACCGCCTCGCGCTCCCCCGGGCGTTCACCCGTTTCACCTGCGACCGCTGCGACGCCTACCTCCGCCCCGGCGCGAACGCCCGCGTCCGCCTGCAGGACGGCCACGTCGTCGTCACCTGCGACTGCGGCGCGCAGGCCCGGTACCCCTACGACTGACCGCTCACGAGTGCGCTCCGCCGCGGATTTTCGCCCCGACACCACCCGTAACCTTTGAGCGGCTCCACTCCTACTGATGGAGACATGAGTGATTCCACACGGGCACAGCGGATCCACGAACTCGACGTGACGGTCTGGGTCGGCAAGAACGGCCTCGACCCCGTCGAAGACGAGCTCAACGACCAGCTGCAGGACAGGGAGTTCGTCAAGGCGAAGTTCCACCGGTCGGCCCGAGGGGGGACCACCGCGGAGGAGCTGGCCGACGACCTCGCCGACCGCGTCAACGCCGAGGTGGTCCGGACCCGCGGCCACACAGCGGTGTTCGAGCGATGACGGCGCTCCCGCTCGCCCCGCTCCAGGCGGAGGCGCCGGTCGAGCCCGACGGCGCCATCGCGAACTTCCTCGCCGATACGTTCGGTCTCGAAGCCCAGATCGCCAACGCCGTCGGCTCGGCGGTCACCTTCGTCGTCGCGTTCGTCGCGCTGTACGCCCTCGGCCGCGTCGTCATCAGCCCCGTCGTCGGGCGCTTTCTCTCCGCGCGGGACCTCGACGCACACGCCCGCAAGCCGCTCCGGAAGCTCACCAACTTCCTCATCGCCTTCGGCGCGCTCGGCGTCGCCTTCGCCTTCGCCGGCTACGGCAACATCCTCACCTCCATCGCCACCGTCGCCGCCGCGGCGACGCTCGCCATCGGTTTCGCGCTGCAGGACGTGCTGAAGAACTTCGTCGCCGGCATCTTCATCTACACGGACAAGCCGTTCCGCATCGGCGACTGGATCGAGTGGGACGGCTACGCCGGCGTCGTCGAGGACATCAGCCTGCGCGTCTCCCGCGTCCGCACTTTCGACAACGAACTGCTGACGGTCCCCAACTCCCAGCTCACCGACGGCGTCATCAAGAACCCCGTCGCCAAGGAGGAACTGCGCCTGAAGTTCCTGTTCGGCATCGGCTACGAGGACGACATCGACAAGGCCACCGAGATCATCGTCGAGGAGGCCGACGACCACCCCGACATCCTCGACGACCCGGCGCCGTCGGTGCGACTGACGGAACTGGGCGACTCCTCGGTCGGCCTCCAGTCGCGCATCTGGATCGCGAACCCCAGTCGCGCCGACTTCGTCAAGACCCGCGGCGAGTACGTCACCGCGGTCAAGGAGCGCTTCGACGAGGAAGACATCAACATCCCGTACCCGAACCGCACCATCGGCGGCGGCATCGAACTCTCGAACGTCGAGGGCGTCGTCGAGCCGACGACGGGCGACGACTAGGACCCACTTTTTGCGGGCGGGGGTGTCCTCGGTCGCTCCGCTCCCTGCGGGCACCCCCGCCCGCAAAAACGTGGGGAAAAAGAGCCGGTCGCTCCCTTCGGTCGCGACCGGTGAATCGCGCTCGCACCGCTCGCGCGAATGCTGGCGGCAGACCAGCCTGTCCCCGGGTCGGCCGATGAAACGGCCTCCCGGCCATCGCTCCGCCACCGCGACCGATCCGCTACCGCAGCAGCACCGCACCGAGACCGCGCTACGCGCCGCTCTCGCCGGTCACTTCCGTCGTCTCCACTGTCTCGCTCGGGTACGCTTGCGCCAGCAGTTCTCGGACCGCGTCGGTGACGAACTCGGGCTCGTCGAGGTTCGAGGCGTGGCCGCCCCCGGGGACCGCGCGGAGGGTCGCACCGCCGACCTCGGTAGCCAGATGGTGGGCCTGCCGACGCATGAACGGCGCCTCGTGCTCCCCGTAGAGAACGAGCGTCGGCGCGGAGATCGCGGGGAATCGAACCTCGGTGTGGTGGAAGCCCGCGACGGCGCCGATCACCTTCGCGAACTCGTCGGTGGCCATCTTCGGTCCCGTCTCGCGGATCCGTTCGACGGTCTCGTAGTCGCCGCTGACGCCCTCGCCGGAGATCCGCTCCTGTAACCGGACCATCCAGCGCTCGACGCGCTCGTAGCCGAACAGGCGGACGAACGGTACCGTCGCGCGGAGCCCCAGCGAGCGCTGGAGGCGCTCGCCGACAGAGAGATATTCGGGGGCGAAGGTGTCGGCCAGCACCAGCCCGGCCACCCGGTCCGGGTGGCGCGCGGCGTACACCTGGGCGATACAGCCACCGGTCGAGAGCCCGCAGAGGACGGCTTGCTCGACGTCCAGCGCGTCCAACAACGCGTCCAGGTCGTCGGCGAACAGGTCGACGGAGTAGCGGCCCCGCTGGGACCCGCCGGTGCGGCCGTGACCGCGCACGTCGTAGGCGATGGTAGTGTACTCGTCGCTCAGTGCTTCGAGTTGGGGGTCCCACTGGGAGTGATCGACGATGGCGCCGTGGACGAACACGACCGGCGGTCCCTCGCCGCGGCGCTCGTAGTACGTCTCGATGTCGTTGGTGCGGGCGGTGGGCATACCGCTGCGTACGCCCTCCGCGGGGATAAGGTCGTCAGCGGTGCTGTTGCGGAGTGGTGCGGGACGATTGCGGTGCTGTTGCGGTCGCGGTGGCCGGGAGGCCGCGCCGTCGGCCGACCCGGGGACAGGCAGGCCTACCCCGAGCATCCGGCGCCGCAGGCGCCGGTTCACCGTCAGAGCAAGCTCTGACGAGCCCGCGGTCGTTCGCGGTGCTCACTCCCGCAGACACCGGAATCGAGCGAAGCGAGAGTCCGGCCTTTTTCGCCCACGTTTTTGACCGGGGTCGAGCGCTCGCCGTTCGGCGAGCGCGAGGCTCCCGGTCAAAAAGGCGGTATGAATGGACGGACTCCCGGGGTTGCCCGGTCGTTCGAGCGCGGGGAATCCCGCTTGCCTCCTCCACCCCGCGACCCTGCGAGCGACGGGTGTCCGAGGGTCCGCTGCTCGCTTCCGCGCCTGACGGAGTGCCCTCGATCAACCGCGGCCGCGCGTCCCTGCAGACGCGACGCCGCGGACCGCCGTCCCCGCAGGACGAGGCTTCCACGTTGGCTCGCGGGGCCCACGCCCGTCTGACCGGACGTCCCCGGTGTTCGGCCCCTGCTAAAGGCCATACCGCAGGTGACGAGCAGGGCCTAGCTGCCCGGCCTAGTCCACCCCAACGTACCCCCGTCCATCATAAGGGCCTTTCGGGTCACTCCGACGACACGGCCCCGAGATCGGCCGACCGCGACGGGGCTCAGAGCAGGCCGAGCGTCCGCGACCACCAGAGGCTGGCGACCGGGACCAGCGCGGCGGCCGCGAGCGTCGCCCACCGGTGGGAACTCATCGCCGTCGGCGCGTCCATCCCGACGACGACCTCCACGGGGACGGTTACCGCCCAGACGACGACCACGACGACGACGAAAAATCCCAGCGCGATGCCGACGCCGGCCGCCAGCGGCGGATCGGTGCGCTCGTCGCGACCCGCCGCGAGGACGATCGCGGCCACGAGCGCGAAGACCCCGGCGACGAGCGGGTTCAGCGCGCCCGCGCCGTAGTAGGTCCCCACGGCCGACCCGACCGCGGTCCTGACCAGCACGTAGGGGAGACCCAGCGACACGAGCACGAGCAGGCACCCGACGACGCCGACCAGCGGCGCGAGCCGCGTCTGCTTCATGTCCCCGACTCCGCACGCTCCGGTTTTAACGACCCCGGTCTCGGTCCGCGTGCGCCCGTTCGATCGGTCCGAGACGACTCGGCGACCGGGTCGCCGAGCCGAAACACGGACAACGGGGGAGACCGAACCGCCGGGCATGGGATTCGGTGACACCGCGAAGAAGATCCAGCGCGTGACCGACATCGCGGAGAAGCTCTACGAACGACTCAATCAGGTGGTCGAGCAGGTCCAGGACCTCCGCGAGCGCGTCGAGTCCACCAGCGACCAGCTCGATTCGATGGACCGGGAACTGGCCGAACAGCGCGCCATCGTCGAGGCGCTCGCCGAACAGCAGGGCGTCGACCCCGACACCGTCGTCGCCGAACGACTTCCCGACCCCGACGCGGACGGCGCCGCCGACGGGAGCGACGCCGAGGCCGGGTCGAGCGACACCGAGCGCGACGACGGGACGGCGTCGAATGCCGGCTCGACCGCGGCGGACGCCGCGAACAGCGGCGACACGGCGGGCTCGGGCGACTCCGCCGCGACGAACGACTGAGGCGGTCGGTCGCCCGCGCGGTGTCGCCACCGTCCCGACGCTACTCGAACAGCCGCTCGTGCTCTACTTTGAGACAGCGGTCCTGAACGAAGTTCCGACCCGCGGCTTCGACGCGCTCGCCGGCCTCGTCGTGGGTGATACCCAGCTGGAGCCAGACGGTCCCGGCGTCGTCGCGGCCCAGTGCCTCGTCGACGATCCCCGGCACCTCGTCGGTCGGCCGGAACACGTCGACGATGTCGACCGTCTCCTCGACCTCGGCGAGCGAGTCGTACGGTTCACGGCCGAAGATCTCGTCGGCGTAGGGGTTGACCGGTATCACCTCGTAGCCCTGCTCGCGCATGTACGCCGGGATGTCGTGGGCGGCCTTTCCCGGCGTGCTCGACAGGCCGACGACGGCGATCGTGTTCCCATCGAGGATCTCGCGAAGCGTGTCGTCGGAGTCGACTGGCATACCCGAACGGTGGACCGAGACGGGCAAAAGACTGCCGGCTACCGCCCCAGCGAGTCCGGCGCCGCGTCGGGGATCGTCGTCGAGACCGAGCCGTCCGTCTCGACGGAGACGGCGTGGTCGAACAGCTGCTGGAGCGTGTTCAGTGCCTCGTCGTCGTGAGCCGTCGACTCGATGATGTGGACGCCCATCGCGTCGGCGTTCTCGATACGGCTCGTGAACACGTGCATGAACCGGAAGACGGTCTGCACGTCCGAGTACATCAACAGCGTCGACAGCGAGTCGACCAGCACGCGGACGTTCTCGACCCCGCGCTCCTGGCGGAACTCCTCGACGAACTCGGAGAACTTGATCCCGATACCGGTCATGTCCTCCGGCGAGGAGGCGTACTTGACGATCTCCGTGTCGCGGGCGCTCCGTCCCTGGTGTTTCGTCACGCAGTCGACGATGCCGATGTCGACCGACCCCGGGTCCGAGACCAGCGCCTCGTAATCGTTGAGGACGCGACTCGCGCTGTCGCGGGTGGTGACCACGATCACTCCCTCGCCCCGCTCGGAGCCGTGAGCCAGCACCTCGAGCGCCATGCGACGCTTGCCCGACAGCGGCGGCCCGGAGACCAGCAGGTTCGTACCCGGGGCAACCGTCGCGTTCCCGAACGTCGATCCGAGGTCGTACATTCCTACGGGAGTCACCACCGTTTCGCCACGAACCGCGACCGGTCCGCTCGATATATGTCGATTAGTCGCGGCGGTCGTTAAAATCTTTATTATGGCCCCGGCGCCCGAAACCGCTCGCACGGCCGAACTGATTCACCACCGCACGCTCGACACATCGGACCGGGTCGCGACCGTCGGTCCCCATCACGGATCGGGACGTTTAAACATCGATGCTCGTGTATGAACTTGTGAGGGCGCTTAGCTCAGTTTGGACAGAGTGCTTGGCTTCGGACCAAGCTGTCGCGGGTTCAAATCCTGCAGCGCCCATTCCTTCGCAGCCCGACTCGGATACAATGCTGTTCATCCGGTAGCAGCGCTGTTCTCCAGAGAATCGGACGATACTCCGATATCGGAAGACCCCCCTGAGACTGACACAAGGTCGGGGCAAACCGCGGCCCACCGCAGTCTTGCGATTCCCCGACGCAAAGTCCCGCTCCCGACGGGAGGGGTCGGAGCATGAGCCAGGCCGTCAGTCAGGGGGAGGAAGTCCCCGAGACGGCCGTGCGGAATCGGTCCCAGTACGCCGACACGCTCCACCGGCTGGACCCAGATGCCGACGAGCCCGAACCGGCGTGCGTCGAAGCGGAGTACCGAGACGACGCGGAGTTCACGGACGTTCCCGTCGCGGCGTACCCCCACTACAGCCTGTGCGGTAACCCGGAATGTTTCGGGAGTGAGTGGTGGTGACGGGGGAGCAACCTGCGGACGGTGCCGGGGAGTTCTCCTTGGTAAACGCGCTGTTGTCGGCGGTCGTGGTACTCTCGTCGGCGGTAGTGCTGGACATCGCAGAGGTGACCATGCCGGGCATCGACGTTGCCGCGGCGGCCCCGTACGCCCTCAATCTCGCGCTGATTGGCCTGGTGCTGAAAGCGATGTTCGGCGGGGCTTCGACGCCCGAGGACAGCTCCGACGGTCGATATCCTGTCCCCGAGTTCGACCGGCCGGGAGTCCCTTACTGGTGCGCGGAATGTGACGACTGGGTGGACCCGGCGGAAGACGATTTCCCAGAGGCTGGCTTGCTGATAGGCGGGTCCACGACCAAACTCTGCCCCGACTGCGCCCGAGAGATGCGCGACGAGATCGAACGCGACACGGAGGGGTCGCGGTGACCTATCAGTCGTCGCTGTTCGAGTACGAGGAGGACCTGTCGGCCCTTTCGGACGCCCAGCGGGAGGTGTACGAGGCGGTCGAACAGGACGGCTACGGGATGCGCGAGTACGCCCGTAAGACCGGTCGCTCGGCAGGCACCGTTGGGAACCTGCTACGTCGGGCTCGGCGCCGTCTCACCGGGGGTGGGACCACGTGACCGATTTCGTCCGAGCGTCCCGTCTGTACGACGTAGAGGCGGGCGAGCGTGTCCACTGGGACTGGGGTGGTCAGCAACCGGTCGCAGAAAGCGAGGCGCGGGTCCAGCGCGCCTTCGCTCAAACTGAACGGGAGTGCTGACCCGTGTCCCGGTACGTCAAAGCGGCCCCTCACGAGGGCGACATCCGGTTCACGGTTGGTGTGCATCCCGACGAGCGCGTGACCGACCACGGGCTCGCACCCTACTATGCGATGGACAGTCTCATCAAAGACTGGGGTGACCGTTGGGAGACCGACGGGAAGCCGACCGAAGACATCGAGTTCATGGGTCAGACGTGGGCCACCTGTTTCGACTACTCGAAAAGCGGGCTCGACCCCTGGGAGAACCCCGAGTTCCAAATCGAACAGGTGCGCGAGTTCCAGTTTTATTTCGTCGCGAAGGACTCGCCCCACTACAGCGGCGAGCGCGCCGACCGCGACGATCGCGTGAAAGGCGGGACGATCACCGTCCGCCCGCGGTGGCCCGGACTCACATCCGACGGCGAGCCCGTGTCGGTCCCCGACTACGGCGCCCCGTACATCGACGTGCAGGTACAGGCGTCGAATTTTCCGCACGAGAAGTACCTGACGCTGGTGAAGCGCGTGATGGACGCCTACGGCATCGCTGCACGGTACTTCGACCAGCCACACCCGGACAGCCACATTCACGACCTGGCGTACTACGTGCGGCTATTCCGTGGCGAGAGCGGCCCGCTGTACGCCCCGGACGGACCGATAGCTCGCGCCCACACGCTCATCCAGGGTGACCGGAGCGGCTACCGCAAGCACGTCGAAGACCACACCAAGCTTCCCGGCTACTACGTCACCGCCACCGTCGAGGACGAGAAGGCCGGCGAACTCGTCCGTGGGCATGGGCTGGGGAAGGAACTCAAGCACTACTACCCGAACCACCCCGACGAGTACGACCCCGACGAGGCACCGTATCATCCGAAATTCGAGGTCTCCTATCAGACCGCTCGCACCGACGAGACCGTGCGGTGGTCGGACCTGAAGGACGCTCGTCGGGAGCTCGAAGAGACGCTCTTGAACTGCCTCGAATGGTGCGGGCTCGCGACCACCGCCGAGAGCGACGCGTTCGTTCCGTTCGACCCGTACTGGACGCTCGACGACACCCACGAGTCGCGGAAACTCGTCAAGTGCCCGCTGCCGAAAATCGAGAGCGAACAGGAACACCGCGTGATGCAGCTGTGGGGCGAGATGACCCCCGCCGGTCGCGACGTGACCGAGCTGCTACTGACCGACGGCGGAAAGGTATCGCCGAAGGAAGCCGCCGAGCGAACGGGCAACACCTACCGGACAGTCCGAGCCATCATCGACCGGATGGAAGGGCTGATTCGCCACAGCTACGGCGAGATGGAACTGGCGTCGAAGAAGGTCCAGCAGGAACTACTGAAGCGAGTCCGAGCGGCCGGAGACCGCTTCGAGCAGTCCATCGAGAGCGCTGCGATGGACCTGGCCGACGCGGCCGACGAGCGCAAGACCAGTGAGTGGGCGCGTCTCCGCCGTGAGTACGCTATCAGTGTCGTCGACCGTGACGACTGCCGGAAGATGCTGAAGGTCGGATACCAGCCGGCAGACGAGGACGAGGCGCGCAGCATCGTTCGGGAGATCAAGACGACCTACCAGGAGTGCGTCGAGCGGAGCGTCTTCGGCGTTCACGTCGCGGTGACGCTAGCCGACGGAACGCGCAAGCGGTGGCGAGACCTACGCGATGCGTTCCAGAAGTCCGTCGAGCGTCAGGCCCGTCAGGAGAAACACAACCGCCAGGCGCGGGAGATCTTCGACTTCGAGGCGTGGAAGGAAGCCGGGTACCCGCCGGCCGACGAGTGGACGGCGTCGGCGGCCGTCGAGGCGGCGGGGTGACCGAGTGAACGCGGGGCGAACTGCGCGGCGAGCGCGAGCGCCGGCCTCGGCGAGCACTCCCTACGTTTAACCGGTTTCGGACGGAACATCGACCGATGAATTCGGGCGAGCGGTCAGGGCGGATCCTCCTCGTCGACGACTCGACGTCGGCCGCGGAGATCGGCGACCGGCTGACCGAACGGATCGGGACCGTCGAGACGGCGGCGAGCGTCGGTGAGGCGCGGGACCTGCTGACCGGCGAGCGGTTCGACTGCGTCGTCTCGAAGTACGAACTGTCCGGGCGAGATGGGGTCGACCTGCTGACCGTCGTCGGGGAGACGCATCCGATGGTGCCGATCGTCCTGTATGCGCGGACGGGACGCGAGGCGGTGGCGAGCGAGGTGGTCGCCGTCGGCGCGACCGGCTCCGTCCCGGAAGCGGACGGGGCCGACGGTCGCGAGGGCCTCGCGGCCCGGGTCGAAGACGCGATCGGGGCGTCTCGTTCGGGACGCTCGGAGGGGCCCCGCGACGAGGAGTCGCAACTCTACGAGCAGATCTTCGCGGGGATGCGCGAGGGGGCGTGTCTGTACGATCGGGACGGCCGGTTCAGGGTCGTCAACGACTACCTGGCGGAGCTGTACGGGACGACTCCGGAAGAGCTGGAGGGACGACAGAGCGAACTGGTGGAGGCGGTGCGCCGGGGCCAGTCGGGCGATCGGTATCGCGAGCTACTCGACGGCGACCGGGACGTGCTCCAGGGAGAGAGCGAAATCGAGGTGCCCGGAGCGGGTCGGATAGCAGTGGAATACCGTCTCAGTCCGTTGCGAGTCGAGGGGCGGATCGAAGGGGTCGTCGGCGTCGCCAGGGACGTCACGGACCGACGGGCGCGCGAGCGGCAACTGGAGCGCGCTCGCGAGGAGCACCAGGAGCTGATCGACGGGATGAACGACACCGCGTGGGTCATCGGCACCGACGGGCAGTTCCTGGCGGCGAACGACACGGCCGTCGAGACGCTGGGGTACTCGCGGGCGGAACTGCTCGACATGCGGCCCCACGACATCGACGCGGGGCTCGACGACGAGCGGATAACGGCGCTGATCGAGGACATGCCCGAGGACGGGCGACAGGTGTTCGAGACGGTCCACCGGACGAGAGACGGCGACGAGCTCCCCGTCGAGATCAGTTCCAGTCTGATAACGTACCACGGCGAACCGGCGATACTGAGCGTCGCTCGCGACATCACCGAGCGCAAGCGCTACGAGGCGGAACTGCGCGAACAGAACGCGCTGCTCGAACAGCAGCGCGACGAGCTGGACGTGCTGAATCAGGTCCTCCGCCACGACTTCAGGAACGACTTGCAACTCGTGACCGCCTACACCGAACTGCTGGCCGAGCACGTCGACGGGGACGAGGCGGAGTACGTCGAGACGATACGCGAGCGGGCCAACCACGCGGTCGAACTGACGCGGACGGCGAGGGACACGGCCGAGATGATGCAGACGCGCGAGGTCGACGACAAGCGGATCGCGCTCCGACCCGTCCTCGAAGACGAGATCGCGGACCTACGGGAGATGTATCCCGGTGCGATCATCACCGTGGCGTCCCCGCCGCCCGCGGTGTCGGTCCGGGCCAACGAGATGCTCGGATCCGTGTTCAGGAACCTCCTGACGAACGCGGTCCAGCACAACGACGCGGACGTGCCCGAGGTGTCCGTCGCCGCGGCGGACCGCGGCGAGCGGGTGACCGTCCGGGTGGCCGACAACGGTCCCGGCGTGCCCGACGAGCAGAAGTCGCAGATCTTCGGGAAGGGGGAGAAGGGACTCGACAGTCCCGGGACCGGCCTCGGTCTACACCTCGTTCAGACGCTCGTCGAGCGCTACGGCGGGAGCGTGCGCGTGGAGGACAACGACCCCGAGGGGGCCGTCTTCGTCGTCGCTCTCCCGAAAGCCGACTAGTCGGCCGCGTCGGCGGACCGATCCCCGACCCCGACCCGACCAGCGGGGCGGGCGGACGCGCCGGGAAGCGGGCTCACTCGTCCCGCCGTTCCCGGATCAGCTCGTCGGTGGTCCGGACGGCGTCGGCCACCAGACGGGGCGAGGCGTCGACGGGTTCCAGCTCCATGCCGCGCTCGCAGGCGACGTCCCCGACGGCCGTCAGATCGTCCTCGCCGACGCCAAGCTCGGCCAGCGTCACGTCGAGATCGATCGCGAACAGGAGATCGAGCACGTCCGAGACCGCGTCGGGGTCGGCGTCGCGGGCGACGAGCTCGGCGACGGTGCCGAAGCCGACGAGCAGGCCGTGGGGCTCGCGGACGCCGACGTTTGTGAGGCCGACCTGGACGGCGTGGGCGCCGGCGGTGCCGCCGCTCTCGAAGCCCAGTCCCGACAGGAGCGTGTTGGCCTCGACGACGCGCTCGACGGCGGGGGTCACGGCGTCGCGGCGGACGGCGGCCAGCGCGTCGGGGCCGTGCTCGCGGACGCGGCGGAACGCCTCCTCGGCGAGCGCCCGGGCGGCGAAACTCGACTGACCGTCGGCGTCGGTGCGCCCGCGGGTGACGGCGACGGCCTCGGCCTCGAAGCGGGTGGCGACGGCGTCGCCCATGCCGTAGGCGAGAAAGCGAGCGGGCGCGGCGGCGACGACGGCGGTGTCGACGAGGACGAGTTCGGGGTTGCGGTCGCGGTAGCGGACCTCGCGGAAGTTCCCGGCGTCGTCGTAGACGACGGCGACGGTGCTGGTGGGCGCGTCGGTGCTGGCGATGGTCGGGACGACGGCCAGGGTCGCGTCGATGCGGTCGGCGACGGCCGTCGCCACGTCCATCGCGACCCCGCCGCCGACGCCGACGACCAGATCTGCGCCCGCGGCCGCGGCCTCGTCGACGTGAGCGTCGAGAGCGGAGTCGGTACAGCGGTCGACGCCCGCGACGGTGTGGACCGCCTCCGTGCCCGCGTCGGCGAGGCCCGCCGAGACGGCGTCGCCGACGGTCGCGAGCGCGGTGTCACCGCCGACGACGAAGGCGTGCTCGGCGTCGATGCGGTCGAACTCGGCGCCGGCGTCGTCGAGGGCGCCGGCGCCCTGGACGTAGGCGCGAGGGGAGACGAAACGTCGGGACATGAGCGGGCGTGCGTCGCGGAGGGGGTAAAGCGTTCGGGGACGAGGCGGTGAGCCGTTCCACGGACGCGAGCGCCGGGCGACGAGCCGGCGAGTTCCTCGGTCGCGCGAACGCTTATGCGGGCCACGGCCGACACGCGACCATGGCCGGATCAGACCGGATCGTCGTGTTGAACCAGCCCGCACACGGGATCCCCGCGAGCGAGTACGCCGCGGAGCTTCGGTCGCGACTCCCGAGCTATCACGTCAAACTCCCGCGGACGGAGAGCGAGACCCGCGAGACGATCGGCACGGCCCGGGTGGTCACCGGGATCCACATGGGCGAGGAACTGCTCGCGCGCGCCGACGACCTCGAACTGTTCGCCGGCGGCTCGGCCGGTGTCGGTCACCTGCCGCTCGACGCCTTCCGCGAGCGCGGCGTGGCGGTGACCAACGCGTCGGGGGTTCACGGTCCGAACATCGCCGAGCAGGTGGTCGGCTGGCTGCTCGCGTTCGCGAGACGGCTCGACGAGGGGTGGCGCCGCGAGCAGGACAACACCTGGCAGCACTTCCGCGGCGGCGAGTTCCAGGGCTCGACGGTCACCGTCGTCGGCATGGGCGCCATCGGCGAGGCGGTCGTCGAGCGCCTGGACGGGTTCGGCGTCGAGACGATCGGCGCCCGCTACAGCCCGGCCAAGGGCGGCCCGACCGACGAGGTCGTCGGGTTCACCGACGCAGAGGCGTTCCAGGGGGCGCTCTCGCGGTCGGAGTACGTCGTGGTCGCGGCGCCGCTGACCGACGAGACGCGCGGGCTCGTCGGCGACGGCGAGCTGTCGGCGATGCCGACCGACGCCGTCCTCGTCAACGTCGGCCGGGGGCCGATCGTCGACACGGACGCGCTGGTCGACGCGATCCGCGGGAACAAACTCGGCGGCGCGGCGCTGGACGTGACCGACCCGGAGCCGCTGCCCGCCGACCACCCGCTGTGGGAGTTCGACAACGTTCGGGTCACGCCGCACAACGCCGGGTCGACGCCGAAGTACTGGGAACGGCTGGCCGACATCCTGACGGACAACGTCGGGCGAGTCGAGGACGGACGCACCGACGACCTCCGGAACCAGGTCGTCGTCCCCGACGGCGAGTGACGTCGCCGGGACGAGCGAGCTCCCGGTCGGGCGACCCTGCCGCGGCGCTTCCTGTGAGCGCGGCCGATGGCGCCGCACCGTGTTGGTTGGTAACACATGTATAAGTGGGTCCCGTCCCAAGCGGGAGTCGAGGGTGCTACACCCGGAGGACAACAGATGTCGAGCAACGCAGACAACGACGGGGAACTGCCAGTGACCGCCGACGACGACGTGACCGCGGGCCGGTATCGCGCCGTGTTCACGGACGCGGACCTCGTCATCTACGACGACGAGGTCACCGACGGCTGGATACAGAGTTCGGTTCCGCTGTGGCTCGACCACTGGCGGTAGCCGGCCGCCATCGCGCCGACGCGGCCGCCGGTCGCGCGTCGGTCGGACGCGTCACCAGCAGCTACTTTCCCGGACGGCCCCTGGCCGAGGTATGACCGAGGGTGACGAGGGACGGCTGTATCCGAACCGCGAGGGGCGCGACGGAGCGGCGGATGGACCCAGTGACGGGCGAGCGAGCGTCTCCCGGCGCGGGGTGCTCGCGGGCTCGGCGACCGCCGGCGCCGCGCTCACGGGGGGGTGTTCGGGCGGCCCCGGCGACGGCGCGACGGACACCGGAACGCCGACCGGGAGCGAACGCACCGGGGACGACACGGTCGTCGTCTTCAACACGGGCGACGCGACGGTGAGCCTGATCGACCCCGCCCGCGACGAGGTGGTCGACACCCAGCACGTCGGCCTCTCCGCGTCGTTCCCGTCGAACCAGTACGCGCCCGCCCTGACCACCGCCGGCGAGGACCCCCTGTGGCTGAACGTCGGCCGCGGCGTCCGGGCGGTCGCGGCCGGATCGCTGTCGGAGGTCGCTCGCGTCGAGACCGGCTCGGGGTCGAACTGGCAGGAGCTGACGCCCGACGGGGCGAGCGTGGTCGTCAGCGCCCGCGAGCCCGCCCACCGGAACCTCTTGGTCGACGCCGACCGCGACTCGGAGACGTTCGGCGAGGTGACCGCAGAACTCGACCGGACCGACGAGGGCGGGCGCGGCGACCGGGACGGACCCGGTCCCTGCGACGTGACGGTCCATCCCGACGGCGAGTTCGCCTACGTCCCCGACCTGTTCGGCGACACGCTGACCGTCCTCCGGCTGGCTCCCTTCGAGATCGAACGGCAGATCGAGGTGCCGGCCGCGGGCGGTGACGGCGGTAGCGGCGACGGCGACGCCGGTGGAAGCGGCGGAAGCGAGGACGCCGCGTCGGCGCCGTGGATGGGGACGGTCGCGCCGAGCGGCGACCGCCTGCTCGTCGAGCACCAGACCGGAACCGAGAGCGTCTGGGACACGAGCGACGCGGCGAGTCCGGAACTCCTGGCGCAGCTGACACCCGACGACGGCCTCGGCGAGGGCGCGCTCACGAGCGAGATCGGTCCGGAGTCGCGCTACGGCTACGTGTTCACGCCGGGGACCGACGACGTGTCGGTCGTCGATATCGAAGCGCGGGCGGTAGCCGGCCGCATCGACCTCGGCGGGTCGGCGTTCGCCGGCACGTGGGATCCCGCCCGCGAGACGCTGTACGTCCCCGTCCAGACGAGCGACGAGGTGGCGGTGATCGACGCCGACGCCCGCGAGCTGGTCGAGCGGATATCGGTCGGGTCGGCGCCCTACGGCGCAACGGCGGCCCGCGTGCGTCCCGAACCCGACGGGTCGGCGAGCCTGCTCGCGACGATGGCGGGCGTCGGCCTCGACGTGGGCGAGGCCGACACCACGTACTGCGTCGGCAACTGCGCCTGCGGTCATCAAGTCTGAACCCGGAGAGCGCAATCCGCCGCCTCAGTGGACGGTGACTTCGCCGTCTTCGACGGTGATGTCGAGCAGACTGGTCGCCTCGTAGTCGGTCTCGTCGAGGGCGCTGTCGCCGACCTTGTTGAGGACGACGACGATGTCGGCCACGTCGGCGCCGATGTCGTCGAGCGCCTCGGTGATCGCCGCGAGCGTGCCGCCGGTCGAGAGCAGGTCGTCGACGATCAGGACGCGGTCGCCGTCCTCGATGTCGTTGATGTACATCTCCGAGGAGGAGTAGCCCGTCGATTTCTCCAGCGAGACCTCCTCGGGGAGGCCGTACTCGCGTTTGCGGATGACCACGAGCGGGATGTCGGTCTGCAGCGACAGCGCGGTGGCGACGTGGATGCCCATCGCCTCGGGGGCGACGATCTTGTCCACGTCCAGGTCCGCGTTGCGGACGATGCCGACGACGACCTCGCGCAGTAGCGCGGGGTCGAGCATCGGGACGCCGTTGCTGATGGGGTGGACGAGGTACTCGTAGCCGTCCTTGTCGATGATGGGCGCCTCGTGCAGGGACGCGCGGAGCCGTTCCATGCCTGGCGGTATCCGAGCGACGGGAAAAAGCTCCTGTTTCGCCGGTCGCCGCGACCGGCGGTCGGCCGTCGGGTCCGAGCCTGTCGCCGCTACTCGGGGACCGAGCCCTCGACGCCCTCGACGTAGCTGCCCATGTCCTGGAACAGCGTCGCGTCGTCGGCGTCGGCGAACTTGCTGTCGGCCCACACGTCCGTGTCGCCGCTCTCGATGGCCGAGTACGTCTCCTCGACGCTCGATTTCACGTCGTCGGGCACTTCCGGCCCCCACTCGGAGAGCCCGATGATGCCCGAGTCGAGGCCCTCGAAGTAGAAGTCCGACTCCCAGGAGCCGTCGCGGACGGCTTCGAGGGTGGGGCCGTAGAACTCCTCCCAGTTCCAGATCGGGGAGGTGACGTAGTTGTCGCCGCCCTGTTCGAGCATCGGGGCGTCGTAGCCGGTCGCCCAGATGTCCGCGTCGGCGGCGGCCTGGACGGCCGCGGCGGAGTCCTGGTGCTGGGCCATCACGTCGACGCCCTGGTCGATGAGCGCGTTGGCCGCCTCCTGCTCCGTCGGCGGGTCGTACCACGTGTTCGTCCAGCGCACCTTCGTCGTCGCCTCGGGGTTGACCGAGCGCGCCCCGAGCGTGAAGGCGTTGATGCCGCGGACGACCTCCGCGATGGGCAGCGCCGCGACGTAGCCCAGCGAGTCCGCTTCGGTCAGCATCCCCGCCGCGATGCCGGAGAGATAGCGGGCCTGGTACATCCGCCCGAAGTACCGACCGAGGTTCTCGCTCGTCTGGTAGCCCGCGCAGTGCTCGAAGAGGGTGTCGGGGTTCTCCTCGGCGACCGACACCATCGTGTCCATGTAACCGAACGTGTTGCCGAAGACGATGTCGTAGCCGTCCTGGACGTACTGCTCGAAGACGGTCCGCGAGTCGGCCGGCGCGACCGCCTCGGTGTGACCCGTCTCCAGCCAGTCGTACTCGTCGGCGACCGCCTGGCGCCCCTGGTCGTGCGCCCACGACCAGCCCTGGTCGCCGACCTCGGAGTTGTAGACGAACGCGGCGCGGACGGTGTCGCTGCCGCCCGACCCGCCGCCGCCGCTCGTGTCCGTGCTGTCGCCGCCCGACGAACAGCCCGCCAGTCCGGTCGCGCCCGCGAGTCCCAGTGCCTTGATCGCCCGTCGTCGTGTGATGTCTGTCGACATTGTTGTGTCCCGTGAGCCGCCGTGGTCGGTCCGCGACCCGCCGACCGGGTCCAGCCGACCGCTCCTCGTCCGATAGGGATCGGTGATGGTCTATAAGGCTGCCTATAGCGGACTGTGGAGTGCTATTAAGACTATTGAGACCCTTTAGGGGGTCGTGTTTAGTTAAGCGTGAAAAGTGAGGCAGGCGAATTTCTTGCTGGTCTATGGCAGAAATCGCCCGCCTCAGTGGTCATAGAGACTGGATAGATTTGGATTTTGTGGAGCGCGAGCGGACACCCGAGCCCGCGATGGCGCAGGGTATTCAATCGCACGTTGCGGGCTTGTCG
>Ga0207733_100257_pt1 | contig 44520 bp, 46 predicted proteins | sample A23P3SouthBayCA_FD_187735 | JGI IMG/M metagenome (GOLD analysis project Ga0207733, IMG submission 187735) | Aerobic enrichment media microbial communities from Eden Landing Ponds, California, USA - A23 P3 (SPAdes) | ecosystem: Environmental > Aquatic > Marine > Unclassified | place: Emeryville...
CGTATCGTGATCCGCACGGACCTTCAACTCGACTTCGTACATATCTGGGGGTCGCGGGCGGGGCGGAAAAGTGCCGCGGAGCGGTGAGATGGGAAACGTGATTCTTAAGGGTCGCACGGGAGTTGTGGACTGTATGAGTGACGAACAGGCCGAATCGGCCGACGAGCCGGTAGACGCCGACGCGGCCGATGACCCCGAGGCGGAGACTGAAACCGAGACCGAGACCGAAGAGGCGTCCGGCCTGCAGGACGACGACTTCGTCCGCATCAACTACACCGTCCGCACCGCGGACGACGGGACGGTCGTCGACACGACCTACCAAGATGTGGCCGAGGAGGCCGACATCGACGAGGAGGGCCACGAGTTCGGCCCCCGCATGATCGTCGTCGGCGGCGGGCACGTCTTCGAAGCGGTCAACGAGGAACTGATCGGTAAGGAAGTCGGCGACGAGGGCACTGTCCACATCGACGCCGTCGACGCCTTCGGGGAGTTCGACCCCGACGACGTGCGCACCGTCAGCGCCGAGAAGATCGACGAGGACGACCGCTACCCCGGCGCCCACGTCAACGTCGACGGCCAGCAGGGCCACGTCGAGACCATCATCGGCGGCCGCGCCCGCGTCGACTTCAACCACCCCCTCGCCGGTGAGGACCTCGAATACGAGTACGAGGTCGTCGAGGTCGTCGACGACCCCGAGGAACAGGCACAGGGCCTCCTCGGCATGTACCTCGACATCGAACCCGAGGTCTGGATCCAGACCGACGAGGTCGAAGAGGAAGTGCAGGTCGAAGTCGAGTCGGACGACGACGACGAGGAACCGGAATACGAGACCGAGACCCAGACGGTCGAGAAGGAGACGCTGTACATCGAGGCCACGCCGCAGATGACGATGAACCAGCAGTGGCTCTTCCAGAAACAGCAGATCGCCCAGCAGGTCATGGACCGACTCGACCTCGACCGCGTCATCGTCCAAGAGACCATCGACGGCATGGGTGGCATGATGGGCGGTATGGGCGGTATGATGGGCGGCATGGGCGGCGCCGGTGGCGCCGACGTGGAGGAAGCCCTCGAAGACGTCGACGTCGACGCCGACGAAATCGTCGACGAACTCGAAGAAGACCTCGAAGAGTAGTCGACACCGACGACATCTCGTATCGCTCTACCGACAATGGATATCCCCGACGCCGTCGTGGCCGACCTCCGCGTCGCCGCCGTCGCGGCCGGCTGTACCGTCGCGCTGACGCTCGCGCTCCAGTACGGACTCGGCGTGGCGGTCAGCCCGCTCCTCCGGCTCTCTCCAGTCGCCGTCTACTTCGGCTACCTGTTTCTGGGCAAGGGCTCGACCGGGAGCGCGTTCGAGAACCCGCGACTCTGGATGTTGCTCACGGTCGTCGTGACGGTCGGGACGGCGGCGTACGCCGTCGTGTAAGACGTTACAGCCGGCAGTATCAGGCGATGTCGCGGCTGGTGTCGATGGTGACGCCGTCGGTGAGTTTGAGCTTGATCGTCTCTTCGAGCGATCCGCCACCGCGGAACTTCGGCACGGCGAGGCGGTTGACGACCTGTGAGCCGTCCACGTCGGTCCGGAGGTCGAACACCACGTCCGCCATGTGCTCTGAGAGGGTCCGGTTCGCCGGCGGGTCGCCGTGACCGTGCATGGCGTGCAACACCGCGATTGACCCCGTGTTGACCATGTGCGTCTGGAGTTCGTTGAGGAAGGCCCGATAGCGGGCCGGGTCGGCCTCCTCCAGCGGATCGACGACGTCGACGAGGAGATTCGAACTCTCGGGGAGGTCCTTCACGAGGCGGGTGGCGTTGTCGATGGGCGGGTAGTCGCCCGCGTCGCGGATCGTCAGCCGGTCGATGCCTCCCCGGTAGCGGTCGACGGCGTCGCGAACCGCCTGTTCCGACCGGACGGTCGTCACGTACAGCGTCCCCCGAGCGGCCGCGATCTCGTACAGCAAGGATTCGGACTGGCTGGCCGGATCGGCGGTCAGCAACAGGATGCTCCCCGGCGGAATCCCGCCGTCGAGCTGCCTGTCGAGGACGGAGATACCCGTCGGGAGACGGTCGGCCATGGCCAACACGTTCGGCAGGGATCATAATATGTCTTCTCCCAGATCCGCGGCGAGCCGGCGATAGGCGGCGCGAACGCCGTCGTCGTCGAGGACCGGGGCGTCGGCGGGCGGTATCGAAGCCACCACCGGACAGCCGAGCAACTCGACGACGGCGTCCGGCGCCGACCGGGTGCGCGTCAACACGACGCCACGGGGCGGCGCGTCGAGCGTGCGGGCCATCGCCGCCGTCTTCGCCGCGTCGCGGAGCGCCGGGGCACAGAGCGTGGTGACGAGCAGCGTCGCGTCGGCGGTGCGAAGCGGTGCCGCGGCGTCCGGCCCGGCGCCGGCAGGACAGTCGACGACCGCACGTCGGTCGCTGGCGGCCAGTCGGGCGAGCGAGCGGGCGACCGCGTCGGCATCCGCGTCGATGGGTGGCGCGGGGAGCACCGTCACGTCCGAATCGTCGGGGTGGGGCTGGACGACGGTCTCGACGTCGTGTCCGTCGAGCGCGGCGAGCGTCGGATCGCGATCCACGCCCGCGAGCGCGTGCAGGTCGGGCATGTCCGGGTCGGCGTCGGCCGCGACGACCGGCGCGTCAAGCGCCGCGGACAGGCCGAGCGCCGTCGTCGTCTTTCCCACGCCGCCCTTGCCGCCAGCGATAGCGAGCATGGAGCGGGGTGGCCGCCCGCTGGGATATGAATCTAGTCGTGACAGCAGCCGCCCGCTTCCCCGCCGAAGTCGACGGCCAGCGGCTCCGAAATCGCCCGATTTATGTCCTCCAACTGACTCTGAAGCGCCTCCTGCGCGTTCAGATACTCCTCCATCACGTCCATCGAGTGGAGTTCGTTCTGGGCTTGCTGGAGTTTCGCGACGTGTTCCTGTGTCGCCTCGCCCGTCTCGCGGGCGGCGACGAACTCGTCGCGGAGGCGTTCCACTTCGGCGATTTTCTCCTGCGCTTCGTCGTCGTCCTGCACCGCCCGTTTCGCCGCCTCGAACCGTCCGTACGCCGGCGTCTCGGCAATCTTCTCGCCGAGTTCTCGGCCGAGTTCCTCCAGCTGCGAGACCGTCGTGCTCATACACCACTTTGCGGGGCCGGCCGCTTCAAGTTGCCGTCTCCGGGCAACCGGGATTTATCAGCCCCAGCGCCGTGCCCCCGGTATGGAAACCGACGCACGAGTTGGGGTCGACGTCGGCGGCACGTTCACCGACGTGGTCGTCGCCGACGACTCCGGGCTGACGATGCTCAAAGTACCCTCGACGCCCGAGGCGCCGGACCGGGGCGTCCTCGACGGCCTCGACGCCGCGAGCGAGCAGGCGGACGTGGCCCCCGAAACCGTCGCCTTCTTCGGCCACGGTACCACCGTCGCGACGAACGCCCTGCTGGAACGCGAGTGGGCCGAGACGGCGCTCGTGACGACCGAGGGGTTCCGCGACGCCGTCGAAATCGGTCGCCAGACGCGACCGAGCCTCTACGACCTCCGAGCGGAGAAACCCTCGCCCATCGTCGAACGGGACCGCCGGTACGAGGTCGTCGAACGCCTCGACCGGCGGGGCGAGGTGGTCGAACCGCTAGACGAGGGAGAAGCCCGGGCCGTCGCCCGTACCGTCGCCGACGCGGACGCAGAGAGCGTCGCCGTCGCCTTCCTCTTCGCGTTCGAGAACGACGCCCACGAGCGCCGGATGCGCGAACTCCTGAACGATGAGGGCGTCGACGGCGAGATATCGCTGTCGAGCGAAGTTCTCCCCGAGATCCGCGAGTACGAGCGCACGCTGGCGACGACGATCAACGCCGCGCTCAAGCCGGTGATGAACCGCTATCTCGGCCGACTGGAAGAGGGCGTCGCCGAGGCGGGCGTCCCGGCGCCGCTGAAGGTGATGCAGTCGAACGGCGGCGTGGCGTCGGCGCAGGTCACGCGCGAGCGCCCGGTCAACACCCTGCTCTCGGGGCCGGCGGCGGGCGTCCGCGGCGCGGCCCACGTCGCCGGCGAGAGCGGCTTCGACGACGTGCTCACGATGGACATGGGTGGTACCTCGTGTGACGTGTCGCTCGTCCGCGGCGGCGACCCGGTCGTCACGACGGAGGGCCAAGTCGGCGACTACCCCGTGAACGTTCCCATGGTCGACGTGCACACCATCGGCGCTGGCGGCGGCTCCATCGCGTGGGTCGACGAGGGCGGCAGCCTCCGTGTCGGCCCGCGGTCGGCGGGCGCCGACCCCGGCCCCATCTGTTACGGCCGCGGCGGCACCGAGCCGACGGTCACCGACGCCCACCTCCTGCTGGGTCGCATCGACCCCGCCTCCTTCTTCGAGGGGAGCGCCGACGAGTCGACGGTCCGCGAGGCAGTGCGCGAGTCGGTTGCCGACCCGCTGGACCTGAGCGTCGCGGAAGCGGCACAGGGGATTCTGGACGTTGCCAACGCGAACATGGAGCGCGCCCTGCGGGTCGTCTCCGTCGAACGGGGGCACGACCCCCGCGACTTCTCGCTCGTCGCCTACGGCGGCGCCGGACCGCTCCACGCGGCCGAACTCGCCGCCGAACTCGACGTGCCCCGTGTGGTGGTGCCCCGGTCCGCGGGCGTCCTCTCCGCGCTCGGTCTCCTCATCAGCGACGCAGTGTACGAGGAGGGTGTCTCCGCGGTGCGGCCGTGGACCGAAGTCGACCCGGACGAGCTGACGGAGCGGTTCGAGGCGATGGAGGCAGAGGGGCGAGAGCGGCTGGAGACCGAAGGGTACGCCGCCGACCGCCGGCGATTCGAGCGCGTGGTCGACCTGCGGTACCGTGGCCAGTCGTTCGACCTACGGGTACCGATACCGGAGGGCGAACTCGACGCCGAGGCGCTCGACGACGCCGCCGAGCGGTTCCACCAGCGCCACGAACGGCGATACGGGCACGCCTCTCCGGACGAGCCGGTCGAACTCGTGACGGTCCGCCTGCGATCCCGAGGCGTCGTCGACCCGCCCGCGCTGTCGATGGCGGAGGGGGGCACGGCGGAGCCGACGCCGCGGACGACGCGCCCGGCGACGTTCGAGGGTGAGACGGGCGAGACGCCCATCTACGACCGGTCGACACTCGGGCCGGGTGCGGACCTCACCGGCCCCGCGGTGATCGAAGGCGTCGAGAGCACGGCCGTCGTCCCGCCGGAGGCGGATGCACACGTCGACGAGCTGGGTAACGTGGTGATCGAGCCATGAGCGGTGCCGACGAGGGCGTCGACCCCGTCACGCTCGAAGTCCTGCGAAACGCGTGCGTCGCGGTGGCCGAAGAGATGAACGCGACGCTCGTGCGGACGAGTTACTCCCCGAACATCAAGGACCGCCGCGACTGCTCGTGTGCGCTGTTCGACGTGGTGGGCGCGGGTGAGGACGCCGCGGCCGAGATGATCAGTCAGGCGGAGAACATCCCCGTCCACCTCGGCGCGATGCCGTACTCGGTGGCGGCGGCCATCGAGGCCTATCCCCCCTCGGAACTGCAGGACGGTGACGCCATCCTCCTGAACGACCCCTTCCACGGCGGCGCGCACCTCCCCGATATGACGCTCGTGACGCCGATTTTCGTCGAGGACGAACTCGTCGCCGTCGCGGCCAACCGCGCTCACCACGCCGACGTGGGCGGCGGCCGTGCGGGCAGCGTCGCCGCCGACTCGACGGAGATTTTCCAAGAGGGCCTGCGCGTCCCACCCGTGAAACTGTACGACGGCGGCGACCCCGTCGAGGACGTGTTCGACCTCCTGCTGACGAACGTGCGGACCCCGGACGAGCGACGGGGCGACTTCCGCGCCCAGCGTGCGGCCAACCGAACGGCGGTCGAACGGGTGCGAGATCTGGCCGCCAGACACGGTCTCGGCACCCTGCAGGCGGCGACGACGGAGATCAAAGCCTACGCCGAGCGCCGGATGCGCGCCGAAATCGACGAGTTGCCGGACGGCACCGTCGAGTTCGAGGACCGCCTCGACGACGACGGGCAGGGGACCGAGGACATCCGCATCGCCGTCGCGGTGACCGTCGACGGCGACGAACTCGTCGTCGACTTCGAGGGCACGAGCGAGCAGGTGCCGGGCGCCATCAACGCCCCCCTCGCGGTGACGGCGTCGGCGACGTACTACGCCGTCCGCTGTGTGACCGATCCGGACGTGCCGCCGAACGCGGGGACGTACCGCCCCATCGAGATTCGGGCGCCGGAGGGGACGGTCGTCAACGCCCAACCGCCCGCCGCGGTGGTCGGCGGCAACCTCGAAATCTCCCAGCGCGCGACCGACGCCCTCCTCGGCGCGTTCGGCGAAGAGGCGCCGGAACGCTCCGTCGCCGCCGCGCAGGGGACGATGAACAGCGTCACCTTCGGCGGGACGAACCGCGAGGGAGAGCCGTTCGCCTTCTACGAGACCATCGGCGGCGGCTACGGCGGCCGAGCGGGCGCCGACGGGATGGACGGCGTCCACGCCCACATGAGCAACACGCTCAACACGCCGGCGGAAGTGCTGGAGACCGTCTACCCCGTCCGGGTGCAGCGCTACGCGTTCCGGCCCGACACCGGGGGTGCCGGCGAGTTCCGGGGCGGCCTCGGCCTCCAGCGCGACATCGAAGTGCTGACCGACGGCGTCGCCTTCAGCCTGCTCGCGGACCGGCGTCGACACCCGCCGTACGGTCTCGCGGGCGGCGACGCCGGTGCGGTCGGTGAGGACTATCTGACACGGGCGGACGACGACCCGCGAACGATTCCGGGCAAGTCCACGCACGACCTCGACACTGGCGACGTGGTGAGCATCCGGACGCCGGGCGGCGGCGGGTTCGGCGACCCGAGCGACCGCGACTCCGAGGCCGTGGCGCGTGACCTGCGACTCGGCAAAGTGTCGGCGACGACCGTCAAGCAGGTGTACGGGCTGGACCCGACGGAGTTAGACGATTAGTAGGGGAACGCCGTCCACTCCGGGGGCACGTCGGACAGGCCGCGAACCCGGAGTTCGCGCTCTCCCTCTTCCTCACGGATTTCGATGGCGGCGTCGAAAATCGAGGTGACGACGTTCACGAACCGGTCCTCGTGAGTCGTCGGGTCGATGCTGTAGACGCCGAGATAGCCCGCGGCGCTCGTCCGCCGGGAGAGGACGTGCAGGAACGAGAACGCACGCTCGGCGTCGACGTACTGGAGGAGCGTCGAGATGGAGACGAAGCCCAGCCGGAGCCGGTCGGGAGTCCCCATCTGATCGACGGCCTGCGTGAACGCGACGCCCATGCCGGTGAGGTCGGCCGGCGACGAGACGCGGTGGATGGACGGGTCGTCGTCGCCCGGCGCACCGGTCGCGTCGACGACGCGGAACGTCGTCGGGTCGAAGCGGACGTTTCGGTCCTCGAACGGTGCCCGGATGCGAGAGGCGGGATCGTCGGTCGTCATCACGACGATGGGGTCGGCCGGGACCGCCTCGGGGGCGAGGAGGTCGAACACGAGCTGGCGCTTGCCCGACATCGGCGGCCCGGATACGAGGACGTTCATCCCCGGATCGAGGCTCTCGATGTCGACCGGTAACGTGTCCGCGAGCGCGTAGCGGTCGGCTCTGGCGTCGCCCTCAGCCATCGGTCTCCTCCCGTGGCGTCGTGTCGATTGCGCGGAGTGTCGCGACGAACCGCGAGTCGTCGGTCAGGCTCTCGGCCTCGGATTCGAGCGTCGCTTCGAGATCCGAAATTCGGGCTTTGAGCTCGGCGTACGCGGGGTTCTCGTCCAGTTCGTACGTCGCCTTCCCCTCGTGCAACGCGGCGGCTTTCACGAGCAGCGAGTGGTACTCCCGAACGTCGGTGGCGTGGCGGTCGAGCGAGAGTAGCTCCTCGACCGTCTGACGAAGCTCCGAACGCGTCGTGGGTTTGGTGACGTAGTCGTCGAATCCCATGTCGACGATGTCGAAGTCGGGGTCGACGGCGGTCACCATCGCGACCCGGACGTCGTACTCCTGTTCGCGGATTCGGTCGAGTACCTCGCCGCCGGACGCGCCGGGCATCAACCGGTCGAGTAACACCACGTCCACGTCGTCGTCGAGCGTTTCGATAGCGTCCTCACCGTCGTACGCCTCGCGGATCGTGTGCGTGTCTTCGAGATACCGGCGGTACGTACGGACGACCTCGCGGTCGTCGTCGACGATGAGCACGGTCCCCCCCTCGCTCGCGGTCATCCTACTTCTAGTCCCGAGTCGACGACCATTAAACCCACCTGTCGAACGGCTGGCTGCGGCGCCGTCTGGTCCACTGTCCCGGTCACCCGAGTTCCTCCGCGACGAGGTCGGCCGCGCGACTGATCGCGCCGACTGAGGAGAGGTGCCCGGCGCCGACGGTGGCTTTCATCGCACGCGCCGGGCCGCCGGTGAACACCTTCGGTCCGACCGTGGCGACGGCGTCGTCACCGACGGACGCGATCCAACCCGGCGCGTCGAAGCGGAACGGGTCGAGTTTTGGCGGGAACTCGTCGGTCGCCCGCCCGTCGAGTTCCCACCGGACGAGGCGGTCGAGGTTGGTCGCGACGGTCCGCGCTTCGCGGATGGCGGCCGCGGCGCTCGCGGGGACGGCCTCGCCGTCGGCGTCGACGACCCGCGCCACGTCGCCGACGGCGAACGTGTGGTCGTCGAGGCGAAGGTCACCGCGAACGACGGGCCGGTCGCTCTCCATCGCGTCGGGGCCGCGAATGCCCCCGGTCCACACGAAGGCGTCGTACGGGACGGTTCGGCCGTCGAGTTCGACCGCGTCGGCCGTCGCTCCGGTGACGCGCGCGTTCGTGCGCACGACGACGCCGGCCGATTCGAGGGCGTCGCGGACGGCCGACTGGAACGCCTCGGGGAAGGCGGGGGCGACCGAATCCAGCCGTTCGAGGACGGTCACGTCAACGTCGGCGTCGCGTTCCTCGGCCAGCGCCGCGAGTTCGCCGGCCACCTGCACGCCCGAGAGGCCGGCGCCGCCGACCACGGCCCGCCCGTCCACCTCGCAGGCGTCGAGGAACGCCTCACGGATGCGGTGGGCGTGGTCCAGTCGCTTCAGCGGCAGGCCGTGTTCGCGGACGCCGGGCAGGTCGTAAAACGCCGTCTCGGCGCCGAGACAGACGGCCGCGTAGTCGTAGTCGAGGGGGTCGCCGTCGTCGAGGTGGACCCGACGGGCGTCGCGGTCCACGTCGTCGACGCGGGCGGTCCTGATCGTCGCGCGGTCCAGCACGTCACGGAGGGGGACGGTGATCGCGTCTTCCACCGTCGGCCGCCGGACGACGCGGTGGAGTTCGTGCTGGACGAGGTGGCGGTCCGACTCGTCGACGACGACGAGGTCGACCGACTCTGGGAGTCTGGATTCGAGGCGACGGGCGAGCGTGAGTCCGGCGTACCCGGCACCGAGAACGACGACGCGCATACCGGAGGTTGGACCGAATGGTTAAGAAGGACCCGACGACAGCGTGGCGCGACGCGGCACGGGACGACAGCGTGGCGCGACGCGGCACGGGACGACAGCGTGGCCGATATTTATACGTGCCAGCGGCGTCACGGCCGAACGAATGGACATCGAGGGGTTCGTCTGCTGGACGGCACATTCGGTCGACGATCCGGCGGAGTTGGGACGCGTCCTCGACGCCCAGCTACCGGAACGCGGGAGTCGCGCCGTCGCGGACGCGCAGTACGCCGGGCTGCTGGAGGAAACGAGCCTGCGGCCGCCGGGCCTCGCCGCGGCCCACGCGTTCGCGGAGCGGAGCGACCTGCCGATGGCTGGGCCGACGGACGCTATCGCGGACTTCGGCGCGATTCTCGACGCCCTCGTGGCGGCAGCGGACAGGGGTGAGCGGGTCGACGCCGATGCCGTGCCCGACGGGTTCGAGACGGTGACGCCGACCGTCGACCGCTACGACCGGAGCTACCACACGGTCAACGTCGCGAAGGAGTATCCGTCGGGGGCGACGGTGGAACTCAACTACCGGTCGCGAGACCCGAGTCACCCCGGCGAGCGTCGCGCCAATCTGTCGAGTGCGATCCTGTGGCTCCGCGAGGACGGAGAGACGGCGTACGAACACCGGACGAAGTGGGAGGAAGGGTAGGGCTCAGAACAGCGCGTCGCTCTCGGGGCGAATCTCGGCGGGGCCGCCGACCTCCCACACGTCGGTCTCGACGCCGCAGTCGGCGACGGCGGACTCGACGCGGTCGACGTACTCGGCGGTCGTGTTGACGTAGACGCTCGCGCCGGTGTCGGTCGAGAAGTAGACGGGCACGTCCTCCTTCCGGAGCGCGCGGACGGTGTTGAAGACGGCGATGGTGCGGGGCTGCCAGTAGACCCAGCCCGCGGGGCCGGTCATCGTCGTCGCCGCGAGCGAGAGCGAGTCGTGTTCCGCGAGTTCGAAGGCGCGGTCGAACGCCGCCGACCGCAGGGCGTCTCGCATCTCCGCGATCTGTCCGTGGATGTGGGCCATCCGAGCTTGGAACATGTGGCTGTCCGCCGCCTCCTCGTGGGCCTGTTCGGTCTCCTTGTACGAGGGCACGAGCGCGGCGACGATCCGGAGCTCGTCTTCGAGGTCCGTTTCGATACGCTCGGATCGGCAGTCGTCGTCGTTGAGGCCGGCGTAGAGGTGGGAGAACGCGCCGGTGACGGCGCGGGCGGCCGACGAGGAGCCGCGGCGGGCGATGGTCGAGATTTCGGGGCGGGTGAGGTCGAGGCCGGCCGCCTCCGCGAGCGCCATCGCGGCGGCGGCGAAGCCCGACGAGGAGGAGCCGAACCCGACGTTCGACTGGAAGGAGTTCTCGCTCTCCAGCCGGACGGGAGCGTCGAGGTCCGCGAGGTGGCGGACGTGGTCGACGACGGCGTCGATGCGTTCCGCCCCACGTCCCTCGACGCGGTCACCGTCGACGACGTACAGGTCCTCGTCGGTCGCGCCGAACTCGACGGTCGTGGTGGTGCGACTCGGCGCCGTGCAGACGCTGATGCTGTCGTGGTACGGGAGCCGGAGCTCGGGGTCGCGCATCCCGTGGTACTTCACCAGCCCCTGAATCGGGTGGGCCGTCGCGGTCGCTTTCATGCCCGAAAGGGCGTCGGACGCGCGGATAAACGTCCCGAAACGGCCGCCTGCTGGGGCAAGTATAAACCGCCGTAGTCCAACCGATGCGTATGCCACGCGTCAGAGGGACGATCACGCGCCGACGCTTCCTCGAAGCGGCGGGAAGCGCCGGCACGCTCGCGCTCGCGGGCTGTTCCGCCGACGCGGACGACGACCCGACGCCAGTTCCCTCGCGGACGGCGGCGGTGACCGACACCGAAACGCCGACGCCGACGGCCACATCGACCGCGACGCCACGCGCGCCCGCCGACGAACCCCTCGGGTTCGCGGCGATGCTCGCGCGGACGCCCACCCACCCCGAGATGCCCGACGAGTCCTACGTCTGGGCGCGGTACGTCGACGCCGGCGGCCTACTGGCGAGCGTCGACGACCAGAACATCGGCCAGCGCCTCCGCGAGGGGTGGCTGGGGTCCGGACCGCCGGCGTACACCGAGTCCGACGCGTTCGAACTCGTCCACGTCCAACCGGGACCGCTCTCGAACGTGACGCTCGGCCGCGGGGACTTCGACGCGTCGACGACCGTCGAAGGGATGGTCGGCGACGGCTGGCGGCGGCTGGGTGGCGACACCGAGCGCTACACGTTCCTCGGCTACGGCGGCTACACGGCGGCAGTGGGGGAGCGGTTCTGGCTCGTGGTGAGTTCGGGCGATCCCGCACTCGCGGGCGCGCTCACGACGGCCGTCGAGACGGACCCGCTGGTCGATCACCTCGACGCAGTCGACCGGGCGGCGGTGTCGCGCGCGAGCGAGGAGGAGGGGAACTACCTCGTCGTCCAGCGGTCGGTGCCCGGCGACTACGCCGCGGGCATCGCCCTCGACTACGCACCCTATCGCTACCCAATCGGCGTGTTACACTACGCGGAGGGTCGCGAGTCGCCGTCGTGGCAGCGGGTCGAGCGCCGATTCCGGACGCAGATCGCCGGCGAACTCCGGGCCGTCGACTTCGGCGAGGACTTCGGCTGACCGCGCGGTCGAGCACCACGCTGTCCCCCGAATCTGGGAACGGCCGACGGTTTAAATAGTCCCTCACCGTACACGTCGGGTATGACGACCTCCGAGAGCGGAGAGGCCAGCGACGACCAGGGCGTCGACGCCGCGGAGGAGACGGAACGGTCGTACGCGGTGGTTCTCGATCTCCTGCCACACGGCCGACCGGAAGACGACCGGCCGCAGTACAAGAAGTCGCCGCTGGCGTACGCGCTCGGGGAGTCGGAGTTCCGACTGCTCGAACTCACGCTCACCGACGACGCGGACGTGAGCATCGGCGACCGGATCGTCCTCGCACCCGAGGACGAACGGGAATCGGTCACCCGCATCCGCGAGGTGGAGTACGACGACCTCTCCAACGCCGCCCACTCCGAACTGGAGTACGTGGTCGAGGAGATCGTCGACCGCCACGAACGTCGGTTCGTCGACTTCTACAACGACGCCCAGCCGATCACGCTCCGCCTCCACCAGCTCAACCTCCTCCCCGGCATCGGGAAGAAACTCCGAAACGACGTGCTCGACGAGCGCAAGCGCGCGCCGTTCGAGAGCTTCGAGGAGCTGGAAGATCGGATCGCGGGCCTCCACGACCCCAAAGGTGTCCTCGTCGACCGAATTCTGGAGGAGCTCCGCGACGAGGACCTCAAGTACCGGACGTTCGTCGAGTAGGCGTCACCGTTCGACGTGCAAGGCGGTAATCACCAACGCCAGTAGCACGGTGCCGACGACGACGGCCACGCCGCTCCAGAGGACGAGCCGCCGCGTCGGCCCCACCAGTTGCCCGAGGACGGGGACGAACACGCGCAGATCGAGTGCGACGACGACGAGGGCCCCCGCGAGGTCGAACCCCAGATCCAACACGGTGTCGCCCCATCCGTAGTGGACGAGTACGGGTTCGATGTCGAAGCGCTCGCCCAGTTCGCGCGCGACCAGTTCGACGAGTTCCCACAGGATGCCGGCGGCGAAGGTGAACAGGATGGTCGCAGCAGCGACGGTACCGAACGAGGCGGTCCCGGCGTACCCGACGACTGCGCCAGCGTGAAACAGCGCGGCGACGAGCGACGCGGAGGTGAAGTGCGTGACGTGATCCCACCACTGGACGGAGTCGTACGGACCGAGCATCCCGATAGCGTGGAGGAGGCCGGCGACGCCGAGCCACAGGGGAAGCGCCGGGCCGACGGCGAGGGCCGCGACGCGTTCGAGCGCCCACGGGAGGAGTGCGACGGCGAGTGCGAGGAGGGCGTTGACCGCCGCGGCGACGTTCCGCTGGCGACCCGCTTCGACGAGCGTGGCGAGGATACCGATCTGAAGCAACGCGACAGCGACGGAGGCGGGGGCCATCATCGACGACGTACGTCACGTGGCCCACGCGCCGGCATGATTCTTTGGTGACGGCGGCGACATTCGGGAAACGGGAAATTTACCCCGGTTCGCGCGCTATCGGTGACGATGACAGCGTCGCGCGATCCGGATCGGTTGCTCAAGCGGGCAGGTGTGCGCGGGAACCCCGACCGGGATCAGCACTTTCTCGTCGACGAGCGCGTGCTCGACCGGTTGCCGACGTACCTGCCGGACGACGCCGACCGGAGTCACGTGCTCGAAATCGGCGGCGGGACCGGCGCACTCACCGACCGCTTGCTGGCGACGAGCGATCAGGTGACGGTGATCGAGCGCGATCCGGATCTCGTGACCTTCCTCCGGCGAGAGTTCGCGGACGAGCGGGCGGCGGGCCACCTGACCGTCCGTCAGGGCGACGCCCTCGAAGTCGACCTGCCGGCCGACGCCACCGCGAGCGTCTCGAACTTGCCGTACGGCGTCTCCAGCGAGATCACGTTCCGGCTCCTCCCGCTCGGGATTCCGACCGTCCTCATGTTCCAGCGAGAGTTCGCGGAGCGCATGGCCGCCGAACCGGGGACGAGCGAGTACGGCCGGCTGTCGGTGAGCGCCCAGCACTACGCCGCGGTCGAGGTGGTCGAACCGGTGCCGCCGGAGGCGTTCTCACCGCCGCCGGCCGTCGACAGTGCGGTGGTGCGGACGACGCCCCGCGACCCCGACTACGAGGTGGCGGACGAGGACTTCTTCCTGCGGTTCGTGAAGGCGGTGTTCACCCAGCGACGGAAGACGGTCCGGAACGCCATCCGCAACACGGCCCACATCTCGGGGCTGTCCGATCCGGATGCAGTCGTCGAAGCGGCCGACGAAGAACTCGTCTCGAAGCGTGCGGGCGATCTGGCACCGGACGACTTCGCCGCCCTCGCCCGCCTCGCCGTCGAACACGAGCGGGGTGGGAGGGATGGCTGACCCGCTTGCACTCGCGAACGGATCGACAGTGGGGCGAGCAGTCGCGACGCTGACCGTCGTCGCGGCCGTGCTCGGCGTGCGGTACGGCGCCCGCCGGTGGCGACGCGGACGGGAGTCGACGGAGCGATCCCTCCCCAACGTCGCGGTGTCGGCGCTCGTCACGCTGGCGACCGGGGGCGGTATCGTCGCGGTCGTCCTCCTGTGGGACCTGATCGGACCGCTCCAGCGCTCCTACCGGAGTCTGGGGCTGGAGGACGTGGCCGGTCGGGTGTTGCTCTCGGTGGTCGTCCTCGCGACGACGTACGCCCTGACGGGGTTCATCGGGCGAGTCATCGGCGAGTTCACTGGCCAGCGCTCCGCGATCAGCGAACACCAGCGGGAAATCGTCTACCGACTCACGCAGGTCACCCTCTACACGCTCGCCGTGCTGGTGGTCGTCGGCCTGTTCACGCAGAACCTCGGGAGCCTCCTCGTCGGGGCGGGCTTTCTCGGCATCGTGGTCGGGATGGCCGCTAGGCAGACTCTCGGCGCCGTCCTCGCGGGCTTCGTCCTCATGTTCTCTAGGCCGTTCGAGATCGGCGACTGGGTCCAGATCGGCGAGCGCGAGGGCATCGTCACCGAGATCACCATCGTCACGACGCGCATCCAGACGTTCGACGGGGAGTACGTGATGCTCCCAAACGACGAGGTGAGCGGCCAGCCGATCACCAATCGGACGCGCAAGGGCCGCCTCCGCATCGAGGTGGAGGTAGGCATCGACTACGATCACGACCCCGGCCGCGCGGCCGAACTCGCCCGCGAGACGGTTCGTGACCTCGACGAGGTGTTGCAGGTGCCGACGCCGCAGGTCGTGGGCAAACGCTTCGGCGACTCCGCCATCGTCCTCGGAATTCGAGTGTGGATCGACAACCCGAGCGCCCGGCGGATGTGGCGGGCACGGACGGCCGTCATCGAGGCAGTCACCGAGGCCTTCGACGAGGAAGGGATCAAGATCCCGTTCCCGCAGCGCGAACTCATGGGCCGGGCCGAGGAGGGTGGCTTCGCCATCGCCGAGCGGGCCGACCGGGCGGCGCCGACGCCCGACGGGGGCGAGGGAGACGACGCGAATGGGGAGAGGTCGTGACCGACGACGACGCGGACGCGACCACCCGCGACGACCTCGCGGACCGCCGCGGACTGGAGCGCGAGGTGTACCAGCCGGCGGAGGACTCCCGTCTCCTCGCGGAGGCGGCGGTCGAACACGCCCGCGGGCGGACGCTCGAAGTCGGCACGGGATCGGGGTGGGTCGCGGAGCAGATCGCGACGAAGACGGACGCCGACGTGGTCGCTAGCGACTACAATTTGGCGGCCTGTCGACAGGCACGTGACCGGGGCCTGTCGGTCGTCCGCGCGGACCTCGTCGCGCCGTTCCGTGACGACGTGTTCGACACCGTCGCCTTCAACCCGCCCTACCTCCCCACCGACCCCGACAACGAGTGGGACGACCGGATGGAGCGGGCGCTCTCCGGCGGCGAGTCCGGCCGTGACGTGATCGATCCCTTCCTCGATTCGGTGGGGCGGGTCCTCCGACCGGACGGCTTCGTCCTCCTCCTCGTGAGTAGTCTCACCGGGTTCGAGACGGTCGTCGACCGCGCGGAGGCGAACGGGTTCGACGTCTCGACGGTCCGGCAGGAGTCGTACCCCTTCGAGGTGCTGTCGATCCTCCGACTCGATACATAACCTCTGGACATATTTTGGTTTAGCAAATATTAAGCGCCGGCATCACCAAGCCGAGTTCGATGACCGAACTGATCGCCACCACGCCGGGACTGTATCCACTTCCCGACTGGGCGAAAGACGAACTATCGGAGCTGAAAGGCCATCAGAAGGGCGACCTCATCAGCGGCGACGAGGGGCCGGAGGTCGTCGACGCCTACGACCGCGCGCGAAGCGAGGTCGTCGACGCGCAGGCCGACGCCGGTCTCGACCGCGTCGTCGAGGGACAGCTTCGGTGGGACGACATGCTCGCCCACCCGCTGACGGTACACGAGAACGTCGAGACGGGCGGGATCGTTCGCTACTACGACAACAACAACTTCTACCGCGACCCGCAGGTACGGGGCGAACTCACGCCTTCGGGCGACGTGGCCGCCGAACTGGCGGCCGTCGACACTGACGCGCTTCAGGCCGTCCTGCCCGGCCCGTACTCGCTCGCGGACCTCGCGACCGACGAGTACTACGGCGACGAGGCGGACTTCCTCGACGCCGTTGCCGAGTTCCTCGCCGGCGAAGTCGACGCCTTCCCGAGCCACGAGACGCTCTTCCTGCTCGAACCCTCGCTGGTCGAGAACGCGCCGACCGACGACGCGAACGAGCGCGCGAGCGCCGCCATCGACGCGGTGGCCGACGCCACCGACGCCGACGTGGTCGTCCACACCTACTGGGGCGCCATTCCCGAGAAGACGTACGCGCACCTGATGGACGCCGACGTGGACGCCATCGGCTTCGACTTCGTCACCGACGCCGACGCCTCGCTCTACAACATCAACGAGTACGGTACGAAGGACCAAGTGGCGATGGGCCTCGTCGACGGCCAGAACACGCTCGTCGAGTCGCCGGAGACGATCCGTGACCGCGTCGAGTGGGTCGACGAGAACACCCACACCGACTTCGAGCGGACCTACGTCACCTCGAACACCGAACTGTTCTACCTGCCGGTGAACAAGTTCGAAGACAAACTCGAAGCGCTCGGTGACGCCGCCGCGCTCGCGGAGGTGGACGCATGAGCAATCGCGAACAGTTCCGTCCCGACGATCACCCGAACGAGCACTTCCTGCTCACGTCCATCGTGGGCAGTTACCCGAAGCCCAAGTGGCTCAACCGGGTGTCCGACCTCGCGGAGGACCCCGACTCGAAGTTCACGGAGGAACACCTCCACGAGGCCCACGACGACGCCTGTCGCGTCATCATCGACGAACACGAGCGGACGGGCCTAGACACCGTCTCCGACGGCGAGATGCGCCGCAACGAGATGGTCGAGTTCTTCGCCGACCGCATCGAGGGCTACGAGTTCAACGGGCCCGTCAAGGTGTGGGGCCACAACTACTTCGACAAGCCCTCCGTCGTCGACGACGTCGAGTACGCCGAGTCGTGGCTGGTCGACGAGTTCGAGTTCACCCACGCCGCCGCGAGCAAGCCGGTGAAGGTGCCGATCACCGGCCCCTACACCCTCGCCTCGTGGTCGTTCAACGAGGCCTACGAGGACGACGCGGAACTCTCCTACGCGCTCGCCGATCTGGTGAACGAGGAGATCGAGGCGCTCGTGGAGGCGGGCGCGCGGTACATCCAGATCGACGAACCCGCACTGGCGACGACGCCCGACGACTACGCCATCGTCGGCGAGTGTCTGGACCGCATCGTCGCGAACATCCCCGACGAAGTGCGCATCGGCCTCCACGTCTGTTACGGCGACTACTCCCGCATCTACCCCGAACTGCTGGAGTACCCCATCGACGAGTTCGACGTGGAGCTCTGTAACGGCGACTACGAACAGATCGACGTGTTCACCGACCCCGAGTTCACGACCGACCTCGCCCTCGGCGTCGTCGACGTGCACACGACGGACGTGGAGAGCGTCGAGGAAATCAAGGAGAACATCAAACAGGGCTTCAAGGTCGTCCCGCCGGAGAACCTGACGGTCAGCCCGGACTGCGGCGTGAAGCTCCTGCCGCGCGAAGTCGCGCGCCAGAAGATCGAAAACATGGTGACGGCGACCCGAGAGATCGAGGCCGAACTCGACGCCGGCGAGATCGATCTCGGGCCGGAAGTCAGCGCGGATTAGTCGGACTCGACCATCACTTCCGTCGCCTTGACGACGGCGTTGACTTCTTTGCCTTCCTCGATGCCGAGGCGGTCGACGGAGCCGGACGTGATGACGGCGGTGACGACCTGTCCGGCGTCGAGTTCGACCTCGACTTCGGCCATCAGGCCGTCGGTTTCGACGCTCCGTACGGTACCACTGAGCCGGTTGCGTGCACTGAGTGCCATACGATCATGTAACGTCGGCCGAGACCTTAAACACATAGTGAGTGACACGTTCTCGCTCGGCGCTCACACCGGGGAGGGCACGGCGGCCGCGTGCCGGGCGTAGGCCTCGCGGGCGCCGACGGCGAGGAGGACGCCGCCAACGAGTGCCAGCAGGCCGGCTTCGACGCCGGTGGGCACGGCCTCGACGACGCCCCAGCCGGCGCCGACGCCGACGACGAAGCCGGCCTGCACGAGGCAGACGGCGCCGAGGGCGTACCGGCGTCCGGCCGGGATGTACAGCGACCCGACGGCGGCCGTCTCCGCGGCGGCGTGGACGGCGACGACGAGCGCACCGAGGAGGCCGAGGGCGGCGTCGGCGGCGTAGACGGTGGCGAGGACGACGCCCTCCAGTCCTCGGTGAAGCGTCACCGCCCCCAGCGCAGCGTCGGCACAGACGCCACAATCGGTCACCGCCGCGTCGCGGGCCAGATAGACGACGCTGGCCCCGACGAGCGTCCCTGCGACCGCCGTCGCCGCCGAGCGCGTGAGCGCGAGGGTGAGGGCGGCGCCGCCGAGCGCGAACACGAGGAGGGGAACCACGGCCCGGTGGAGCGGCACCGAGGGCCGCCGGACGCGGTTGTAGGCCACGAACACGAGGCCGCCGCCGAACAGACTGACGAGGACGACGCCGACGACGACGAGTGGGAAGGGCAGGCCCGTTGCGGTAGCGGTCACGCCGTGGGCGGCCGCCGGCGTCGCTAGGCACGCGATGGCGAGCGCGGTGACGATTGGTCCTCGGGTGCGTGGTTTCATTTCCACGGGTTCGGGACGAGGTCGGCCTGAATGTCCGCGCCGACCTCGATTCGGCAGTCTGAGCGGGGTTCAGCGACGCAGAGGAACACGTAACCCTCCCGTCGGTGCTGGGGCTTCAGCCCGTTCGGCCGGTCGACGTGGACGAGATCACCCTCCAGCAGGCGCCCGGTGCAGGTACCACAGGCGCCGTACAGGCAGCCGTACGGGACGCCGAGGCTCTCGCGCTCGGTGGCGTCGATGACCGTCTCCCCGCTGGCTACCTCGATAGTCGCCTCCCGACCGTCACGCCACTGGAGGGTGACTCGGTGCATCGACGACTACTGCCAGACGTCGCTGGTACAGTCGCCGCCGGGCCAGCGAATCTCGTGGGCACGGGCGGGGCCGCCGGGGGCGTCGCCGAAGTCGACGAGGAAGTCCTCGTCCAGTTCCATCCGTCCCTCGTCGGGGTAGACGTCCGCCTTCATCATCAGCGACCCCTGCTCGCCGATTTCGGGGTAGAACTGGTTGTCCCACGAGGAGAACAGGGAGGTCGTCCAGTAGAGCCGCTTTCCGTCGCGGCTAAGCTGGAGCATCTGTGGGGCGCCGCGGATTTCGGTGCCCTGAATTTCCTGTCGGTCGGCGAAGTTGCCGCCGGCCCACACCTGATCCACCAGACGAGGGTTCCCCCAGTCGCTCACGTCGTACATCCGCACGTCGCCGTGCAGCCAGTTCGAGAAGAACAGGTACTGGTCGTCGAGCGAGACGACGATGTCCGTCACGAGGCCGGGGACGGGCATGTCCCAGTCCTCGTGTTCGCGGTCCTCGATGTCGATGACCTTCTGCCACTCCCACTCACCGTCGTCACCCTCCCAGAAGTGGAGGATGTTCGAGGAGAGCGCCGCGCCGACGAAGCCCTGCGTTTCCATAGGGTTGTGCGGCATACGAACTTCGAGCGGGATCAGCCCCTCCTCGCCGAAGTTCAGGGTCTGCTGGTGGGTCTTCTCCTCCCAGTCCCAGATGTGGATGCTATCACCGTATTTGCCGGCTTCGACGTCTTCGAGGTCGAAGCCCGGGTAGTAGGTGTTCGGTGCGGCCCACTCCGTCGAGATCATCACGTTGTGACGTGGCTGGTACCAGTAGTCGTAGTTCATCTCCATGTCGCCGAGGTCGGCTTCCCAGTGGCCGTCGATGGAGAAGTCACTCTGGTCCAACTGGAGGAAGCCGCCGGGGAGTTCGCCGTCGGCGTTGCCGAGCATACTGATGACGACCTTCCCGCCGGGGACACAGTGAACGGTGTGTGGCGCCGACAGGTCGTGTTCGAAGATCTCCTCGGGTTCGATGACCTTCTCGATATCCATGTTCCGCGGGTCCGCGGCGTCGAGGATGTGGATGCGGGAGGACCGCTGTCCGGGGACGATGAGGTGATCGCGCATCAACCCCTCGGTGTGACACGACGACGAACAGGAGTTCCAGCCGAAGTGGTGGAGTTCGTCGCCCTTATTCGGCATCTCGACCGTGTCGATCAGTTCGCTGTACGTGTCCGATTCGGGGTCGAGGTCGACGACGCCGATGAAGTCGGAGCCGTCTACGTCCATCCCGACCCGGAGCGCGATGACGAACGCCGTCTTCTCGCGCTCCGACTCGGTTCGCATCGCCCCGGGCGTCGGGTAGCCCGGTCCCTCTACTTCGTGGTGTTCGTGTCCGTGCGCCTCGCCCGTCTGGCTCGGTTCGTCAGTACTCATAGCAGACATTGATAGTCGGTGTCCATCATAAATAATAGTTGAGTTGGCGAGCGCCAACTATCCTCTCACGGCCGCGTCTCTAGGGAAAGCTTTTCATCTGGCCGCCGTACCCCATTCGTGATGTCCGGTAACGCGGAGGCCGTGTGATGCGCGAATTCACGTTCGACATCGTGTACGAGGAAGGAGCCGATCCGGTGATGGACGTGTTCATCGAGTACCCGACACTCGTCGCCGAGGCGTTACACGGCTGCGCGAGCGCCGACAGCTTCTGGCGCGTCGAGCGACTCACCGGCCCGACGGCGGCGCTCGACGCGGTCGAACGACTCCGCCTCGACGAGACGGTCCGGTCGGAGTCGGTGACCGAGACGGACTGTTCGGCGACGCGGTACCACGACGTGCTGGACGGGTCGGACGACGAACGAGTGATCTACACCCACGCCGAGGGAATCGAGAAGGGCGAGTCCGTCGAGACGCTCGCGGGCCGATATCTCCCCAGCGGATCACTCTACTGCACGGTGCGCCGGGAAGCACGCCACGGGTGGCGCATCTTCATGCAGTCGGACGAGAAGGTGGGCCTGCTCTACGACGCCCTGAGCGCGAATCTGCGGTCGGGACTCACCTTCCGTATGGGCCACCTCGGCGAGGCCGAAGGGTGGGGCCACGACTCGCTGGGGTCGGTCGCGCTCCCTCCGGATCAACGGCGGGCGATGCGGGCCGCCCTCGACCACGGCTACTACAAGACGCCACGACAGATCACGCTCGACGAACTGGCGAAGCGGCTGGACGTGCCGCGGTCGACGCTCTCCTACCGACTGCGTCAGGCCGAAGAGAGACTCGTCACCGGCTATCTCGGCGAGACTAGTTAGTAGCGTGTGGAACTGTGTGGACACCTGAACGCAGTCACGCGATCAGGTGGTCGATGACGCGACTACTCGTACAGCCAAGTCTCGTCGATCCGCTCGTAGTCGTGGAGTTCGTCCTCGTCGAAGAAGAGGTCGATCTCCCGCTCGTTCGCGCCCTCGTCTGCGTGGTCGGAACCGTGGATGACGTTGCGGCCGAGGTCGAGGCCGAAGTCACCGCGGATGGTGCCCGGATCCGATTCGGCGGGGTCGGTCTCGCCCATCATAGTGCGGACCTGCCGGGTGGCGTCTTGGCCCTCCCAGACCATCGCCATGACGGGACCCGACGTGATGAAGTCGACGAGGCCCTCGAAGAAGGGTTTGCCCTCGTGTTCGCCGTAGTGTTCGTGGGCGAGATCGTCGGAAATCTGCATGAACTTCGCACCGACGAGTTTGAGGCCGCGGTCCTCGAATCGGGAGATGATCTCGCCGATCAGGCCGCGCTGGACGCCGTCGGGCTTGACCATCACGAAGGTGCGCTCGGCGTCGCTCATTCCTCGCCCTCGCCGCCGGCGGCCTGCCCTTCCTGAGTCCACTCGAGGTCACGCGCCTCGCGGCCGAGGAAGTAGTTCTTCTCGGCCTTGGAGTCCTTGAAGTGCAGGATTGTGCCGTCGGTCCTGACGTACATCGTTCCGGTACCCGGTTCGATCTCTTCGCCCGAGTAGTCGCAGGTGCGTGTGTCGACCATTACTGTCCTCCGATGGAGTCGGCGTCGCGCTGTGTCTCGCGCAGCTGGAGCACGTCGCCTTCGCGGACGGGACCCAGCACGTTGCGCGTGATGATTCGCCCCTTGTTCGAGCCCTCTTGGATGCGGCATTTGACCTGCATGGCCTCGCCGTGCATCCCGGTCTTGCCCACGATCTCGATGACTTCCGCCGGCATCGAGTCGCTGGCACTCTCTTCGGCGCTCATGGTCGCTTACCGGAGGTCCTCGACCTTCGTGGCGATGTCTTCGACCTGTTCTTCGGCGTCGCCCGCGTCGACGATGGCGGCGGCGGCGCTGCCGACTTCGAGACCGGCCGCGTGGCCCACGTCGTCCTGCGTCTCGACGAACACGTACGGAATGCCCTTCTCGTCCGCGAGCTCGGGCAGGTGCATCACGATTTCCTCGGGCTGGACGTCCTCCGCGATGACGACGAGGTCCGCGTTCCCACGCTCGACCGCCTTCGTCGTCTCGTTGGTTCCTTTCTTTACGCTGCCTGTGTCTCGCGCTACTTCGAGCGCCTCGATGGCGCTCTCGGCGAGATCCGCCGGAACATCGAAATTGACGTAAACTGACATGATTTTACCCCCCGCCCGTGGGCTCGCGCACCTCACCAGGCAGAATCCCTGATGGCGAGACGCATCATCAACCCCGGACAGGCTGTACGCTCCAATAGCTGGGGCCCCCATAAAAGCGCTTTCAAAGCCGTCACAGCGTGTGAGACCGGCACACGGGAATCGGTCGAGCCGCTCACCAGTTCCGAGGGGCAAGGCCCTTGGTCGCCGGCGGGGTAGCGGCGGGCATGGATCTCGACGCCCTCGTCGCCGCCCTCCGGACCGAGGCCCAGCGGGCGAACGAGCGGCGGCTGCTGGTCCTCGCCGGCGACCGTGACCGAGGGCTGGCCGCCGCTCGCGACGTACTCGCCGCGATGGACGATCCGGCGGCGACAGTCGTCACGACTGGCGACGGCGTCGCGGGGGCGAACACCCGTCACCCCGACCGTGCCGACCGCCTCCTCGGCACCACGCGGGACGCCGTCGTCCTCGACTGTCACGACGAGTTCTCCGCGAACGTCCTCGGACGCGTCGTCGGCGCCGTCGACGGCGGCGGCCTCCTCGTCCTCCTGACGCCCCCGTTCGACGACTGGCCGGAGCGGGACTACGCCGACGAACGTCTCGCCGTCCCGCCCTACACCACCGCGGAGGTGACCGGCCACTTCCGCCAGCGACTGGTCGACACCCTGCGCGCACACCCGGGCGTCGCCGTCGTCGACGTAGACGAGGGCGTCGTCGAACGCGACGGCCTGACCGACCCGCGGCCGGCGCGTCCCCGAACGCCGCCGTCGACTCCCGACGACGCCGCGTTCCCCACGGCGGCGTACGACGCCTGCCTCACGGCCGATCAGGCCGACGCTCTACACACGCTCGAACGACTGCGCGAGGGGGCCGCCGTCGTCGTCGAGGCCGACCGTGGCCGGGGCAAGTCCGCCGCCGCCGGCCTCGCCGCCGGCAGCCTCGCCGCCGAGGGGCGTGACGTACTCGTCACCGCGCCCGCCTACCGCAACGCCGCGGAGGTGTTCGAACGGGCGGCGGCGCTACTCGACACGCTCGGGCGACTGGACCGCCGTGACGACGACGCGCACGTCACTACGGCGACCGACGGCGGTCGCGTCCGCTTCGCCGAGCCCGCCGACGCGGTCGACCTGCCGGGCGATCCCGACGCTCTGATCGTCGACGAGGCCGCCGCCCTGCCCGTCCGCCGGCTGGCCGCCTTCCTCGACGCTCCCGCCGTCGCGTTCGTCACCACCGTCCACGGCTACGAGGGGACCGGCCGCGGGTTCGACGTGCGCTTCCGCGACCGGCTGGCCGAGAGCGACCGCGCGGTGGTCGACGTCCGCCTCGGCGACCCCATCCGCTACGCCGCGGGCGACCCCGTCGAAATCTGGGCCTTCCGCGCCCTCCTGCTCGACGCCCGGCCCGCCGTCGACGAACTCGTCGCGGACGCGACACCCGCGGACGCGACGTACCGCGCGCTCGACGCCGCCACCCTCACTGCCGACGAACACCTGCTCCGCGAGGCGTTCGGCCTCCTCGTCCTCGCGCATTACCGGACGGAGCCGGACGACCTCGCACGCCTGCTCGACGCGCCGAACCTCGACTGTCGGGCGCTCTGTGTCGACGGCCACGTCGCCGCCGTCTGCCTCCTAGCTCGCGAGGGCGACCTCCCTGAATCGCTCCGGGTCGACATGTACGAGGGGGCCCGCGTCCGGGGGAACATGCTCCCCGACGTGCTGACGAGCCAGTTGCGCGATCTGGACGCCGGGGCACCGGTCGGCTACCGCGTCCTCCGCATCGCCACCCACCACGCCATCCGGTCGGCGGGCTTCGGGTCCCGGCTCCTCGCCGCGTGTCACGACGAGTTCGACGCCGACGTGGACTGGTTCGGCGTCGGCTACGGCGCGACCCCGCGGCTCGTCCGCTTCTGGGAGCGCAACGGCTACCGGACGGTCCACTGCTCGACGACGCGCAACGCCACCAGCGGCGAGTACTCCGCGATCATGCTCCGGCCGACGAGCGCCGCCGGCCGCGCCCTCCACGACCGCCACGCCCGCCGGTTCTGCGCCCGGATGCGCGACGGCCTCTCGGACGCCCTCGACGACCTCGATCCGGACGTGGCGCGGGCGGTGTTGCGGGCGACCGACCGCTCGCCGTCACCCGGCCTCACCGACCACGAGTGGCGCGTCGTCGCCGCCGCGGCCTTCGGCCCCGGACTCTACGACGCCGCGCCCGGCGCCTTCCGCGATCTGGCGATGTCGCACCTGACCGATCCCGTCGCCGACCTCTCGGCCCGGGCCGAACGCCTCCTCGTGCGGAAGCCGCTCCAAGCCCACTCGTGGGAGCGGGTCGCGGCGGACCTCGACTACGTCTCGACGCGGCAGTGCATGCGCGCATTGGGCGAGGCGTTCCGGCCGCTAGTGGAGCGGTACGGTCCCGAGGTGGCCCAAGAAGAGCGACTGCGGTACGAAGATCGGAACGAGTGACGGTCAGAGCCGCGCGTCGCAGTCGAGGAAGGTCGCGAGCATCACCTCGTCGACGTACTCGCCGTCGATCCGGTAGTGATTCTCGCGGACCGCCTCGGTCTCCCAGCCGTGTGCTTCGAGGAAGGAGATGGCGTCCTCGTTGGTCGCGGGGACGCTGTTGTAGAGTTTCTCGAAGCCGTGCTCACAGGCCCACCTGAAGGCACGGTCGAGCAACGCGCCCCCGATGCCGTTCCCGCGGTACTCCGGCAGGAGGCCGACGGTCAGGACGGCCGTGTGTTCGAGTTTCTCCATCTCGGGGAGGTCGAGGTGGACCCAGCCGACCACCTCGTCGTCGACGCACGCGACGAACACCATCCGCGAGCGGACTTCGTTGTGACGGAGGATCACCTCCTCGTGGTCGAGGAGGTCCGCCACCGTCTCCGCCTCGATGTACGTCCCTTCCTCGGCGACCTGTCGGATCACCCCCACCAGCCCGGAGAGGTCGCGCTGTTCGGCCGCCCGGATCGTGTAGACGAGGTCGTCGGCGTCGTGTTCCTCCACGTCTTCGTCCCGGTACGCGACGCTGAGGTGGTTGCCGTCGCGACGAATGTAGCCGTCGCGGCGCAGGATCGTGAGGTGGTGACCGAACGCTTCGGGGTCGAGGTTCAGCGCCCGTCGGGCCTGATCGGCCCGGACCGTCCCGTGAGACTCCACGTACTCGTAAATGTCCCTGCGATCCTCGTGATCGAAGTTCAGTTGTTCGGTCAGTTCCATGCAACTCTGTACCACGGTAACACACTTAATCGTTCGTGCATGACTGGGCCCGAGTTGAAGTACCCGCGCCGGTCAGATCCGGTTCTCGCGGCTCGGGTCCACGTCGATGGCGTCGACCGGACAGACGTCGACACAGAGCATGCAGTCGATGCACTGATCCTCGTGGGTGGGGTGGGCCTTGATTTCGCTCTCGGGATGCCCCGGCGTGTCCACCCACTCGAACACGTCGACGGGGCAGTCTTCGAGACAGGCGCCGTCCGCGAGACAGATGTCGAAGTCGACGGCGACGTGAGTGCCGTGGATGCCGAGTTTCTCCGGCGGGTCGACCGGCCCCCAGACGGCGACGCCGTCCTCCTCGTCGACCTTCTCACGCGTCCGTTCGAAGTTCGGATCGATGGCCATATCGTCGCTCCGCGACCGAGACGGATAAAGTATCGTCCGTACGTCTTCGCACCCGTCGCACGCGGTGGGGCGGTTGGCGGTGCTCGTCGGGACGGATACCGACGGGCAGGTGTAAAGTCGACGCGCGACCGAAGGGGACCTATGGCGACACGCTCCGCACGGGCCGCGCTGAAGCAAGCGCTCGGCGACTGGCGCCGCCACGCCCTCGCGCTCGCCGGCATCGCCGCGGCGTTCGGAAGCGCCGCCCTCCTCGACTCCAGCGGGGCGTACTTCGGTGCGGCCTTGATCGCCTTCACCATCTGGATGGGCTGGTTCGTGCTGACCGCCGTCGAGTGGATACGCCTCGCGGAGTTTTGATCCCCGTCAGTCCGCGCTCGCGGGTTCGACGGCGCCGTCGGGGACGACGCCCTCGTCGGTCCAGCCTCGCGTCTCGTAGTAGGTGTCGAGTGCCGTCTCGAAGTCCGGCAGTTCGTACGGCAGGTCGTCGTCCGACCGGTCGAAGCCGCGCTGGTTGTTGAAGTGGCGTTCGAGTTCGACGACGCGACCCCCCACCGCGAGCAGGTCCTCGAAGTCGGCGTCGTACAGTTTCTCGAAGCGCGCCTCGGTCATCATGCCGCGAGAGAATCGACAGAGCACGCCGCAGTCCTCCACGGCCCGCTTGTTCTCCAGTTCGACTAACTTCCTCGCCTTGGCGGGCGAGAGCCCCGCCGGCTCGAACGCCTCCGACGCGTCGACGAGGGGGTACTCGTAGGCGTAAAACGTCGCGTACATGTGATCGGCGCCGCGGTTGGCGGTGGCGAAGCCGAGCCCCTGCCCGTTGAGCGTGCGGCCGTCGTGGGCCGAGAAGGTCATCCCCTTCACCGTCCAGTCCTCGACGCAGAGTTCGTCGTGGAAGCGGTGGATGCCCTCGGCCAGCAGGTCGCCGTCACCCTCGCGGTAGGCGATGTCTGTCACCGTCTCGTGGATCAACTCGTCGTCGCCGAAGGCGTCGTTCGCCTTCAGATACGCGGCCACCGCGTTCCCACAGGAGATGGTGTCCATGCCGAGGCGGTCACAGAGCTGGTTCGACTGCATGATGGAGACGATGTCGTCTACCTCGCAGTTGCCGCCGAAGGCCATGATCGTCTCGAACTCCGGCCCCTCCGTCTCGACGCCGGACGCCTCGTCTCGCGTGGGCAACTTGCAGGCGAAGGCACACTGCGAGCAGGTGCCCTTCTTGAACTTCTTCTCCTCCACCCGGTCGCCGTTGATCTGCTCGAACTTCTCGTAGCGCACGTCCTCGAAGTAGCGGGTGGGGAAGGAGCCGATCTCGTTGGCGAGATCCGTGACGCTACTCGTCCCCTGCCGTTTCATGATGTGGTCGCTGGTCGCGGCCTCGCGGTGGATCTCGGCTGCCTCGGCGTCGACCTCCACGTCGGGGATGGCGTCGCCGTCGAACGTGATCGCCTTGACGTTCTTCGACCCCATGACCGCACCGAGGCCGCCGCGGCCGAACGCCCGCGTCTCGCTCGTCATGATGCAGGCGAAGCGCACTCGATTCTCGCCCGCCGGGCCGATGCAGACGACGTGTTCCGCCGCGAGGTCGTGTTCGGCCTCGACGTAGTCGGTGACTTCGGGCACCTCGGCGCCGACGAGGTCCGGCACCTCCTCGAAGGTGACGCCGTCCTCGCGGACGTGGAGCATCAAGGGTTCGTCGCTCCGGCCGACGAGTTCGACGGCGGCGTTGCCCGTGCCGAGCAGGTTTCGAGAGACGAATCCGCCAGCGTTGGCGGAGAGGAGACCGTCGGTCAGCGGCGAGACGGCCGTCGCCGAGGTGCGGCCGGTGAAACTCATCGAGGAGGCCTGTAGCGGCCCCGTCGTGAAGTAGAGGCGGTTCTCCGGGCCGAGCGGATCGGCGTCGAACGGGATACGTTCGTGCGCGAGACGGGTCGCGACACCCCGGCCACCGACGAACGAGTCGAGCACGTCGTCGATGGCTTCGGTCTCGACGCGCCGCGATCCCACGTCGATGGTGAGGAGCGGTCCCTCGAGTGTGAGCATAGTCGGGTTCGGGAGTCCGTGCTATTAAACGGTCGCCCCGAATCAGTCGTCGGCCGGCCGCGTCAGGATCGACATCTCGGCGACCGCTTCGGCCCCGTCCTCGGCGCACCGCTTCGCGGTCAGATCGACCGACCTGTGGGACGGCCCCCCACGCCCGAACGGCTCTGCAAGACGGACGACGCCTACCGCTCCGTCCCGCCGTATCGCGACTGCCTCTCGGCCCCGACGCTGCCCTCCCGTACAGCCCCGCAGTTATCGGGCTGTCGTCCGTCAGTTCCGGCGGTCGCCAATCACGGGGACGGCGACAGCCGGTACACGGGTACGGTGATCCGTGTCACTCACGTCTCTGGGAGGGACCGCTCAAAAGCGGGTCCCCCATTCCCGAACCCTGTCGAGGTCCGTCCGCGTGTCGACGTCCCGTCTGACACCCGGATCGCCCGTCTCGACCAGCACCGAGTCGCCGCCTGATAGCAGGATATCCCGGCCCCCCACGTCGCCGTCGACGTCGGACAGCACGCCGAAATATCTGGAGTCGAACAGCACCGGATTCCCACGCTCTCCGTCGTAGGCGGCCGCCAAGGCCGTCGCCTCGTTCGCCCGATAGGCGGCTACGAGGGCGTCGACGCTCGTGGATGCGACGAGGGGCATATCCCCGAGTGCGAACACCGCACCGGCCACGCCGCTCGCGTCCCGCACGGCGCGCACCCCCGCCCGGACGCTCGTGGCCTGCCCCTCGGCGTGGTGCGGGTTTTCGACCACCGAGAAGCCTAGGCCGTCGAGTGCGGCCGCGACCCGGTCGCCGTCCGCACCGACCACGGCCACCAGTGGATCGACCGCCGCGTCGGCGAGGGTGCGGGCGGCGTGGCGAACCAGTGGCTCGCCGTTCAGCGTCGCCAGCAGTTTGTTTCGCTCGCCGAACCGCGAACTCGTCCCCGCCGCGAGCAGGACGCCCGCCACCCGTTTCTCGCGAACCGGATCGGCGACGGAGTCGGGCGGGTCGACGACGGGCAGGTCAAGCGTCATTCGACCACTGTGTAAGGGACGACGGCGACGCTATCGCCCGCAGTTCGGTCGTTCTCGGTGACTAAGAAGCCGTCGGCCCGCGAGGCGCGGGTACTCGACGACAGGACGCTCGGATCGAACGTCTCGTCGTAGACCGACAGCGGCGACTCGGCGTGTCCGAGCGGCGTCGCCTCGTCCCCGTCCAACAGGACGGGAACGACGTACTCGAAGCCCGAGACGCCGATTCCTACGTCGGTCGTCAAGGTGGCGGATACCGTCGGGAGCGCCGTCTCACCGGCGAAGAAGGACCGGGCGACCAGCGTCGTGACGGCGTGTGCGCCGACCGGTTTCCCGGGGATGGCGACGGCGACGGCGCCGTGGTCGGGCAGACGAGCGACAGCGAGGGGCTTGCCCGGACGGATCCGGACGCGGTGGAAGAGCACCTCGCCGAGTTCTTCGAGCGCCCGCACGACGTGGTCCTTGTCGCCGACGCTAGTGCCGCCGGTGGTGACGACCACGTCGTAGTCGTCAGCCAAGTCGGCGATGCGGTCGCGAACGCGACGGTACTCGTCGGGAACGGTTCCTTCGTGGGTCGGCTCGTGCCCCCACGACTGGAGGAGACTCGCCAGCATCGGGGAGTCGAGATCGCGCTGGCGCCCCTCGTGGATCTCGGTGCCGGTCGCCAACAGGGCGGCGTCGAACCGCTCGTGTACCTCGACCGCGTCGTAGCCGAGGTCACCGAGCAGGAGCGTGTCCTTCGGTGTGAGGCGTTCACCCATCTCGAAGAGTCGCTCGCCTGCGCTGACGTTGCTCCCGCGCTCGTAGGAGTAGGTGCCGGGCGCGATGGGGTCGCCACGAAGACGGCCGTCCTCGACGACCGCCTGCTCCTGTTTGAGGACGGCGTTGGCCTCCGGTGGGAGCGGTGCGCCGGTGAAGATGCGGATCGCCTCACCCGACGCGAGCGCGGGTGGTTCGTCCTCGGGGAAGACTTCCTCGTCACGGAGCACCAGTGGATAGTCGTCGGTGGCGTCGAACGCGTAGCCGTCCATCGTCGACCGGGACACCGGCGGTAGATTCCGCTCGGCGACGAGATCAGTGGCGAGGGTCCGTCCTGCTACGTCGGCGAGTGCTATCGTTTCGGTCGGCTGCTCGGCCAGAATCGCCTCCCGCAACTCGAGGAGACGATCGGTCGCCGCCGCTCGCCACACCATCTCGCGTGTCATACACGGACGTTAGACGCCGTTCGGTGATAAAGGGCAGAGGCACTCGGCGGCGGCGGCGGCGTGCGGTCGACCCGGACGGGCGTTCGCTCGTCCGGATCGTCGTAATCGTTTACCGACGGTCGTCGACCACGGGGGTAGCGACCGCCGTAACTGGCGTACAACGGTCCGTGTCAGACGATGTCGGCGACGCTCGTCAGTTCGACGTCGGTGTCGTCGAGGCGGTCGTGGATTTCCTCCAGAATCTCGACGACGTTCGGGGTGTCCCCGTGGACGCAGATGCTCTCGGCCGGGATGTCGAGCTGCTCGCCGGACGGCGTCTCCACGACGCCCTCGGTCGCGATGCTGATGAATCGGTCGGCGACGAGTTCCGGATCGCGAGCCGTCTTCTCTTTCGGGATCACGACGCTCCGATCCGACCGGTAATCGAGGTCGACGTAGCCCTCGAACGCGGTTCGAATGGGGTACTCCTGGGCGACCTCGTAGATGTTCATATCCGTCGCGAGGTATATCAGATCCTCGTCGACCTCTAAGATACCCTCGATCACCGCCCGGGCGTGCTCTTCGCTCTCGGAGAGCATCGTGTACATCGCGCCGTGGGGTTTGACGTGCTGGAAGGGGACGCCGAGCTGGTCGGCGAACGCTCGCAACGCGCCGAGCTGGTAGATAACGTAGTCTCGCACTTCCTCGGGTGAGGCGTCCATCGTTCGACGCCCGAAGCCGAGTTTGTCGGGGAGGCCCGGATGGACACCGACATCCACGTCGTGGTCGTCGGCGAGTGCGACCGTTCGCCGCATGACGTGTGGGTCGCCCGCGTGATATCCACCGGCGATGTTCGCCGTCGTGACGTAGGGCATCACCTCGGCGTCCCGCCCTTTGGTGTACTTGCCGAAGCTCTCGCCCATATCACAGTTGATGTCGATGTGGTGAGCCATGGCGACTGATACTGGGAGAGATACTCCCCGAGGGATTAAATCCCGGGGAGAATGGGCCCGACGATGCCCGAACCGACGAACATCACGTGGACGGTCGCGATGGTTGCGAGAAGCGAGATCCAGCCGGTGTATCGCTTCGCGGCGGGCATCATGTACCCGTGGGTGAAGAGGTAGAACCCAGCGAGGGTGAACGGTGCGTAGATGAGCAGGTCGATGATGATGCCCCACGAGACGGGGGCACCGGCGGCGAAAAGCCCCCCGATCAGGAGGAGTTGCACCGGAATCTGGACGAGGGCGACGACGCCGAGTGGCTTCATGTCCGCACCGTACCAGTGAATAATCGCGGCGATTAACCACAGCAGGCCGTACAGGAGCGGAATCGCCGTGAAGAGGAGGCTGACGACGCCGCCGAAAGTGCCGTCGATGGTATGCCAGAGCCCCATGATGAACAGCGTCAGAAAGCCGGTGAATTCGACGGCTGCGATTCCCTTGAGCTCCGACTCGTTCAACTCGTAATCCTCGTAGATGGCGATGAACCAGACGAACAGCGGGAGAATGAGTCCGGACATCCCGAACGCCACGGCGTTAACCATGCGTCACCCTCCCCGGCTGATATCGAGTGTGGTCTGTCTCCCCGAGCCGCGTCGTCTCGGCGTTGCGAGTGTATTTCACTGTCTACACCAGCCGAAACGTTCACCATTGGTAATTATAAATGTATGGTATAGAATTGATATGTCACGGAGGGAAGATAGCTGTCCAGCGGTACGATTCGGAGTAACGGGGTCGCTCCCCACGCAAAGCTATAAGTAATCAGCTAGCCGCCATGTAGACGGTATGGGGAGCGATAACACACATCGTTCGGGGCTTCTAGAAGTGCACTGTTCCAGCACGGGCACGCTACACGTACTATGACACACCACGACATCGAACTGACCGTTAATGGAACCGAGCACGAACTGAGCGTCGAACCACGGACCCTCCTCGCACACGCCCTCCGGGACGAATTGGGCTATACGGGAACGAACGTCGGGTGCGAGACGACGATGTGCGGGGCCTGCACGGTGCTCCTCGACGGCGACGCCGTCAAGTCCTGTACGGTGCTAGCGGTGCAGGCGGATGGGACGGAGGTCGAGACGGTCGAGGGGCTGTCGGACGACGGCGAGTTCCACCCCCTCCAAGAGAGCTTCCAGAAGGAGCACGGCTTACAGTGTGGCTACTGCACGCCGGGCATGATGATGACCGCTCTCGACTTCCTCGAGGACAACCCCGATCCGGACGACGCGGAGATTCGGGAGGCTCTCGAAGGGAACATCTGTCGGTGTACGGGCTATCAGAACATCCTCAACGCCGTCAAATCGGCTGCCGACGACATGAGCGGCGCATCGGGGGCGGACTGAGATGCCCGACTCGATCGAAGCGGGGCAGGCCGAGAAACTCCAAGGATCGCCGGTCGAGCGCCGGGAGGATCCGGAGCTGCTCACGGGTGAAGCGACGTTCACCGACGATATGGAGCCACGCGGAACCGTCCACATGGCGGTGCTCCGGAGCCAGTACGGCCACGCACGGATCGAATCCATCGACACGAGCGCAGCGGAGGAACTCGATGGGGTGCTCGCCGTCTACACCGCCGACGACATCGAGGCGAGCGATGCGCCGGGACGGATCGAACCGATCTGGCTGTTGCCCGACCTGAAGCGCCCGCCCTATCCGATGCTGGCCCAAGACAAGGTCCGGTATCAGGGCCAACCGGTCGCCGTCGCAGTCGCCGAAGACCGCTACCGGGCGAGGGACGCCGTCGACGCTATCGACGTCACGTACGACCGCCTAGAAGCGGTGACCAAGGCGCGAGAGGCAACCGACGAGGATGCGCCGACGATTCACGAAGAGGCGCCGGACAACGTCGCCGCCGAGTGGGACGTTGGTGACAAGGAGGCGACCGACGCGGCGTTCGAGGACGCCGACCGGACGGTATCAGTGGATTTGGTCAACCAGCGCCTGCTCCCGACGGCGATGGAACCTCGCGTCACCCTGGCGAACTACCGCCCCAACGCCGACGAACTCGTGGTTCACATGGGGACGCAGTGCCCCCACCTCCACCGTCGGTTCATGGCCGACATGCTCGACTTTCCGGAGCAGAAGATGCGCGTCATCGCGCCGGAGGTCGGTGGTGGCTTCGGGAGCAAGGACTCGGCACACCCGGACGAGACGCTCACCGCCTGGTGTTCGCTACAGTTGGAGCGGCCCGTGAAGTGGCAGGCGACGCGAACCGAAGCGTACGTGTCGACCGGCCACGGGCGTGGGCAAGAGACCACTGCCGAGATAGCGGTCGACGAGGACGGATCGATCCGGGCGCTCCGGGTCGAGACGTACGGTGACCTCGGAGGGTATCTCTCCACGTGGGGACCGTTGATGCCGGCCCACGGATACGCACTGATGCTCCCCGGCCAGTACGACGTCGAGAACGTCTTCTGCGAGGTGAAGGAGGTGTTCACGAACGCGACGCCGACCGAGCCGTACCGTGGCGCCGGCCGACCCGAAGCGTCGTACGTCATCGAACGGCTGGCGACGCTCGCCGCTAGGGAGCTAGACATGGAACCGACGGAGTTCCGCCGGAAGAACTTCGTCCCCCGTGACGACTTCCCGCACGAGACGGCGACGGGCCTCGTCTACGACTCCGGCGATTACGACAAGACGCTGGATCGGGCCCTCGAGATGGCCGACCTCGAGGCACTGCGCGAGAAGCAGGCCGATCTCCGCGAAGAGGGCCGATATCTCGGGATCGGGATCTCGTGTTACAACGAATCCTGTGGCTACGGCCCCTCGGAGATCATCGGTCAGATCGGCGGCCAGTTGGGGCTCTACGAGAACGGCGTCGTCAGATTCCACCCGTCGGGATCGGTGACGGTCTACTGTGGCACGTCCGGCCACGGTCAGGGCCACGAGACGACGTACGCCCAGATCGTCGCCGACGAACTCGGCGTCGACTACGACGACATCGAGGTGATCGAAGGCGACACCGACGAAGTTCCCATGGGGATGGGCACCTACGGCTCTCGGAGCGTCTCCGTCGGCGGCAGTGCAATCGTCGAGGCATCCCGAGAGGTCGTCGAGAAGGCGGGGACGATTGCGGCACATCACCTAGAGGTGAGCGAGGAAGACCTAGAGTTCGAGGACGGCGAGTTCCAAGTCACCGGTGCACCGGAGCGATCCATGACCATCCAAGAGGTCGCCCGCGAGGCGTATCTGGCACACGACCTCCCCGACGGTACGTCGCCCGGGCTGGAGGCCACGAACTTCTACGACCCCGAGAACCTAGTTTTCCCCTTCGGCACCCACATCGTCGTCGTCGAAGTCGATCCGGACACCGGCGAGATCGACCTCAAGCGATATATCGCAGTCGACGACTGTGGCAACCAGATCAACCCAAAAATCGTCGAGGGGCAGGTACACGGCGCCATCGCACAGGGCCTCGGACAGGGGCTCTTCGAGGGCGTCGAGTACGACGAGAACGGCACGCTCCTCACCGGGTCCATGCAGGACTACACGCTCCCCAAGGCGTTTCAGGTGCCGGAGTACGAGACCGACCACACGGTGACGCCGAGTCCGCACAACCCCCTCGGGGCGAAGGGGATCGGTGAGGCGGGGACGATTGCGGCCCCGCCGGCCGTCGTGAACGCGGTCACCGACGCGCTCCAACCGTTCGGCATCGACCACATCGACATGCCGTTGACCGACGAGACGGTGTGGCAGGCGATCCAGAACGCGACGGCGGAACCCGGAGGTGCGGACTAATGTTCCCGTCCGAGTTCGAATACAAGCGTGCAGAGAGCGTCGAAGAGGCGATCACCCTCCTCGCAGAACAGGAGGGACAGACCGAGATACTGGCGGGGGGACACAGCCTCCTCCCGACGATGAAATCCGGGCTGGCGAGCCCGGACGTCGTGGTCGACATCGGGGGGATCGACGACCTGTACGGCGTGGATCGGGGCGACGACGTCGTCGAAATCAGGGCGCTCACCAGCTACAGCACGGTCGCCGGCGACGACACGCTCCACGACGCGATTCCGGCCGTCACTCAGGCCGCCGAGGCCATCGGTGACGTGCAGGTGCGCAATCGCGGAACCGTGGGGGGTAATCTCGCCCACGCCGATCCGGCGTCCGACCTGCCGGCGGCGGTACTCGCCGCGGACGCGACCCTGCACGCGGAAGGGCCGGACGGGCATCGAACCATCTCCGCGGACGACTTTTTCACCGGGCTGTACGGGACCACCCTCGACGAAGGCGAACTCCTCACGGCCGTCGAGGTGCCGACACACGATATCGGCACGTACGTCAAAAAGCCCAGCCCGTCCTCGGGCTACGCGATGGTCGGCGTGGCCGTCGTCATCGAGTTCGAGAACGGCGTCGTCGACGCCGCGCGGATCGCCGCGACAGGCGCGGTCGACCACGCCATGAGACTCCCCGTTGTCGAGGAGGAACTCGTGGGAACCACCCTCGACGAGGACGATATCTCGGCAGCGGCGGCTCACGCGACCGACGAAATCGAGGCGTTCGAACTGATGGACGACAATCAGGCGTCGGCGGAGTACCGCTCGACGCTCCTCGAAGTGTACACGGAGCAGGCAGTCTCCGGGGTTGCCGACCGCAGCGGAACGGCCCCGTAGGCACGGGATCGATCCAGTGTCGGACCCGCGGATTTTTTCCCGACGGCTCGCCACGCGCAGTCGACGACACCGTCACTCCAGCGACGGGCGCTCGTGGATGTGGCCCTCACGGTCCGTGAGATGAGTCGGCTCGCGACCGAATCGGATCGCCGTGACCTCGGCGACGACCGACTGTGCGATGTGGAACGGCGTCCCGCCGCCCAGATCGAGCCCTGCGGGCGTGAAGATGCGCTCCAGATCCTCCTCGCTCAGTTCCACCCCGCCGTCCCTGAGTTCGTCGCGGATCTCCTCGAACCGCTCGCGAGGGCCGAGGAGACCGATGTACGGGACGGGAGTGTCGAGTAGCTCCTCGAGAGCGATGTGGTCGTCGACGAAGTTGTGTGTCATCACGACCGCATACGTGTTCTCGTCGAAGTCGAGCGTCTCCCGGATGGAGGTCGGTGAGGTCGAGACGACCCTGTCGGCGTCCGGAAAGCGGTCGCTGGTGGCGGCTGCGCCACGGAAACTCGCCACGGTCACGCGGAAATCGACGCGTGAGCCGAGATCCGCGACGGGTGCGACGTCGTGGCCGGAGCCGAAGATCACTAGCTCCGGTGGCGCCGTCACGGCGTCGACGAACACGTCGACTCGCTCGCCGTCGTGTTCGAATTCGAGGGTGTCCGATGTTTCGGCCGCGAGCAGTTCCGTGGCCGGGTCTTCGAGCGCATCGAGCAGCCAGTCGGGCCAGTCCGAGGCGTCGAACGACAGCGATCCGTCCGCCCGCGTGGCGTACGCTCGGTCGCCGCGCCGAGCATCCGCGGCGTCGGATTCGATCACCGTCAGGACGACGATGTCCTCACCACGCTCGTAGGCGTCGACGACGGGACGGTAGCTGTCGTCGAGGGGTTCGAGCAAGATGTCGATGACGCCGTTACAGCCGACACCGAGTCCCCACACGTCGTCGTCGCCGGTGAGGTCGAACTGTTCGACGTGTGGGCGTCCCTCCGCGACGACATCCTCGGCAATCGCGAGCACCTCGTCTTCGAGGCAGCCGGCGGTGATGGACCCGATGCCGTCACCTTGGTCGGCGACGACCATCTTCGCCCCCGGGCGCCGGTACGCGTTGCCGACGACATCGACGACCGTCGCCAACACCGCGTGGTGGTCGTCGATGGCGTCGCCGACTGCGTCCAGTACTTCCGTTTCCGGTACGCTCCAGTCGCCTGCAGTCATGCGTGTCGTCCCCGTGATGTGTGGGTTGTCATGGTTGTATTCGGTTCCCCCGTCGGGGGTCGTGTTCGTAGCCGATGGCTCCTCCACAGCCGTATCGGGTGAGCTGACGGGCTATCTCCGTGATATCGTCCGGCCCGGTGAACGCGAACAGGCCGTCGACGAACGGCAGCGCAGTGGCGATTCCGGCAGCGGCCGGTTCGTAGTTCGGGGCCGCGGCCAGCGGATTCAGCCACAGCACCGTCGCGGCCCGGCGCGAGAGCCAAGCCATTCCGGATTCGAGTTCCGACACGTCCCCCATCTCTAGGCCGTCGCTCATGATAAGAACGGTCGTCCGCCTGTCGACGGCATCGGCGTACTCGTCCCGAACTGCCGTGACGGCGTGACCGATTCGGGTGCCGCCACCCCACGCCGTCTCGGCGTCCCGAAGTGCGTCGACGGCGACGCGCGTCGACCCGGCATCGAACGCGCCAGTCACCTCTTTGATGTCGGTGTCGAAGAGGAACACCCGACAGTTGCGTGTCCGCGCCCGGAGTGCCCGGAGCCACCGCAAGAGGAAGGAGCGGTCGACGACATCGAGCACCGACCGGCTTACGTCCGCGAGGACGAGCACTCTGCTCGCCCTTCGCGTCCGGCGCTGTTCGGGCACGGAGAGGATGGCACCGCCGGTCGAGATGCTCTTTCGCAACGAGCGTCTCACGTCCGCTCGCTCCCCCGTCGTGGTGGGCCGCCACTGCCGCCCTCGTTCGGTCGCGACGGCCCGCGAGAGCCGCCCGACTGCGCGCATCAACGCCTCGTCCTCGGTGGATGGCGAGAGGGTGACCGAGACCCGTTTCGGCTGTCCGGCGGGACTGTACGTCGCCGTCGCCACCGTTTCGTTCTCGTTCTCGGCCGCTTCGGCGTCGCCAACGGCGCCGATGCCGCCCGTCCGATCGTGTGTCGAGTCGAGCGTGGCGTCGTCCCGCTCCGGGTCGGCGCCGTCCAGTTCGGGCAGTTCCGCGTCGCCGACGGACGCGAGGTGGCCACCCGGCGGGTCACCATCATCCGCTCCGCGTGCCGACCCGCCGGTCTCGGCGAGCGACAGGTGCGCAGTCAGGCGATTCCAGAACTCGCCAAACGCCCGGTCGAATCGGTCGATATCCTCGGGCCGGCCCACGAGTGCCGCTCTGAGCGCCGCCCGTGCACGCTTCTCGTCGTCGAACCCAACTTCCACGAGTGCCCGAGTCGCGACGATGGCCGCACTCGCCGGTACGTCCACCCCGGCGTGTCGAAGCGATCTGACGAAGGTGATCAGCTCCGAGCGCACGTCATCGCGAACGCCAGCGACGTTCGGGACACGGTCACCGTCTCCGTCGGGCATTCGTCTCACCCCGTCCCCGCCTCGATACGGGCCGAGCGAGCGGATTCGACGAGGGCCTCCAGCAGTGTCCCGTCGACCCGTTCGATGTCCTCGACTTCCTTGAGCAGGCAGCCGAGGGTGTGTTCGATTTCCCGTGGCGTCAGCGAGTTGTCGTCGTCGACAGCCCGGAGTTCGGCCACTGCGCGCGCCCAGTCGAGCGTCTCCGCGACGCCCGGATGCTTCCGGAAGGGCTCCTCGCGGAGCCGTTGGGTCACCCCACAGAGTTCCGCGGCGACAGCTCCATCCAGTTCGGGGACTTTCCGCTCGATGATGTTTCGTTCCTTCTCGAACGACGGCGGCTCGACGTGCAGGTACAGACACCGGCGTTTCAGGGCGTCACTCAGTCCGCGGGTTCGGTTGGACGTGATGACCACGACCGGGGGTCGATCGGTACTGACGGTTCCGAGTTCGGGAATCGACACCTGAAAGTCCGACAGCACCTCGAGCAAGAGCGCTTCGAACTCCTCGTCGGCTCGGTCGATTTCGTCGATGAGCAACACCGGCGGTCGGTCGTGGTCGTCAGACAGCGCCCGTACCAGCGGCCGCTCGAGGAGGTACTCCTCGGTGAACACGGAGTCGTCGCCCGAAACACCGTGCTCGTCGGCCTGAACGGCGAGCAACTGCTTCGTGTAGTTCCACTCGTAGAGTGCGTTCTCGGCAGTCAGCCCTTCGTAACACTGGAGACGAACGAGGTCGGTGTCGAACCCTTCGGCCAGTGCCTTCGCCAGTTCGGTCTTGCCTGCACCGGGCTCGCCCTCGATCAGGAGCGGTCGGCCGAGTCGAAGCGCTAGGAGTACCGTGGTCACGATGTCGTCCCCAGCGACGTAGTCCGTCGCGTCGAACGCCGCCATGAGATCCGACTCCGTCGTGTCGGCGAAGGGGTTCTCGCTCACAGGAGAGTGCAGGTGTGCAGTCGGGATAAATTCATGGTACGAACTACCACTCTCCGGCCGCCGAACGAGGGTATCGAGTCGGGCTATCCCCGCCTGTGACCGCTCAGTTGGGGGGTCGGATCGTTCAGAACATCCCTCGAATACGGTCACGGAGCCCGTCGGAGTCCTCGTCCGCAACCGCCGTGAGCTGTTCCTCCATATTGCCGAAAAATCGGTTGACGACGCGGTTCGCGACGGGATTGATGACCCGCTGTCCCATCTTGGCGATTCGGCCGAAGACATCCGCCTCTGCGCCCCACTCGATGTCGACTCCGTCGTCGTGCTCCGTGATTGACATCCGTGAGTTCATCTCGAAGGAACTGCCGGTAGCTTCGCCCTGGCCCGAGGCACTGCCCGCAGGAAAGTCCCACTCGTCGATGGTAACGGTCGTCCGGAAGCTCGGGCTGACCGAGCCGACGCTAATCTCCATCAGCGCCGCGTAGTGCTGGCCCGTTTCGAAGCCCCGCGCTTTCACTACGTCGGGGTCCGCGTCGGGCAAGAGTGGCAGGTCTTCGTCTGCGTCTGCCTCGCGCAACGCCTCGAAGTCCACCCCGTCTGGATCTTCGACTCGGGTCAGGAACTGACAGCCGGGCAGCGACCGTTTTATCATGTGCGGATCGGAGAGGGAGAGCCATACCTCCTCGGCCGATACGTCCTCGATGGTGAACGTTCCGTCGAACTCCACCGGTCATCGCACCTCGATTTTCGCGTGTGTCCCTCGTTCGGTACTCATTATCACACAACTCCGTGTTCCTGTCGTAGGCTAGCGTAAAAAACGTTCGCCGCAGATGTGGCCTCCGTCGCGGAGTCGAACCGCTCGTCGTCGAGGGGCGGTAATGCGGAGCGACCGGCCGCTCTCTGCGGTAATCGGGCTGAAACTCCGGTCGGCGAAAGCGCACTCCCGGTACGCGTCCCACACCGGGAGGAGTTACTCGAACACCGCCGCAATCGCCGAATCGAGGGCGTCGACCGCCCGGTCTATCTCCGCGTCCGTGACGGGCAGGGGCGGAGAGAGGATAATCTGGGTCTTCGGCCGCCCGCCGCCGACGAGGACGCCCCGGTCTTGGGCCGCGTCGATCACGTCACGGACCGGGTTGTCGCCGTCGTCGACCCACGGGTGGAGGAACGGCTCACCCGTCTCGGGGTCGGTGAACTCGACCGCCCAGAGCAGACCTCGGCCGCGCACGTCGCCGACGGCGTCGTGGGCCGCGAGTTCCTGCAGCCGGGCTTCGAGGTGGTCGCTCCGCGCCCGCGCGTTCTCGATCAGGCCGTCTTCGTAGACGTCGAGGGCGGCGACGCCGGCGGCGCAGGCGAGCGGGTGCCCCGCGAACGTCTGGCCCACGGCGATGCCCGAATCGCGGAGGTGGGCGGCGATACCGGGACGTACCGCCACACCCGCGAGCGGCACGTACGCGCTCGTGATCCCCTTCGCGAACGTGAGCAGGTCGGGCACTACGTCCTCGGTGTCGATGCCGAACCACTCGCCACACCGGCCGAAGCCGGTGATGACCTCGTCCGCGATCAAGAGGATGTCGTACCTGTCGCAGATGTCGCGCACGCGCTGCCAGTAGTCCGCGGGGGCCGGGTACGCGCCGCTCGTCCCGCCGATGGGCTCCATCATGATGGCCGCGACGGAGTCGGGCGCCTCCTGCTGGACGACGTACTCCAGATGGTCGGCGGCTTGCTTCGCGAGGTCCTCGGGCGAGTCGGCGTCGAACGGCGACCGGTGGGAGAGCGGCGGGAGGAACTTCGCGGCGCCCGTCGTGGCGGCGTAGCGCTCCACCGCGTTGCGCGTCTCCGGATCGCCGGTCAGCGACCCCGCGCCATAGGTGGCGCCGTGGTAGGAGCGATACCGCGTGAGCACCTTGCGGGCGCCGGTGTACTCGCGGGCGAACTGAACGGCCGCCTCGTTGGCCTCGCTCCCCGAGACGGAGAAGAACACGTCGTTCAGGTCGCCGGGCGTCACCTCGGCGAGGCGAGCGGCGAGTTCCGTCCGCGCGTCGTTGTGCTTCGCGGAGGCGACGTAGGCGATCTTCGATGCCTGCTCCGCGATGGCCTCGACGATGCGCTCCTCGCCGTGGCCGGCGTTGACACAGTAGAGCTGGGCGTTGAAGTCGAGATACTCGTTACCCTCGTCGTCGGTGACGACGACGCCGTCGCCGTCGACGAGCGAGAGGACATCGTCGCTGTCGCCGCCGTACCAGTGGGGAATCGATTCGGAGACGAGGTCGGGGGCTGGATCGGCCATATCCGTCTCTGGAAGAGACGGCGAATAAACGTTCGGCCGCTACTCGTGTGCGAGGTAGGCGACCGACTCGTCGTCGTGGTGTGCGTCAACCCGCGCGAAGCCGACCCGCTCGAACTGCACCACGTCGTCGACGGCCGTGTCGGCGAACTCGGGTTCTGCGACGCCGGTTACGTCGCCGTCCATCGTCCGCAGGCGGACGGAGACGTTGTCGTCCGCGGGCGCCCAGTGGACCACCGGCACCCCCTCCTCGCGGACGGCGGTGATGTCGTCACCGACGTACTCGAACTCCCCGTCGACGTGGCGCACGCAGCCGTAGCCCTTCAGCCAGACGCGTTCGCCCTCGTCGGGCACGTCGGCGGGTTCGACGAGGACGGCGTCGCCGACGGGTACGTCGCGCCGGCCGCGTTCCTCGTGTTCGGGATGGACCGGCGGGTGGCCGGCGTCCGGGCCGCCGTGGAGCGCCTTTTCGACACCACTGCGGACGAAGAAGTACCGGTTCGCCTCGTCGTCGATCAACTCGCGGTTGTTGGCGTAGACGGCGCTCATCGACAGTTCGACGTTGCTCGTCGACGTGCCGAGTTCGATCATGGCGTCGACGATGGCCTCGCCGCGGATGCCCCGCCGCTGCAGGCTGGCGATGGTCGGGGCGCGCGGATCGTCCCACCCGTCGAGTTCGCCCGCGTCGATCAACTCCTTGATCGTCGACGTGGAGAGTGTCACGTCGTACTCGTCGACTTGGACGTGGCCCCAGTGGACGACTTCGGGGTACTCCCAGTCGAAGTAGTCGTAGACGAAGCGCTGGCGCTTCGCGGAGTCCTGCAGGTCGATGCCGCGGATGATGTGCGTGACGCCGGTGAGGTGGTCGTCGACGCCGGACTGGAAGTCGAGCATGGGCCAGCACCGGTAGTCCGCGGCCTCGGGCCGCGGATGGGGCCGGTCGATCATCCGGAACGCCACCCAGTCACGCAACGCGGGGTTCTTGTGGGTGATGTCGGTTCGGACCCGGAGCACCATCTCGCCCGCGGAGTAGTCGCCGTCGACCATCGCCTCGAACTCCTCGCGCGTCGTCTCGGCGTCCTTGTCGCGGTGCGGGCACGACTCGCCCGCGTTCTTCAAGTCGGAGAACTCGCCCTGCGGGCAGGAACAGGTGTAGGCGCCGCCGCGGGCGATCAGTTCGCGAGCGTGGTCGTAGTAGGTGTCGAGGCGGTCGCTCGCCCGGAGGACCTCGTCGGGCTCGAAGCCCAGATACTCGATGGCGTCGAGAATGGCGTCGTAGGCGTCGAGGTCCGGACGCTTGGTGTCGGGGTCGGTGTCGTCGAAGCGGCAGATGAAGCGGCCGTCGTACCGCTCCTTGTACGTGCCGATCACCGCGGGCATCCGGGCGTGGCCGAGGTGCCACGGCCCGTTCGGGTTCGGGGCGGCGCGCATGACGACGCCGTCGTCGACGTTCGGCAGGTCGGGGAGGGGGTGTTCGTCCTCGTCCTCCTCGGCCTCCAGCTCTTCGAGTTCCTCGGGCGCGAGTTCTTCGAGTTCCGTCCGGCGCTCTTCGGCGGAGAGGTCGTTCACCTCGGCGACGACGCCGCCCACGACGCCGGGAATCTCGTCGGCGTGGGGACGAAAGTCGGGGTTTTCGCCCATCAGCGGGCCCATGACGGCACCCACGTCCGCGTCGCTATCGTACTTCACCGCGTTGAGGAGCGCGTGTGTCCGCGCCGCTCGTTCGACACGTTCGCGCAGTTCGGAGTCCATTACGCGTCAGTTCCGGCCGCCGGGTAAAAACTGGCGTGGATCGGGGGCCACGGGTAGGGGTGCGAGGTATGTCACCTTCCCACACATAAGAGCGTTTCGCGGCCGGCCCCAGCCAGTGGGATCTTGGTACCGAATTTATAGGTTCCAGCAGTGACGTGTCGGCACGATGGGAGCGACGCGTGACGCGGACGGGGGCGAGAACGTCAACCGCGAGGGGGAGGCGCCGACCGTCGTCGTCGGTGCGACGACCGACGAGGCGTCGGTCACCGAAGAAGGGACGGAGCTGGAGCGGTCGATAGGACTGGTCGGCGGCCTCGCTATCGGGGTCGGGACGATGATCGGCGCGGGCATCTTCGTCTTTCCGGGGCTGGCGGCCGGACGAGCCGG
>Ga0207733_100258_pt1 | contig 44486 bp, 43 predicted proteins | sample A23P3SouthBayCA_FD_187735 | JGI IMG/M metagenome (GOLD analysis project Ga0207733, IMG submission 187735) | Aerobic enrichment media microbial communities from Eden Landing Ponds, California, USA - A23 P3 (SPAdes) | ecosystem: Environmental > Aquatic > Marine > Unclassified | place: Emeryville...
GCGGGTCATCCCCGAGCCGACCAACGAGGGCCAGCGCTACCAGAGCGAGAAGCTGCTGGGCATGCAGGGCGCGCGCATCTACGACGACATCCACGTCTCCGGCCACCTGAACAGGGAGGGCCACTACGAGATGCTCGATGCGCTCCAGCCCCGGAACGTCATCCCGGCCCACCAGGACATGTCCGGGTTCTCCTCGTACGTCAACCTCTGTGAGTCCCAGGGCTACTCCATGGGGCGAGACCTGCACGTCACCCGCAACGGCAACCTGATCCAGCTGGTCGAGTAGTATGACACATTCGTCCCAGGCGGCGGTCGAGCGCGCCATCACCCAGCGCCGCGAGCGGGTCAACGACGCCATCCCCGAGGAGCTCCCGGTCGTCAAACCGGAACGACTCTACGAGGCCTCGCGGTACCTGCTCGACGCGGGCGGGAAGCGCCTGCGGCCGACGGTGTTACTGCTGGTCGCGGAGGCGCTCGCGGACGTCGAGGCCGATCCCGCGTCGATCGACTACCGCTCGTTCCCGACCGACGGCGACGACATCGACGTGCTGAAAGCCGCGGTGAGCGTCGAGACCATCCAGTCGTTCACGCTCATCCACGACGACATCATGGACGACGACGACCTGCGTCGCGGCGTCCCGGCCGTCCACCAGGAGTACGGGCTTTCGACGGCTATCCTCGCCGGTGACACGCTCTACTCGAAAGCGTTCGAGCAGATGGTCCAGACCGGTGCCGAGCCCGAGCGGTCGGTGCGCTCGGTCTCGGAACTGGCGACGACGTGTACGAAGATCTGCGAGGGGCAGTCGCTGGATATCGACTTCGAGTCCCGCGATGCCGTCGCCACCGACGAGTACCTCGAGATGGTCGAACTCAAGACCGCGGTGCTGTACGCCGCCTCGGCGGCGATCCCGGCGATCCTCGTCGGGGCCGACGACGCTGTCGACGCGCTCTACGGCTACGGGCTCGACATCGGTCGGGCCTTCCAGATCCAGGACGACCTGCTCGACCTGACGACGCCAAGCGAGCAACTCGGGAAACAGCGCGGGAGCGACCTCGTCGAGGGCAAACAGACCCTCGTGACGCTCCACGCCCGCCAGCAGGGCGTCGACGTCGACGACCTGGTCGAGACCGACTCGGTCGAAGCGGTCGACGAGGCCGAGATCGACGCCGCGGTCGAGCGGTTGCACGAGGCGGGTAGCATCGAGTACGCCCGCGAGACCGCCCGCGACCTGATCGCCAGCGGGAAGGAGAACCTCGAGGTCCTCCCCGACAACGAGCCCCGCGCCCGCCTGGAAGCGATCGCCGACTACCTCATCGAACGCGAGTACTGACGCGTCGCTTCGGGGCGCTGTTTTCGCCCCGGGCGACAGAACCCAACGGGGTTTTGAGCCCCCGACGTGAACCTGTCGCCAATGGACGACGAGGTACGCGAACAGGCCGAGGAGGCCGCCGAGGTCAACGCGTTATTCAACGCCTTGAAACACGACAGCGACGCGCAGGTCGGTGCGATCATGGGGCCGCTGATGGGCGAGAACCCCGACTTCCGTGAGTACGGCGACGAGATCGCCGGCGTGATCGCGCCGGTAGTCCAGCGAGTCAATGGCATGAGCGCGGCGGAAAAGCGTGACCGGCTCGCGGAACTGGCTCCCGAGCAGGTCGAGGAACTGGAGAGCGAGGACGAGGAAGACGACCAGGTCCTGCCGGACCTCCCGAACGCAGACGACTACGACGAGATCCGGATGCGCCTGGCGCCCAATCCCAACGGGCCGTGGCACCTCGGGAGCGCGCGGATGCCCGCCGTCATCGGGAGCTACAAGGAGATATACGACGGCTGGATGCTGTGCCGGTTCGACGACACGGACCCCGAGACGAAGCGGCCCGACCTCGACGCCTACGACGAGATACTGGGGGCGATCGACTACCTGGGGTTCGAACCCGACGAAGTCGTGAAAGCGAGCGACCGTGTGGAAATCTACTACGACCACGCGCGGGAACTGATCGACCTCGGCGGCGCCTACACCTGCTCGTGTCCGGCCGCGGAGTTCTCGGAACTGAAGAACTCGGGGGAGGCCTGCCCGCACCGCGACAAAGACGTCCAGACGGTCCGTGAGGAGTTCGCTGCGATGGTCGACGGTGACTACGCCGCGGGCGAGAAGGTCCTCCGGGTCAAGACCGATATCGAGCACAAGAACCCCGCACTCAGGGACTTCGTCGCCTTCCGGATGGTCGATACGCCCCATCCTCGCGAAGACGCCAGCGAGTATCGGTGCTGGCCGATGCTCGACTTCCAGTCCGGGGTCGACGACCACCTCCTGGGGGTCACTCACATCATCCGCGGGATCGACCTGCAGGATTCGGCGAAGCGACAGGCGTTCGTCTACGACTACTTCGGCTGGGACTACCCCGAGGTCGTCCACTGGGGCCACGTCCAGATCGACGCGTACGACGTGCCGATGAGTACCTCGACCATCATCGAACAGATCGAAGCGGGCGAACTGACGGGGTGGGACGACCCGCGCGCGCCGACGATCGCGAGCCTCCGACGCCGGGGGATCCGCGGCGAGGCCATCGTCGACGCGATGGTCGAACTGGGGACTTCCTCGTCGAACGTCGACCTGGCGATGTCGTCGATCTACGCGAACAATCGCGACCTCGTCGACGAGGAGACCGACCGCGCGTTCCTCGTGCGCGACGAGGGTCCCGACGCCCCGGGCGCGGTCGAACTCCCGGTCGAAGACGGGCCGGACGCCGGGCACCCGCCGGTCCACCCCAACCACGAGGACCGCGGTCGCCGGACGATCCCCGTCGACGGCAGCGTCCTCGTCGAGTCCGCAGACCTACCGCCTGCGGGTGACCGGGTCTGGCTCAAAGGCTACGGCTGTGTGCGCCGTGAGGACGACGTGCTGGTTTACACCGACGACGATATCGACGCCGTCCGCGAGGGAAGCGTCGATGTCGTCCACTGGGTCCCGGCCGAGGACTCGCTGTCGACGACACTACGGACGATGGACGGCGACGTGACTGGCTACGCCGAACCCGGGGTCGCCGAGTACGGACCCGACGACCTCGTTCAGTTCGAACGCGTCGGCTTCGCCCGGATCGACGCTGTCGACGCCGACAGCGAGTCGGACGGTACCCGAGTCGTCACGTACTACGCTCACCCGTAGTCCGGTCGTCGTGGCGACCTACCGATACCCGACCAGCGAGTGTCGCCGCAATCCGGCACTGCTCTCCACCGGTCACTCCGAGTCCGTGGGTGGGCCTGCGGGGTAATCGAGCAGCGGTACGTTCTCTTACACGACTGCGTGTCGCGGGTCCGATCCTCGATTCACAATCCTGAAATTTCTGTGCACAACTGAACGATCAGTCCGGGCTACCGTCTGCAGAGCGAACGTTCGGAGGGATCGAAGCATGTGTTCGTCACAAATCCGAACGGCAGCCGGCCGTTCTCTTTCAGATCCGTTCGTGATAGCGCGGCCACAGAACTTTCACGCAAGGAGAACGATCACTCAGAAATGAGAGTGTCCGGAGGGGCATGATGTGTCATGCTGATTTGCTTTCCCGAGGGGTCGTGTACGAGGTGACGTTGGTTGTATGAGCGTCATTGCCGAGATCAGTATTCCCACGACGGAGTTCGAGCTGGGGCGTATTATGAATCTCTCCGGGTCGGAGGCGGTCGAACTGGAGTCGCTGGTGCCGACTGCGGAACGCGCGGTGCCGTTTTTCTGGGTCTACGACGCTGACTTCGAGGCGTTCGAGCGCGGCGTCACCAGCCACGATGCCGTCGAGGATCTCTCGAAGATAGACACGTACGACGACCGGGTGTTGTACACCTTCGACTGGTCGGTCGAGAACGACGCAGTCTTCCGGGCAGTGCGGTCGGCCAATGCCTACATTCTGAACGCGACGGGGACCGACGGGTCGTGGCGCTTCGAGTTGCGGTTCCCCTCGCACGACGGGCTGTCTCGGTTTCAACAGCAGTGCCGAGGTCGCGACGTCGGGTTCGAGGTGCTCAGGGTGTACAACCCGAGCAAGCCGGACCTCGGGCCGTGGTTCGGGTTGACCGAGCGCCAGCGCGAGGCGATCGTCATGGCGGTCGAGGAGGGCTACTACGACATCCCCCGTGACTGTACGACCGTCGAACTGGCCGAGCGCCTCGGCATCTCCGACCAGGCCGTCACCGAGCGACTCAGACGCGCCATCGTGACGCTGGTGACCAACACTGTCGTCGCGTCCGGCGGGGACTGACGCCGCCGCACTGACGCTCACGACCGGCGGTCGTGCCGGTCGAATCGTCTATCCCACCCACTGCTTTCGGGCGGTTTCTTCGGGACAACCTTTAGGTGGCCAGGCACAGTGCATGCACGTACCAATGGCTATCGATCCGGAATTCGAAGAGAACCGTGAGCTCGCCGAAGAACACGAGGGACACAAGGTCTGGGGCCCGGTCGAGGAGCCCGAGACGCTCGGCATCCATGGCACGCACGTCGCTGTCGACTTCGATATCTGTATCGCGGACGGCGCCTGCCTTGAGGACTGTCCCGTCGACGTCTTCGAGTGGGTGGACACGCCCGACCACCCCGAAAGCGAGATCAAAGCCGACCCCGCCCACGAGGACCAGTGTATCGACTGCATGCTCTGTGTCGACGTTTGTCCCGTCGACGCTATCGACGTCGACCCTGGCCGCGCGGGCCGGATCTGAGCCGTCAGGTCAGTTTCCACCACTCCATCAGTTACTGCTTTCTGACACTATTGCGCGACCGCCCGAGCGGTTCCGCCGTCGATCTGTCTGCAGATATTTACGACGATCTTTGGACACATCTATTCCACACGTGTGACGCGTAACGCGTCCGTTCGTTCCCGGGACGAAAAGCTTACGCTCTCGCCGTCCCGCCGTTCACCTAGGAGTGTGCCAACTATGCGCAGTGTCGTGTTAACGAAAGGTGTTCCCGACTTCAGGGAAGGCCAGGTGTCCTTCGACGAGGACGGCCATCTGGAGCGCGGGAAGACACCGACGGTGATGAATCCGAACGACAAGTACGCCCTGCGGGCGGCGCTGCAGACGAAAGTCCGCAACGGGGGCCAGGTCTCGCTGATGAGCATGGGCCCGCCCGGCTATATGGAAGTCCTTCAGGAGGGGATGAACGACGTCTACGCCGACGACCTCTATCTCCTCTCGGACCGCGAGATGGGTGCCGCGGACACGTGGGCGACCGCGATGACCGCCGCGACCGGCATCCACAAACTCGACGAACAGCCCGACCTGGTGTTCGCGGGCTTCAAGACCGCTGACGGGGAGACCGGTCACACAGGGCCACAGACCGGCTGGTGTCTCGATATGCCGATGATCACCCACGTCATCTCGCTCGACGTCGACGAGGACGAGCAGGTGGTCCGTGCCAAGCGTCTGGTCGCGGCCGAAGCCGACGAGATCGAGACGGTCGAAGCGCCGATGCCGGCCTTCATCGTCACCGACCCCGAGTTCGAGCCGACCTACCACAGAGCCTCCCACCGGCTGAAACACAAGGACCTGCGCGACACGACCGAGGACCGCGCCGACGAGTTCGGCGAGTACATCGCCGACGGGAGCGACCTGGACCCGACCGACTGGGACCGGTTCACGATGTGGAACCACGAGGACCTGAATCTCGACCCCGACTACATCGGGCTGGACGGGTCGCCGACGATCGTCTCCGGAGTCGACCCGATCCCGAAGGCGCCCTCGGAGCGCGAGGCGACCGCGATCGACCCCGACGACGATTCGGACATGGAGCAGGTCGTCGAGGAACTGACTCCGTACGCGGCGGGTGACTGACCATGGTAGACATAGACCCGACTGAACTCGAGATCGCCGAGCTCGGGCCGAAGATCAAAGACGTCGACGACGCAGACGAGCTGCGCGAGATGCTCGAGCTCGAGGAAGGCGGCGAGGACCGCGTCCCGGTGAAGACGCTCATCGAGGACCGCATCGAGAAACTCGAGGCCGAGGACGAGGAGGCCGACGCGAGTTCAGCCGACCTCGACGACATGACCGTCGCGGACATCGCGAACCTGGTCCGGGATGTCGAAGACGTCTCGGTCCTGGAGGACATGCTCGAACGCGAACAAGCGGGCCAGGACCGCAAGACGGCCAAGTCCCAGATCGAAGACCGCATCCAGTCGATCGAGGGCGACGACGACGGCGAGAGTGCAGACCTGGAGTACGTCCCACCGGAGGAGAAACACCCGGACCTCGACCACCCGACCGCCGACAAGCAGTGGGTCGAAGGGCTCGAGGGCGGCGACTACCGGGACATGTGGGTCTACTGCGAGACCCAGCACGGCGAGCTCATCGACGTCTCGCGGGAGATGCTCGGCAAGGCTCGCGAACTGGTCGACCAGTACAACGAGGACTACGACGAGGCGGAGAAGCTCGTCGCGGTCCTCATCGGCGACAACGTCTCCGACCTGACCGACGAGGTCGCCGCCTACGGCGCCGACCAGATCCTCTACCACGAGGACGAGCGCCTGGAGCGGTTCAACCACAAGTCCTACACGGAGGTCTTCGTCGACATGGCCCGTGCGGGCGGGCAGATGGCCCCCGACGGCAAGGAAGACGTCGACTGGAAGGCGTACGACGAGCCCCGGTACACCGTGTTCCCAGCGACGAACAACGGGCGAGACCTCTCGGCGCTGGTGCAGGGCGAACTCGACTCCGGGCTCGCCTCGGACTGTTCGGGCCTGTACATCGAGAACGCGATGATATCGAACCCCGCGAAGACGGGGGTGCCCGGCGACAGCAAGGAGTTCGAGCGCATCCTGCACATGAAGCGGCCGGACTTCTCCGGGTTCGAGTACTCGACGATCCTCTGTATCGACAAGCCGTTCCGCGACTTCCACCCGCAGGGCGCGTCGGTCATCCCGGGGAGCTTCGAGATTCCCGAGGCCGACGAAGAGCGCGAGGCCGAAGTCGTCGAACACGACATGGACCTGACCGACAAGTGGCTCGAAGTCGAGGTGACTGACTACGACGTGCTCGACGATGGCGTCGACCTCACCGGCCACGAGGTCGTCGTCGCGATGGGCCGTGGGATCGGTCGGTCCCCGACCGAGGGGATCGAAATCGGTCTCGACCTCGTCGAGGCGTTCGACGACGCCGCGTTCGGGCTCTCCCGTGGCGTGATCACCTCCTCGTACAGCTTCGAGGGCCACGTCGAGCAGTATATCGGCGAGGACCGCCAGATCGGCGAGTCCGGCCAGGTCGTCGAACCAGACGTCTACATCGCGGCCGGTATCTCGGGGGCGATCCAGCACAAGGTCGGCATGGACGAGTCCGATACGATCATCGCGATCAACACCGACACCGACGCCGATATCCGCGACTTCTCGGATTACTACATCCAGGGCGACCTCTTCGAGGTGCTCCCGAAACTGACCCAGGCCGTCGAAGAGGGGACTCTCGCGACGGCTATCGCGGAGGCGAGCGACGACTGATGTATCGCACCGACGAGTACGCGACCGAGAGCGCAGCCGAGCACACGCACGGGAGACGACGATGACAGACGAACACGAACACTACGAAGCGGTCGTGGTCGGCGCCGGTCCCGGCGGCGCCGCAGCGGCCGCCACGCTGGCACGCAACGATATCGAAACGCTGGTCCTGGAACGGGGCGTCGACGCCGGCTCGAAGAACGTTTCGGGTGGGCTGATCTACGCCGAGGAGTCCTCGCCGTACACCATCGACGACCTGTTCCCGGACTTCCGCGAGGAGGCGACCGACCGGCCGGTGACGGACCACTACATCCACAACGTCGCCGGCGACAAGGTCAAGACGTTCGACCTCGGCGGCGTCCACCACCACGACACGGAGTGGGCCGACTCGGTCCTCCGACGGAAGATGGACTCCTGGCTCGCCCAGCGCGTCCACGAGATGACCCGCGAGACGGGCGGCGGCCTCCTCACCGAGGTCCGGGTCAACGGCCTCATGCGCGAGGGCGGGGAGATCGTCGGCGTCACCTGCGACGAGATCGACCCGATCAAAGCCGACGTGGTCATCGCGGCGGACGGCGTCAACTCCGAACTCGCCCGCGACGCCGGCCTGCAGGACTGGGAGGAACCCGAGGAGTGGTTCCAGGGCGTCAAAGCCGTCGTCGACCTGCCCGACGGCGCCATCGAGGACCGGTTCGACGTCGACGAGGGCGAGGGCGTCGCCCACCTGTTCTCGGGCGACCTCTTCGAGGGCGCTCGCGGCGGCGGGTTCCTCTACACCAACGAGGAATCGCTCTCTATCGGGACGGTGTTCCACCTCGACTCCATCGCGGAGGAGCGCTACGAACCGCAGGACCTGCTCGACAACCTGCTGACCCACCCGCTGCTCGCCCAGTGGCTCGGCGACGAGTACGACGAGCGCGAGTACTCGGCGAAGCTGGTCCCCGACTCGAAGAAGGTGGCCCACCCCTCGCCTCACCGCGACCGGCTCCTCCTCGTGGGTGACGCGGCTGGCCAGATGCAGGCTCAAGGCCCCATCATCAAGGGGATGAACCACGCCGTGACGGCGGGCGCCCTGGCGGCAGAGGCCTTCGTCGACGCCAAACTGCGCAACAACACGGACGAGGCCGGCCAGCGCTACGAGCAGAAGCTGGAGACCGAGGGCGTGATGGACAAGCTCAAGCCAACCCGATACAAGACGCTCGGCAAGCTCGGTGAGGCAGGTCCGATCGCTTCGCTGACGAACTCGCTGGCGGACTCGGCGCTCGGTCGCGCCGGTATCAAACTCCTCGGCGACAGGACCGAGCGGCTGTACAACTCGCCGTTCCTGCTCGGCATGCTCCCGGACACGCGGATGGGCTACGTGACCGTTCCGACGGTCATCGCCGAGCAACTCGGCGAGCGCGTCGACGACGAGAACACCATCGAGACGCCGGAGCTCGACGACCGCATCGGTGACCTGACCTACGACATCGACGAGGGCAACCCCCACATCGAACTGCGCGACAACTCCTTCGAGGCCAGCGGCGCAGCGGTCACCGCCTGTCCCGTTTCCGCGAAGGACTTCGGCGGGGGCTGTTACCGCGACGAGTACGTCCAGACGAACGGTACCGAAGAACACGTCGTCAGTCTCGACACCCAGCCCTGCGTCGAGTGTGGGACCTGTGCGGTCGTCGCCGACACCGACTGGACCCACCCCGAAGGCGGCAAGGGCGTCGAGTACAACCAGGGATAACTACGCTCCCCACCCGTTTCCACCGCCCGACGCATGTCTTCACCCTATCGAGACCGTATCGACGACCTCGCAGCGGCGGCCCGTGAGGACCGCCAGTCGTTCGACCCGCCCGCGGACCCGCCCGACGAGGACGCCGCGATGAGTTACCTCCGGGAGGGGTTCGGCGAAACCGTCGCGGTGTACGTCGACGCGCGCTCGGGTCGGTGGGACCGCTTCGCCGAAGAGGAGTTCCGCGACCTCGAGACGGCGATGAACACCTATCTGGAGCTGTACGCCGCGTGTTACGGGGTCGAGATGGACCCCGACTTCACCGTCCGCGAGGCGGCCGAGGCGCTCATCGACACGCACAACATCGCCGACGTGGCACGCATCCTGACGAGCGTGCCCGAACGGTCGGCGGGTGACTGAGCCGAGAAACTCGCCCCGACTTACATCTGCTGGCCGCTGCCGAGATTCTGGACCGCCCAGCAGACGCCGGCGGCGGCGATGGCCGCCCCGATGCCGCCGACGATGGCGATGATGAACATGTCGCCGAACTCGACAATATCGTCGAGCGTGTCGGACCCTATCAGTGTGAAGACGTACGCCAGCAGTTGCAGCGCGATGTTTCCGGCCACTGCCCCCACGGCTGCAGTCGCGAACACTTGCTGCTCCGGGATCGAGTTCCCCAGTGCATCAACGACACGGAAGCCGAGAGGCACGGCCAGGAGTGGGCCGACGGCCAGCGCTGCCAGTACCGCGAACGGCCCTTGATCGGTCGAAGGCGTGTACGGCCCGCCACCCGAGGAGAGCTGACTGCCGATGATGAACCCCGCAAATCCGATCGCGACGCCCGCGAGCGCGAAGACGGCGACCGTTATCTTGATCTGGTCCATCGTCGCCGGCTTGGAGAAGATGTCGCCGATGCTCTGACCGGCTCCGGGCCCCTGTTGATACCCGCCAGCCTGGCCGCCCTGCGGTGGTGCCCCCTGGGGCGGCGCGCCCTGTGGCTGGCCAGCGGGTTGTCCGCCCTGGGGCTGGCCGCCCTGTGGTGGCTGTCCCCCCTGCGGTTGCCCACCGGCAGGCTGATTCCCCCCTGTCGGCTGTCCGCCCTGTCCCCCGCCCTGTTCGTTGCCGTCCGGACCGTTGTCTTCTGGTGACATCGAGTGAATCACACTCACACGACCTAATTAAAACTTCCCTGTAAGTACCTAGATCGGATTATTTTCCCCGCTGGCACGTCGCCAGCGGCTCCCGCCGGCGAACCGCCGGACGGACCTGATAAATCGTTAAGTACCGTGGGGTGGTAGCACGTCGCATGGAACTCACGGCAGAGCTGGAGTTCGACCACGACGACCGGCGGGACATCTACGACTACGTCGAGAGCCACGGCGCGGTCAAGCCCTCGAAGGCCCGCCGCGCGCTCAACATGGAGCCGCGGGCGTTCGGTCACCACGTGGCCATCCTCAAGCGCGACGGCGTGTTGGAGGAGAGCGAGGACCGACTGCGGATCGCCTACGACGACGAGGCCGAAGCGGAGTTCGAGTCCGACGGCGTCCAGGTGACGATCCGCCGTGCCCGCGAGGAGGACCTGACGGGGCTCGTGGGCGTCATTCGGCAGGCAATCGGCGACGGCACCTACGTCGACGCCGAGACGGTCGCGGACGTCGTCGACCACGAGGAGGTCCTCCTGCGCCACAACGAACTCCACTCGCGGGTCTTTTTCGTCGCCACTATCGACGGCGAGGTGGTCGGCTGGGTAAATCTCACCACCGAGGAAACCGCGAAACTCGACCACACCGCGAAGCTCACCATCGGCGTGCTGGAGGAGTACCGCGGACACGGCATCGGGAGCGAACTCCTCGAACGGGGGCTCGAATGGGGCGAGGACAACGGGCTGGAGAAGATCTACAACAGCGTCCCCGACTCCAACGAGGCGGCTATCGAGTTCCTGACCGCCCACGGCTGGGAGACCGAGGCCGTCCGCGAGAACCACTACAAGTACGACGGCGAGTACATCGACGAAGTGATGCTCGCGACCTGGCTGTAGCGGTTTCGTCGCCCCCTCGTTTCGTCGTTCGTTCTGCCGGTGGCGCCCTTCCCGGTCGACCCGTCGGTCCGGTCGCGGCGGTGTGCGTTCCTGCGGCCGCAGACGCGACCGACCGCTGCAAACCCACACCCGCTCGCCAGTAGTTTGTGCCCCCGCAATCGCCTCCGAGACTGCGAGTGACCCCGAGCATCGAAAGCCCCTGGCCTGCTCGCTCCCCTCGCAACTGCACCGACCGCGGGCAGCCACACGCCTCCCCAGCCGATTCACTCACTCGTGACACTCGTTCGTTCATCCCCCGCGCGCCGCCGTCTCGCGACTTTCCTGTCGGTCAGCACGCTCACGGGTCACTCCGTGCGGGGCGGCTCCGCCGCCCTGATTCGCGGCGCTTCGCGCCGCGCACTCCCCGTTCGCATCGAGGCTTCCCTTCGGTCACCCTCGCACCGCTCGACGGCGCGCGCCACAGCGGATGGTCGGTCTGTCCGTCATGCTGAACGGCGGGCCACGCGGCGATTGTGGTCTTGGCGGTTCAGGGCCAGCTGTCGTCCTGTCCTTCGAGCGGGTCGGCGACGACGCCGTCCTGTCTGCCGAGGACGCGCGCGTGACCGGCACACACCACCCGGTTCTCGGCCCACGGGATGTGCATTTCGACGACGGCTTCCTCTCCACACCCCTCCTCCGTACACGTGGCCATACCGCCGCTTCGCGGGCGCGCCCGAGAGTCTTTTCGGTGCCAGCGCGATGTGAGTGGTGAGTCACAGCAGGGCGACGGCGACCATCACGACGAGGACGCCGGTGGTCATCAGGGCCTGGAAGGCGCCGGAAGCGAACATCCCCAGCAGTGTGACGCCGGCCGCGCGGGCGCTGTGGGCGAGGCCGTTGCCGCGGCCGAGTTCGAGCGCGAAGACGGCGCCGCCGGTGGCGAGGAGGAAGCCGACGGGGCCGGCGACGGCGAGGCCAGCGATGCCGAGGGCGGTGGCGACGACGGTGGTGAGCGTCGACGCGCCGCTGGCCTTCGCGGCGACGGCGCCCGCAAACCAGTCCGCGGCCAGCGCCAGCACCGCCAGCAGGACGAGCCCCGAGAGGAGGAGCGGGGCGGGCTCGCCCGTTGCCCACCAGTACGTGCCGACGCCGGCCAGCGAGAGCAGGCCGCCGGGAACGACCGGGGCGACGCTACCCACGACGCCGCCGACGAGCAGCGCGAACGCCAGCAATACGACCGGGTCTCCGGGGAGCATCGCGGCTATCGGGACGACCGATGCGAGCGGGAGGGTGTTCACTCGAATCGCTCCAGTTCGTCTCGCGCGTTCGCGTCCCCGTATCGTGAAACCAGCGGTGGGACCGTTCGTCCGAGCGCTCGCATCGCCTCGGCGCGGGACGGGTAGTCGAGACCGTGGGCCACGGACTGCCAGGACTCGCCCTGGAGCGCCTTCCGGACGAGCAGGCGTTCCTCGCGAGCGGTCAGCGGGCGCGACTCCGCATCTGGTTCCGTGCGTTCTCCGCCTCGGTCGGCCAGGTATCGCACGGTCAGTCTGCGAAGCGGTCGCGGTGCGGTGTCGAAGATGCTCGCGCCGCCAGCGAGGCCGACCAGCAAGCGCCACTCCCACGGCGAGAGATCGACGGGCGGCGCGGGGTCGACGCTCCGCACGGTTTCGCGGACCACGTCCGCGTCGACGTCGTCGAGCGGGTCCGAGAGGACGCCCTCGATCCGGTCGGCGAACCACTCGGCGTGGCGCGCGGCCAGCCGTTCGCCGGCCTCGCTCGTGGGTGCGAGCATGACGGCGGAGTACTCGCCGCTCGCGTCGTTGCGCGTCGTCGAGAGGTGGACGGTCCGGAAACCGTTCGACCGCCAGAACGCGAGCAGCTCCGGCGTCGCACCGTAGCCGGTGCCGAGCCAGTCGACCTCGTCGCCGACCTCCCTGCGGACTTCAGCGAGCAGCCGCGAGCCGAGCCCGCGCGAACGGACGGCGTGGTGGGTCGCGATCCGCATGACGCGATAGCCGACCGGCACTCCGGCGTCCTCGTCGCGGAGCTGGCAGGTCAGCACGTCGGGGATCATGTTCCCGCGGATCCGCCCACCCTCGTATGTGTGGGCGCGCACGTCCGCGGGGAGGTCCCCCTCGCGGGCCAGCAGGGCGACCGAGACGACGTGGCCAGCGCCGTGGTCATCGTCGTGAACCAACGCCCGAACGGTGACGTTGGGCGCGTCGAGGAGGCGCGCAAGATCGTCGGGTTCGGTGCGGTAGTGGGCGGCGACGAGCAGGCCGAACGTCTCTCGCAGGCGGTGCTCGTCGGCGAGCAGGTCAGCGGGCGAGAGCGCGCGATATTCCACGGATTCGGGGGTTGCGTCGGCGACGACCGGGTCCACGGCGGGGCTCGCGTCGAGGCCGAGTGCGCGGAACGCCCAGGACTCGACGGGGTCGCCCGCGGCGTAGCGGATCGGGTCGGTCATCGCCACCTCGGTCACGCCAAGTCCCGAGTCGTCGAGGCGGTCGCGAAAACGCACCGAGAACCCTCGCCCGGCGCCCTCGTAGCCGTGGACGGTTGTCGTGAAGGCGACTGCGGACGCGTCGAGGAATCGTTCGAGGACTCGGACCGGGAGCGCCGCCGCCTCGTCCACGAGAACGGCGTCGGGGTCCGGACTATCGCCGACGGTCTCGTCCCCGACGCGGTCGGCGGCGGCCGGCGGCCGAGCGAACTCGATGCTCCCGCCGCCTTCTGTTTCGAGTCGCTGTGGCTTCTCGTTCTCGCCTTCCCCATCGCTTGCGAGGGCGTCCGTCGCCGCCACCACTTCCTCGGCGCGGGCGAACACCTCGGCGGCGTTGCGGTACTGTGGGGCGGTGACGAGCACGTCCCGGCCCTCGGCGGCGAGCGCGCCCGCGGCGAGTCCCGCGGCGCTGGACTTGCCGCGGCCGCGGTCGGCCTCGACCACCACGGCCTGCTCGCGCTCGCGGAGTCGTTCGAGCGTCCGCACGGCTGCGACCTGGTCGTCGGTCAGACACCGCTCGTAAACTGCCGCCGGGAAGGTTCGGTCGGTGGCGTCGGGGACCGCGGGCGGGCCGCTCGGTCGTCGCGGCGCGGGGTCAGTGAGTCCCGACTTCAGTTCCTCCCCGGTGTCCACGTCGACGATGGCGACGCCGGGATGGACTCGGAGCAGCGAGACGAGTCGCGTCCGGAAGTTCCCGGCGACATCGTCGACATCGAACGGCGGAACCGCGAGCGACTGGTCGAAGTCGTCGCGGCGCTCCGGCCACCGGTCGAGCGGCGGCGCGAGGACGACCAGGAGGCCACCGCCGTCGACGGCGCCGACAGCGCGGCCGATGGCGTTCGGTCGACACGCGCCGTGACAGTCGAGGACGACGGCCTCGCGGGTTCGGCCGAGCAGTTCGTTCGCGCGGTTCGAGGAGACCGTCTCCCAGCCCGCGGCGGCGACCGAGTCGTCGCTCCCATCACCGACGTACGTGACGTCCGCCGGTTCGATGTCGGTGGCGACGAGCGCGTCGACGGCGACCTCACGAGCTCGCTCCGGGTCGCCACTCAGGACGAGCAGCCGCCGCTCGTCGGCCGTGCGGGCTTGGGCACGAAGCGCCGTGGCGACCTGCATGGACGCGCTTGGCCGGGCCACACAATGTGTGTGTTGGTCCGGGCATCAGTGCTCCGTCGGGGCCACTTCTCGCTGCTCGCGGTCGCGTCCTCGCCGACGGCGGCCGTGTCGCGAACCGTGGCCCGATATCGTCAGAAGTTCTTCTCGGGCAGCGTCCGCTCGCCGACGACCTCGCCGGTCACCTCCCCGCAGGTCGTGTTGCCGGGCGTCTGGTTGACCTCGCCGTCGAGCGCGAGTTCAACTGTGTAGACCGTGACGGGCCTGTTGAACAGGAACAGCGTCAGGTCGCGAGTCACCGTCTCGCCGGTGCACACTTCTTCCGGGTCGGCATTCGTCCCGTACTCGTGGGCCCTGAGCGTGAACTGGGCGCTCTCTCCCGGCGCGATGGTCTTCGGATTCCGGTACTGGTACTTCGGACCGGCGCCACCCCGGCCGAAGGAGACGCCGGCCCAGGCCGGGCCGGTCCCGGTGTTCTCGACAGTCACCGTCGCTCGCCCAGGGGTATCGGCGGACTCGACCGCCGTGACGGCGAGGGCGGGCCAGGGCTCCACGTCCGCCCGGTCGATCTCGGTGTACTCGGCCCCCTCCGAATATCCGTACTGGTCGGTGATGACCCGCTTTCTGTACGCCCGAACGGTGTAGGTTCCGCGCTCGTACGTGGCACCGTCGTTCGAGGAGCCCTGGACGAAGTTGATCGGTCCCGCCGACGACTCGCCGCCGCCGACGTCGGCTTCGCCGCTCAGGCTCGCGGCGTCCCTGCCGATCCGGGTCCCGTGGGGCGTGTTCACGGCGACGAACCCGACCTCGTCCGATTTCAGTTCGACGAACATGTCGCCGCCTTCGAAGCGGACGCCGTCGATGGCGTCCACCAGCGGCGTGAATCCGTCACCGTCGCTGGTCGTCGGTGCTGGCCCGTCACTGTCCGCACCGGGGTCGCTGCTGTCCCCCGAATCATCGTCGTTATCCGACCCACCGGGGCCGCTCGAACCGTCGCTGTCGTCCCCATCTGTCCCGCCGTCTCCACCGCCGGAACAGCCGGCGAGCGACGCGCTGACGGCCGCCGCACCGGCCACGAGCGTCCGGCGGATCGAGCCCAGCGCGGAGCGGGTCGCGTCGCCGTCCTCGGGTTCGCTGTCGCTCTTCACGCGAGCGCACCCCCAACGACCCGCTCGAACGTATACGACCCGTCGTCAAGTTCGATCGGACCACCCTCGTACGTCAGGTCCAGCTCGCTCGTGACCGGCGACCCGTTCACCGTGACAGAGAACGTGGCCGTCTCCGTCCCTCCAGCGTACTCGGCGACGGCGTCCTCACTCTCGACGCGCACGGGGTTGCCGGAGATTATGGGCAGGAACACTCGGTTGCCGGGCGCTACCGTTCGGGCGTCTCTGTCGAACGTGGACGGCGAGCCGCCGGGGACGCCGCCCCTGACCGTCGCTTTCTCGACGTATCCCGGCCCGGTCCCGTCGTTCTCGACGACGACTGTGGGCACGCCCCCGCGGCGACACTCGAACCCGACCACGCTCGCCGACGGGTGCAGGTCCAGTTCCGCCCGACCGGTCTCGCCGGTGTCGGTCCCGTTCGACCCTGTGGCGACGGCCACGTACGTGCCCGCCCCGTAGGTGTCGCTGAAGCGGTCACTCCCGATGTTGTTCACGGAGAACCGGACCGCTGTCTCACCCAGTTGGGGCTCAGTCCGCCCGAGCTCGTTACCGTCCGGGCCGTCGAGTCGGACCTCGTTGACCCGACCAGGCTCGGTGAGAGTGAGATACACGAACTCGCCGTCCATCTCGACGGCGTCGAAGACACCCTCAGTCGCCACGGCTGACTGGTCGTTCCGTGACGCCGATCCGAGTCCCGCCGTTCGTACTCCGATCCCCCCGGCGACCGACGCGGCGCCAACCGCTTTAAGCGCGCGCCGCCGCGTAGCTGTCAGTCGGTCGGACATCACAGGCAGCGAACACTCCCCGTAAATTAAACATTGATATGTGTGATTCAACATGGTCCTGCTCGGCGAGGACACAACCGTTCGGGTGGGGTGGTGATTCCAGAGGCGTATGCAGGCACGTGTCACGGCTTCGCGTCTTCGAAAGGGCTTTTAGGGCAGCTATGCCAGTCTGGTGTACAGCCTGCGCGGGGTTGATGATGCTCCTAGCCTCTCAGGATAGTCGTTGCGCGGCGCAACACCGGGGGAACCCGGTCGGCGGGGGAGCGCGAGCCCACGTGCAGGAGGTGATCCACCCATGCCAGTATACGTAGATTTCGACGTTCCGGCCGACCTCGAGGACGACGCCCTCGCGGCGCTCGAGGTCGCACGAGACACAGGGACAGTGAAGAAAGGCACCAACGAGACGACCAAGGCCGTCGAGCGCGGCAACGCGGAACTCGTCTTCGTCGCCGAGGACGTCCAGCCCGAGGAGATCGTGATGCACATCCCCGAGCTGGCCGACGAGAAAGACGTGCCGTTCGTCTTCGTCGGCGCCCAGGACGACGTCGGTCACGCCGCCGGCCTCGAGGTCGGCAGCGCGGCCGCCGCCATCATCGACGCGGGCGAGGCCCGCAACGATGTCGACGACGTCGTCGGCAAGGTCGAGGAACTCCGGTAGGTGACTCGGCATGTCTGCTGAGGAATCCGACGGAGACGGCGGTTCCACGCCCGCCGAGGTCATCGAAGTCGTGGGCCGGACGGGGATGCACGGCGAGGCCATGCAGGTCAAGTGCCGGATCCGCGACGGCGAGAACAAGGGCCGAATCATCACGCGAAACGTCCTCGGGCCGGTCCGGGAGGGTGACGTCCTTCAGCTCCGCGAGACCGCGCGCGAGGCCGACCAGATCGGAGGCCAATAATGCCACGAACGCGCGAGTGTGACTACTGCGGCACCGATATCGAGCCCGGTACCGGCACGATGTTCGTCCGGACCACCGGCTCGACCATCCACTACTGCTCATCGAAGTGCGAGAAAAACGCCAACCTCGGCCGCGAGGCGCGCGACCTCGAGTGGACCGAAGGCGAGACGGAAACCGAGGAGACCGACGAAGTCGAGGCGACTGACGAGGTCGACGACGGTGAGGGCGACGAAGTCGAGGCGACCGATGAGGCCGACGACGGTGAGGGCGACGAAGTCGAGGCGACTGACGAGGTCGACGACGGTGAGGGCGACGAAGTCGAGGCGACTGACGAGGTCGACGACGGTGAGGGCGACGAAGTCGAGGCGACTGACGAGGTCGACGAGGAGGAGACGGAGGCCGAAGCGTGAGCCACCACGACGAGCGCACGTTCGTCATGGCCAAACCGGACGCCGTCCAGCGCGGGCTGACCGGCGAGATCGTCTCGCGTCTCGAGGAGCGCGGCCTCAAACTCGTCGGCGCGAAGTTCATGCAGATCGACGAGGAGCTCGCCCACCAGCACTACGGCGAGCACGAAGACAAGCCCTTCTTCGACGACCTCGTGGCGTTCATCACCAGCGGTCCGGTGATGGCGATGGTCTGGGAGGGTGCCGACGCGACCCGACAGGTCCGCCGGATGATGGGCGCGACCGACCCCGCAGAGGCCGCACCCGGCACCATCCGCGGCGACTACGGTCTCGACCTGAGCCAGAACGTCATCCACGGCTCGGACCACGAGGACCCGGGCGCCAACGAGCGCGAGATCGACCTGTTTTTCGACGAGGACGAACTCGTCGACTACAGCCGCGCTGACGAGCCCTGGGTCTACGAAGACGAAGACCACTAATTCCACACCCGCTCCCGCGATCAATCGGTCGGTTTTCCGGCGTCACTCGTTCTGTTTCGGCGTCACTCGTCCGGTAGCCGCGCGCCCACTGCCCGACTCAGGTCACCCGCCTCAGCGGGTCGCCCGGGACTGATACATTTTTGGCACCCCCTAGCCAAGTGAGTGGCGTGCAGACGACATCGGCGGCCGACATCGAAGCCGTCCTCGAAGAGTCCGGCCCGGACTACGAGGAGTTCAGCTTCGAGTCGGCCAGTGGGGGGACGCGCGCTGACGTGTACATGGTATCGCTCGTCTACCAGGGCACCGAGTACGAGGTGGTCGTGAAGTTCAAGCCAGAGGGGGACGACCGCTTCGCGGTCGAGCCGAAGCTCCACGAGTACGTGGCTCAGCGGACCGACGTCCCTGTCCCGCGCATTCTGGTTTTCAAGGCCGAACCCGAGCGGTCCGTGCCGCCGTACTTCGTGACCGAGCGCGTCCGGGGGGACAACCTCGCGGAGCAGTTCGGGCGCATGGACCACGACGACTGGGAACTGGTCATCCAGCAGGTCGGGGAAATCCTCGGCGAGATCCACTCGGAGATCGCGTTCGAGGCCTTTGGGCGCCTGATGCTCTACGACGACCGTATCACGATCCGCAACTGGCGTGGCAACTGGCGAGACTACTTCGGCGACCTGACGCGCTCGCACGTCGACCGACTCGACGACACGCCGTTCGCGCGGGTGCAGTCCCGCGCCGCCGACGCGCTCGACGAGAGCCTCTCGGTCGTCCCGACCGACGGCATCCCGCGGCTGGTCCACGACGACCTCCAGCCGACGAACCTCCTCTGTCTGCTCGACGAACCCGCGCCGGTCAGCGCGGTGCTCGACTGGCAGGACACCCTCGCGGCCCACGAAGACTACCAGCTCGCGCAGGCGGAGTTCCTCTACATCGACTCGACGTTCGACAACCCAGCGGTCCGCGACCGGCTCCGGGAGGCACTGTTTGAAGGGTACCAGTCCTACCACGACTTCGACCGTGACGACGCCTACGAGCGGGCCAAACCAGTTTATCAGCTCTCGACGCTCCTGTGGCGCATGACCGGCTTCGAGGACGCCTTCGCCGAGGACGACCTCGGTCGGGCCCGTGCCGAGTTCCAGTACCGCCAGCAGTTCGACCGCCTCGTCGACGAACTACCCAGATAGCTCCGTTCGCCCCCTCTCGACACCGAGCCCGTGCGCCACGGAGCGCCGTTTTTAAGTCACCGCTGGACCCAGCATCCGGCGCAATGCCCTCCATCGACGCGATCAGATCCGCGATCCGGACGTTACTGACCGACCCCGACGCGTTCTTCGTCGAGCGAGCGGACGACCTCTCGATCAGGGGACCGCTCGTCGTCGTCACGCTGGTGGCGCTCGTCGGCTCTATCGCGACCGTCGTCCAGAACCAGCACCTCGTTTCGCTGGCCGAGCCAGCGTTCCGCGAAGCGCTCAACGAGTCGAGCGAGAATATGACCAGCGCGGAGATAGACGATGCGGTGAACCTGTTCGTGCAGGTGTACACGGCCTTCACCTACGCGTTCGCCCTGCTGGGCCCGTACGTCGTCTGGTTCCTCTACGGCGGCGTCTTCCACGCTATCTCGGCTGTCTTCGACGGTGACGGGTCCTTCTCGGACACGATGGTCGCCGTCGGCTGGGGGCGAGTCCCCGCCGTCTTCGGCTCGGTCGTCACGGTCGCCGTCAACTACTACAACTACGAGGTCCGCGGGGTCACGCTCTCGCAGGACATCTCGGCTGACGGCGCGACCGAAGCGTTCCAGCAGCTCCAGCCGCCGGCCGAGGTGCTCCTGGTGAACACCAGCCTGAGCATCGTCTTCACGCTCTGGGCGGCGTACATCTGGGTCTCCGGACTCCAGTACGCCCGCGACCTCTCGCGGAGAGGCGCCATCTACACCGTCGCGGTCCCGGTCGCCGTTTCACTCCTGCTCTCGGTACAGACGCTCACCTCGGCGCTGTAGGCGAGGAAGGGCGGCGGGCGACGGTCCTCAGACCGTCGCGGCCAGGCGCGGTTCGACGCGGTCGACACCGATACGCGAGAACTGTTCGAGCCACCCCGTCTCACCGGCCTCCAGTGCGTCCAGACAGTCCTGCACGCCGAAGTGGATCTGTCCGTCCTCGTCGGAACTCGGGAGCACGGCCACGAGGTCGTTGCTCTCGTAGACGGCAACCGAGACCAGCGGGAAGACGACGACGTCGTGGACGACGTCGGTGCCGACGTACGAGCGCTGGCGGCGCTCGAAGGCGGGCTCGAGGCTATAGCCGTTCGTCGCGGCCCACTCGCGGAACTCCTCGTAGGTCTCGACGGCGTCGTCGCGACTGTCCTGCTCGGGGGTCCGGATGCGCTGCCAGGAGGCGTCGACATCCGCGTCGGCGAGGACGCCTTCGCTCTCGAGGGCGTCGACCCGCTGGAGGACTGCCTGTTGACGGTCGTAGGTGCCGTAGGTGTCCCCGCGAAGATAACACTCGACGCGGAGGTCGTCGGTGTGACGTGTCATGGTTCTCAGTGGGACGGTCTCGTGGAGAGCTGAAAACTCTTGTTGCCGTATGCCCTCGTGTGAATACCACGGTTTTGCAGTGTGTGAGACCGGACCGCGGGCACCGTCCGACACCGTGTCGACAGTCGGGTCGACGCGTTTGAGCCTTCGGCGGTCGGGCCGATGCGTTCGGGCCGTCAGCGGATGCGAATTCGCTCAGTCGTCGGCGCTGGCGGGCGCGGCGCGCCCGACTTCGATCTCGCCGGCGTCGAGTTCTTCCTCGACCTCGCGCGCGGCCTGCACCATGTTCGCCATCTTCTGGTAGGCCACCTCGCGCGGGAGCAGCTTCAGTCCGCAGTCGGGGCTGATCGTGAGTTGCTCCGGCGGAACGACTTTGAACCCCTGTTTGATGTTCTCCTTGATCTCCGCGACGGACTCGACCTCGGCGGAGTGGTTGTCGACGACGCCCAGCGCGAGGTCGTGCGTGAACTCGGGTTCGGTGAACACGTCGATCTGCTCGTAGTCGCCGTTGGTGAGTTCGAGGTCGATCTCGTCGACGGGGTAGTCGAGGATTTCCGGGTAGATCCGCGAGTAGTCGCCGTAGCAGACGTGGACGCCGATGCGGACCTCGTCGGGGATATCCGCGACGATCCGCTCGAGACACTCGCCGACGATGGCGTGGTCGTCGGGGGTCGTCGCCAGCGCCGGCTCGTCGATCTGGATGTAGCGGGCGCCGGCGTCGACGAGCTGTTCGATCTCGGTGTTGACCAGGTCGGCCAGCGCGTAGGCGAGTTCGGTGTCGTCCTCGTAGGCCTCGTTGAAGGTCCAGCTGGCCAGCGTGTACGGACCGGTGATGGGCACCTTGACCGGGCGGGAGGCGATGTCGTCGGTGAACTCGAACTCCTCGACGAGCCACTGTTCGTCGTACTCGACGTCGTCGACGACGCTGGGTTTGTCGAAGTAGTTGTGGCCCCAGACTTTCACGCGGCCGTTGAACTCGTAGCCCTCGATGCGGTGGGCGAAGTACTCGACCATCTCCTTTCGGCGCATCTCGCCGTCGACGACCACGTCGAGTCCCGAGCGCTCGTGTTCCTCGGTGATGAGTCGCGCGGCGTCGTCTTTGGCCTCCTGGAACTCCTTCTCGCCGAAGGTCTCGTCGTCGTCTTCGACGAGGTCGAAGGCGCGGTCGAGCCACTTGGGCTTCTTGTAGCTGCCGACGACGGTCGTCAGCAGGAAGTGGTCGTTCGGGTGGTCCTCGGGTCGGAACTGTTCGCGGTTGTCGCTCATAGGTTCACCTCCTCGCGCTCGACGGCGCCGAGCGCGCTCAGTTTCTCGTCGAACTTCCCGGACGGCAGGTAGAACGTCGGGGTGTTGATCGTGGCGTAGACGGTCTCGAAGTCGGTGCCCGGTGTGTTCGCGAGCGCCCACTCGACGCGCTCCGCGATCTCGTCGGGCGTCTCGACGAGCGTGTTCTGCCCGTCGACGACGCCAAGCGCCACGTCGTCGGTGCAGCCGTACTCCGAGATGACGTAGGCGTTGTCCTCGTGATTGGCCACGAAGTCGAATCCGACCGCGTCGATGTCGGCGTCGAGGAGGTGCGCGTACACCTTCTCGTCGAGGCCCTCGTCGCCGCCGTGGGACTCCCAGTACGTGTGTGTGACCACGTCGGCGTCGGTCGCCGCGGCGACCGCATCGATGGCCTCGCTCGCGCGGGCGTCTTCACCGTCGCCCGGCGGGTTCTCCAGCAGCGAGGGTTCGAGCAGGAACAGCGTCTCGACCTCGTCGGGGGCGGCTTTGGCCTCGCCGGCGAGGAAGTCACCGACAGCCGCGAGGAACTCGCTCTCGCCGCCGTAGTGCTCGTCAGTGGCGAGGTCGGCCAGCGTGTACGGGCCCGGCAGCACAGCCTGCAGGCCCTCGTCGACGTGCTCGGCGGCGGCGTCGAGTTCGTCGGCCACATCGCCGCTGAAATCGAGGTCAGCCCGCACCACGGGGTCGCGGTAGAAGTTGTTGTTGTCGTAGTAGCGGACGATACCGGCGGTATCGACGCTGTCGTGGACGGCCAGCGGGTGCGCGAGATTGTCGTCCCAGCGGAGTTGCCCCTCGACCACGCGGTCGAGTCCGGCGGTCGACTGGTCGTCGATAGTCTCGCCGCGCGCGTCCTCGTAGACGGCGACGACCTCGTCGTCCTCGTCACCGGAAACCAGGCCCTCCTTCTGGTGGCCCTTCAGGTCCGAGAGCTCGTCTTTCGCCCACTCCGGCAACGGGTACACTCCCGGGGTGGTCGTTACTAGTTGTGCCATTGGAACGGCGTACGAAATGACGCAGTATAATATTTCCTATCTACTTTGATGCGTTGCAGTAATTCAATCGCGGGATCGTGCCGTTCGATGGATTTATACTGTTAGTATGTCATTTTTGACAAAATGCGACCGATAGCCGACGAGACGGCTCGGTTGCGGGCCGCCGGCCTCTGTCTCTCCGTCATGAGTTCCCTGTTGCTCCTCTATGGGCCGTATCACCGCGCCTACTCCGAGGCGAACGTCCCGAGTGCGACCGACCACGCAGTCTTCGGAAGCATGCAGTTCGGACCGCTCGCCGACGACCCGGCGAACGTCGTGACAGTCCCAGTCGTGCTCGGTTTTCTCGCCGTGCGCTTCCTGTCGACTGTGACTGTGATCCCGGCCGTGCTGGCGGTCGTAGGCGCGGGCGTGGTCTGGACCGGTCGTGGTCGTTCGCTGACCCCCGCGCGGGCCGCGGCCGCGATCCCGCTCGCGCTGGCGCCCATCGTCGTCCTGGTCCACCTCGAACCGGTCGGCGCCGGCGCCTGTGATACGGGCCTCTGCACGGATCCGCTTCGACCGGCGTGGACGCGACCGGACGGCGTTCTCGAGATAGCAGAGGCGATGTTCCGCGAGGGTGCGGTGGCGTTCGGTGGCGCCGGGATCCTGTTTGTCGGTGGCGTGGCGACTGCGCGCGAGGGATCGAGTCGGTGGGTTCCGGCGTTCGTCTGCTACGTGGTCGGCTGGGCGATAGCGATTTTACTCGCCGATCCGGGGTTGGTGTTCAGCCTGGTGTTCTGGGTCGGCGTCTCCGGACTGCTCGGGTATCCGCTGTGGAAACTCGGCCAGCGGGTCGCCGCACCTCCGGATGAGGGGACGGTCTCCGAGAGGGATCCGGCCGCGGACGCCGACGCCGCGGTCGGCTAACGGGGAAGTCCCGGAGTGGTCGTTACTACTTGTGCCATTGCAACGCCGTACGAAATGAACTGAAATAATTTTCTCTTATTTTGATTATTCTTAGTAATCATCCCGGAGAGAAGTGATGCTTTTCAGATCGTCTCGACGGAGCTCGTCACCTGGACGGCGACAGGTCCAGTATGTCGACCCGACGGTGGAGGGTGACGAGGGCCGTCCCGAAAAGAAAGGCGCAGACGGTGACGAAGAGAGACAGTTCCGCAGTCCTGCGCAGTACTGTCTCGGCGCTGGGCTGAAACCCACAGAATCCCACTCCCACCTCACACGGAGCAGGATTCGCGAGCAACTGGTGAGTTGGCGGGAACACGACTACCCATCCCGCGAGCAGGCCCGCGCCAACAGCGCTCGCGTAGACCACAGCGATCGCTCCGAATGCGATGGCGACTCCACGACCATCTCCCAGTTCTCGCGGAAGGGGGACCGTCACCAGCCAGAGAACGCCGCCGAGACCGACACCGACGACCGGATCCGTCCAACTTCTACCGATGAAGACACGCCGGATCGAGTCAAGCATCGAATGACAGGTCGCTCCTCGTTGGGATAATATTTGTCACTCAGATGGATAGGCTGTCACGCTGAAAAGTCGCTGAACTGCTGGGTCAGCCGCAACACCAGCAACTGCTCGAACGGATGCGACTCGCTCGCGACTTCGGTCGCCGTCAGCCCGTGCGCTCGCGCCTGCTCGCGGACGGCATCGGGGTCGGTAAGCGTACTCACGAGCAGGAGGACCGCGCCGTCGTCGGCCAGCACGCGTTCCACGTCCGCGAGGAAGGGGTCCACGGCCGCGCGGCCGTCCTCGCCGCCCGAGAGCGCCCGCTCCATCCAGTCGTCCCACTCCTGTTCGGGGGCGGTTGGGAGATAAGGCGGGTTGAACGCCACGAGGTCGAAGACATCGTTCCGGAAGGCCCCCGTCAGGTCCGCGCGGACAGCCGGGATCCCCGCCTCCACGGCCTGCTGGCAGGCGTGTGGGTTCAGGTCCGACCCCACCGCGTCGGCGCCGGCCTCCCGCGCACGTGCGGCGACGTAGCCCGACCCCGTGCCCACGTCGAGCACCCGGTCGCCCGGTTCGACGTGTTCGACCACGCTGTCGGCCAGGAGCTGGGAGTCCTCGGCAGGCTGGTACACCTGCGCGACTTCTCGGCGGTCGGCGAGACTCGGGCGGTCGCCGTCGTCCCTACTCTCGTCGCCGCGCTTATTCTCGTGGTCGTCAGTCATGCCGAGGGGTGCCCGCCGGGCTCGCCGACTTCGTGCGCCAGCGTCGCCAGTGCCGCGAACTCGGCGGGCGTGACGTTCCCGGCGCGGGCGCTCATCAGGTCTTCGTCCGCCGCGTCGACCACGGCGTCGGGGTTGCCCAGCCCGGAGATGTGGGCGGTGTTGCGGACCGCGTTGCGCATCGTCTTCCGGCGCTGGGTGAACACCGCTTTCAGAAAGTCGAGGAAGAAGTTCTCGTCGGGCACGCTGTAGTCGGGGTCGCGGGGCGTCGTCCGCACCACTGCGCTGTCGACCGCTGGCGGCGGCGAGAACGCTTCCGGTGGGACAGGCTCGACGATCTCCGCGTCGGCGTAGTGGCCCGCGGTCACGGAGAGTCGACCGTACTCCTCCGTACTGGGGTCGGCGGCCATTCGCTCGGCGAACTCCTGCTGGAGCATCAGCACGAGCGGCTGTTTTTCCGGGAGGAGGCGAAAGACGATCTCGCTGGAGGCGCCGTAGGGGAGGTTCGACACCGACGCCGAGAACTCGGGTAGTTCGATGTCCAGCGCGTCGCCTTCGATAACCGTGAGTCGACCGGCGTCGATTTCGTCGGCGAACTCCCTGCGGAGGAAGGCAGCGAGGTCGTGGTCGCGCTCGACGGCGGTGACCGCGCCGGCGACCGCGAGCAGGCGGTCAGTCAGCGCGCCCGTCCCCGCGCCGATCTCGAGGACGTGGGACAGGTCTGTGTCGGCGGTCGCGGCGTACTCGGGCAGTCTGTCGAGGACGCGGTCGTCGACGAGGAAGTGCTGGTCGCGGTCCGGGTCGCCGCGGACGCCCGCTCGGCGGAGGAGACCGTCCGGGTCACGCTCGCCTGTAGACGGTGTGTCCGAATCGCTCATTGGCCCACTTTCGTCGGTCGGACTCTTTTACCCCTCGCTCTGAACGTGTGAGAGTACTGGCCGGAGGTGGTGGAACGACGACGGCACTCGCTATGGGTAATGGGGAGGTTTCGCGACAACTCACTCGATCCGCGACCGCAAACAGGGTGAAAGCCCCCACTCTCTGCGCTCCCGGGCAGCGAGGGACCTTCGGTCCCTCGGGCAATCGGGCGCTCCGCGCCCGATGATCTCGCTGCGCGCCTCGCTCACCTGCGTTCGCTTCGGTGCTTGCTTCGTCCGGATTCCCGCAGAGAGCGGCCCCTTTTATTCCCACCCGCATGGACCGATCAGACAGTCTGTGCGGGTGGGAATGAAAGGGGCGACGCGTTCGAGGAAGCCCGGCGAGGTAAGTACCACAGCGAGTGCAACGAGCGAGCCGCGCGACTCGAACGCGTCGGGGCTTTCACGCTGTTCGCTGTGGCTGTCTCGGTTGTTCCGTCAGTCGGGGGCTTTCAGGCTGTTCGCTGTGGCTGACACACCTCTCTTCGCGGTCACTGTCACACCGTCAGTCGCGGTTTCCGAATCAATCGTCGCTACACGTCCCCTCGCACTCACTCCTCGCTTTCGCGGCGGACGAAGGTCCGGTATTTCAGGTCGTCTTCGCGGATCTCTTCGAGGATGCGCTCGACGATGACCTCGCGCGGGTTGTGGAGGCCGTCGACGCGCTCCTGAAGTTCGTCGAAGCTCTCGAAAGGCGTGCGCTTGCGCTCGTCGAGGATCGAGTTGCGTAGCTTCTTGCCGATCCCGGGGAGGAGGTTCAGCTGGTGGAGCCGAAGCGTGATGGGCTGGGCGTCGTTGTAGAAGTCGACGAAGCGCTGTTCCTCTTCGGTGACCAGGTCCTCGACGACGTACTCGAGTTCGGACTGTGCACCCCCCGAGAGGTCCTCGTACTCGACTTCGCCGAGGTGTTCGATGCGCTCGTCGCTCCGGTCGACCGGGAGGTCGTCGCCGATAGAGACCCCCGCCTCGCCCGCGAGGACGGCCTCGTACAGCCGGAAGTCCTCGCGGTCGAGCGCGTAGGCCAGGGGCTCTTTCTGGTACTGCGGGCGGTCGTCCTCTGTGCGCCCGTGTGCGAGAAAGTCGAGAACGACCGCGACGGGGACCCCCGACTCGGCGTCGTCGCGCTCGGTGTCACTCATGCCAGGTGCGTAGGGCGAGACGGGACTTAAACCCCAGCCGTCGGGCGGGCGACGCCGTCACCGATCCGCCCACAGTCCGGGAAAAATCTCGGTCGCTCGTCGGTCGAAGCCACCTGCGGACGGCGGGTCAGATGTACTTTGCGACGACTTCGAGGATGGCGTCGAGCTCGTCGCCGGACAGCGAGAACCGCTCCTGGGCGTAGATGGCGCGCAACTCGTCGCGGTCCTGCGGTCGAAGGTTCGCGATCTTGTACGCGGTCGCCTCGTCGACCTTGTCGAGTTCGCGGAGTTCGGCGACGAACTCGCGGGACTCCTCGGGGTCGAGCACGGCGAAGCGGTTGACGTGCTCGATGGCGCGCGCGAGTTCGTAGCGCATCTCGCGGTCCTCGTCGGCCGCGCGCTCGCGTTCGAGGTCCTGGAGTATCTCCTTGGTCTCCGCGACCGTCAGGAACTCCTCCGAGACCTTCTCCTTGAAGATCGTCATTCCTGCGCGGTGAGGTGTGCGGCTTTGACGATGAGCGTCTTCTCGGTCGAGCCGTCGGTGATAGCGACCTTGAACGCGTCACCCTGTCGGCCGACGACCTCGCCCGTCCGACCGTCGAAGCGCGGGTGGAACCGACCGTCGGGGATGCTCGGGTCGATCTTCATGTGGACCTTCTCGCCGTTCTCGTACTCGGCGATGGACCGCTGGGGCGGCGACGTGCCCCGTTCCCGTGGCTTGTTCCTGAGCTTCTTGCGCGTGTTGTTCCGGGGTCCGTTAGAGTTGGGCATTCGTGAGTTCCGTTTACCCTGTAGCGCTTATAAAACGCACGTTCCGCGCTCGCGGCGCCCCGCATCGGTCGCCATCGCCAGTTCAGTTTCACCACCGATGGTTCTGCGCTCGCGGCGTCACGGAGCGTTCACCGCCGTCAGTTCAGCGCTGGTAGCCGGTGGTTCAGCGCTGGTAGCCGATGGGTTAGCGCTCGCCGCCGTCGGTTTCGGCGCGATTCCCCGCACTCGCGTCGGCGGGGTCTGCCGGGGTCAGGTCTGTCTCGTCGGCCCCACCGTTCTCGACGGTGAAGGTGGCGAGCAGCTCCTGCAGGTCGGCCGCCTGTCGTTCGATGGTTTCGGCGTTGTGAGCCACGTCGTCGAGGTCCGCGACCTGGTCCGAGGCGGTGACAGCGAGGTCGTCGGCGCGCTCGGCAGTGCGGTCGCTGATATCGGCGACGCGGTCGGTCCGGGAGACGACGCTCTGGGCGGTCTGGGCCTGGTCGTCGGCGGCGTCGCTTATCTCCTGGACGCCCTGGTTGGTCTCGTGGACCTGGGTGGCGATCTCGTCGAGCGCGTCGAGGGCTTCCTCGGTCGTCTCGACGCCGTCGACCACGTCCGCCCGCATCGACTCCATGTCGGTGACGGCCTCGCCGGTCCGCTCGGAGAGGCCGCCGAGCAGGTCGTCGATCTCTTCGGTCGCCTCACGGGTCTGCTCGGCGAGGTCTTTGACCTCGTCCGCGACGACGGCGAAGCCCTCCCCCTCGGCGCCCGCGCGAGCCGCTTCGATCGAGGCGTTGAGCGCGAGCGTGTTCGTCTGGTCGGCGATGTCGCCGATGAGCGTCGCGATCTCGGCGACCTGTTCGACCGCCTCGTCGAGCGACTGGATCTCCGCGGCCGTCTCCGCGGTGGCCGACTCGATGGTCTCCATCTCCTCCATCGCGACGCTCGCCGCCGCGCTTCCCTCGTCGGCCAGCTGTTCGGTCTCCGCGGAGAGTTCCGCGACGGTGTCGGCCGTCGCCGCGACTTCCTGGACCGTCGCCGAGAGGTCGTTCATCTCCTCGGTGACCGTCGCGAGGTGGTCGTCCTGCTCGGCCGCCGATTCGGAGATCTCCCCGGCTGCGTCGCTGACCTCTGCCCCGGTCTGGCGGGCGGCTTCCGTGGTCGTCGTCGCCCGTTCCGTCGAGTCGGCGACCTCCTCGGCGAAGGTGTGAACCCGGGCCACCATCCGCTCGAGGTCGGCCATAGTGGCGTTGAACGCCGTCGCGATCTCCGCCATCGCCTCGCTCTCGTCGTCGGGGTCGAGCCGCCGGGTGAGGTCCCCGTCGGCACAGGCCCGGATCGTCTCACCGTACTCGTCGGCCGTCTGCTCGAGGTGCGCCGAGAAGGCTTCGGCCTCCTGTTTGGCCGCTTCGGCCTCCTGTCTGGCCGCTTCGGCCTCCGCGCGGGCCTCCTCGCGGGCGCGCTCGATCTCGTCGATCCGGTCGGCCAGCGAGTCACGCATCGACGCGAACGTCCGGTAGAGCGTCCCGACTTCGTCTTGCCGGTGGGTCTCCAGGTCCACGTCGAGGTCGCCGTCTTCGATGGCCTGCGTTCGGTCGGCGAGGCGACTGATAGACCGGGAGATCGGCCGCTCGACCACGAAGCCCACGACGCTGAGACTCAGCGCGACGAACAGGAAGACGAGCCCGAGGTAGGCCTTCGTCTTCGTCCCGACGGCGTACGCACCGGTCGACGCCGTCGTCACGACAGCCATTCGCGTGCCCGGCGCAGCCGCGTGGCTCGCGATCGTCCCGCTTTCCGTTGTCAGTGTCGCGTTTCCACCGGTGTCGTCGGGCGAGACGAGGAGCATCATCGGACGGAACTCGGTCGTGTTCGTCAGCGACGCTGCCGCCGGGCCGTCGTAGGCGCTCCCGGTCGTCGCGTCCTCGCCGTCCAGGACCGTACCGTTCCGGTGGAGTATCCGCGTTCGGGCGCCGTCGACCGGCTCCCGGAACGAGAACGAGTCGTCGACTGACACCTCGACCGCGACGGCGTGTTCGACGCCGCGTCTGACCTCGCTGACGAACGCGACCCGCGTCTCGTTGCCCACCCGATAGCCGTCACTGACATACACCGAGTCGACGAGCAGACTCTCGAAGTCGACGGACTCCACCCACGGGAACCGCTCGCTGTCGTTGCGCTCCAGGGAGACCGAACTCGCGGCGACGCTGTCGTTTTGCCAGTTGACGAGGTGGAGACCGACGACTTCGTCGGGCATCGACCGCCCCATCGACCGGAGCGTGGTCACGACGCTGACGTCGGCGTCGACCCGGAGACGACTCGACTGCGACACCACCCGCGCCGTCGAGACGTGCTGGTCGCGCCAGTTCGCCACCTCTGCCGCGTTGCGCTCCGTGTTCGTTCGGAGATTGTCCCTGACCGACTCCCGCTGTGCGTCCTGTTCGGCCGCGTACACGCCACCGAGGACGACGAGCAACAGCACCAGAATGACAGCCACCGCCGCCCCGAACTGCCGAAGGTAGCTCTGCTTGACGGCGTCGGGAACCAGCCCTGCAAGTCGTCCCTTCATGCCTCTCTCTCCTCTCGTAGTCCGGCTAAACTCTCACGGGCCCGTTCGCAGATGTGATAATACGAGCGGTCCAGATTCACCCGCCGGGACGGCTGCGGTGGTTGTCACTATCAGGCGATAACTGCGACCCGCCCGACGATGAACGCGGCGACGGCGAGAAACATCCCGTATTTCAGCACCGACTGACCCGCAGTCGGATCCCCGAAGCTCCGGGAGGCGGCATACGCCATCACCGCGTCGGCGGGGACGACTACGGCGAGGTAAGCTACGCCGAAGGTGCCCCGGAGATACGGCACCGGACTCGCGAGGATAGCGACCCCGAGCGCCACCACAGCGACGACGAGCGCCCGGCGCTCGCCGATAGCGATCGGGAGCGTCGTGAGGCCCTCTTCGCGGTCGCCTGCAACGTCTTCGACGTCCTTGATCACTTCCCGCGCGAACGTCGAGAGCGCCGCGAGCGCCGCGAGGACGAGCGAGGCGGTCGCCGCGCCGACCGCGGCACCGCCGAAGACGAGTGCGCTCCCGACGAGATACGAGACCAGCGCGTTGCCGAGTCCTGGCGTCCCCTTGAACAGTTTCGTGTAGGTGACGAGCGCGACGAGATTGACGCCCGCGATGGCGATCGCGAGCGGCGGGAGCGTGACCGCCAGCGCGACCGCGCCCCCGAACAGCGCGAGGCTGAACCAGAGCGCGAGGCGCGGCGAGACGGCGCCGCGCGGGATCGGTCGGTCGGGGTCGTTGATCCGGTCTATCTCCCGGTCGAAGTAGTCGTTGATGGCCATGCCGGCGCCGGTCGCGAGGACCGTCGTCGCGCACGCGGCGGCGGTGGCAGTCGTCTCCGCGCTCGACCACTCCGCCAGTGCGACGAACGCGCCCAGGAAGGCGAGCGTCCCGGCGGCGACGGCGTTGGCCGGTCGCGTCATCTCCACGAGTCCGCGCAGGCGCTCGACTCCGGTCACACCCCCCTCTTTTCCGGGCGGGGGTTAGAATACTGCGATCGGGTCCCAGCGGTCCCGTGGCTGCCGATAGCGCGGCGGACCGACGCGGGAAACGACAGAAACGAGCGGCAGTTACAGACGGCCGACGTTTCCGACTTCGACGGACTCGACGCCCTCGACCTCGGAGAAGGCCTCCTCGACGGCTTCGGTACCGCCGGCGTCGTCGGGGACGATCACGGTCGGTAGCAGGGCGACGAGGCCGAACGCCACGTCGTCACGCTGGAAACCGTTGATCTTCGCGCCCTCGGGGAGGGATGCTTCGAGACGCTCCTGGAGCGCGTCCAGGTCGACATCCGGGCTCTGCGGCATGACCTTGATCTCGGCTGCGACTTTTCCCATCTTGGTCACCTCAGGGGCCGGTGAATCCGCAGTCGGGACACTCGTAGAGGTTGCTCTGCTTGCGGCATTTCGCACAGCGGTAGATCTGGTGGCCACAGTCAGGACACTTGAACGCCGCGGCGTTCGTGCCGGCGATGTTGATGCCACACGAGATGCACTTCTGCCGCCGTTTCTGTTGGCTCTCGCTCATACACTGCGGTATCAGTTCACGGTTTTTAACCGTTGTCAACTCCGGCCGGCGGCCGCGCGACTGGTTCGACCGCGGGACAGCGGTGGCGTCGCAGCTATCCGAAGTTCTCGACTTTCGCGGCGTCGGGCTCGCCGCCAGCGTCGGCGATGGCGGACGTGGCCGCGTCGAGGAAGTCCGCGAAGCCGTACACGAACACCTGCGTCTCTTCGGTCAGCGAATCCGCGACTGATTCGGACATGTCCTCCTCAGGTGCGAGCACGTGTACGGTCGCGCCGCGCTCGCGGAGGGACCGTAGCCGGTCCTGGTGGACCGGTGACTCGTCTCGGTAGACGACGGCCGCTTCGCCGCCGTCGGCGAGCGCACGTTCGGCGATGCCGACCGCCGGCCCGACGCCGGGGCCGCCGGCGACCACGAGCACGCGCGACTCGTCTTCGTAGTACGAACTGCCGAAGGGCCCGGAGACGGTGACCGAGTCGCCAGTTTCGAGGGCGGCGAGTATCGGTCCCGCGTCGCCCTCGGGATCGATCTCGACGGTGATCTCGAACGTCTCGGCCACGTCGGGCGAGGAGACGGTGTAAAACCGCGAGACCGCCTCGCCGTCGGTCTCGAAGGTGAGCTTGACGAACTGTCCGGGGCGGGCGTCGAAACTGGCCGGTGACTCCAGGTCGATCGCGACGGCATCGGGACCGACCTCGGTGACGGCCGCGACGGCGAGTTCGGCGTCGTCCATGCCGGACACTCACACCCCTCCAGCCAAGGACCTTGCGTTTCCGTCGCTCACCAGTCGTCCCCGTCGTTCCGGACTGACTACAAGTCTGAACATACGTTCACTATATTGCCGAATCAGGTCCGGTCGGGAACTCCTCGGCGCAGTGACCTTCCGAACCCCGAACGTCCGGGATCCGTCGTCGATATCGGTACTCGGTCGCGAGGTAATTTTTTACCGGGGGCGGTTCTCACGACGCCGGCGGGCGTCTCGTTTTCGACCGATCGTACACTTTCAGGGCGGTTGTCTGGTGACGCTTTGCAGGTCATTACAGAAGTCTTTTTGCCAGCGGGAAAGTACCAGTCGGCAGTATGCCCGAGGACCTCAACTGGGCCATCGGCGGTGAAGCCGGTGACGGTATCGACTCTACCGGGAAGATCTTCGCACAGGCACTCTCGCGTGCCGGCCGTCACGTCTTCACCTCGAAGGACTTCGCGTCGCGGATCCGGGGCGGCTACACCGCCTACAAGGTCCGGACGTCGGTCGACCGCGTCGAGAGCGTCGTCGACAGGCTCGACGTGCTCATCGCGTTGACCGAACGGACGATAGACGAGAACATGGACGAACTCCACGAGGGGAGCGTCGTCATCTACGACGGTGAGCGCTCGACGATGCAGGACGTCGAGGTCCCCGATGAGATGTACGGCCTCTCGGTCCCGCTCAAACGCCTCGCCGAGGACGCCGGCGGCGCCATCATGCGCAACGTCGTCGCCCTCGGCGCCGCCTGTGCGGTGGCCAACTTCCCCATCGAGAACCTCGACGAATCCCTCCAGAAGCGCTTCGGCAACAAGGGCGAGGCCATCGTCGAGAACAACAAGGAGGCCGCCCGCCTCGGCCAGGAGTACGTCGCCGAGGAGTACGCCGACCTCGAGTTCGACTACGACATCGAGACGACCGACGAGGACTACGTCCTCCTCAATGGCGACGAGGCCATCGGCATGGGCGCTATCGCCGCTGGCTGTCGTTTCTACGCCGGCTACCCCATTACCCCCGCGACCGACGTTATGGAGTACCTCACCGGTCGTATCGAGCGCTACGGCGGTAAAGTCGTCCAGGCCGAGGACGAACTCGCGGCGATCAACCTCGCGCTGGGCGCCGCCCGCGCCGGCGCGCGGTCGATGACGGCTACCTCGGGCCCCGGCATCGACCTCATGACCGAGACGTTCGGCCTCGTCGCCACCACCGAGACGCCGATGGTCATCTGCGACGTGATGCGGTCGGGCCCCTCGACCGGGATGCCAACCAAACAGGAACAGGGCGACCTCAACATGGTCCTCCACGGCGGTCACGGCGAGATCCCCAGATTCGTCGTCGCTCCAACCTCTGTCTCACAGTGTTTCTGGAAGACCGTCGAGGCGTTCAACTACGCCGAGAAGTACCAGACCCCGGTCTACCTGGTCGCCGACCTCGCGCTCGCTGTCACCGAGCAGACGTTCACCCCCGACACCTTCGACATGGACGAGGTCGAGATCGAGCGCGGCAAGGTCGTCGACGAGAACGACATCGACGCCTGGCTCGACGAACAGGACCGCTTCCAGCCCCACTTCCCGACCGCCGACGGCGTCAGTCCACGGACGTTCCCCGGCACGACCGACGGCGCGCACATGACCACCGGCCTCGAACACGACGCCCTCGGGCGCCGTACCGAGGACACAACGGTCCGCGAGGAACAGGTCGAGAAACGCCAGCGCAAGGTCGAAACCGCCCGCGAAGAGGAGGACTGGGACTACCGCGAGTTCGGCGACCCCGACGCCGACACGCTCGTCCTCTCGTGGGGGTCTAACGAGGGCGCCATCCGCGAGGCCCTCGACATCCTCGCCGACGAGGGCGTCGCAGTGCGGTTTATTTCGGTGCCCTATCTCTTCCCGCGTCCCGACCTCACCGAGGAGGTCGAGGCCGCCGACGACGTCATCGTCGTCGAGTGTAACGCGACGGGGCAGTTCGCGGACGTCATCGAACACGACGTCCTCCAGCGAGTACAGCGCGTCAACAAGTACAACGGCGTCCGGTACAAGGCGGACGAACTCGCCGGCGAGATCACCGCGACGCTCCGTGGTGAGGAAAGCGGTACACAGGAGGTCGAAGCAGAATGAGCTCAGACGTCAGATTCACAGATTTCAAGTCCGACAAGCAACCGACCTGGTGCCCTGGCTGTGGCGACTTCGGCACCATGAACGGCATGATGAAAGCCCTCGCCGAGACCGGCAACGACCCCGACAACACGTTCGTAGTCGCCGGCATCGGCTGTTCCGGCAAGATCGGGACCTACATGCACAGCTACGCGCTCCACGGCGTCCACGGCCGCGCGCTCCCGCTGGGCATCGGCGTCAAACTCGCCAACCCCGACCTCGAAGTGATGGTCGCCGGCGGTGACGGTGACGGTTTCTCCATCGGCGCCGGCCACTTCGTCCACGCCGTCCGCCGCAACGTCGACATGACCTACGTCGTCATGGACAACCGCATCTACGGCCTCACCAAGGGCCAGGCCTCCCCGACGTCGCGTGAGGACTTCGAGACCTCGACGTCGCCCGAGGGCACCAACATGCCCCCGGTCAACCCCCAGGCCCTCGCCCTCGCGTCCGGCGCCACCTTCATCGCACAGTCTTTCTCCTCGAACTCCCAGCAACACGCCGAGCTCGTCAAGCGCGCCATCGAGCACGACGGCTTCGGCTTCGTCAACGTCTACTCCCCCTGTGTCACGTTCAACGACGTCGACACCTACGACTACTTCCGGGACTCGCTGGTCAATCTCGACGAGGCCGACCACGATCCTAACGACCGCGAGGCCGCCAAACAGAAGATCCTCGAAGGCGACAAGGAGTACATGGGCGTCCTCTACCAGGACGAGAACTCCGTCCCGTGGGAAGCGCAGGAAGGCCTCGACCAGGACATGTCCGACATCCCCGACGGCGCCCCCGACGACGCGATGGACCTGGTGAGAGAGTTCTACTAGAGACCACCTTTTTTTGCGTCCGGTGTCCTCGGCGCGCTGTGCGCGCCTGCGGGCACCATCCTTGAAAAAGCTGGACCAAAAAACGCGAGCGCCGCCGGCGCTCGCGTGAACCGCGCTCGCTTTGCTTCGCGCGGATGCTCGTGGCCGGCCTGCCTGTCCCCGAGTCGCGCGGCCGGCGCGAGTGCGCCGGCACGCGCTCCCGGCCACCGCACCGCCACGCCCCGCCACTGCCCCCCACCGCCACAGCAGCCGCACTGCGTGCCCGCCGACGGCTACCAACCAGCCCTGCCACACCCACACCGTCCCAAACTGATGGGGTTCGCTGCACTTGACCGGGCCGTCCTAACTTTCCTCATGCACGTCTTCTGGCACCGTCGCGACCTGCGGATCCCCGACAACCGCGGGCTGGCACTGGCCGCCCGCGACGACCCGGTGCTCCCGGTGTTCGTCGTCGATACCGACCTGCTCAAACGCGTCGGCAAGCGCCAGCGCGCGTTCTTCCTGGAGGGCGTCCGCGAACTGAAAGGGGCCTACCGCGACCGGGGCGGCGACCTGCTCGTCCTCGCGGGCGACACGGTTGACGTGCTCGAACGGGTCGTCGACGCCTACGACGCCGAGACGGTCTACTACAACGACCACTATCGGCCCGCGCGGCGCAACCGTCAGCGCCGTGTCGACGACGCGCTCCCGACCGAATCCGTCACCGACCTCGTCCTCGTCGACCCCGCGCGCCTCGACGAGCGCTACGAGAACCACAGCCGCTTCCACGACGACTGGGAGCGCGAACACAAGCACACGCCCTCTGACGCTCCCGACCCGTCCGCGCTCGTCGACGCCAGCGACGACCGGACGCCCCCCGACATCGAGGTCGATATCGACCTGCCCGCGGCGGGCTATGCCGCCGCCCGCGAGCGGTTCGACCGGTTCCTCGACGAGGCGATCGAGACCTACAACGACAACCGCGACGACCTGCCTGCAGCCGTCGACCGCCCGACCAAGAGCGTGTCACGGATGTCGCCGTATCTCGCCGCTGGCATGATCGGGATCCGCGAGGTGTGGGCGGCGGCGGGCGAGCGCTACGATGCCGTGACCGGTGACGCCCGCCGGAACGTCGGCAAGTACCGCTACGAGCTCTCGTGGCGCGAGCAGATGTACCACCTCCTCTACCACAATCCCAATCTCGCGACCGAGAACTACGTCGACTTCCCCAACGAGATCGCCTGGGAGAACGACCCCGACCACCTCGCGGCCTGGCAGCGTGGCGAGACGGGCTACCCCCTCATCGACGCGGGGATGCGCCAGCTCGACGCCGAGGGATATATCCACAACCGGCCGCGCCAGAACGTCGCGTCCTTTTTGACGAAGCACCTGCTCGTCGACTGGCGTGAGGGCGCGCGCCACTTCCGGCGGAAACTCGTCGACCACGACCCCGCTTCGAACGCCGGCAGCTGGCAGTGGACCGCCTCCACAGGGACCGACTCGGTCGACGTGCGCATTTTCGACCCCGTCGCCCAGCTGAGCAAGTACGACGCCGGCGCGACCTACGTCACGCAGTACGTCCCGGAGCTGCGCGATGTCCCCGCCGACAAGATCGTCGACTGGCCCACCCTCTCCAGGGGCGAGCGGGAGTCGCTCGCGCCCGAGTACCCACATCCGATCGTCGACCGGAACGAGGCGTACGAGCGCGCCCAGCGGGTCTTCGAGCGGGCGCTCGGGAAGCGCTGAGGTGAGGTCGCCGGTCACCGCCGTGGCCGCGGTGCCGTCGCGCTCGCCGAGCTGACGGTCGGAAGACACTTACCGGTGTCGCGCACACTCTCGCCCGTGCAACGGTTCGCGCCCGCCCTCATCGCCCTCCTGGCGGCGGTCGCGCTCGTGACCGCCGCCGGATCGTTCGACGCCGTCGACGGCCCCCCGGTCTCGGGAGACTCGACGCCTGCCGAGAGCGTCCAGCGCCAGGAGGGTGGATCCGCGCCCCCGACCCCCAACGGCGAGGAGTCTCGCGGTTCCTACGACGGCGCCAATCAGACGACCGCCGCGTCGGATTCTGGCGGCGGCGTCTCGGCGCTCCTCGTGGCCGCGCTCCTCGGGACACTCGTCGCCGGGGGCGTCCTCGTCGTCTTCCTCACCGACGACGACACCCGAGCGCCAGAGCGAGACGACGCGCCGGACGATGGCGACGGCCGACCGACAGCGACGGTCGACCCCGACTACGAGTCCCCGACCGAGAGCGCCGTCGTGCGAGCCTGGCGCGCGCTGGCCGACCGCGCGGACGTCGACGACGCGGCGACACCGGGCCAGACGGCCCGCGAAGCGCTCGACCGCGGGGTGCCCCGCGAGCCAGTCGACCGCGTGACCCGTCACTTCGAGGCGGTGCGGTACGGTCGGGCGTCACCGGCCGAGCGCGAGGACGCCGTCGCCGACGCCCCCGACGCGTTCGCCGATGGCGAGAATCGGTCTGGGACGGCCGATCCGAACGGCGAGAGCCGGTCTGGGACGGCCGATCCGAACGGCGAGCGTGCCGGTGACCGGTCGTGAGAGGGCGCCGACTGATCCTCGCCGCCGGCGTCCTCGCCGTCGCTGTGGGGCTGGCCCTGACGCTCGCGCCGGGGCTGGTCTCGTTCGACCTCGCGACCGCGCTGTCGGTCGTGGTCTGGCTGGTCGCGCTCGGCGGCGCCGCCGTCGCGGTCTACGGGCGTTTCGACGCGCCCGACGCGGTCGAGTCAGCGCTCCCGCGTGCGGGCGAGCGACCTACCTACGGCGTCCCCGGCGACGACCTCGCCGCGACAGTTGCCACCGCCGGAGCGGGAGAGCGCGACGCGACCGCCCGGGACCAGATCCGCGACCGCGTACGGGAGACAGCTGTCGCGACGCTCGAACGGTTCCAGGGCGCCAGTCCACGAGCGGCCGGCACTCGCATCGACGACGGCACTTGGACCGATGACGAGCGCGCGGCCAGCCTGTTCACCGACGACAGACGCTCGGGCCGCGAGGGCGTCGAGACCGACTTCGCCGACCGGGTCGAGCGCGCGGCCGACGCGCTCGCCGGGCTGGCCGGGATTAGTGCTGACGAGGCCGGCGGGGCCGACGACGGGGTCCCGTCCCCATCGACAGCGGGACCGCCCGCAACACCGCGACTGGGTCGCGGCGAGTCCCGTCTCGACCGGACCGGTCGCTGGCGCGGCGTCTCGGGGCTCGCGCTCGCCGCGACGGCCGCGGGTATCCTGCTCGGCCAGTCGGTCGCCATTCTCGCCGGTCTCGCGGGCGTCGGCTTCGCCGCCTACGCCCGGGCGTGGACCGCGCCGGATCCCGCTCTCGCCGTCGAGCGAACGGTCAGCGAGACCGACCCCGCGCCGGGCGAGCGCGTCCGCGTGACGCTCACGGTCACCAACGAGAGCGACCGTCTTTTGCCGGACCTGCGCTTCTGTGACGACGTGCCTGCGGGACTCGCTGTCGTCGAGGGGACGCCCCGGCACACGACCGCGCTCCGGCCGGGCAAGCGCGCGCGGATCGCGTACGAGTGCGAGGCGGTCCGCGGCCGGCACGCCTTCGATAGCCTCACGATCGCGACTCGTGACGTCAGCGGCGCGTCGGTGCGCTGGCGGCGCGTGCGGACCGACGAGTCCGTCGTCACGTGCCGACCGCAGTACGACGCGCTCGCCCCGGAACTCGGCGACCTGGCCACGCGGCTCACCGGCAGACAGGACGTGGCTGCGACCGGGGAGGGGGTCGCCTTCCACTCGGTGCGGGAGTACCGGCGGGGCGACCCCGTCGCGAGCGTCGACTGGAACCGACTGGCGAAAGCGGGCGACCTGGCGACGCGACGGTTCGACCAGCCCAGAACCGTCCGCGTCGTCGTCGTGGTTGACGCGCGCGAGCCGGCCTACGCGACCCGCGACGCCGAGGAGCGGCGGCCGGCGGTCGACGCCTCGGTCTCCGCGGCCGCCGCGCTCGCCGGCGGCCTCCTCGACGCCGGCAGTCACGTCGGACTGGCGGCGCTTTCGCCCCGCGACTGCTGGCTGGACCCGGCCGCCGGCGCGACCCATCGCCGTCGGATCCGTGACCGGCTGACGACCGACCGCGCGTTCGGCTGGCTGCCGCCCCGGGACCGCGACGAGACTGCCGACGCCCAGTTCGCCGACCTGTTCACGCGACTCCCGAACGACGCACAGGTCGTCTGTTGTTCCCCGTTCGTCGACGACGCGCCGGCCGACCTCGTCCGGCAACTCCTCGCCCGCGGACACGATGTCCACGTTACGAGCCCGGACGTGACCGGGACCGAAACGCCTGCGCGCCGGCTGGCGACGCTCGACCGGCGGCTCCGCCTCGACGCCGTTCGCCGCGCCGGTGCGACGGTCCGCGAGTGGCGACCGAGCGCGGACCCACAGGCCGCGCGAACGGCCGCTGCGGACCTGCGGACGGGCGGGAGCCGCTCCGATCCGGGGCCTGCGGGGCGGTCGGCTTCGGCCCCTGGAGGAGGCGGCTCGTCCAGGTCGGACGCCGACCTGGCGGCCGACGGGGGTGGTGACGCGTGAGTTTCGCCCGACCACCGGCCGCAGACGCGACGTTCAGGGTCAGCTACGTTCTCGCGCTGCTGGCCGGACTCGGAGCCGCCGCGGCTGCGGCCGTTTCGCCGCTCGCGCTCGTGGCTGGCGCCATCGGCTGGCTCGCCCTGCTCACGGGGGTGGTCTGGCAGGTCCGTGGCGCCGTCGTCTTCGGCGGTGGCGTCTGCTTCACCGCGGCGCTGGTCGCTTCGGCGGGCGGTGCGGGCGTCTGGGCCGTCCTCGTGGGCGGGTTCGGCGCAGTGCTGGCGGCAGACCTCGGGCTCTTCGGGCTCGGTCTCGACCGCGACGTCGACGGCTCGGTCGCGACGACCCGGGTAGAACTGCTCCACGCGGTCGCGAGCGGGTCGGTCGCCGTCGCGACCGCCGGCGGAGGCTACGTCCTCTATCGGAGTGTCCCCGCGGGCGGGTCCACCGGCGTCGTCGCGCTGTTGCTTGGGGGGGTCGTCCTCGTCACGCTCTTGCGGTGACCAGTTGCGGCAGACCACCCCTGGGCGACCGAAACGCCGGACACCTCGCCGCTCCGTTCAGCAACACTGATTACGCACACGTGAAAGACATTGAGTATGGGCGACCGCTTTGACGTGGTTATCGCGGGCGCTGGGCCGGCGGGGGCGCAGTGCGCGCGCGACCTCGCCGCGAGGGACCACGACGTGCTCGTACTCGAGACCGAGCCCGAAGCAGAGTTCCCGCGTCAGAGCAACAAGTCGACCGCCGGCACCTTCCCGTCGATGATGGCTTCGTTCAACGTCCCCGACGAGGTCGTCATGAACTTCACCGAGACGGTCGTACTGGAGTCTCCGAACGACCACTTCGTCCGCGAACAGCCCGGTGCGGTGCTGGAGTTCGCCGACTTCAAGCGCTGGCTGGTCCAGGAGGGCCGCGAGCGCGGCGCCGAGTACCGCTTCGGCTCGCGCGTGTCCAAGCCGATCATGGAAGACGGCGAGATCGCGGGCGTCCGGTACGACGGTGACGAGGAAGTGTCCGCCGACATCGTCGTCGACGCGACTGGACCGGCCGCGCCGCTGGCCAAGGCACTCGGCGTCAGCGACCTCGAACGGCGGCGCCAGGCCATCGGCGTCGAGTACGAGTTCGAGGGCGTCGAACCAAATCACGGCGACTTCGCGGACCTGCGCGACGCGATGATGCTCCGGCTCGACCACGACCTCGCGCCGGGCGGCTACTCGTGGATCTTCCACACCGGCGCGGACACCGCGAAGGTCGGGCTTTGTTACATCCAGAACGACAGTCACGACTCCTACGCGAAAGAGGGGATGGGCATCGACGACTACCTCGAGTACTGGCTCGAACGGGACCCGCGGCTCGAGAACGCAGCGCGCATCGAGGGCAAGATGCACCGCGGCTCGGCACACATCCAGCCGCCGGAACAGCTGAGTACGGACGGGTTCATGGCCATCGGCGACACCGTGCCGACCATCGACCCGCTGTGGGGTGAGGGGATCCACAAGGGGATGAAGTCGGCCCGTGCAGCGGCGGTGACCGCTGACGCCATCCTCACGACGGACCGGCGTGACACGTCGGCCGAGCACATGGAGATCTACGACCAGCTCTGGCACTCGGACGTGGCGCCGCGGGCGAACACGCGGCTGCTGATGACGGAACTGCTGTATCTCGCGCCGAACGACCGCTACGACCAGCTGATGGCGGACCTCCGGAAGGCGGACGGTGACACGCTCAGCGAGGTCAATCAGGGCAACCGGCTGGCGATGCGGAAGCTCCTCCACGCGGGCGACCTGCCGATCCTCGCGAAGTTCCTCCGGAAGCGGCTGGGTAGCTGACCGCCGGGAACCGCGGGGCGGCACGGTTTCGCGCGGCCGACAGGATTTTACGGTTTCCCTTCGGGCCACAGACTATGGTGCCTGAACTGAGCAGGCGACGATTTATCGCCGGCTGTGGGATAGCTGGCTCGACGGCGCTCGCGGCGGGCGCGACCGCAGTGGGCACGTCGAACGACAGCGACGACGGCGGTGCCGCACCGCCCCCGACGACGCGCTGGAACACCACGTATCAGACAGGGACGAACGACCAGGTACACGCGGTCGTTCACGCTCCCGACAACGGCTACGTCCTCGCGGGGGAAACGACCCCAGCGGACGACGACGACGCCCGTTCGGCCTGGCTGTTCAAGATCGGTCCGACCGGTGAAATCCAGTGGGAGCAGACGTTCTCCGAGCGACTCGTCACCGTCGCGAAGGGGCTGGTGCGTGCCGACAGCGGCTACGTCCTCGCCGGGTACACGAACGACGGGACGACGGACGCCCAGTCCGGGCTGGTGATCCGCGTCGACGGCCAGGGCGCCGAGCAGTGGCGTGAGGTCGTCAACAAGGACCCCGACACGGCGACGACCGACCAGTTCGAAGCGGTCGACATCGACCAGCAGGGGAATCTCGTCCTGGCCGGCCGGTCGAGCCGCCTCGACAGCGGCTGGATCGTCCGCATGGACTTCACGGGGACGGTGATCCTCGACCACCTCGCGCAGTCGGGGCGACAGAACCACTTCTACGCCGTCGTGGCGGCTGCGGACGGGACCTACGTCGCGGCCGGCCAGACCGACACGAGTGAGGGACCACTCGGCGGCTGGGGATACAAGATCGACGGCGAAGGGAACGTTCAGTGGTCCGAGACGTACTATCGCGGATCGGGGCCGTCGGCCGACGACTACAATCTCTTCTACGATATGGTCGAGATCTCCGACGGGTTCATCATGGTCGGAGCGAACGCGTCGTCGCCGAACGATTCGGACCGTCGCGGCTGGATCATGAAGGCGAACACCTTCGGCGGCCGACAGTGGGCCACCCGCGCCAGCGACCGGCAGTTCACCGAGTTCCGTGCCGTCGTGTCTGGCGGGCTGGAGTTCTTCGCGGCCGGGTTCACGTCCGAGGACATGGGCACCGAGAACAGGGACGGGTTCATCTCCCGGTTCATCGCGACCGGCACCCAGGACTGGGCCGCCAGGTACCAGAGCGCGGGCGCGAGCACGTTCAATGCGATCGCCCGCTCGGAGGAGGGCGGGCTCCACTCCTTCGGCCGAACGGCGTCGACGCCGGGCGGTCCGTCCAGCGCGTGGGGAGTCAAGGCCGGCGGTACGGCCCTCTCGACGCCAACGCAGACACCGAGTCCGACGCCGACGGCGACACCCACGCCGACGGCGACGCCGAGTCCGACACCGACGGAGACGCCGACGCCCACGCCGACGGCGACGCCATCGCCGACAGCGAGTCCGACGCCATCGCCGACAGCGAGTCCGACGCCATCGCCGACGGCGACCCAGCGGCCGCAGGACCCGACGGCGACGGCGACGCCCACCGACACCCCAACAGAGCAGCCGCCGGACTCGACAGCAACGGCGACCCGGACGGAGGAGGGCGGGCCGGTCACACCGGCACCGGACGGGACCGAAACCGACGACGGCGGAGGCGGCGGCGGTGGTATCTCGCCGACGGTTCTCGGGGTCGGTGCCGCGATCGCCGCCCTCGGAGCGGGTGGCCTGATCTACAACCGCTTCATGGGCGGTGACGAGGGTGACGGCGGCGGCGAACAACCGGAGAGTGACGACGGCCAACCGCCACAGGGCGGCCAGGGCGGTCAGCCACCGCAGGGCGGCCAGGGCGGTCAGCCACCGCAGGGCGGCCAGGGCGGTCAGCCACCGCAGGGCGGCCAGGGCGGCCAACCGCCGCAGGGCGGCCAGGGCGGCCAACCGCCGCAGGGCGGCCAGGGCGGCCAACCGCCGCAGGGCGGCCAGGGC
>Ga0207733_100259_pt1 | contig 44457 bp, 42 predicted proteins | sample A23P3SouthBayCA_FD_187735 | JGI IMG/M metagenome (GOLD analysis project Ga0207733, IMG submission 187735) | Aerobic enrichment media microbial communities from Eden Landing Ponds, California, USA - A23 P3 (SPAdes) | ecosystem: Environmental > Aquatic > Marine > Unclassified | place: Emeryville...
CTGGATCGAGACGAGGTCGAGTGCCGTAAACAGCGTCTTCGAGACGTTGATCGGTTCGGTCGTAAAGCGCTTGATGACCTCGCCGACGGAGTCGGCGTGGAACGTGGTGTAGGTGGTGTGACCGGTCGACATGACCTGGAAGAGGGTCCGGCCCTCCTCCCCACGGATCTCACCCATGACGATGTAGTCGGGACGCTGGCGCAGTGCGGCCTCCAGCAGGTCGAACTCGTCGACGTCACCCGTGTCGTCCTCACCGAAGGACGGTCGCGTGACCGAGGCGACCCAGTTTCGCTGGGGCAGTTCGACCTCTCGCGTGTCCTCGATGGAGACGATTTTGGAGTTCGACGGGATGAACAACGAGACCGCGTTCAGACTCGTCGTTTTCCCGGATGCAGTACCACCAGCGAAGATCAGCGATTTGTTGTTCTCGATACAGAGCCAGAGGAACGCCATCTCGTCGAGTGAGAACGTGTTCCAGTTAATGAGGTCGATCGGGGTGAACGGGACGTCCTTGAACTGACGGATCGTGTAGTTGGTCCCGTGATCGGACACCTCACGCCCGAGCGTAAGCTGGGCACGCGATCCGTCCGGCAGCGTCGCGTCGACCTGGGGCTGGCGCTTGGAGATACCTTTCCCGGACCGCTGGGCGAGTTTGACGACGAAATCGTCCAGTTCGCGTTCGCCGTGTTCGATGTTGGAGATGATCTGCTCGTAGTCAGTGTGGTACGTGAACACCCGAGAGTTGTACCCGTCACAGGAGATGTCCTCGACGTTGATGTCGTGCTTGACGGGGTCGATCTTTCCGTAGCCGATGAAGTCCCGCTTCAACATGTACAGCAACTTCTCGACCTGGTACTCGTTGAGGTGGTCCGGATCGTCCTCGAGAATTGCCGGTTCCGGTCGAACGGAAATCCCGTCGAGGTCCCGTGCCGGTTGTTCTTCCTCCTCCTCCTCGGGGTCGTCTCCCCCACCCATGCCGAACATCTCCTTGATCTCGGCCATCATTCCCTTCCCGCTCCCGGCATCCTCGTCGATGGGTCCCTTGAAGAGGTCGTATCGATTCAGTAGCTGACGGGACTCGCGCTGGATGACGTCAGCACGGTCGGCTTCCGATCCCTGGACGATGACGTCGTCCTCCGTGTACTTGATCGCCGTTCGCAACTTGCCGGCCAGAAACTCCCGGAGGTCCGTCTCGATCGGATTCAGATGGGGTTCTATCGCGTAGTACTTCTTTTCGTTTTCCTTGCGTGAGTGAAAGACGAGAACACAGGAGTAGGGTTTGTTCACCCAGTATCGTTCGATCTCTTTGAAGTGGGGTTTCTTCGAAAAAGGCACCGCTTTTTCGAGGTCGTAGCGGTTGACGACGGTCGTTGCCCCCTCACTCGTCGAAAAGAATTCGTCTTCATCGATATCCGGATTGACGTCGACCGTTCGATCGTCGACGAACGAGGCCATGTCCTCAGCAATGCCGCCGGCCTCAGCGAGTTTCTGTTCGATGCTATCGCCCTCGAAACCGAGGTGTTCGGCCGATTCGAAGGGAATCTGTTCTCCGTTGCCGTCGCGCGGCAATGACCCGTCGGCCTCGTAGTAGTATTCTCGCTTGAAGTGCTCCCAGGTGTAGACGTCCTTGACGACGGGCGTTGACTCTGGATCACAGTACTCCTCCCATACTTGCCCGAGCGTCTTCGCGTTCCCCGCGGCGACGGTCACGCGGTCGTCGATCTGTTGTGGTTCGAATCCGAGATACTGGCTTCTGTCGAATCGGCCGCCGGTGTGGTGGTCACGACGTAAGTCGTCCCACGTATACTCACCGACGACCGCAGGATGTTGATCGAGTGACCCGACCTTGTCGGAGTCACTGCCCCCCGTGTCATCAATTGCCATTACAACTCATGTTCCCTTACCGGTGAAAAAGCTTTACGCCCTTTATTCGATCCGAGTACGATCGCCTTACCCTGAAATAAAGGACTCGATACGGTTCATCGCCGTCTTCAGATCCTCCAGGCCGGTCGCGTAGGACACGCGAAGGTGGCCCTCGCCACCGAAGGCCTCACCGGGGACGATGGCGACACGTTCCTCCTCCAGGAGTGCTTCGGCGAACGCGGTCGTATCGTCCCATGGACACGCGGGGAACACGTAGAACGCTCCAGCAGCCCGGAAACAGTCGATGCCCATTTCATCGAATCGCGAGAGGACGAACTTCCGGCGACGATCGTACTGGTTGCACATCGTCTCGACCTCATCGCTACAGCTCTCCAGCGCCTCGATTGCGGCGTACTGCGCGGTCGTCGGCGCGGAAAGCATCGTGTACTGGTGGATGCGATTCATCGCGTCGATGGCCTCGGCTGGCGCCATCGCGTACCCGAGTCGCAATCCCGTCATCGCATACGCCTTGGAGAAACCATTGAACACGACTGTCCGCTCCCGCATGCCCTCGAGTGTTGCAATCGACGTGTGCTCGTGTTCGTATGACAGCGCGGAGTAAATCTCGTCGCTGAAGACGAGGAGGTCGTTCTCACGAGCGAAGGCGGCGACTTCCTGCAGTTCATCGCCGGTCATCGTGGCCCCCGTCGGGTTGTTCGGATAGCACATGACGAGGACGTCGGCGGCCGCGGCGCCTGCCTCCTCCAGCACCGCCCGCGTGAGTTTGAACTCATCCTCGCGGCGCGTCTGGACGGGGAGTGGCTCGGCATCCGTGAAGATGGCTTTGGGGACGTAGGAGACGAAACTCGGCTGGGCGATGGCGACGGTGTCGCCGGGATCGATCAACGCGCGATAGGCGAGGTCGATCGCCTCGCTGGCGCCGGTCGTCACCAGGACTTCGTCGTCCGGATCGTATTCGAGGCCGTATCTCGTCCGCATGTCCCCGGCGATCAGTTCTCGAAGCTCTCGCATCCCGCGATTGGCCGTGTAGGAGGTACGTCCGCGTTCGAGGGAGGCGATGCCAGCCTCCCTGGCCGCCCAGGGCGCGGAGAAATCCGGCTCGCCGACGCCGAGTGAGATGATATCGTCCATCTCCTCGGCGAGTTCGAAGAAGCGTCGAATACCCGACGGTGGAACGTCGGCAACGCGCTCGGCCGGCTCGAACGTCATGGTGAGACGGACAAGCGATCGTCGTCGTCGCCGTCCGCGAACTCGATCCCCTGCTCTTTGTACGAATCCATGATGTAGTGGGTCACTGTCTGGGTGATTTCTGGGATCGGCGCCACCTTGTCGCTGATGAAGTGAGACACTTCACGCATCGACTCGCCCTCCACGGTCATGTCGAAGTCGTAATCGCCGCTGACGAGGCGCAACGACTGGACCTGCGGGAACTTCACGATGCGCTCGGCGATGTCGGCGTAGCTCGTTTCGCGGTCCAGCGTGACGTTGAGTTCGACGTGGGCCCGGACGCGCTCGTCGTCGGTTTCGTCCCAATCGACGACGGCCTGGTACCCCTTGATCACGCCTGCGGCTTCGAGTTCTTCGATCGCCGCGTCCACCTCGGCCTCGCTCAGATCCGTCTGCCGGGCCAGGTCCTCGGTCGTGTACCGCGCGTTCTCGAGTAGGAGCGCCAGTATTTCGCCGCGACTGCTCATACACATCAGCGCGCGGGCGCGGACTAAAGGATTTCTACACTCCGAGCGCCAGTCCAACACCTGCGCGCGTGCCGAACCCTTCGACCATCACGACGGCAGGCGCCGAACACACTCCGAAGCGCCCTTACTCTGGCTGGGAGAAGAAGCTGCCATGTCGGGGAGGTTCGCGTCGACGTCCACCCGTGTCGTCGCACTCGTCGGTGGTTCACACTTCGTCCACCACACCTACTTCATGCTGTTACCGCCGATCTTTCTGCCGCTACGCACCGACCTCGGTCTCACGGATCCCCAGCTCGGACTCGCTCTCGGGACCCTGGGCCTCGTCGTGACGGCGTTGCAACTGCCCTACGGACACCTCTCAGATACCTATAGCCGCACACTCGTGCTCGCGATGTCGTTCGTGTTTGGCGCGACGGGCGCCGTGCTGACCGCCATCGCCTGGGACTTTCAGTCGCTGGTGTTCGCCCAGGTAATCCTGGGAATCGGGATCGCGGGCCACCACCCGGCGCATTATCCGCTCATTTCGGCCGCGACGACGGCCGCCACGCGGGGCCGGGCCTACAGCGTCCACGGATTCACGGGGACGCTTGGACTGGCGACCCCGCCGGCGACCGTCGCTCTCTTTGCCACGATGGGGCTGGATTGGCGGCTCGCGATCTGGGCCATCGCGATCGTCGGTGCCGTCTACGGCGCAGCCTGCCTGCTGGCGTTCCGCTGGTTCGTCGATCCTGGCGTCACGCGACCACCGACGCGAGACCGGCCGGCTCGTGCTGAACTGTCACCCCGCCGCCAGCGGCTCCTTGCCGGCCTCCGGTCGCTGGTTTCCGCACGACCGATCCTCGTGCTCACGGTTCTGTGGTTTGCGAGTTCGATGGCGGCCTGGGGAGTCAGACAGTACACTGGAACCCTGTTGACCGATGGCTACGGCGTCGGTGCGGCCGCCGCGAATCTCTCCGTTTCTGCGATGCTGGTGATCGGTGCGGTGTTGATCTTCGCCGGTGGCTGGCTCACGGATCGACACTCACCGGGACCGGTGTTACTCGGCGGGTACGCCGCACTGGTTCTCGTTGCGGGCGTGCTTGCACTTTCGACGATCCCTACCATTGTGGCGATCGCGCTAGTCCTCGTCCTCGGTGCGACCGTCGATGGCAGTCGCCCGGCCCGCGCCGCCCTGGCCGATCGCTTTTCGAGCAGCGATTCCGTCGGCAAGAACTTCGGGTTGCTAACGATCGGCGTCTCCGGCGGGTCTGCTGTTGCGCCACCACTGCTTGGGATGGTCGTTGACGGGTGGGGAATCGGCTGGGCGTTCGCCGCCATCGCCGGCTTCGGTGTCCTCGCAGGCCTGCTCACCGTCGTCGTCCTCTCGCTGGCTGGGGGCCGAGCATCGCCCAGCGCCACCGTCGCTGATTGACCACAGGGCCACCGTTGTCCCCCGCAGTGATTCCTCGTTGTACTGATTCGTCGGGTACAACTCATTTGTACCACCCCGCGTGAATCATCTGTCATGGCACTCGAATCCGTGGAGGACGTCCTCCAGCGCGGCGACGAGGCACCGGCCTTTGACCTGCCAGGCACCGACGGCCGACACCACTCCCTCGAGGATTTTGCCGAGTTCGAGGCACTTCTGATCGTCTTCACCTGTAATCACTGCCCGTATGCGCGGGCGAAGATCCGGGAACTCAACCGGCTAGCTGCCGGGTACGAGGACCTCGCCGTCGTTGGAATCAACCCGAACGATGACTCGGAGTATCCGGACGACTCCTTCGAACAGATGCTCTCAGAGGTCGAGCACGGGACCATAGAGTACGACGCGTACCTCCGCGACGAATCCCAGTCAGTCGCGGCGGCCTACGGCGCGCGCTGTACGCCAGATCCATACCTGTTCGAGAACGACGGCGGCACGTTCCGCCTGGCATACCACGGTCGACTCGACGACGCAACCAATCCGGACGACGAACCGAGCGAACGCGAGATGAAAGCCCACGTCGAACAGGTCCTCGCCGGTGAGACTGTTACGGCGGAGATGAAGCCAGCCATGGGCTGTTCGATCAAGTGGCGGTCGGGGAACGAACCGGGCTACTGGAACGCCTGATCTCCGGACTCGCGACACCGGTACTGCCAATGACCCCGAATTCTCCCTCACTGCGCCGCCCATCGGTCCAAACGATTTTGTGTCCGCCCTCGGTCTGCCACGTCGTGAAACGACCGCTGGGATACGGGGCGATTCTCGTGGCAATCGGGTGTGTCCTGGCGGCAACCTACGTTCCGGTGTTCGAACTGGAAGGAACCGTCGGCACACTCTCCCTCGAACTCGTCGTCCAGAAGCTCTTGCTTGGGGGCGGGACCGTCGCCGCCGGTTTCGGGACCTACCTATTGCTAAAACGGTGGCTCGTCGACCGCGCCAGCAATCGACGCCGCAGTCACGACTTGCGGAACGTCCTCCGATTGAGTCTGGGTATCGCGACCACGATTGCGCTCCTCGGCGTGCTCACCGAACAGTGGCTGGGCGTGCTCCTCTCGCTCGGTGTGGTCGGCTTTGCGATCACCTTCGCACTCCAGCAACCGCTGTTTTCACTACTGGGATGGATCTACATCGTCGTGAAGCGGCCGTATCAGGTCGGGGATCGCGTCGCCATCGAGGGATCGAAAGGTGACGTGGTCGACGTCGACTTCCTGGTGACCACGCTGTGGGAGATCAACGGGGAACTCGTCTCCTCGAACCAGCCCTCCGGCCGGATCATCACGCTTCCCAACAGCGTCGTCCTTTCCTCACACGTCAAAAATTACACGCGGGAAGAATTCCCCTATGTCTGGAACGAACTCACGATCCAGGTCTCCTACGAGACGGATCTGGACTACGCACGGACGACGATGGCCGCGGTCGCCGACGACTACATCGGGGATCAGATGGCGAATCGAATCGCGACCTACCGCGACCGCCTCGCCGAGACGCCCGTGGAACTCGAGGTGCAGGACCGGCCCACGGTCAACGTCGTCCAGGAGGAGTCCTGGGTCGAACTCCGCCTTCGCTATCTCGTCGATCCGCGACGGGGCCAGCGCGTGCGTAACGTCCTATACGAACGCATCCACGCGAAACTCAACGAGGAACCCGAACGATTCAGTTTCCCTGTCAGCCGGAATCGATAACCTGCGCCGATCCGCATCCCAGTCACTAAGACTGCAGCGGTCGGATCAAGTGGTATGCACGAGGATGCGATTTCGATCCAGGAAACGCTCGCCGAGACCCTGGCACCGCAGACAGACGACGTCATCGACGCCATGGACGAGCGCGCCGACGCAGAGGGGTTCCCCACGGTCGGCCCAGCGGTCGGTGGATGGCTCCGATTCTACGCACGAGCCATCGACGCCGCGCGAATCTTCGAATTCGGGTCGGGGTATGGCTACTCCGCCTACTGGATGGCACCAGCCGTGCCAGCGGACGGCGAAATCGTTTTGACAGAGGTCGACGCGGACGAACTCCAAGACGCCAGGGAGAACCTTGCCGCCGGCGACTACGCCGACCTCGCGCGGTTTGAACACGGCGATGCGATCGAAACGATCGAGCGCTACGACGGCCCCTTCGACCTCGTCCTGATCGACAACGAGAAACACCGCTACCGCGAGGCCTTCGAGGCCGTCCGCGAGAAGGTCCCCGTCGGTGGCGTCATCGCCGCAGACAACGCGATCAGCGGCGGTACCATCGAGGCCGAGGACGTGCAGGCGATACTGGACGGCGAGTCCGTCGATACGGACGAGATGAGTGCAGGTGTCGCCGAGTATCTTGACACGCTTCGGGCCGATCCAGCGTTTGAGACTGGGCTGTTGCCACTCGGCAGCGGCGTCGCGGTGAGCATTCGTATCGCGTAGACGGGGTGCATCCAGGCGGGTGACAATCGACTGACGCCAAGTGAGGCGGGACTCGACGGAGCAGCGGGTCGCACTTTCTGATTCTCGGAAGCGAAAATGGGGGTACATCGCTTATGGTGGTGCCCGAAAATTGAACGATAACCAGGGCCCTGCATGAGTTTACAGATCGATATCAGAAAGCTGGGGTTGTTCAACCAGATCGCCAAGGAGGGTGGGAGTACGGTCGCCGACGACCTCGGGCAGATGACCGGGATGGAGACGGAGATGGAGATCACGAAGATCAACTTCATCGACATCGCCGACATCAAAACCCACGTCGGAGATAGCAAACAGATCGGGATCAGCATCGAATTGCTCGAGCCACCGCACGGCCACATCCTCTTTCTGTTCAACGCGGCCAGCGCGAAGGGACTGGCACAGGGGATGCTGGGTGACATGGGCGGGGCCGACCCCGACGGCGAGGGGTTCACCGACATGGAACGCTCGGCCATCCGGGAAATTGGCAACATCATGACGTCGGCGTTCATCGACGGCTGGGCGAACGTTCTCGAAACGACGATCGATATGTCCACGCCAACCTTCACATTCGGCCCGGGCAGCGGCATGGTCGACGACCTCGTCGGCGGTCGGGACAGCGACGTTGCACTGATGTTCGACTCTCGCGTGCACGCATTGGAATCCGACGTGAACGTGACCGTCTACACCTTCCCGGAACTCGAGGAACTGGTCGAACTGATGCAGCGAATCGAAGTGTAGGTGGCTTCGTGGACCGTCGATCCCTTCCGACAACGAGCGGCGCGTTGTCAACCGTTCCCACGCCTATTTACTTTCGCCGTCCGTGGTCGACGTATGGATCTACTCGAACCGACGATCGTTCCCGAGGACGCCCGCGAGTTGAAAGCTGACGCTCGCGCGTTCGCGGAGGAGCACATCGCGCCCAACGCCGCGGAGTACTACGCGTCCGGCGAGTATCCAACCGAGATTCTCGAGGCTGGCATGGATGCGGGGCTGGTCGCACAGGACATTGGCGAGGAGTGGGGTGGTCGTGGTTTCTCGCTGCTCGACATGGTCGCGATCGCGGAGGAATTCTACAAAGCCGACGCCGGCATCGCACTGACACTGCAACTCGCGAGTTTCGGCGCGGAGATCCTCGAGGATCACGGCAACGAGGAACAAAAGGAAGAATATCTGCGGCCGGTTGCGGAAAACGAGCAGATCACCGGTCTCGCGGTTTCGGAGCCTGAGACCGGCAGCGACCTGGCGGGGATGTCGACCACCGCGGAGAAAGACGGCGACGAGTGGGTCATCGACGGCGAGAAGTACTGGATCGGCAACGGGGTCGAGGCCGACTGGGTCACCCTCTATGCAAAGACTGGTGACGACGAGAACAACCGCTACGGCAACTACTCACTCTTTATCGTTCCCACGGACACCGACGGCTACGACGCCGAGCACATTCCCGAAAAGATGGCGATGCGTGCGTCGAAACAGGCCCACATTACGCTGGAGGATTGTCGGGTGCCTGACGCGAACCTCATCGGCGTCGAGGGAGCAGGATTCTACATGCTGGCGGAGTTTTTCAACTACGGCCGCATCGTCGTGGGGAGCCAGGGAATCGGCATGGCCGCGGCGGCGATCGAGGAAGCGTCGTCGTTCATCGACGACCGGGAGGCGTTCGGTCGCGGTGTATCAGAGTTCCAGGCCGTTCAGCATCACATCGCGAACATGCGCCTGGAATTCGAGTCCGCCCGGGCGCTCGTCTGGCGTGCCGCGCACAAGGTGGAAAATAACGAAGACGCGGGATTCTGGGCAGCCCTCGCGAAAACGAAAGGGACGGAGACGGCGACGGAGTGTGCCGAACACGGGATGACGCTTCATGGCGGGCGCTCGGTACTTACCGACCGTCGGATCTCGCGTGTGTTTCGAGACGCTCGGATTCCCGTGATCTACGAGGGTGCCAACGACGTCCAGCGCAACCTGATCTACAGCCAGGCACCACAGTAATCTCACAGATATCGGATCGGTTGGCCCGCGGCGATTTTCGCCGCTCCTTTCGTTGAAGGCAGTATACCGCACCTATGGAATTGATCACGATTATTCGGTAGTCTTATAGTGGAAAATCTTTAGTCGTGGCCCTCCTTTCCTCGAATTACGGCACCCCATTCGGGGCCGATGATCTACAATGACAGGCCAGGAACTTATCTGGCGAATCGCAGGCGGTTCCGGAGACGGAATCGACTCGACGAGCCAGAACTTCGCGAAGGCCCTGATGCGCTCGGGACTCGACGTATTTACCCATCGACACTACCCCTCGCGCATCCGGGGCGGCCACACGTTCGTGGAAGTACGTGCGGCCGACGAACCGGTTCGATCACGGGGCGACGGCTATAACTTCTTGCTCGCGCTTGGTGACTCCTTTGCTCGGAACGAGCAGGAGGGCGCATACTACGGCAACGAAGAGATGAAACCCCTGTACGAAAACCTCGACGACCTCCGAGAAGGTGGCGTCATCGTGTACGACTCGGGGCTCGTCGACGAGGAAGACGCCGCCGAATTTAATCTCGAGGAACGTGCCGAGGAGAACAACTGGCACGTCTATCCACTCGATCTGCGGACGATGGCCCGCGAACACGGTCGCGAGGTCATGCGGAACACGGCCGGTGTCGCCGCGACGGCGGCCCTGCTCGACACTGACGTCTCCTACTTCGAGCAACTCATCCAGGAGAACATGTCCGGCGACATGATGGAGGCCAACCTCACCGTTCTGGATGAGGCCTACGAACAGGTCTCGGAGATGGAACACACCCACGACCTGACGATGCCGGTCGCCAGCGAGCAAAAAGAGGAGGACCAGATCCTCCTGTCGGGATCGAACGCTATCTCCTACGCAGCCCTCGACGAGGGCTGTCGGTTCATCGCGGGCTACCCGATGACGCCGTGGACCGACGTGTTCACGATCATGTCCCAGCACCTGCCGAAGTTCGGTGGCATCTCCGAGCAGGTCGAGGACGAAATCGCGGCCGCAGCGCTGGCGCTGGGTGCGTCCCACGCCGGTGTCAAGGCGATGTCCGGGTCGTCCGGCGGTGGCTTTGCGCTGATGAGCGAACCACTCGGCCTGGCGGAGATGACCGAGACGCCGGTCGTCCTCGTCGAGGCAATGCGTGCGGGTCCCTCCACGGGGATGCCCACGAAGCCGGAACAGGCCGACCTCGAACACGTCCTGTACACGAGTCAGGGCGACTCCTCGCGCGTCGTCTTCGCCCCGGCGAACATCAGGGAATGTTACGACCAGACGCGCGCAGCGTTCCGGATCGCCTACGAGTACCAGATTCCGGCGATCGTTATCTACGACCAGAAACTGCAGGGTGAACTGCGGAACCTCGACGAGAGCTTCTTCGATCGGGAGCCGAACGCGGATCCGGGCTCGGTGCTGACCGAAGAAGAGATCGCCGAGGCCGCACACCACGACTCCGGGAAGTTCCACCGCTTCCAGCACGAGCCGGACAGCGACGCTGGCGTCAGCCCGCGCTCGGTGCCCGGACAGAAGGGTGGCCGCTACCTCGCGACCGGCAACGAGCACAACCAGGCCGGTCACATCTCCGAGGACCCGGAGAACCGCGTCATCCAGCTCGAACGCCGGATGGACAAACTCGACGCGATCGCGGACGACCTGGCGGAGAACACCGACCACCAGACCTACCACGGACCGGCGGAGGCCGACCACGGTATCCTCGTCTGGGGGAGCCACCAGGACACCGTCTTCGAAGCCGTCGACCGACTCAACGAGAACGGTCACTCCGTGAAGGCGCTGGGCGTCTCCGACATGATGCCCTACGCGAAGGATGAGGTGGCCGAGTGGCTCGAAAGCGTCGACGACGCGCTCGTCGTCGAGATGAACGCGAGCGCACAGTTCCGCGGGCTCACCCAGAAAGAACTGGGTCGCTTCGGCGAGAAGCTGACGAGCCTGCTGAAGTACAACGGCAACCCGTTCGAACCCGCCGAGATCGTCGACGGCTTCGAGCGGAACGTCGAGGGCGAGGACCTCGCCGACAACAGCATGAAATTCGTCCCAGCGGCGGGTGACTAACCAATGAGTGCATTCTCAGCAATCGACGACGACCGCGAGATCGACCGCGACGAGTACACACCCACGATCGAACCCCAGGCGACCTGGTGTCCTGGCTGTGGTGACTTCGGCGTCCTGAAGGCGCTGAAAGGCGCCATGCCGGAGATCGGCCGCACCCCAGAGGAGATTCTCCTCTGTACGGGGATCGGCTGTTCGGGCAAGCTGAACAGCTACTTCGACAGCTACGGGTTTCACACGATTCACGGTCGATCCTTGCCGATCGCACGCGCAGCGAAGCTGGCCAATCCGGAACTGACCGTCCTCGCGGCCGGCGGTGACGGTGACGGCTACGGGATCGGCTGCAACCACTTCATCCACACGGCTCGTGAGAACCACGATATGACCTACATCGTGTTCAACAACGAGATCTTCGGCCTCACGAAGGGCCAGACTTCTCCAACGAGCCCGAAGGGTCACAAGTCAAAGACCCAGCCGTCTGGGAGCGCGAAGTCGCCGATCCGACCGCTCTCGCTGTCGCTGACCGCCGGCGCATCCTACGTGGCGCGAACGGCCGCAGTGAACCCGAACCAGGCAAAGGAGATCATCGCGGAAGCCGTCGAACACGACGGGTTCGCACACATCGACTTCCTCACCCAGTGTCCGACCTGGAACAAGGACGCGAAACACTACGTGCCCTACACGGACATCCAGGATTCGGATGACTACGACCACGACATCAACGACCGCGAGGAAGCGGCGTCGATGATGTACGAGGCCGAATCCGCACTCTACGAGGGTGAGGTCCTGACCGGTCGCTTCTACGTCGACGACGACCGACCGTCCTACGGCGAGGAGAAACGCGCCGTTGGCGAGATGCCCGACGAGCCACTCGCCGAACGGTACTTCGACGAGGACTACGAGTGGGAGCGCAGTGCGGACAGCCTGCTCGAAGCCCACAAGTAACGAACGCCGACTGCTTTTTCATTTCTCTCGGCTCGCTTCGACGAGCGCGAGCCGTGGGTGAAAAGCTATAACCTCGGGCGCTGCCCAGCGCCACTATGCCAACCGGTTCCGTGGGGCAGCGGGTCGCGTCGATGTCGCCGGCGACGGTCAAATACCTCGTCGCCGGACTCGTCCTCGTGATGTTCGTGCTCGCCGTCGGCCATCTGTATGTGATCCCGGGGTTGACGAGCCGTGCCTTCGGCCTCCCGCTCTGGGTGTACGTCGAGGTGGTCGTGGTCGCCGTGCTTCTGGTGATCGCGTGGATCGTCGTTCAGTTGATCACGTCGAGACGGGAGGCGGTGAACTGACATGGCGCTGACCGTGGCCCAGCTCGTGTTCGGGATATACTTGCTGTTCGTCCTGCTGGTCGGCGTGTACGCAGCCCGGTTCACCGAGCACACGCCTGCGGACTTCTACATCGCCGACCGGTCCACCGGGACTGTCGTACTCGGGTTGACGCTGGTGGCGACGGTCCTCTCGGCGTTTACCGTGTTTGGTATCGGGGCCACGGCGACTGGCACTGGACTGGGTGCGTTCTCGTTTCTCGCGCTTGCGGCCGTGTTCTACACCCTCGTCTTCGGGACGGTCGGCGCCACGCTGTACGAAATCGGCGCCGCTGCGGACGTCGTCACGCCGAGTGAGTACGTCCGAGAACGGTACGAGAGCCCCGGCCTCGGCGTGCTATACCTCGCAGTGACTGGCATTTTCATGATTTCACTGATTGCCGGCCAGTTGATCGGTGGTGGAATTGCGCTGGATACGCTGCTTGGCATCCGGTATCTCGACGCCATCCTGCTGATGGCGGTGTTCATGGCGGTGTACATCCACATTGCCGGGTATCGCGGCGTCGTCTGGTCAGACGCCATCCAGTCGACGGTCCTCTTTTCGGTCCTCGCCGGGGTGACGGTGTACGTGATGTTCGGTCTGGACAGCGAAACGATAGCGTCGGAAGCCGCGGCCGCCACACCCGGGCTCTTCGAGATGGTCGGTCCGGTCGGTGCCTGGACGCCACTGGCGGTCATCACGGCGGCACTCGCGTTCACTATCGGCGTTCCCGGTTACCCCCACACGATCCAGCGGTACTTCTCCGCGGCTAATGAGAAAATCATGCGACGCTCTGGATTTCTCTTCGCCATCGTCGCCATCCCCATCTACCTGTTCGGTGCGGTACTCGGCGTGTGGTCGGTGGGCGTCATTCCCGAGCCCCCGAACCCGGATTACGTGATTCCACTCTTCGTCGAGACGTTGTTCAATCCACTCGTCTTCGGGCTCGTGATGGCCGGCGCGACGGCGGCGATCATGTCGACGGCCGACTCCGTCGCGCTGACGATGTCCTCGATGGTGAGTCGGGACGTCTATCGGGAGTTTTTCGCGCCGGCGGCGAGCGAGGAACGCGAGGTCCGGGTCGCTCAGGCGCTGTTGCTCGCGGTGATCGTGGTCGCACTGGGACTCGCCTGGCTCCGCCCAGCGGGCATCTTCGATTTGATCGCCTTCGCAGTGGTCGGGTTCGCCACGACGTCGGCCCCGGTCTTTCTCGGCGCCTACTGGGGCGGTGGGACGGCCGCTGGTGGGGTTGCGTCGCTGGTCTTTGGCCCCGGTATCACGATCCTGTTCTTCCTCGAATACATTCCAGCCAGCTACACCTTCGGGATGCACTACGGCTTCGTCGGCGTCCTCGTGGCCTACGGGATTTTCGTGGCGGTCAGTCTCCTGACGCGGACACCCACTGTGGATGCGCGAGAAACGTTCGGCCGCTCGTTCTGGTGATCGCGGTGCCCAATACCACTACCCTCGGCCGATACCGTCAAGGCCAAACTGCTCCTGGTCGACGCCACCGAGGGCCTCCTCGATGGCCATCCGCAAATCGTGCATGTTCGGCGTGTCACGCGTCGGATCGATGCGATGTTCCGCGAGCCACTTGTACCGGATGCGCCCGTCGGTATCGATGAGAAAACAGGAGCGACGGGCCCGCGGCAGGAGTTTGAACACGCGATAGGTGACGTCGAAGGCGTCGGCGATGGCAAGATCCCGGTCGGAGTACAGTGGAAAGGAGAGGTCCAGTCGGTTTATGAACCGCTTGTGGGTGCTGGGTCGGGACTTGCTGACGCCGACGACGTCGACCCGGTCGTCGGTGGCGAACCACTCGTAGTCACGGAACGAACACCACTCCTCGATGCAATCCGGTGTGAAGTCGTTGGTGTAGAAGGTCAGTAAGATCGCGCGCTCCTCGTAGAGTGATTCGAGCGGAACCGTCTCGACTGCGCCGTCCGCCGTGACCAGGGGCGCACTGACGGCCGGCGCTTCGCTCCCGACTGGGAGTCCATCGGCCATGCCCGCGAGTCTGTCAGCCCGAGGGATATGCCTGTGGGCCACGCTATCACTCGGGAGAATAACGGCGTGGACGGGCCGCCACAGAGCAATTCGTTGCTGAGAGACAGCCTTTGTCCATTCGGAACATATTTTTTCATCCATCGCAAAGAGCTGGTCATGGGTGCAGAGTCGACCGAGCATCGGATCCTCTCGGTCCTGGAGGAGGACGCACAGGCCTCCTACGCCGAAATCGCCGATCGGGCGGACGTTTCCAAGCCCACGGTGCGCAAATATATCAACAAACTGGAAGAAGATGGCGTCATCGTCGGCTACTCCGCCGACGTGGATCCGAAGAAACTCGCCAGCCAGTCTATCGCCCTCGTCGGGATGGACGTCGAGAGTGACTGTTACGTCGAGGTCATCCGCGAACTGGAAGCGATCAGCGCCATCGAGTCACTGTACACGTCCAGTGGCGATCACATGCTGATGGCCGAAGTGCGAGCGACGGACGGGAATGCGGTGGGCGAGGTCATCGAGGAGGAGATGCTCTCTATCGACGGCATCACTGCCGCACACCCCTCTTTCTTGCAGGAACGGCTGAAGTGAGTGGGTTTTTCGGGTTCGCCACCGAAAGTCAGGTATGACGACCCGTCTGGTGCTCGACTGTGGGTCACTCGGCCGCACGCTGGTCGACGACCTTGCCGAGCGCCGCGGGTCACTGACGATCGTCACGGACGACGAGCGTCGCCTCGACACGCTCCGGTCGGCCGACCGCACGGTCGTCGCCGGCGATCCGTCCGACGGGGACATCTTGTCGAATCTGGAGGCCACGCCGGACTCCGTCGTGATCGCCGGCGACGATCCGGCGCGGAACGTCACGATCGCCACGGTGGCACGACGGGTGTTCCCGGATGCGTTTCTACTCGGCTACGCGGGCCGTGATCCGAGTGCCGCCGAGCGGGACCGGCTGGCCGACGCCGTGGACGAGGTCGTCGATGGGACGACAGCGGCGGCCGAGTTCGTGGTATCGAGTGCCGGCGACGCTGGCATCAGGGTGCGACAATTGCAACGCATCCTCCGGTCGATCGATGGCACGCTTGCCATCTTCACCCACGACAACCCCGATCCGGATGCCATCGCGAGTGCGGTCGCCCTCGCCCGGATCGCGGAAGCTGCAGGCTGTGAGACGGAGATCTGTTACTACGGTGCGATCTCTCACCAGGAAAACCGAGCCTTCGTCAACCTCCTTGAATACGAACTCCAGCAACTCGAATCCGGCACGGTCCCCGATGCGATGAATGGGGTCGCCCTCGTTGACCACTCTCGTCCCGGTGTGAACGATGGCTTGCCACGCGACACCGCCGTCGACGTCGTCATCGACCACCATCCGCCGCGAGTCCCGGTGGAGGCTCGGTTCGTCGATCTGCGCAGTGACGTCGGCGCGACGAGTACGCTGCTCGTCGAGTATCTGGATTCGCTCGGCCTCCCACTGCGGACGGAGGTTGCGACCGGCCTCCTCTTCGGGATTCGGGTCGACACGAACGATTTCAGACGCGAGGTGTCGCCGACGGACTTCGAAGCCGCCGGGACGCTCGTCCCCTACGCCGACATGGACGCGCTCAAGCGAATCGAATCGCCGACGATCAGCACCGAAACGCTGGAAATCGTTGGCCGCGCCATCGAGAACCGTGTTCAGGAAGGCGCCGTGTTACTTTCCGGTGTCGGACGGGTCGGCGACCGCGACGCGCTCGCCCAGGCCGCCGATCGTTTGCTGAACCTGGAGGGCGTGAACGCGACGCTGGTGTATGGCCTGCAGGAGGGGGTCATCTACGTCTCGGCACGGGCCCGCGGTACCGACATCGATCTGGGCGAGACCCTGCGCGATGCCTTCGGCCAGATCGGTAGCGCCGGTGGGCACGCCGACATGGCTGGCGCCCAGGTAACACTCGGTGTGCTCGAGCAGATCGAGGACCGTGACGAGGATCTGGAGAAAATCGTCGACTCCGTCGTCACCAACCGATTTTTCGACGCACTGGAATCACGCGACGACCGTCTTCTCGAAGACGTCTACGGACCGACGGCCTACGATATTGAGGCGGTCGACGACGACACGCACACGTCTACGACGGACGTGTTTCACGCACTCGTTTCGGGCGGGGACACCCCAGCGGACCAGGACGCGTCTGAAGACACCTAGCATGGGAACTCCAGTGTGTGGCATCCGGTGAGTGACCATCATGGGTGTCCCCCCGACCGATCGCGATTCACCGCGGCGGTGCGGTCCCTTTTTCATCCGGCCATCCCTGTCTCTATCCGATGACAGCGGACGGGCCCCCACGTGTGGGCGAATACATGACGGCCGACGTGGCGACGGTCGCACCGGACGATACCGTGAGCGAAGTGACACGGCGAATCACCGAGTCCGTCGAGTTCTCTGGCTTCCCGGTCTGCGATGGCCGGACAGTAGAGGGGTTCGTCAGCGCGCGTGACCTGCTCGAGGGTGAGGCGGACACGCCGATAACCGCGGTGATGAGCGACGACTTGCTGGTGGCACACCCGGATATGGCCGTCCAGGACGCGGCACGCGTCATTCTACGTTCCGGGATTCAGAAACTTCCCGTCGTCGACGACGACGGCAAATTGATCGGCATCATTTCCAACGCGGACGTCATTCGCTCCCAGATCGAGCGGGCCACGCCGGACAAGGTGGACAAACTCTCGCGAACGCTGGAGTCGATTCACGACGTCGGCTCGAGTACTGAGCGACGCGAGGTCGAACTCGCCTCGCTGACGCCGACCCAGGATACGGTCTACGCCGACGAGCTAGAGGGTCGCAGTTACGAACTCGAACGCGGTCTTGCCGAGCCACTGGTCGTCATCGACAACACCGGCCACCGTGCACCGGGACAGTCGACGGTCCAGGCCTTCGAACCGACTCGCGCCGAGGACCGCACGGGTGCCAGTGAGCCACCCAAGCGACTGCTCCTCGCCGACGGCCACCACCGCGCGAAGGCCGCCGACACGCTCGACATCGAGCAGATGGACGCGTACGTTATCGTCCTGGAGGAAAACGTCGACCTCGGAATGGCCCGGACCGCCGGTGCCCAGAACCTGGAATCGATCGACGACGTCGAAATCGTCGATTACGCCAGACATCCCCTCGTCGAGAGCACCGAGCGACTACAGGCCGAGGAGGAGTGAGGCAATCGCCCGTGGGTGAGCGCCAGCCCCAGACCATCGGGTGAGATCCACCCCGCGGGCTAGTTTAATACCGCCGCCCGCCGAGCCATCGAATCGAGAGTAGTTTGGTATGTCTGAGCACGAATCCGAACTCGAGGCGCGACTGACAGCACAGGAGTATTTCCGGCCGCCGACCTCGTTCGTGGGCCAGGCCAACGTCACCGATCCCGCAATTCACGACCGATACGCCGAGGGAAGTCCCGACATCTTCGAGGAGTACGCGGAACTGCTGGAGTGGGACGAACACTGGGACACGGTGCTTGACGATTCTAATCCGCCGTTCTACGAGTGGTTTACCGGCGGCAAGCTAAACGCATCGTACAACTGCGTCGACCGCCACCTCGAGGAGCGCGGCAACCAGACCGCATTGCTCTGGGAGGGCGAGGACGGGGAGCGCGAGCGAATCGCTTACCAGGATCTGTACAACCGGATCAACGAGTTCGCCGCCGTCCTCCAGGAGGTCGGCGTCGAAGAGGACGACGTCGTCACCTGTCATCTCCCCATGTTGCCGGCCCTCCCGGTCACGATGCTTTCCTGTGCGCGGATCGGCGCCCCTCACAGCGAGGTGTTCGCGGGCTTCTCCGCCCAGGCGCTGGCCGACCGCATCGACGACGCAGGTAGCGACGTGGTCGTGACGGTGGATGGGTACTACCGCCGTGGTGACCTGCTGAATCATAAGGAAAAGTGCGATGAAGCGCTCGAACTGGCCGAGTCTGAGGTCGAGACCGTCCTCCTGTGGACGCGACACGAGGATCCACACGAGGACGTGGAACTCACCGGCGACGATCCATACGTCCTCGTCGACGATCTGCTGGCCGACGCCGAACGACGCCGCGTCGACCCCGTCTCTCGTGACGCGGAGGACCCCCTCTTCTTGATGTACACCTCCGGCACGACCGGCCAGCCCAAGGGCTGTCAACATCGGACCGGCGGCTATCTCTCCTACGTCACGGCGACCTCGAAGAACGTGCTGGACATCAAACCCGAGGACACCTACTGGTGTGCGGCCGACATCGGGTGGATCACCGGGCACAGCTACATCGTCTACGGCCCACTCTCGCTTGGGACGACGAGCGTAATGCGAGAGGGAACGCCCGATCATCCCCACAAGGGCATTATCTGGGAGGTCGCAGAGCGGTACGACGTCGACATCTTCCACACGTCGCCGACTGCCGTCCGGATGTTCATGAAGTGGGGCGAGTCGTATCCCGCCGACTACGACTTCGACTTCCGGCACATGACGACCGTGGGCGAACCGATCCAGCCCGAAGCCTGGCTCTGGTACTACCAGCACATCGGCGGCGAGGACGCGGTTATCGTCGACACCTGGTGGCAGACGGAGACCGGCGGCCACCTCATCACGAACCTGCCAGCCCTCGACGACATGAAGCCGGGTTCGGCCGGCAAGCCGGTCCCCGGCATACGGCCCGCGATCTACGACGACAACGGTGACCCGATCGAACCCGCCAGCGGTCGCGCCGGCAACCTCGTCATCGAAAACCCCTGGCCGGGGATGCTCCAGACGGTCTACGGCGACGACGAGCGATTCATCGAGGAGTACTGGCAGGCCTTCTCGGATACCGACTCGAACGATCCAGCGGACTGGGTGTACAAGGCCGGCGATGGTGCGGTCCACGAACGCGATGGCTACTATCGAATCCTCGGTCGCCTCGACGACGTGATGAACGTGGCCGGCCACCGTCTGGGAACGATGGAACTCGAATCGGCGGTCAGCGAGGTCGAAGACGTCGCCGAAGCCGCCGTCGTCGCGCGCGAGGACGCCGAAAAGGGCTCCGTGCCCGACGTCTACGTCGTGCTTCGTGAGGGCGTGGATGCAGACGCCAACGTGCGAGATGCGATCATCGGTTCCGTCGAGGACGAGATCGGCGCGTTCGCGCGGCCCCATTCGATCATCGTCGTCGAGGACCTCCCGAAGACGCGGTCCGGCAAGATCATGCGCCGGTTGCTCGAAAACATCTCGAACGGCGAGGAACTCGGCAATACGACGACCCTCCGTGATCCGAGCGTGCCCGAGCAAATTCGCGATCAGGTCCGGAGCGACTGAAAGGGTCCACGAAGGAAGCCCGACGCCTCCCTATTCTGCCGACGCGCCGGTTTTCTTCGAAACGTACCGGACGAGAAGGAGCAAGGCGCCGAGGACCGTCCCCACGGTGAGAATGCCGTAGATCGCGACCCAGAGTGGGGTGCCCGGAAGCTCGATGAGGAAAAAGAGCCGCGGCTCGACCTGGCCGGGGCTGATCGTCGCGATGACGTACCCAAAGAGACCGGTCAGAGTGAGGATGATGACGTACATCGCCGTGACGATCCGACGGCCCGGGCGACGGGGTTCCTCGTTCACGTTCGACCGTCGGGCCCGCATCCGATTAGCCTTTGTCACTCGCGGCGCAAGCACACTCGTGAGCGATAAGGACATCTTGCTGCTCGTGCTGGCAACGATTGCCGTGATGATGTTCGTCACTGGCGTGGTGCTCGTCGGTGGCGGGCTGTAACCGGCTCTCCTCCCAGATCGTCTTGCAACGGATCGAGTGAAAAGTCGCAATCGACCGTCGATCAGTCGTTGTCCTGGCCGCCATCGGGCAACAGGGCCGAGGCATCGTCCGCTGCCTGATTGCCCTCCCGCCGATCGATTTTCGTCCCGAGCCAGTCGAATTCCCGAGCGTACATGTCGTCGAGGTCGAGGTTCCAGGGATCCTTGACGTCGACGTCCGGGCCTTCGAGCCAGGAGGTGACGATATTCCAGACGAAGATGATCTGGCCGAGCAGGAGGATGAACGCGCCGATACTCGCCACCTGGTGGAGCGTCGTCACGGTGAAAAGCGGTGCGAGGGCGCTATCGAACGTGTACGTCGCGTAGCGACGTGGCATGCCGATGTAGCCCAGGCCAAGCATTGCGAAGAACGTGATGTTGGTTCCGATCATCGAGAGCCAGAAGTGCCACTTGCCCAGCGTCTTCTGGTACATCTTGCCCGTGAACAGCGGGAACCAGTAGTAGATCCCGGCGAAGGCCGCGAAACCGATCGCGCCCATCACGATGTAGTGGAAGTGGCCGACGACGTAGTAGGTGTCGTGCAGCAACAGGTCGATCGGGACGGCGGCGAGGAAGACCCCGGTGACGCCACCGATGATGAAGTTCGAGATGAAGCCGATACAGAACAGCATCGGCGTCGTCAGCCTGAGCCGACCGTTCCACATCGTCGTGATCCAGTTGAAGGTCTTGACTGCACTCGGTATCGCGATAGCGAGTGAGACGGCCATGAAGCTAGCCCGCAGTCGGGGGTCCATCCCGGTCGCGAACATGTGGTGCGCCCAGACGCCGAAGGAAAGCACGCCGATAGCGAGCGTCGAGTAGACGACGAACTTGAACCCGAACAGTTCCCGTCCGGAGAACTTCGGCAAGACGTAGCTGACGATGCCCATCGGTGGGAGGACGAGGATGTACACCTCCGGATGGCCGAAGAACCAGAACAGGTGCTGCCACAGGAGGGCGCCACCGCCTTCGACGGCGAAGAAGGTGGTGCCGATGTTTCGATCCAGCAAGAGCATCAGGAGCGCGCTCCCCAAAAGCGGGAAGGCGAAGAGGATCAGCGCCGACTGGGTGAGGACGGTCCAGCTGAAGATGTCGAGGTTGGCCCAGTTGACCGACGGGCCACGCTCGGTGAAGATTGTCGCGATGAAGTTGATCGCACCCATCGTCGCCGCGAGTCCCGAAAGATGCAATCCGAGGATCATCAAGTCGGCGCCAGCAGAGGCCTGTGCCTGACAAGCGGCACCGGCGGCCTCTGCTGCGGGCCCACACGAGGAAAGCGGCGTGTACATCGTCCAGCTCGTCTGGGCAGCCTCGACGGCGCCGGCCGTCAGGGGTTCAAGGAAGAAGCCGCCCCATACCAGCAATGCAGCCGGCGGCAACAGCCAAAACGCGATGGCGTTGATCCGTGGGAACGCCATGTCGTCGGCGCCGATCAGCAGCGGCACGAGATAGTTCGCGAATGCCGCGAGGATCGGCGTTCCGAAGAGGAACAGCATGGTGACCCCGTGGCTCGTCATGATGGCGTTGTAGAAATTCGCATCCATCAGGGCGCCTTCGGGGATGATCAGTTGTGCACGAATGAGGACGGCCATAATACCGGCGACGGCGAAGGCAACGACGGCGTAGGCGCCGTACAGGATGCCAATGTCCTTGTGGTCGACAGTGGTCAGCCAGCGAGTGAGGCCCCCTGGCTTCTCGTCGTGTCCGTGGCTCGCGCCGTGGCCGTGACCAGCGCCCGTAGCGAGTGGGGTGTAGGATCGCCAGTCTTCGATCCGACTGATGAGAACGGCGATCGCGACCAGGAGCACCACCATGAGCCCGGTCAGTAACAGCTCTCCGTTTGCCATACAGAATCCTGAGGTTTGGTGCGTAATGAAAGGGTCGATTCGGCGGCCGTCGGCCCCATCCAGCCTATCGATTCACGATCATATCGGCCGTGATCTTCCGTAACGAATCTCGCGTCCGCGAGGCGCCGAATTGGGGGTTCCTGAATACGATGCTGGGCGCCTCCCCACGTGAAAACGGGGGCAACGGTGGGCTTATTCTGCCACCGTCTCTTCGTCTCCTTCACCGCCCTCGATGGCCCGGCCGGCGTAGTAGGTCAGGATGGCCAGGAGGACGAACATCGACACGAGGAGCGCGAACTGCAGGCCGGAGAACACCGGATCGACACCCCAGGATGGGACGACCAGAAACGCGACGATGAAAAAGCCAATAATCGCCAGTGGGATGATGTTGACCGTGAGGTCGAGCCAGGTGTCCTTGTCGAACCCGAGCAGAGGCATAGGTGACAGTCCGTGGCATCGAACAAATAGCCTGTCGATTCGTGTCGGCGCCAACGCCCCGGCCTTACACCGCGGAGCGCTCGAACATGGTCGCAGCGCCGCCGGCCAACACGAGCGCGACGCCGGCCACACTGATCGCGAGCGCGCGTGAGAGGATACCATCGGTGCCGAAGGCATCTAACGAAATCATCGATAGCGGCGTCTGCCACAGCACGATTGCCACGCCGGCGACGGCGAGGACCGTCCCAAGGGCCAACAGGGTCGGCCAGGGACGGCTGGTGTATCCGGATTCAGTTAGAATTCCGGCGACGCTCCCGCCGAACAGCACCAGGCCGAACACGGCGATGGGAAAGATGCCGACGAAGACACCGACCTCGGCCAGCGCGAGACCGACAGCGACGAACAGCGGCCACGGACTGGAGCGAACGTACTGATCGCTCAACCCGGTCTCATCGTCCATACTAACTCGTAATGAAGCGGTCTCAATAGGTCCATCGAAGCACTCGCGCACACGGGAGGTGTGACCAACCGGTTGTCCGCCTGCCCCACCCAGCCGTGGCAGTTGCGTCCGTCTCCGTCAAAGGGGCCGTGACGTTCCTGTCGGCCGATCCCACAGTCCTCACCCGCTCTGTGGCCGCGTTTCCCGCCAGCGACCTTTCTGAAACCGTCTGACGCGGCGCAAACTATTTGTCCCGCATGGGGCTTTTGAACTACAATGAGTACGCCCACGGTCGAGCGGACCGGTGACTGGGACTCCGTCCCATTTGGCGGGGGATACGCTGGATTGCACGACCTCGCTGCGGAGGAGTTCTCCGGGATGGTCACCGCCGGACCGGCGCGACTGTTCATGTTGCGCGGCAAGGTAGTCGGTATCCTCGACGGTTCGATGGAGGATTTCGAATCAGCGTCGGGGACGGCACGCGAGGCACCGCACCCCGCCTTGCCGCTTCTGGCGGTCATGCAAGAGCGAACCGACGAGGTACGCGCCCAGTATTACACAGAAGAGACGGCGATGTCGGACGTTGACCGCACGCTCGCCGATGGCAATTTCACCGGCTTCATCGAACTGTCCGAGAACGTCCTCTCTGGCGATTACTATCAGGTGTACCACCAGGGGCATTCGATGAGTGTCGCCTTCGTCGGCGCGGCGGAGCGACTGATCGTCGACGACGAGGCCTTCGAACAGGCAGACGACGAGGTCGGCATCTACGAAGTGCGGCCGGTCGACGTGACGGTCATCGAGATTCCGGAACCGGCTGACGACGCCACTGAGACCGACGACACTACCGCCGCAGCCACGAGTGGGGCGGCCGCAGGGACTGCGGCAGAATCGACCGCGGAGCAATCGAGTTCGGAGAGTGAGTCGGCAGCCGCGGCGGCTGGAACGGATTCGGAGGAAACGGCCGATGGAGAGACGGACGACGCGTCAGAACCGGCCGATGACGTTTCGAGCGACCCGGCGGACGCGCCTCAATCGACGGAGACAGCCGGCGAATCCGACGGAACGGACAGCGCTGGCGATGAGAGTGATACGGACGATGCCAGCTCCTCACCACAGACTGGTGGCGATGCGGAAGCCGGCCCAGCAGAGACGACCGATGCCGACGTTGGGGAAACGGTGTCAACCACTACCGCGTCGACCGAGGCTGATACCAGCAACGGCGCCGAGGCCGGATCGAATACGCAGCCAGTGACGGACGACGCGCCGGAGCCGGCCACCGCGCCATCGAAGGCCCAGACCGACAGCACAGTGAACTCGGAATCGGATGCCGTGGGGTCTGGTGTTGACGGCGAGGACCAGACCGCAACCCCAGCCCCGGACCATCCGGCAGCGAGTACCCGGTCAGACCGTCCTACGGCGACGGGAGCGAGTGGTGAAGGCGCCGCCGAGGGAGGCCTGGCCGCTGGTAATCTCGAGATGCGGTCACTCCCGTCACTGGACCCCGCACGAACCGCCTCGAAGAGTCGGCAGGAGCGACAGCGACGATCGACGGATTCCGTCCCTGGCGCTTCCCGGTCCCGATCACAGGCCTCGAACGCGACGTCGGCCAGGGATCGGGGTGGGGCAAGCGGGACGGCGGACCAACCGACGCCGTCGAACACCCAAACGAGTGGGGAGCCCGAGACGAGTGACACGACGGATCCGGAGGACGCAACGACGGCGTCGACGGAGCAGGGTGACACGACCGACGGGGCGGACGATCGATCGGCGGGTGGCGACGACGGAGCCGGAAGCATTGATGGCGATGCGAGCGAGGCACTGGAAGCGGCCCGCGAGGAGGCCGAGCGGCTCGAGTCCGAACTCGCGGATTTGCGGGAGAACCACGAGACGGTGGTTGCCGAACGCGATCGTCTCGAGTCGGAACTCGCCGACGCGAGAGCGGAGATCGACCGCTTGCAGGCGCGACTGGAAGACGCCGCTGATCAGGCGACTGCCACGGGTCGCTCTCTCAGCCCGCGCGAGGCGATAGACGAGACCAACCTGTTCATCCGGTACGATTCCAAAGGTGAGGCAACGCTGGAGAACGCTCACGGCGGGACCGCCGACAAGGCGGCCGTCGACGAGAACATGCGGGTGGAGTATCACACGAGTTTCGACGCCGCCGACGCCGCCGTCGATGGCATCGACTTCGATACGTTCCTCACCGACACCGTCCAGTACCGCTTCGTCGACTGGCTGGTTCGAGCGCTCCTGTACGAGATTCGCGACACCGACAACACGGGGCCGATGGGCGACCTCTACGATGCGTTGCCGAAAGTCGACCGCGCGGAACTGAACGGCCAGGTGAGTGTCAAATACAGTGAGGATGGTTCCGAGCACCGGTCGCAGGTCGGGTTCGACGTGATCGTTCGTGACCGCATGGGGAATCCCCTGTTCGTCGCGAATCTCAACGATTCCCGGGATCCGGCGACCGAATCGATGATGACCGATCTGGTTCGGGCGGCCGAACGCGTCGGCGAATCGAGTCCGTCCCTCGCCGGGGCATTTCTCGTGACGCGGAGTTTCTTCGCCCCGGAGGCACTGGAAACGGCCGAGGAGGCGACCGCCGGTGGCCTATTGAACCGTGGAAAACAGAAGAGCTTCGTCAACCTCTCACGGAAGGGTGGCTATCATCTCTGTCTCGTCGAGGCCCGGAATCAGGAGTTCCACCTGGCAGTGCCGGAACTGTAATCTCACACCGATCACTTCGGCGGGCTCGAATTCAGTAGAACAGATAGTGTCGTCTCGACCTGCTGTCGCCGTGCAGTCGTTCGATCAGCCTTCGATCTCTGCGGCGTCTTCGATCTTCATGCCTTCGAGTTTGTCGATGATCTCGTCGACCTTCCCGTCCAGGTCGTCCACGAATTCGGCCGTCGATTCGGTCGTGATGGCACCCTGGCTCGAGGGTTCGATGAGGTTTTCCTCTTCGAGGACGCGCAGCGAGTAGCGAACTTTGTGATGTGGATACCCGGTCTCGTTGGACATCTTGACGATGCCGATCGGTTCGTTCTCGATGACCATCCGCAGAACCTGCAGATGTCGCTCGAGCATATCGACTTCTTTCTCCAGTCGGTCTATCATGGCAATTGTTAACTTGTGTTTACGGGATTTAAAAGTTGCTGTCGTGCGGATGCAACGACTACGCAGTGATAGCACTGCACCCCTCTTAAACGTGGCGTGTGTTGACATGGCCGGACGCACACGCCGCTCCGCCAGTTTTCCGGGGGGGGGGGCGTTCCTGCACGCGATTTTCGGAACCGGTGGACACGGGGATAGTGGGCCACCAGCACGACGGCTCGTGCGACACCGTAATGGGTTTACACTGGTGGCTAAAAGGACTGGGCGATGACCGTAACTATCGTCGGCTCCCAGTTCGGCGACGAAGGAAAGGGTGGCATCGTCGACCTCTACGGTGACGAGGCCGACGTCGTCGCTCGATACCAGGGTGGCGACAACGCTGGCCACACCGTCGTCGAGGGAGGCGAGGAGTACAAGCTCTCGCTCGTTCCGAGCGGGGCTATTCGCGGAAAGGTCGGTCTCCTCGGCAACGGTTGTGTCGTCAATCCCCGGACGCTGTTCGACGAGATCGACGGCCTGCGTGAACGGGGCCTCGACCCGGACATCCGCGTCGCCGAGCGGGCCCACGTGATTCTCCCCTATCACCGGGTGCTCGACGGCATCGAAGAGGATGCAAAGAGCGAGGGCGACCTCGAAGCCGGGACCACCGGCCGCGGCATCGGCCCGACCTACGAGGACAAGGCCGGTCGCCGGGGGGTCCGCATCGGTGACTTGCTCGATCCGGCAGTCCTCCGTGAGCGCCTGGAGTACGTGGTGCCAACCAAACGAGCCCTTGCGGAGGACGTCTTCGGCCTCGATCTCGAGGCCGCCGGTGAAACCGACAGTGGGATCGACGTCGCTGCAGCGTTCGACGTCGATGCCCTCTACGAGGAATTCAAAAACCACGGCGAGCGACTGGCCGAGGAGGGAATGACCGTCGACGCTGGAACCTATCTGGCAGAATCCATCGACGCCGGCGAGAACGTCATGTTCGAAGGCGCACAGGGTACGTCACTCGACATCGACCACGGGACGTACCCCTTTGTCACGTCCTCCAATCCGACCGCAGGCGGCGCCTGTACCGGCACCGGATTGGGACCGACGACGGTCGGAAGCGGTGACGTCATCGGCATCGTCAAGGCGTATCTCTCTCGCGTCGGCACCGGTCCGATGCCGACGGAACTGGGCGGTGTCGTCGGTGACACGCCGGGCTACGACGGGACCGAGACCGGCCCCGAGGAAGAGCTTGCCACGAAGATTCGCGAGGCTGGCGGCGAGTACGGCACCGTGACGGGTCGACCGCGCCGCGTCGGCTGGCTCGACATGCCCGTCCTCCGTCACGCCGCGCGGGCCTCCGGCTTTACGGGCATCGTCGTCAACCACGTCGACACGCTCGGCATACTCGACGAACTGAGAGTCGCCCATTCGTACACGCTCGATGGGGAGGAGCAGTTCACCGTCCCGCCGACGACCGAGCGATGGGGCGACTGTGAGCCCAATTACCGTACCTTCGACGGCTGGTCGGCATCCGACTGGTCGGCAATCGCCGACGAAGGGTACGACGCGTTACCAGAGGCGACGAAGGCCTACCTGGAGTATCTGGAAGCCGAACTGGATACCCCGGTGTATGCCATCGGCATCGGTCCCGGGCGCGAGGAAACGATCGTTCGTCATCGTCCGTTCTGAGGCGTTCGTTTCGGGTTCCCTTCGTGGGGCTGCCCGTCGTGAGGGCCTGGCAGTCGGCATACTTTTGACGCCACCGACCGGACCGAAACCTATGAAGGAGGACCTGATGGACGTCATCGTTTGTCCACTCGACAAGCACGAGCTGGAGCTGTCCGTCGACCAGCGCGAGGACGACGAGGTCATCGATGGCACGCTGACGTGTACGGAGTGTGGTGAACAGTACCCGATAGAGGACGGCATTCCGAACCTGCTTCCCCCGGACATGCGAGAGGACGCCCCAGCCTGACCTGGAACGTACCGCACGGAACACGAACGTCGCCGAATCCCGGTTTTTCGGCCTGAACCTTTTTCTACTGGCGCCGCAGACCAACGGACGTGCCAGACGCGCTTCGACTGCACGTGAACCGCCAGGAGTTACACTCACTGGAGGTGCCCGATTCGTTCGAGGCCCACGATTCCTTCGACGTGGTGCTGGTAAACCACGGGGAGGCCGTGCACGTTCACCTCCACCTCGACGACGGCCTGGCGGCGGTCGGTGCACTCGAAGCGAACAATCACTACGTGCAAGCAAACACCGAGCGACGCGTTCACGTGGCGGTGAACGGCGAGCCAGGGGTCCACGGCAAACTCAAGGTCGTCACGGGCTACGGTGCGACGACCAGATACGTCGACATCGACCTCGTCGAACCCGAGCAGGGCACTGATACAGTCCAGGTTGGTGAGGAGTTATCCAAGCCACAGCCGATCGATCGAACGGACGGATCCGACCCACTCGTCGAACGGTCGACGACACCCGTGTTTCTCCTGGCGGGCGTCGCCCTGTTGCTGGCCGTCGCCGCGGTCGCCCTGATCGACAGCACCGCGATTGCACTCGGGGCAATTGCCGTGATCATCGCGGTGCTCGTCGCGACCTACGTCCTAGTGTTTGACTGATTCCTCGTCCCCGGTGGCTGTCTCCTCGAAGGGTAACTCGTCGTCCTCGAACAGTTTCGCACGGAGGTATCGCGCTCGGTAGCGATTGGCCCCGTCGTTGACGTCCGCTTCACGAATCTCGTCCACGCGATCCTCGGCGACGGCGTCGACGATCTCGGAGAGCTGATTCATTTCCGAGAGAGTCAACTCGATCTCGTACGTCCGCGTTCCTTCACTCTCCAGCGTCGTCCACTTGCGCGCTGCGGCCGTCACCAGCGAACATGGTTCCCGACAGGGGAAGTCGCCCTCACCGCGTGGCGTGTCGAGGGGATTCCCGGCCGAACGGTCCCACTGACGGCGTTTGAGACACTGGGAATCGTCACAGCAGGCCCCTGCCATCCAGTCGACGGCCGCGTCTGGAAGCTCCTCGATCACCGCGTAGATGCCGGTCTGGCGGGCAGCCGTCTCCTCCCAGTGGGTAACGTCGAGTTCGCCCTGGCGCTCACGGTGCCAGTTCGCGATCGTCGCGGGGTAGAACCACTCGACAGCGCGGACCACCTCGCTCGCGGCGAGGTCGGCGAGGTGCCAGCCGGTCGACAGCGACGGTGCCGTCTTCAGCGGTCGGTACCGCCCCTTCTCGTCGAGTCGGGCGATCTCGCGGGCCGCCTGTGGGTCCTCGAACCGTTCGAGGGAGGGTGGTTCTCCGTGTCCGCTTTCATCCTCGTCGCTGATCTGGTCGTCCTCGGCGCTGCTCGCTTCGTCGGTCAGATCGTCGACGTGCGTAATATCGTAGCTGCGTTCGAACTCCTCGTCGATCTGAACCGTAATCGCGAGCTGGCCCCAGGTTTCCGTGACGCCAGACTGCAACGCGTCGTACCGCGGCGCAACTGGCGTCGTTTCAGCGCCTTCGAGCCAGCGGAGGAACGCCCAGCGATCGTCTTTCTGTGGAGCGGTTGCGTGCCAAAAATGCCAGTTGTGCGCGTACGCGGGGTAGGAGTCGAGCAGTTCCTCGATCGCGTCGGTCCCCACCTGGGTAAACCCTTCCTGGGGGAGTTTGACGCTGCAGGCGGCGCCCGAACACTCGACTGCCAGACCGTCGAACTCGATACCATCCGCGGCGGCGTCCCGAATCGCCGCCGCCAGCGCGTCGTCCATACGGTTGCCAGGGGGTGGGCAGCAAAAAAGGCCTGTATTGCGAGCCAGGAGAGCGAGCTGCAAGCTGGGGCCGGCTGTGAGACGCGCCAGTTGTCACCGGTTCGCGTTCTCGCCCGCGGCAAGTTTTTTGCCCACTCGCTCGGTTTTGAGAAGGGATATGAACGTCCTCGTCGTCGATATCGATTCGCTCCGGGCCGATCACGTCGGTGCCTACGGGTACGCCGGTGACACCACACCGAACATCGACGACCTGGTCGCGGATGGCGTCGCATTCTCGCGTGGATACGTCGCCAATTCTCCGTGTATGCCCTCTCGTGCTGCGCTCACCGCCGGACGCTATGGCATCGCGAACGGCGTCGTCACCCACGGAAAACGCGCTCAGCTCATCGATCGGCCGGAGAACCGGACCGACTGGGCGGGTTCCTGGACGGAAAACGAACCAGACCGCCCCTGGTGGACGCTGCCGGAACTATGTTTCCAGCAACGGATGCGAACGATCGGTGTCTCGTCGTTCCCGCGCCACCCAGCGCCGTGGTTCTACCACGTCTGGCACGAGTTCCACCAGCCACAGGAACCGGACGAGGAGATGACCACCGAGTGGGGCCACGTTGCCTTCCAGACGCCGCGGGCGACGGCGGTGACCGACAGGGCCATCGACGCGCTGTCTTCGAATGTGGACGCGGAAAACGGCTGGATGTGCTACGCCCAGTACTGGGATCCGCACGCGCCGTACAACCGCTCCGACGCGGAGATCGAACGATTTCGCGACGTCGAGCTCCCACCCTATCCAACCGCCGAGCAGATCGACGCCCACCAGGAGTGGGACACGCTGCGCGGTGCGAGCCAGGAAGGTATCACGTCCAGAGCGGATCTCAACGAATTGACTTCGACGTACGACGCCGAAATCAGGTACGCCGACGAACACGTCGGTCGGCTCCTCGATCACCTGCGGGAAACAGATCAGTACGACGAGACGCTGATCATCCTCACAGGCGATCACGGCGAGGAATTCGGCGAACACGGCCTCTACCGGGAACACTGGAGCACCCACGACGGCACCCAGCGCGTGCCGATGATCGTGAAACCGCCGGCAAGCACCACGTTCGATGCCGGCTTCCGCGATCAGTTGATCACGAACGTGGACTTCGCGCCGACCATCGCCGACTATCTGGATCTGGAGCCACCGGAACGCTGGCAGGGCCGATCCTTACGACCGATTATCGAGTCAGCCGACGCCGAGTGGCGTGATTCGATCGTCGTCGAACACGGGCTCTACACCGCCCAGCGGGCGATTCGGACCGATCGCTGGAAGCTCATTCGAACCCGCCATCCGGGCATGTGGGGCGGCGTGCTTCCCGAGTTCCAGTTGTTCGATATGGACGAGGACCCCTGGGAACAGACTGACCTCGCTGCGGAGAACGAGGCCGTCGTGGAGCGCCTCGCGGATCGGATGGACAGGTGGGTCGACGCACACCAGACCGGGAGCGAGGATCCGCTGGAGCGCGTTGCGGACCAGGGTCCATCCGGGTACAACTCCTTTGCCCAGGGCTTCGAGGGTATCTGAGGGAGACGGACGGAGCCGAACTGGCCCCGCCCAAGCTGGAATCAGTCGCCAGCGGCTCGCTCGCCGTCGGTGTCGGCCCGTACCCGTTCGATGGCGTCCTCGACGTCCGCTCCGGCGTCGGCCGCGCGTTCGAGGACGACGTCGGCCATCAGGGGCTCTGTACCAACGGCACCGGCGTACCAGATCCGGTGCCCGTTGACCATCGCCGGCGTCTCCCACCCGGATCGGTAGTCGTCGGTCAGGCCCATGTCCTCGGGTATGTCCTCCTGCGTGTGGAAGCCGTCGGCGATGAACAGCGGAACGACGACGACGTCCTCGCTTTCGAAATAGTCCGTCACGTCGTCGACCTCCGGTTCCTCGTCCATGAACAGCGCCTTGACCTCGTCGAAGCGGTCGCGGGCGGCGATCCGATCCGCGTGGTACTCGATTGCCTTCGCGCTGTTTTCGTTGCGCTCGGTGCCGTGCCCGACGACGGCGAGGCCGACGCCCTCGCCGACCGTCGGATCACCGGTGACCGATTCCGCCCGGCGGACGATGACATCACTCATCGCGTCGTGGGTGCCGACTGGGCCGCAGTAGTGTATCGTCTGCTCGGTGTCCGTCGCGGTCAGCACGGTGTGGCTCGCACTCGTTCCGTCGGAGTCCCAGTCTTCGACGTCCCACTCGTCTAGGCGCAATTCGCGGGGAATCACCTGTTCGGTGAAATACCCCTCGCTGATGAACAACGGTACGACGTACACCTCGTCGGCGTCGACGGTGCGAAGCCCCTCGCGGAAGGACGGTTCCTCCTTCCAGAAAACCTCTCGTACCTCGTCGAACGCGCTCGTCGCGCGAATGGTATCGGCGTGGTCGAACGTTGGCCGGGCCGATCCCTCGCTGAGGTGCGATCCGTGGGCCGCGATCACCAGCGCCTGCATATCCCGACATTACTGTCTGACTGGCTTGAGCCCTTCGGCTGCTTCCCAGCCCGTCGAACCCCGCGTTCTCGGCGTGGCTGGGCTCGGCGTGTGAATCCCGGGCCGGCACTGCCAGTCCGCGACGCTTTTGTCAGTCCCCGTCGCCCCTCCAGTATGGCGTCGCTTGCAGCACGAACCCGGGAGGCAGTCCGCGAGCGGCCGTTCCTGCACGACGGGTTGCGTGCAGGTGTGATCAACTACACGGCGGCCGCCCGATACCTCGACGTGGACGGCGAAATCGAGGCCGTGGCGACCGCGCTTCGACGGTACGCCGACGAGTTCGACGATCCACCGCCGATCGGCGCGGACGCCCGCGTCTCGATGGAAAGTGGCGTCGGACGAATCCAGCGTGAGGACGCGGGGGATAGCGAGTCGCTGCTGTCGGTCGCCGGTGACTGCTTCGCAAGTGGGAGCGGATCGCTCACGGCGATTCTCACCGTCGGCGACGTGGACCCGGGGCTGCTCGCACGCGTTCTCGGCCGGCTCGCGCTCGAATCGGTCGAGATCGAGGCTGCCGGCATGGCCGGTGACTCCCTCGTCGTGATCGTCGGGCGTCGGGCGGGCGTCGACGCGCTGCGTGCAGTCGAGTCCGTCGTCGAAGCCTGAGACGTGCTGACCCAGCCTGGATACCCGTTCCCTCGCTCCGTTCTTCCGACGGTTTGAAGCCCGGCGACCGAGTGTCCCCGGATATGACCTTGCGCGTGACCAACACGCTGACGGGCGAGACCGAGCCGTTCGAGCCCGACGATCCCGACACCGTCACGCTCTATCTCTGTGGCCTCACGACGTCCGACCCGCCGCATCTGGGCCACGCCCGGACCTGGGTGCACACCGACGTCATCCACCGGTGGCTCGCCCACGAAGGCTACGACGTTCGCCACGTGGAGAACTTCACCGACGTCAACGAGAAAATCGTCGCTCGCGTTGGCGAATCGGGCCCGGATGGAACCAGTCTCGGTGCGGACGAAGCGGCCGTCGCGGAGACCTACATCGGGGAAGTTATCGACGCCATGCGGGCGTTGAACCTCGAACGCGCGGATGTCTACCCACGCGTCTCCGAGCACGTCCCCGAAATCATCGAGATGGTCGAGACGTTGATCGACCGTGGCCACGCGTACGAAGTCGATGGCTCGGTGTACTTCGACGTCACGTCCTTCGAGGACTACGGTGCACTCTCGAACCAGGACGTCGACGCGCTGTCTGCCCAGGGCGATCCCGAGGAACGATCGGAGAAGCGGAATGCCGCGGACTTCGCCCTGTGGAAGGCCGGCGGCGTCGAGGCAGCCGAAATCGAGTCCCACCAGCACGAGGGGGCGGCCCCCGCCACGGAGGCCTGCAAGACGGCACAGACCTGGGAGTCGCCGTGGGGCGAGGGCCGGCCGGGCTGGCACATCGAGTGCTCGGCCATGAGTACCACCCACCTTGGCGAGACATTCGACATTCACGTCGCGGGCCAGGACATCATCTTTCCACACAACGAAAACGAGATCGCCCAGAGCGAGGCGGCGACCGGCGAACCGTTCGCACGCTACTGGGTCCACGTGCGCTTGCTGGAGACGAAAGGCGAGAAGATGTCCTCCTCGCTCGGCAACTTCGCGACCGTCGGCGACGCCGTCGCCGAACACGGCCCGAACGCGATTCGAACCTTCCTCCTGTCGACCTCCTACAGCAATCGGGCGACGTTCAGCGAGGAAACGATCCAGGAGGGAATCGACCGGTGGGAGCGTCTGGCACGGGGCTACGAGCGTGCGGTTACGGCGGCCGATTCGACGGCTGCGGCCACGAAAGTGACTGACGACGAGTTGCGCGCGGCGATCGAAGACACCCGGGCAGACGCGACTGCGTCGATGAACGACGACTTCAACACACGCGGTGCCCTCGCTGCGCTCCTGGAACTCGTTGGTGCCGTGCACGACCACGTCGATGCTCACGAGGAATACGATTATCAGGCACTCCGGGAGAGCATCGACGTGTTCGATGAGTTCGGCGGCGACGTCCTCGGCTTGCAGTTCGGTGCGAGCGGCGGGAGCGACGAACTCACCGAGGACCTGGTCGAATACGTCCTTCGGCTCCGAGCGGACGCTCGCGAGGCTGGTGAGTACGAACGTGCCGACGGCCTGCGCGATTCGCTGGCCGAACTCGGCGTCGAGGTCGAAGACACCGACGACGGTGTGACCTATCGGATCGACGACTGACTGTCGCTTCCCCCAGCGGTCGGTGAAACGCTTTTGCCGGCCCCCGTCGATGACGGTGCCATGGACCGCTATCTGGGTGGCGGAATCGTCCTGACGGCGCTGGGCGTCGCTGGCTACGCCGTCGGGACGATCATCGTCTATCCAGGGCGGGCGTTTTCGCTCACTGCAATCATGGTCGGCATAACGATGCTGTTGATCGGCCGCGGGGACGGCGGTGAGATCGCGTGATCTCCGCGATGGTCTACGGCGACGGCGAGACTGTCGAGTACGACGACCTCGATGCTGCCCGCGCCGCGGCAGGAACGACGTGGGTTCACGTGACGGCGGCGACACCGGACGAGCAAGCCGCCGTCGCCGACGCCTTCGACATTCACGCACTCGCCGTCGAGGACATCCACAATCAGGTGCGGGCCAAGACGGAGGAGTACCCCGGGCACACGTTCATCCTCGTCAAGACGGTGACTCTCGCCCGCGGCGACACCACCTTCGAGGGAGAAATCGAGGCGGACCCGGTCGGGATATTCCTCGGTGACGGGTGGGTCGTGACGCTCTCGACGGGGACGGCCGAGCCGATCGAGCGCGTCCGGCAATCGGTGGTCTCAGGCGACGAACGCCTCCTCCACCGGGGCCCGGATTTCACGGCCTACCGGATCATCGACGTGGTCATCGACGAGTACTTCGACGTGATCGACCGTCTCGAAGACGACATCGAGTCCATCGAAGAGGAGGTGATCGGGAACCCGACACAGCAAACCCTCGAAGAACTCAACAGCGTCCGCCGTGAGTTACTCTCCTTCCGGAAGCAACTCTGGCCGGCCCGGGAAGCGGTCGGCTACCTCGCTCGCGGCGATCCGCCCCAGATCAGCCAGGAGACGGAGAAGTACTTCCGTGACGTCTACGACCACATCGTCCAGCTGGTGGATCTGACCGAAACCTATCGTGATCTGGTCAGCGGTGCCCGGGACATCTATCTCAACGCGCTCTCCCAGTCGACCAACGAGGTGATGAAGATCCTCACGGTCGTCGCGACGATTTTCATCCCGCTAACCTTCGTCGCCGGTGTGTACGGGATGAACTTCGATCCGTCGACCGGGCCACTCGCGATGCCGGAACTCAACTGGTCCCTTGGCTATCCGGCCGCGATGCTCGGGATGCTGTTGATCGCCCTGATCATGGTCGTTCACTTCCGTCGCCGGGACTATCTATAGGATCAACGGCACGAGCAGGACGCCCATCAGAGAAACGCGCCGCGCACGAAATCGCGGTGGGACGAGTCCCACAATGGTCGCGATACCGAAGACGCCCACACCGACGAATCCGGCAAAGAGGATGGCCAGTGCCACCAGAGCGCCGAGAATGACGATCGCCAGTATGGTGGGGTCAAAACGGCCGACGACGGTGAGATACCGGTCACCGAGCACGACGACGAACGTCACTGAGATGGCCGCGGCGATGAGGACACTCGCGAGCAACAGCGGCAGGTCGAGTGGGACGCCTGCCTCCTGCATCGCCACCATCACGCCCGTCCGAGGGCTTCCCAGCGCGACGAGGGCGAACAGTGCGAACAGCGTCGTGGCCGTATTGACGCCGCTCGTCGCGACGATGAATGCCCGGGCGTCGCCATCCGAGAGCAGTCCGAGCGTCGCGGTCGCTGCGATGGCACTGGAGACGCCCGGGACGTACCCCACGACAGCACCACAGGCGGTACCGACCGCCGCGACGGCCCCGACGTCCCGCGGCGCGCTCGCGATCCGGGCATCGTCCTGCGGTGGCACGCCGGCGCCGCCGATGCTATCGATCAAGACGGGTGCCCCGAAGAGACCGGCAAAGAGCGGTGCGAGCATGCCACCGATGGGCAGCGGCGCAGCCGGTTCGAGCCCGAGCGTCGCCAGCCCGAGCGCCCCACTCGTGAGCAGGCCAAGCGCCGCGCCGACCATCGCGGTCCGGTCGCGCTCGCCGACGACGAGCAGCACCGCAACCGCACCGAGTGCGAGCGGGAGGTGTTCGATCAGGAGGGGATACACCCGTTCCATGACCATCGTTACTGGAATGGCTAGCGGGAGCGCGAGTGCGACGGCGACGGCGCTACCCAGGGCAGAGAGCCGCAGGGCTTCCCTGCCGCGGCCGCCGATCACCAGTCGATGGCCGGGCAAGGCACTGGGCGCCATCGCGGGATCGGGAACGCCGAGTGCGAGCGCCGGGACGACGTCGAGAAAGGTGTGGGCCGTCCCCGCCGCCAGCATCGCTGCCCCCACCAGGCGGGGCGCACCCGGCACGATAGTGACCACGCTCGCGAGGCCGAGGGCGAAGGTGTTCGCGTGAATCCCCGGCGTCAACCCACTGGCCGTCCCCAGCGCCACTCCGGCAGCGATTGCCCCCAGCACCGCAAGCGACCCAGTCGGATCGACGGTGACCAGCGCGGGGACTGCCATCACCGATTCTGGCCCCGGTTCGGTACTTCAATGCTGGGCTGGTGGAGGACCCCTCAACCGAAGACCTCTCCTCAGCCCCCATCGCTCGCCGGACACTGGCGGTGCTGTCAGGCACGCGCGTGAAAGAAAATGCGGTGATCGTGTGACTTAGCCGAAGAGCTCGCCGAGGCCCTCGCCGCCGCCGTCCTCGTCTTCGTCGTCTTCCTCTTCGTCTGCGGCGTCGGCTTCCTCGGCCTCGTCGCCGCCTTCGTCGTCACTCTCGGCCTCGTCGCCACCTGCTGCGCCACCGGCGCCGCCAGCGGCGGCGACGGGTGCAGCAGCGGCCTCTTCGACGGCCTCGTCGATGTCGACGTCCTCGAGGGCCGCGACGAGGGCCTTGACGCGGGATTCCTCCACGTCGACGCCCGCGGCGTCAAGTACGTCCGTCAGGTTGTCTTCGTTGATCTCCTCGCCCGATTCGTTCAGGATGAGTGCAGCGTAAACGTATTCCATTGTTGTAGTGTAGTGATGTGGTTGGTTACTCAGAACATTGCGCCGAGGGCGTCGCCCGCGTCGCCATCGTCGTCATCGTCCTCGTCGGCCGCTTCGTCAGCCGAAGCGTCCTCGGATTCGTCTTCTGTCTCCTCGGTCTCCGCCCCGTCAGTGGATTCCTCGGCAGCCGGCTCTGCGGCCGGTGCGTTGGCAGCCACGTCCTGGAGTTCTTCGGGGAGCGCGTCGGTGTCCTCGATCTGGCCGGCCAGCGCACGTAGCTGTGCGTCGGCCTTGCTCACGAGGTCCGGCACGACGTCCGGGTCCTCGATGGCGGCGTGAATGGCCAGGTTCTTCGCCTCGCCGCTGGCGTTCGCCAGGAGCGTCGACGCGTTCTGGGCGGTGGGGTACTCGGCGTTGATCGAGAGGTTCCACGCGGCGGATGCCGCGGCACGAACGTCGGCCTCGTACTGTGCGTAGTCGAGTTCGAGTTCGTCCGGCTCGAACAGCACACCGTCGGCGAAGACGGCGCGCAGGTCGAGACCGACTTCCTTCGGCTCGATACCGAGTTCCACGAGGACGTTCGCCAGGTCCTTCGACACTTCTTCGCCGGCCTCGAGGACGGTCGAGTCTTCGAGAACCTTGATCGACCCCTCGTCGATGCGTGCGTTGGCACCGACCTGCTGGAGTTCGCCGACGAACGGACCGGGATCGATTCCGGTGTCACCCTCGGGGATGACGATGTCGTTCGGGGCGATCTCGCCGGCGTTGATCGGTGCCGGCGTCTTGGACTCTTCGAGTTCTCGGTAGAGCCCGAAGGGGTTGTCGTTGGTCGCGATGAGTCCGACCTGGCCCTCGATGTAGCCGACGAGCTCTTCGAGACCGTCGTCGATCTCCTCGACGGCGCGGACGAGCAGCGTGTTCCGCGAGACGCGAAGCTCCGCAGCGCCGTGAATCTCTCGGCGCATGTCCTGGAGCTGGCGGCTCGGGATGCCGGCGATGTTGACGACGCCCACGCTCTCGTAGGATTCGAGAAGCTCGACGATCGCGTCGACTTCTTCTTGCTTCCACTCTGGGATGACCTCGGTCTTGCGCTCCGTCTCGGCGCTCATCTAGGCCACCTCCACGGCGGGACCCATCGTGGTCTTGACGTACACCGCGTCGATGTTGAGCGGCCCCTTCTCGAGGTCGGCGTGGAGCCGACGCAGGATGACGTCGATGTTGTCCGCGATGTCGTCCGCGGACATGTCCTCTGCGCCCACGCGCGTGTGGAACGTGCGACGGTCTCCACTGCGAAGCTGGACGGAGTTTTTCATCCGGTTGACCACGTCCACGACGTCGTCGTCGGGCTGAAGTGGTTCGGGCATCTTCCCGCGGGGACCCAGGATGCGTCCGAGATTGGACGCGACGTCCTGCATCATCGCCTCTTCGGCGATGAAGAAGTCCGTCCGGTCGGCCAGATCCTTCGCTTCGTCCTCGTCGTCGCCCAGGTCGGATAGGTCGTCCCCATCCAGGACCTCGTCGGCGACGTCCTCCGCGAGGACGGCCGTCTCGCCGTCGGCAAAGACGACGATGTTGGTTTCCTGGCCGGTGCCAGAGGGTAGTACGATACTCTCGTCGACCCGGTTCGCTGGGTCATTCAAATCTAGATCGCGCAGGTTAATCGCGAGGTCGACCGTCTCGGTGAAATTGCGAGCCGGCGAATCCTCGAGTGCGCGATTTACAGCGTTCTCTAAGTCCTGATCTGCCATCGTTCACCTCCGTAGTACGCCCAAAGGGCTTCTACGGGTCAGTGAAACAGGCGGTAACCTGTCTCGTCTGAATGTACTCTATCGCGTATTTAAAGCCGTCGGATGCGAGACGCTCTGGGACGGGGAAACACGGCAGAAGGTCTGCGTCGAGCAGCCCGCTTCAGGCGGCCGCTTCTTCGGCGAGGACGTCGTCGTATTCGCCGTCGTCGACGCGCTGTTTGAACGTGCGAGCGTCCTCGCCCTCGATGGTGACACCGAGGGTGACGCAGGTGCCGCCGACTTCCTTCGCGGCTTGCTTCACGTCGTAGGCGAGCAGGTCCGTGAGTTTCTGCTCGGCGATCTGTTTGACCTGTTCGATGGAGAGGTCCGCGACGAAATCTTCCTGGGGCTCACCGGAGCCGGTGTCGAAGCCAGCTTCGTCCTTGATGAGCTCCGCCGTCGGCGGGACACCGACGTCGATGGAAAAGGAGCCGTCGTCGTCGTAATCGACTGTGACGGGCACCTCGGTGCCGTCGAACGCTTCCGTCTGATCGTTGATTTCTTGGACGACCGCCTGTACGTCGACGGGCGTCGGACCGAGCTCTGGACCGAGCGGCGGGCCGGGATTGGCCTGGCCGCCGGGAACGAGCACTTCGATAGTTCCAGCCATACGAAAGGAAAGCCACGCGGCAGTTTTAAGGGTTGCTTTTCGGTTACCGGTGGGTGTGTGAGACGGTATGGTGGCTCGTACTCCTCTCCGATATTGAGAGGATCTCCACCATCAGTTCCCGCCCTCCTTGCGAGGCACTCCTGGTACATCCTCGTTCCGCCCTCAACGAAATCAAATCGCCGATTATCAGAAACGAACCCCGGCTATACGCGATTTCGTCCGGCGCTAGGCGACCGAAATACCGTTCATTGCGAGGAAGTCAGAGGCTTCCTTGATTTCGACGGGCGAACCGATAATTCGGACGCGTGGCCCCTCCCGGTGGACGCTAACCGTGAACCTGTCTTCCAGGTCCTCACGCACGTTGTCCACGGTCTCGGCGGGCAACAGGATCTGCGTGCTGTCGCGAAACCGGTCAGCGTTTGCCATCATCGATAATGCCAGTGGGACCCGTATGAGTGTGTCGAAATATCGTCAGGCCGGAACCACTGGTCCTGTTCACGTCCGTCCATCGTCGGCGACGTGTGTCCGTTGGAAATTGACGTTCGTGGTCCGTGCTGGGCGGCGCGTGAGGAAAGCCTTATTCGGGCAGGAAAGCGGAGTCACTGGTAATGGGGCTCGAAGAGGAGATCCGCGAACTGGAAGAGGAGATCGCGGGCACTCCCTACAACAAATCGACCGAGGCCCACATTGGCCGGCTGAAGTCGAAACTCGCGGAGAAAAAAGAGGAACTGGAGAAACAGCAGTCCGGCTCCGGCGGTGGCGGTGGGTACGGCGTCGAGAAACACGGCGACGCCACCGTCGCCCTCGTCGGGTTTCCAAGCGTCGGCAAATCGACGCTGTTGAACGCGATGACCAACGCCGAGAGCGAAGTGGGGTCGTACGAGTTCACGACGCTCGACGTCAACCCGGGGATGCTCAAGTATCGCGGCGCCAATATTCAGATCCTCGACGTGCCGGGGTTGATCGAGGGTGCAGCGGAGGGCCGCGGTGGTGGACAGGAGGTACTCTCGGTGGTCAGGACGGCCGACCTCGTCGTCTTTCTCCTCTCGGTCTTCGAGATTCAGCAGTACGCCCGCCTGCGTGAGGAACTGTACAAGAACAAAGTCCGACTCGACATGGAGCCGCCCCGGGTTTCCATTCGGCGGAAAGCAAAGGACGGGCTGAACGTCACCGCCTCCGTCGACCTCGAACTCGAAGCGGAGACGATCACGAGCGTCCTGCAACAGCACGGATACGTCAACGCCGACGTCACCATCGGCGAGCAGGTCGACCTCGACCGACTGATCGACGGTGTGTTAGACAATCGCGTCTATCTCCCTTCCATCGTTGCGGTGAACAAAGCAGACCTGATCGAACCGGACTACAAGGAGACCGTCGACGAGCAACTACGGGATCACGACATCGATCCAGCGGAGGCTATCTTCATCAGTGCCCAGGAGGAACTCGGCCTCGACGCGCTCAAGAACGAGATCTGGGACGCCCTCGGGCTCATCAGGATCTACATGGACAAGCCAAGCCGGGGCGTCGATTACGAGGAACCGTTGATCCTTCGGGCGGGGGATACGGTCGACGACGCCTGTGAAAAACTCGGCGGCGAGTTCGAGGACAAGTTCCGCTTCGGTCGCGTCAGTGGGGACAGTGCGAAACACGACGAGCAACAGGTCGGCCGTGACCACGAGCTCGCCGACGAAGACGTGTTACGCATCCTGACGACGTAACGCCGGCGGGCGCCCGGCAACGCCGCTGCCGTCACGTTTTTCGCCGCCGCCCTCGATTCTCACCGCATGAGCCTGACGCTCGATCACACCATGATGCGCGTCGAAGACCTCGAAGCGTCCGTGGACTGGTACGCGTCCAACTTCGACTACGTCGAACACGGCCGATGGGATGCGGAGACCTTCACCAACGTCTTTCTCGGTCCCGAGGACGTCCACGAGGACGGCGCCCTGCTGGAATTGACGCACAACCACGACGGGCGTTCCTACGAGATGGGCGACGCCTGGGGGCACATCGCCGTACGGGTGGACGACGTGTTCGACGCTTACGACGCGCTGATGGAGCAGGGGGTGGAGGACTATCGTGATCCCGAATCGTGTGGCGGGAGCTACGCCTTCGTGAAGGATCCAGACGGACATGAGGTCGAACTCGTCGAGCGAAACTACGGTGCGGCATGGAGTCTCGATCACACCATGATTCGCGTTGCGGATGCTGACCGGGCGATCGGCTGGTACGCGCGCAAACTCGACTACGACGTGTTCAGCCGGTGGGAAGCCGACAGTTTCGCGAACTACCACATGGGGTCGACCGAGGCCGCCGAGGAGGCCATGACCGTCGAACTCACCTACAACTACGACGGGTGTTCCTACGAGATGGGCGACTCGTGGGGCCATCTCGCGGTCACCACCAGAGACCTCGGCGCGACCTGGGAGCGCCTGATGGAGCGAGACGCTGAGGACTACCGCGATCCGGCATCGTGTGACGATCGCTACGCGTTCACGAAAGACGCCGACGGCCACGAGATCGAGATCGTCACCTGAGCGCGGCGATCACGCCGGAATGCTTCTCCTGGTGCGGGGCTGCCGTTCGATCCGTCCCGAGTGAGTGACTGGCTGAGGTCGGTCGTGTGGACGGAGCCCCAGAACGACAAAGCCTTTAGGCGCCATCGGTCAATCCAGCGACAACGCGATGGTCCCCCTCGCTCTGCCGGCGCCGCTGTCGATCGCCGAACCCCTATCCTGGATCATCGTCATCGGTTTTCTCGTCGCTGCAGTGCTCGAGTACTACGGCAAGGAACAGGCCCGACCGATTGCGGTCGCGACGTGGGTCCTCTTTGGCGCGTTCTGGCTCGTCCTCGTTCCCCACTTCGTCTTCGAACAGAAGAGCATCGTCGAGGGGGTCGGTTCGATTCTCGCCGTCCCGCTGTCGATCTACGCCGGGTATCTCCTGTGGAACGGCCGTGATACCCTCTTTTTCCTCACGCGGGCCGTCGCGATCATGGGACTCATCTATCTCCCGTTTTCGTATCTCCCGTTCATCGTGGACAACCCCGCCCGGCGCATCCTCATCGAGTCGGTGGCCCAGCAGACCGATTTCCTGCTGGGGCTGATCGACGTCGAGCCGGAACTCGTCCGAGGCGTCGACGTCCGGAGTGACGCACTCGACAATCCCGATTACCAGTACCTCAGCACGTTCTTCTTCGATCGTGAGGGCGTCAACGTGATCTACACGATCATCATTGCCTGTACGGGCCTCGGGGCGATGGCTATTTTCGCCGGTGCGATTCTCGCGGTGCGTGCACCGATCGATCGAAAGCTCAAGGCGCTTGGCATCGCGATCCCGATCATTTACGGGGCGAATCTCTTCCGGAACGTGTTCATCGCGACGATGTACGGCGAACAGCGGATGCAGTGGTTCGTCGGCCCAGTGACGACGATTTTCGGTACCGAAGAGCCGAAGGTATCCTACTACCTCGCCGACCGAATCCTCGCGCAGTTCGGGTCGGTGATCGCACTCATCATCATCACCTTGCTCGTCGTTCGGGTGTTGCCAGAAATCGTCATTCTGGTCGAGGATGGACTCCGCTTGCTCACCGGCAAGGAGTACGATCTCGCGGACGCCATCGGCGTCGAGGTGCCCGAAGGTTCCCGGACGGCCGGTATCGACCGGTAGAACGACGCAACCGAGCGAATTCGGTGCTACCGTCGACGCCAACCGGCGTTCTCGCTTCCCACCTACGCGTCAGTAGGGAGGCCGGCGAGCGATTCCAGCGCTTCTCGCTCCATGTCGTGGAGTGTACCAGGAATCACCAGCATGTGGAGGGGCGGGCCGAAGTCGACCTCGGCGAGCGAGTCGAGTGGACCAGCCTCGATGATTGGGTTCTCACTCCCGGCGCGGGCAATCCCGACCCCGACGGTCTCGGGAAACGGCTCGGCCAGGGTGCGAGCAGCCTCCCCAGCGGTCATGAACTCCCGGTCGCCCTGCCAGTGTGGATCGTCGATCTTGATGTCCAGAAAGACCAGGGTGTGCAACCCGCGTTCACGATTGTCTTCGATCGTGTCGACCACACTCCCCGGCACGCCATCAGCGCCGTGGGCGTCGGCGAATGGCAGCGTCGTCGCTTTGCCGAAACGGTAGTTCTGGAGGCCGGTGAGCGAGGCCGCGGCCGCCTGGGCGGTCGTGCCGTGGACGATGCGCGTCTCGATGTTTCGATCCTGCGCGCGCATCCGGAGGTCGACGTGGGTCGTCGAGATCATCG
>Ga0207733_100260_pt1 | contig 44239 bp, 47 predicted proteins | sample A23P3SouthBayCA_FD_187735 | JGI IMG/M metagenome (GOLD analysis project Ga0207733, IMG submission 187735) | Aerobic enrichment media microbial communities from Eden Landing Ponds, California, USA - A23 P3 (SPAdes) | ecosystem: Environmental > Aquatic > Marine > Unclassified | place: Emeryville...
CGCCGTGGGCGTTCACGTACACGATGCGGTCGATGCCGTGGTACGCGAGGTTGCGCGAGAAGCTCTCGACGTAGTCGCGGAAGACCTCCGGTTCGACCCACATCGTCCCGTGGAACTGCCGGTGGTGCTCGGAGACGGCGATCCGCACCGGCGGCGTACAGAGGAACCCGGTTCGGTCGGTCGCCTCGCGGCCGAGCGCCTCGCCGATGAGGTAGTCCGTCGCCAGCGGCAGGTGCGGGCCGTGCTGCTCCGTGGAACCCAGCGGGACGACCGCGACCGACTCCTCGGCGACGTAGTCGCCCAAGTCGGGCCACGTCTGATGGGAGAGGTACACGTGCCGCGGAAGGGTCTCCGGGGAGATGAAACGCGGGGATGGCGGCTCGTCCACGAACGCGAGTGGGCGACGGGTTCCCCTCGTCGGGTGCCGTCAGCGGGCGCTTCGCCACGCTTTTGCTCCGCGCGGTCGATCTCATGAGTATGTTCGGAGGCGGCGGGATGAACCCGCGCAAGATGCAGCAGATGATGAAGCAAATGGGCATCGACGTGACCGAGATCGACGCGGAGGAGGTCGTCATCCGGACGGCCGACGAGGAACTCGTGTTCGACGGCGCGCAGGTCACGCGGATGGACGCTCAGGGCCAGGAGACGTACCAGATCGTCGGCGACCCGACGACCCGGGAACTCGGGAGCGGCGACGAGGGCGCCGGCGACACGGCCGACGAGGCCGAGCCGGGCGACTCCGAGGGGATCCCCGACGACGACGTCCAACTCGTCGCGACCCGTGCGGGCGTGAGCGAGGCCGACGCCCGCGAGGCGCTCGAGAGCGCCGACGGGGATCTCGCCGCGGCGATCTCCAGCCTGGAGTGAGCTCGTACCTCCTCGTCCACGCCGACTCGGACCGCGAGTACCTTCGGGGGCCCGGAGACGAACTCCAGACCGACCTCGGCGTGCTGGAGGTACCCGACGACGTGGGCCACGGAGACGTTCTGGAGACGCATCTCGACGAGCCGTTCCACGTCAGACGGCTTCGCGGGCCGGACCTGTTCAACCACTTCGAGCGCACCGGCGCGCCGATGATGCCCCGTGATATCGGACTCGTGATCGGCCACACCGGAGCACAGTCGGGCGACCGAGTGCTCGACGCCGGCACCGGAACCGGGGTACTGTCGGGGTACCTCGGTCGGATCGGCGCCGACGTGACCACCTACGAGATCGACCCGGAGTTCGCCGAGGTCGCTCGCGGGAACATGGAGATGGGCGGCGTGAGCGACCGCGTCGACGTCCGGGCGGACGACCTCACCGACGAGCTCGACGACCTCGTCGCCGGGGAACCGTTCGATCTGATAACCCTCGACACCGGCGACGCCGCCGCGGTCGTCGAGCGGGCTCCGGAACTGCTCGTTCCCGGCGGCCACGTCGCCGTCTACACGCCGTTCGTGGAGGACGCGCGCGACACCGAACTCGCCGCACACGAGGCCGGCCTCGGCGACGTGGAGACGCTGGAGACGATCCAGCGCGAACTCACCGTCGACGAGCGCGGCACCCGTCCGAGCACCGCGGGGGTCGGCCACACCGGCTACCTGCTGTTCGCTCGCCGCGTCGAGTGATAATCCAACGGATACGATTCTGAAAACTGAAGTCGGAGCGGCTCACACGCCCCGACATGACGAAACGACCCTCCGCAGCGTTCGTCGATCGCGCGCTGGGTGCGGCCTCCGACGTTCTCCTCGTCGACCCGTCCCCCGAGCTCGTTCGGATCGTCGTCGGCGACCTCGCCGCCGCCGACCGATCCGGTGTCGACGGGTCGACCGAGGCGGGATCCCCGTCGTTGGTTCGGATTCTGTGCACCGACGAGACGGCGGAGGCGGCGTTCGACGACTTCCTGACAGCCACCGCCGCGGCCGACGCGCGATCGGCCGACCGACTGGCGGTTCGAACGGTCCCGGATCTCGGCGAGCGCCTGACGATCGCGGACGGGACCGTCCACGCCCACCTGTCGGTCGGCGACGACGGCACGAACCGACCCTCGGACCGTGGCTTCGCCTCCGGCGACGACGAGGCGTTGTATGCGGCCGTCGAGGAGGAGTACGGCGCACGATGGCGCGACGCCGACGAGTACGTGTTCGACGTCCCGGGTCGGACGACGATCGTAGCGTCGTTCGGGGACCGGTGGCCTGACGCCGCCGGGACGCTCGCCGACCTGTTCCGCGCGGCCGAGACGCTCCCCCGAACGGGCGCGTTCGATCCGGCGACGGTTTGCACGCTCGTCGGCGCGCGCCACGAGGTGTTGGCGATGGATCTCGGCGACTGGGCCGAGGAGGTCGGCCTCTCCAGCCGCACCGAGATCGCCCGCTCGAAGGCGCGCCTCATCGAGGGGGGACTCGTCGAAACCGAGCGCGAACCGGTCGGCGTCGGCCGTCCCCGACACCGACTCGTGCTCGCGAACGGCGGTCCGACGGACCCGACGGGCGGGGAACTGCTCGACCGCGGGCGTGCGGCCCTGGAGTGACTCCGAGAGGGGGACGCCGGCGGACACCGTGGGTGCCGGCACGGCGAGGGACCGGGGAACACCGATAAGTCGGTCGGAGTCCTTGGTGGGGACAGTGATGAGCGCCGACGACACGTCCGAGGCCCGTCGAGGGGAGCCGACCACGTGGTCCGACTTCGGCATCGCCCTGTACGAGCGGCTGACGGGGCGGGGCGCCGAGATCAGCTACACCTTCGACGACCTGGAGGTCGACGTTCCGAGCAGCGCGGACGAGGACGCCGCGCACGCCCACTGGCGGTTCAACGGGACGTTGCGCGTCTCGTCGAGCGAGCACGGGGACCACGAGGAGTGACCGATCGATCGCCGCGGGACGGCTCCGGACCGACCGGCGGCGACGCCGAACCGGTCGCCGTCGGCGACCTTCGAGTCGAGATCGACGTCGAGGCGACCGTCGAGGGAGACCGACTCGCGGTCCGCTCGACCGACGGCCGGATCGACGTGTCGGCCGACAGCCTTCGGACGCTCGGACGGCTCGGATCGCTTCTGGATCGGCTGCCGGCTCGGCTCGGCGAGTCGGCTGACAGCGTCCCGATCGGCGTCCACGTCGACGGCGTCGAGGTCGCTCGTGTCGACCCCGGCGTCCCGGCCGGGCCGCTCGCGCGTGCGCTCGGTGTCGAGCCCGCCCGTGTCGACGTGAGGGGCCTCGCCGGCGCGGTGCTTCGCGGTCGCTGGTGACCGCGGTCCGGTACCGAGGTCGCGACCCGTCGCCGTCTCGGGTCCCTCCGGGGCCTCGTCGCCGTCGACCCTCACCCCGTCGCACGCATCAACGAGAACAGTTCCTCGCGGAACCCCTCGGGATCGAACGCCTCCGCGAGCGCGTCGTCCGTCCGCTCGTCGGGCGCGCTCCGAACGGCGGTGGGGTACGCTCCGCCGACGAGGAGGTACGCGCCGTCCACGGGCCGGACCGACGCCCACCCGCGCGCCCGGACCCCGACGGCGTCGAGGCGACACAGCGCGTCGTAGCCTGCGACCCGCGAGTCGTCGCCGAGTGCGGCCTCGGTGGCCTCGACGGTCTCGGAGTCGACCCGCCGGACGCCCTCGAAGCCGCGCTCGGCGAGCGTCTCCGCGAACCCGGCGTGCGCTCGGTCCGCGACGAGTCCCGCGAGCGCCGTCGACGGCCCGGTCGCGGGCGACACCGTGAGCCGACTCGCGACGAAGAAGCGCCACAGGCGATCCAACCCGGTCTCCGTGACGACTCGGTCGCGAAGCGTGCGGTCCTCGTACACGACCGTCGCCGCGTCGACGGTGACGACGGCGGCGTCGAACTCCCTCGTTCGCCGGCGCTCGCGCTCGCACCATCCCCCCTCCGCGAGCGCGTCCGTGGGGACCGACGGGAACGTGTCCGGCATCCGTCGAGTGCCGGTGTCGGGGCCGACGGTGATAACTCCTCGTGACGAGCGCCACGCCGACCCGGCGACCCACCGAGTCGGTGACTTTAACCGATATCCTCCCCCACATTCGCTAAATGGCTTTTGAGGACCTCCTGGAAGACCCAGTTATCCAGAAGTACCTCCACGAGCTCGTCGGTCCGACGGGGATGCCCGTCGCCGCGGCCCCGCCGGACGGCGAGGTCACCGACGAGGAGCTCGCGGAGGAGATGGGACTGGAGTTGAACGACGTGCGCCGCGCGCTGTTCATCCTGTACGAGAACGATCTGGCGTCGTACCGCCGCGTGCGCGACGAGGACTCCGGGTGGCTCACCTACCTGTGGACGTTCCACTACGAGAACATCCCGGAGAACCTCGAGGAGGAGATGTACCGACTGCTCGAGGGCCTCGAGGAGCGCCGCTCGTACGAGTCCGACCACCAGTTCTACCTCTGTGAGGTGGACTCGATCCGGTTCGAGTTCGAGGAGGCGATGGAGTTCGGCTTCGAGTGCCCCGAGTGCGGGTCGCCGCTGGAGTCGATGGAGAACAGTCGCCTCGTCGAGGCGATGGAGTGGCGGATCGACCAGCTCGCGGACGAGCTCAACGTCGACCGCGAGGAAGCCGGGGCTGAGGCCTAGATGGTCGTTCTCGCGACCAAGTGCTACGTCTCGGGCGACGCCCGCGAGCGTGCGCTCGACGGGATGACCTCCCTCGTCACCAACGACCTCGGCGACCTGGACGTGGAGTTCGACGTCGGCGTTCGACGCGACGACTTCGTCTCCGTGACCGTCTCCGGCGACGACGAGACGGTCGCCCGCAACGTCCTCCGCGAGGAGTGGGGCGAGGTCACGGACCACTTCACCGACGGCGAGACGTACGTCGGCACGCTCGAGGGCTGGGACGACGACGGGTTCGTCCTCGACGCCGGCACTGAGGTCCGGATCCCGGCCGACGGGCTCGGCCTCGGGACGGGCTCGCCGGAGCAGATCCGCGACCGCTTCGGCATCGTTCAGCACCTGGCCATGCGGTTCGTGTACGACGAGGACGGCGACCACGAACTCGCCGACGACGAGCGCGACCGCCTGTACGACTGGACGCGCGGGCAGGGGCGCGTGAACGCCAACTCCGCGACTCGGGCGGAGGTCCGCGCGACCGTCAATCGGGCGGGCCACGCGAACGACATCGTCACGGTCGAACGGCTCGGGCTGCTCGAACAGAGCGTCATCTGTCGCGAGAACACGGACGCCCCCGGCCTTCTGGCGTCCATCGGCGGCTACCTGCCCGCGGAACTGAAGGCCGTCATCCCGCAGTAGCATGGCTCGACGGAGACGACTCCTCGCGCTCGTGGCGCTCGTGGGCATGCTCGCCCTGTCGGGCTGTCTCGGCTTCCTCGGCGGCGGCTCGGTCTCCGACGAGCGGCTGGACCAGTCGCCGCCGGGCGGCGAGTACGACTGGAACGCGAGCGTGGAGCCGGAGCTGGACGCCCACATCACGGTCAACGACGACGCGACGTTCTCGGCGGTGTACGCCGTCAACGGGAGCGAGATCGAGCTGTTCCGCCGCGACGGCCTCGGCGGGACGAACCCGCTCGAGGTGCGAGCGGTGCGCTACCGCTACCCCAACGGCACCGTGATCAACGGGTCGCGGCTGGCCGACCGCGGCGCGGTCGATCGCACGCGCGACGTGGTCCGCATCGACCTCCCCGGCGAGGGCGACGTCGAGGGCGATCGGGTCGCGTTCACCGCGGGGTCGACCCCCAAGCGGTTCGCGCTCCCGACCTACGTGGACGGCTCCTACGAGGTCGTGCTCCCCCCGAACCGCCGGGCGTCGCTGCCGGTGTTCGGCGACGTGAGCCCCGGCGGCGCCACCACCGCCGTCGACGGCGAGAACCGGCTGCACGTCCGCTGGGACGACGTGCAGCGCGACTCGGTGATCGTCCAGTTCTACCTCCCGCAGGACATCCAGATCTTCGGGGGCGTGTTCGCCCTCCTGGTGGCGGTCGGTGGGGGCGGACTGCTGTACTACCGGAGACAGATCGACGCGCTGCGGGAACAGCGCGAGGAACTCGGCCTCGACGTCGACAGCGATACCGACGACGTCGGGGACGACGGACCACCGCCGGGGATGGGCTGAGGCATCCCGGGAACCGCCCGGGGTTCGACTCGCGACCGGCGGAACCGACGCCCCTTTTCGCTCGACTCCCCTTCGACCGACAATGACGACCGATCCGTCCGCCGGCCCCGACATCCCTCCGGATGCCGACCTCCCGCCGCTGGCGCTCGACATCGACGGGACGCTGACGACGCCGGAGCATACGCTCGACCCGCGGGTGTTCCGAGTCCTCCCCGAGTGGCCCGCGCCGGTCGTGCTCGCCACCGGGAAGTCGTTCCCGTATCCGATCGCCCTCTGTCACTTCGCCGGGATCCCGGAGCGGGTGATCGCGGAGAACGGCGGCGTCGTCTGCGTCGACGAGCGGGTGCGAATCGAGGGCGACGCCGAGCGCGTCGCCGCGGCGGCCGACGCCTTCCGCGAGCGCGGCGGGGAACTGGGCTGGGGCGACGCGGACACGGTGAACCGCTGGCGTGAGACGGAGGTCGCCGTCCGCGTCACCGCCGACGAGGCCCTCCTGCGCGAGGTCGCCGCGGAGTTCGATCTCACGTTCCTCGACACGGGGTACGCGTACCACCTCACCGACCCCGACGTGAGCAAGGGGAACGGACTCCGGGAGGCGGCGTCGGTTCTGGGCCGGGAGCCGTCGTCGTTCGTCGCCGTCGGGGACTCGATGAACGACGCCTCGACGTTCGCGGTCGCCGGCGAGAGCTACGCGCTCGCGAACGCCGACGAGACCGCGCGAGACGTCGCCGACGTGGTGCTCGACGCGGGATACATGGACGGCACGTTGGCGGCGCTCGCGAGCCTGATCGAACGCGCCGATCCCTGATCGAGACCCGGGCCGGACGGACCGCGACCGGCGCGGACGCCGGGGCGGGTTCGGGGAGGGGTTTCCGTGTCAGGCCTCGGTCGTGCCGTCCTCGAACGGAACGAACGAGCCGTTGATGTCCCACTCGTGGATGCAGTACACCTCGCCGGCGCCGTCGCCGGCGACGACCCAGCTTCCTCTCGCATCGTCGAGTCGCTCCTCGCGACCGCAGCGCTCGCAGGTGCGCGCTCGCGGACGACGGATACGGGCTGCCATGTCCCATCGTGGTCGATGGACCACCTTAACGCTCTCGGGGGCCGTCGTCGATCCCCTCGGCGTCGTCCGGTTCCTGGCGCCCGCCTCCGCGACGAGGAACCCGCCGTCCCCGTCGATGTGCCGTCGGAGCGTCCGCGCCGCGTCCCGCTCGTCGAGGGTGGCGACGAAACCGCCGGGGGTCTTTACCTCGGGGATCCTACCGACGGACGATGGGATTCCACACGTTCGACGTCGACCGCGCGGACAAGCTCGAGGACCCCGGCCGGTTCCGGCACTGTTCCGCCGAGGAACTGCTCGCCGCGCTGGCGGTCCCGGGCGACGCGACCGTCGCCGACCTCGGCTCCGGGACCGGCTTCTACACCGACGTGATCGCGCCGCACGTCGGCACCTGCTACGCCGTCGACGTGCAGTCGGAGATGCACGACCTGTACGCCGAGAAGGGGGTCCCGGAGACCGTCGAGACGGTCACCGCCGGCGTCGAGGACCTCCCGCTGGCCGGAGACGCCCTCGACGCCGCCGTCTCGACGATGACGTACCACGAGTACGCGAGCGACGAGTCGCTGGCGGAACTCGCCCGGGTCGTCCGTCCCGGCGGCCGCGTCGTCACGGTCGACTGGACCGCCGAGGGACTCGGCGAGGCGGGACCGCCGCGCGAGGAGCGCTTCGGCGTCGGGGACGCGGCCGGCGCGTTCGAGGACGCGGGATTCTCCGTCGAGCGCGCCGAGACGCGCACCGACACGTTCGTCCTCGTCGCGCGACGTTGAGGTCGGCACGGCTCGCCGTGGTGACCGTCACCGTTGGCCGTCCCAGAACCGCTCCAGCCCGAACCGCAGCATGTCCGGGCTCACCGGGCGGAACTCCTCGCGGTCGTACTCCGGGAGGTACTCGCGGACCGCGTTCCACGACTCGCGGGCGTACCGCGCGTCGACCAGACAGCGCACGCCGACCTCGTCGCTGCCGCGGATCACCCGACCGATCGCCTGTCGGGCCTTTCGAACCGCCGGGACGGTCAGTGCGGTTTCGAATCCATCTCCGAATTCGCGGTCGTACGCAGTCTTCACGGCGCGGGTCCGCGGCGACGAGGTGTTGATGATCGGGACGCCGCAGACCACCGCCGCGGCGAGGCGGTCGCCCTCGTAGTCGACGCCCTCGGTGAGGGTGCCGCGGATGCTCGTGACGAGCACCTTCGCGTCGCCGTCGAAGAAGTCCGCCTTCAGCGCCTCCGTCGCGGTGTCGTCGCTCGACTCGTCGATGAGGACCTCCTTGTCGATCCGCCCGTTCGCCGCCAACTCGCCCGCCATCCACTCGGCCTCCCCGTAGCTGGGCATCCCGACGAGCACGTTTCCGGGCGTCGTCGCCGCCACCTCCGCGGCGGCGTCGGCGTGCGCGCGCCGGGTCTCGTTGTCCTCGCTCGGCGGGCCGCGGTTGGAGAACGTGAACTTCGGCGCGTCGACCGCGAACGACTCCCGGTTATCCTCGGGGAACCCCAGCCCGTAGGTCCGCTCCTCGACGGGGCGTCCCTCGGACTCGAGGTAGTTGAGCCCCGTCACCTCCCGGAACACGTCGAGCGGTGCCAGCGTCGCCGACATGAGCACGCCGCCGCCGAAGTCGGCGAGGCGCTCCCCGATGGCGTCGGCGGGCACGCAGTTGTGCAGCGCGAGCCGGGCGTTGTAGGCGCGGCGCCACGAGTCGGGCGGCTCGGTCTCGTCCCACGTACGGTGCAGTTCGAGCTCCCGGAAGTACGTCTCGTGGTCGCAGCGGTACCAGGCGTTCAGCGTCCGCCCGACGCCCGGCGCGGCGCGCTGGCGGTCCTCGTCCTCCGCCTCGTCCAGGATCCGCGCGACGACGGCGCCGATCTGCTCGGCCCGAGCCCACACGTTCTCGCCGTAACCGGCGTCTCGGGCCCACTCGGTGATATCGTCGACGCCGGGGTCCTCGGGGTCGCGAAGCGGGACTTCCTCGTCGTCGAGGTCGGTCGGGTCGTCGCGCCAGCCGCGGCGCTCGGCGTCGAGGAACCCCTCGACGCGGCGGTCCAGTTCCTCCCGGAGGTCGCGGACGAACTCGACGAGCAGCTTCACCTCGTCGAGGCTCACCTCGGCGTCGGCCAGCTCGCCGCGAACGAGGTCGGCGTCGGTCGTCCCCTCGACCCGGCGGCCCGAGTCCTCGAACTGCACCGGCTGGAGGACGCGCGTCAGCTCGCTCTCGGCGTCGCGGAGGCTCGCGTCGGCGACGCCGTCGGAGACCAGATCCCGAACGCGCGGTTCGAGCATGTGCGCCTCGTCACAGACCACGAACGTCGAGTCGTCCACGAGCGCGCCGGTGAACCCGCCGACCGTCGTCGGGTCGAACGCGTGGTAGTAGTTGCCGACCACGACCTCCACCTGCGGGAGGATCGCACCCATCATCGAGTGCGGACAGGTGCCGTGGCTCGCCGACAGCCGCACCAACTCCTCGGAGTCGATGAGTCCCCTGTCGGCGAAGTCGAACGGCACCGCCTCCGCGGCGTCGCCGTCCTCCGGGAGGTCGTCGAGGTACTGCGCGTAGAAGGGGCAGTACTCGACGCCCTCCCTCGTCGCGCTTCCGCCGTGTTCGGGCATCTGCGGGAGGTACGGGGTGGGCTCGCCGGCGGTTTCGAGGTAGCTCGCCCCGTCCTCGCCGGTGTCGGCGAGTCCGGTCTGTGCCCGCCTCGCCTGCTCGGCGAGCGCGCCCGCGGTCGTCTCGCCGCCGTCGCCGACGAGGTCCCGGGTGCGCTCGCGCAGCCCCTCACAGCGCTCGTACACGTTCGACGTGTCGACGCCGCCGCTGTTCTCGCGGGCGTACGGGCACACGTCGGCCTTCCCGACGAGCGTCATGCCGGAGACGGGGCGCCAGTCGTCCGGGAGGTCGTCGTTGATCGTGCGGAGGTCGGCCTCGAACTGTCGGAGCTGTTGCTTGACGCTCGTGAGAACGAGGACGCGCTCGTAGTCGCTGTCGGGGTCGCGCACCAGGTCGATGCCGGCGGTCAGTGCAAGCATCGTCTTCCCGGTGCCGCATGCCCCCTCCAGCGCGACGTATCCCTCGTCGTCGGCGACGGCGCGGGCGGCTTCGATCCCGTCCGCCTGCTCGGGGTACGGGTCCGGGTGCCCGAACACGGTTCGCCACGGCTCGTCCGTCGCCTCGGTCACGGTGTAGTCGGCGGTTGCCACGGGTTTCAGTCCGTCGATGGTCCCCCCTTCGTACCTGAACCTTCGGCCTCCGTGGCCCGGAGTCGGGTCCGCCGAGGGCGCGGGGCCATCGCCATCCCGGCGACCGTCACAGCAGGCTCTCGCCGAGCACGACCACCGAGAGGTTGTTGGCGAACACCGCCAGCCCAGCGGCGACGAGCAGTCCAAGCCACACCTCGATGAGCAGGCCGTAGTAGGGACGAACGCGCGCTGGCGTCAGACGGTAGGTCTCCATCAGTCCCCGGAAGACGACTGCCGCGAGCACGACCGCGCCGAGGTTCACGCCGACGAGTACGGGCAGGGACTGCCCGAGGGCCCACCGCATCAGCGGGTTCGCCTCCGCCTCCGGGCCCACGACGGCCGCGGCGTACATCGTCGTCAGGAGGTCGACCGACACCAGCAGGAACAGCGCGACCGCGGCCCACGCCCAGTACTCCTCGACGCGCTCGGCGATCGCGGGCCCGCCGGGGTCACTCACCGGTTCGTGGCGGTGGCGTGCCGCCCTGACGGGTTCGCCACGATCTGGCACCGCGGAGCGTGAGGCGGGTCACGGACCGCGCTTCACCCCCGATCCGTCGTCCGGGGTCTCGTCGTCGCCCGCTCGGCTCCTCGCACCCGCGGCGGCGACAGCGGAGCCGGGGTAGATCCGCCCGTCGACGGCGGTCCGGCGGAGCAGTCGCTCCGCCTCCGCGGGCGTGAGGCCGCCCTCGCCGGCGGCGACGCTCATCTCGGCGACGACGCCCGCGACGGCCGGCGCGGCGGCGGAGGTTCCCTCGAGGGTCCGTCCGTCCGGGAGCGCGACCGTTCCCGCCGCCCGTACGTCCGTCGAGGGCGAGGAGTACGCCGCGAGGCGGCCGTCAGGGCCGACCGCGCCCACGGAGATGACGCCCTCGGCGGTCGCGGGCGCGACCGCGCCCCCGCCGCCGGCGGCGTACGCGAGTCGATGACGCGCGGCGAACAGGTCCACGTGGCCGGCGCCGGCGTCGCGCACGTCGACCGCGACGTAGTAGGACCCCCGGGGGAGCACCGCGTCGATCGCCTCCGCGCTCCCCGACTCGCGGGTCGACTTCGCGACGACCTCGTCGGGACCGTCCGTCACGTCCCGGTACAGGTACAGGTCGTAGTCGCCCGACCCCGTCCAGTACAGCCGAAGCGTCACGGCGCCCGAGATCCGTCCGTCGCCGAGGCGGTTCCCCTGCGTGCCGTCGTCGCCGAACGCGAGCCAGCCGGGGTCGGTCGCCGCGCCGCGCCAGTGTCGCTTCGCCGTGTTGCCGCCGGAGGTGACGAAGACCGTCCCCTCGTCGGCCGCGCGCTCGGCGGCGGCCGCGATCCGGTCCATCCCGTCGGCCGTCCGCGGGTAGTAGCTCCCCGAGTCGACGATCACGTCGACGTCGTGCTCGACGAGCCAGTCGACGGCCCGGGCGTACTCCGCGGGCGTCGGTTCGTGGCCGACCGAGGCGAGATACAGCGACGACGCCGGGGCGCGCTGTGCGACGACGCTCGCGACGGCGGCGTCGTGACCGCCGGCGCCCCGCTTGCCGACCGCCAGCCCGAACCGAGAGGCCGTCACACGCTCGCGTGCGACCACCCGGCCGTCGATGTCCGCCGCGTCGCCGAAGGCGCTCCCGATGACGCCGACGCGGACCTCGTCTCCGCCCCCGTCCGAGTCGGCCCCGACCGATCGGGTCGATCGCCGTTCGATCCGGGCACCGTCCGTCGCGGGCTGCACGGATGACCCCGGGACCGCGCCAGCGGTGACGCCGCGGAAGAACTGACCGACGTGATCGTACTGGGCGGCCGAGCCGCCCTCGGGGGCTCCGGGGCCCTCGCCGGCCACGTCGGCGCCGACCAGGCCGGCGCCGACGCTCGTGACGACGATGACGACCGCGAGGAGCGCTGTCGTTCGGCCCACAGGATGTCACCGAGTTCGGACGCGATCGACGGCCACGAGCGTCGCGAGGACGAGCAGCCCGCCGGCGAGGAACGCCATCCCCGGCGAGACGGTCCCGAGGGTCGCGCCGCCGGTCGATCCGACGGCGTCCCCGATCCGCGGGACCGTCTCCGGTCCCGAGAGCGTCGCGACCTCCGATCCGAACGCGGCCTGGACGAGAAGGCTCGCCCCAGCGAGCACGGCGACGGCGCTCAACAGGCCGCGAAGCGAGTCGAGCAGCGAGGAGCGCTCGGACTCGCCGCCGACGGCCACGACGACGCGGTCGTCCGCGGGACCGTACACGGTCATCTCTCGCCCCTTGACGGAGTACCGGGTGTCGACGGACTGGACCAGTCCGGCGTCCGTGAGCTTCGAGACGTGATGCCGGACGTTCTGGACGGAGGTGTCGGCGGCGTCGGCCAGCTCCGAGGCCGTCCGCGGGTCCTCGTGAACCGCCCCGAGTATCGTCCTCGCCGTCTCCGGAGCGAGGGCTCCGATGAGGTCGTCCGCGCTCTCGTCGTCTATCCAGCAGACCCTGACGCTCTCGTCGTCGGCGTCGCCTCCACCGCCGTCGGCGTCGTCGATCCGACCGGCGTGATCGTCGCGCTCGACCGCCTCTCGGCCGGTCGCGGTCGGGTCGGCACCCACCGGCGACGGGCCGGCGTTCGCGGTCGAGGCGTCGGCGTCCGGCGACGGTTCGGCGTCGGGCGACGCGGACGACGCCGTCCGTTCCGACGTGGCGCGGCGGCCCGGAGACGCGGCGTCGGGATCGGCGGTACCACCGTCCGGCCGTGTCCCGCTTGCCTCGTCCGCCCGTGCCCCGCTCGTTCCCTCCGGGGCGCGATCGCTCCCGTCCGACCCCTCGTCGTCGGGGTCGTCCGGGTTCGACGGGAGCGTCCCTGACATAGGGGCGAGTTTATCACAGAAGACCAAAACGTTTCGGTCCAGACACCGCCGGGTCGGCGGGAGCCGGCCGGCCGCGGCCGCTCGCCGTCACTCGCCGGCCGCCCGATCGGCGCCGATCGGGGTTGGGAACCGCCCGACTGCGTAGAACAGCGCCGTGAGCACGAGCACCGCCGCGACCGCGACGGCGAACAGTCGGAACACCTGGTCGAACCCGATTCCGGCGTCGGTGAGCGCCCCGACGACGCCCGAGCCGTTCGCCTCGAACAGCAGCGACGCGCCCGAGAAGACGGCGTACGCGCTGGCTCGGTCCGGCGCGGGCAGCGTCGACAGCATGTACGTGTCGACGGCGGGGAACAGCGCGTGTGCGGCGTAGCCGATGACGGCCGAGACGACGGCGAACGCCGCGAGCGACCCGGCGTACGTGAGCGCGACCAGCGACGCGAGGAACGCGGCGTTGAGCGCGAGCAGGTACGGCACCTTCGGGAGCCGGTCGGCGAGGCGACCCCCGAGCCAGAACGCGGGGACGCCGGCCGCGAACGCGACGGTGAGCAGGAGGTTGGCGTTCGCGGGCGTCAGCCCCTCCGAGAGCAGGTAGCTGACGTAGAAGTTGAACACGCCCTGCCAGGCGAACCCCGCGACCGCGACGAGCGACATTCCCGCGAGCACGATCCGCCAGTGCGACAGCGCCGACTGGAAGTCGCGGTCGGTCTCCTCGGCTTCTTCGGCCGACACCGGCCCGTCGACCGCGGAGCGACGCACGACGACCACGAGCGAGGCCGTGGAGGCCGCGGCGCCGACGGCCAGCGCCCAGAACACGACTCGCCAGTCGCCGAGGCGGGCGATAACCGCCAGAACGAGCGCCGGCGCGACGACGCTCGCGACCTGACTCGCCGTGCCGTGGATCCCGACAGCTCGGCCGGTCCGCTCGGGGTACAGCGCCCCGAGCAGGGGGATCGCGGCCACGAAGTAGCCGCCGGTGGCGAGTCCGACGGCGAACGCGCCGGTCTGCAGGGCGTACAGGGAGTCAGCGGTCGCGGTGAGCGCCGCGGCGGCCGACAGCGCGACGCCGGTGGCGAGGACGACCCGTTCGCGACGGACCCGCGTGAGCACCCAGCCGACCGGGATCCGCGGCGCGGCGGTGCCGAGCCACACGAGCGTCGTGACCGAGCCGACCGCGGCCGCCGAGAGCCCGAGCTCCCGCTGGAACTCCGGGACCAGCGGGGCGAACGCGACCCGCCCGAAGTTGACGAGGAAGACCAGCCCACAGAGGGTGGTGAAGAGGCGTTTCGTCACGTGAACGGCTGTCGATTCTCGCGGCGGGGGTCAAGCGTTGCGGAACTCGCGCCGGCGCAACCGTATTGTCCCTCCGACGACATCTATCAGCGAATGACACGTGACGGCCTGCCGAACGACTTCTTCGACCGTCTCTCACCGAAAAAAGAGGCGCTGTTGAGGGTGCTGCTCGCTGCCGAGGGCGACTGGGTCGAGGGGTCCCGTCTCCGCCAACTCATGCGGGAGGACCACGGGCTATCCGTCCCGGACGAGTCCGGCGCTATCGCTAGCCATCAGGGACACCTCACTAAACGGTACTCCAAGCGACTCAGCCGGGACGTGATCAACGTCCGGTGGGTCGACGAGTCCCGCGGCATCGCGGAGTACCGACTGGGAACGACGTACGAGGACGAGATCCGCGACCACTTCGAGAGATAGGGGTGGAGTCGGTGATGGTCCGGACGAGCTCACCGCGGTGGCGGGAGGCGGCCACGTTCGGTCCGGTCCGCGCCGTCCGCCATCGGCGCTGCCGGCCACCGCGACGGGGCTCGGTTGCTACACATTTTTGTCCCGTGGGAACCTACACCGACGTGTCATGTCTCGGTCGAAACTCATCGCAGGTGTCGCGATCGTTGGTATCGTTGCTATCGCCCTCCGCCGTCGCGGTGGGGAGGAGGCGGAAGCGGACGACTGATCGGCCACACGTCCCGATTCTCGCTGTCGTCCGTCGCTCGGATCTCGAGAGATTTGTCGGCTATCGCCGTCCTGCCGAGCCGGCTGACCCGGATCCAGCACGCTCAAACCCCGACCCGTCGAAGGCGCAGCCACCCGACCGTGCGCGTTCTCGACTACCTCGAACTCGACTCCCAACTCGACCGCGCGGGGATCGGCACCGCCCACGACCAGCAGGTCGAGGCGCTCGACCGCGCCCGCGCGGCCGGCGCCGACGTGGAGGTCGTCACCTCGCCGTGGGCCGACAGCGACCCTCGCGCCGCCCTCCGCCGGGCCTTTCTCGGCCGCTCACCGCTCGTTGACGTGGACGTGATCCACCTGAACCTCATCGGCCCTGCGAGCGTCGCGCTCGCGCGGTACGCGAGGCTCACGGACACGCCGCTGGTGCTCCATTGCCACGTCACCAGCGAGGACTTCCGGGAGAGCTTCCGCGGGTCGAACGCGGTCGCGCCCGCGCTTCGCCGGTACCTCCGGTGGTTCTACTCGCAGGCGGACCTGGTGCTCACGCCCTCGGAGTACACGAAGCGGCAGCTGCTGGAGTACCCCGTCGACGCGCCGATCCGCGCGCTGTCGAACGGCATCGACCACGACTCCGTCGCCGGACACGAGGCGTACCGCGAGGAGTACCGCGACCGCTTCGACCTCGACGGCGTCGTGATGTTCGCCGTCGGGTCCGTCTTCGAGCGCAAGGGACTCACCGACTTCTGTGAGGTGGCCGGGCGCACTGACCACGACTTCGCGTGGTTCGGCACCGTCGACACCGGCCCGCAGGCGTCGCCGACGGTGAGGCGGTGGACCGGCGACCCGCCGGAGAACGTCACTTTCACCGGGTGGGTCGACGACAAGCCCGGCGCGTTCGGCGCCGGCGACGTGTTCTTCTTCCCGACGAAGGAGGAGAACCAGGGCATCGTCGTGCTGGAGGCGATGGCCTGCGGCAAGGCGTGCGTCCTCCGTGACATTCCCGTGTTCCGCGAGTACTTCGAGCACGGCCACGACTGCCTGCTGTGTGCCTCCCGCGAGGAGTTCATCGAGGCGCTGGATCGGCTCGCGGACGACCCCGACCTCCGGGAACGGCTCGGGGAGAACGCCCGCGAGACGGCCGCGGAACACTCGCTGGAGCGCGTCGGCGAGGAGCTGGTCGACACCTACGAGCGGCTCGTCGGGGCGCGGTAGCTGGAGACGGTCCGCCTCCTCGTCGCCCCGCCGCGGTCGTCGCCCGCGCCGAAGACGCAAGGCATTACCCCTCGCTCCGGGAACGCCGGACGAATGCAGACCGTCGCCGCGTTCACCGACACGTACCTGCCGACGGTGAACGGCGTCACCTACACGCTGGAGTCGTGGCGCGAGGAGTGGCGCGCCCGCGGCGGCCGGATGGACGTGGTGTTCCCCGGGGCACCCGGCCACGACCCCACGGACGGCGAGTACACTACCCGCAGCGTGGGGTTCCCGTTCTACGACGGCTTCCGGATGGGCCTGCCGGGAGTCCCTGACGCCGTCCGCGGCGCCGACGTGGTTCACGCGCACACGCCCTTCGCGCTGGGTCTCTCGGGGTGGTACCTCGCGCGCCGGATCGACGCGCCGCTGGTCGCCTCCTATCACACGCCGACCGCCGAGTACGCGGACTACCTCGCGGCCGGCCCGGCCGCCGCCGTCGTCGAGGGCGCGGCCCGACGCTACGAACGGCGGTACATGAACGCCGCCGCCGCGGTCGTCGTCCCCAGCGAGCCCGCCGGGGAACACCTCCGCGACATCGGCGTCCACACGCCCGTCGAGGTGGTCCCCAACGGCGTCGACACCGACTTCTTCGCGCCGCCGGCCGCCGAGTCGCTCGCCGCCTTCCGAGACGAGTACGACCTGCCGGATCCGTCGGACGGGCCCCTCCTCGGCTACACCGGCCGCCACGGCTTCGAGAAGGAGCTGACCGAGATCCCGCCGGCGGTCGCGGCCGCCGACGCCGAGGCGACGATCGTGTTCGGGGGCGACGGCCCCGCCCGCGGCGCGGTCGAGACCGCCTGCGAGGCGGCCGGCGTCGACGCGCGCTTCCTCGGCTTCCTCCCCCGCGAGGACCTCCCGGCGCTGTACACCAGCCTCGACGCCTTCGTGTTCCCGTCGCCCGTCGAGACGCAGGGGCTCGTCGCGCTGGAGGCCAACGCCTGCGGGACACCGGTCGTCGGCGTCGGCGCCGGGGCGCTCGCGGACACCGTCGTCGACGGCGAGACGGGCTACCACTACCCCCGCGGCGACACCGCGGCCTTCGCCGACGCCATCGACCGCACCCTCGCGGAGCGCGAGGCCCTCTCCGAACACTGTCTCGACCGCCGCGAGGAGACGAGCGTCGAGCACGCGGTCGACCGACTGGCGGACGTGTACGACTCGGTGACGGCGTAGCGGCGCGGCCGGAGGAGAACGAGCCACCGGGGAGGAGGTCGACGCCCCGGGCCGGATCAGGGGTGTTTCGCCGCCAACACGTCCACCTCGGGGAACGTGTCACAGATGCCGAAGCGGGTTCCATCGAGGCGGACGGCGAACCACGACGTCATCCCCTCCTCGGCCTCGGCGGCCGCCCGTGCGTCACGGCGGAACTCGGCCACCTCGTCTGTCCTGTCGGGCTTCGCCTCGAACCGCGCGAGGACCGCGGACTCGGAGTCCGGCATGCGACCGATCGCACGGACGGCAGCCGGATATCGGCGCCTCTACGGGCTGGTACGCCGATTCCAAAGAAGTGAAACGGGACGAGACGCCGCCCCGCGACCGCGCTGTGGCGACGGGCGCCCGCCCGGTCGGTTCGCCTAGTCCTCCAGCGCCTGTGCGATCCGCTGGAGCTGTCGGGTCGCGTCCCGGACCTCGTCGCGAAGCTGGCGAACCTCGCGCACGAGCTCCTCGTTGCCGACGGACTCCTCCTCGGCGCCGCGCCCGCCGGGACCGCCGGGGCCGCCGCCCATTCCGCCGCCCATCCCGCCGGGACCGCCGCCGCCGCCCATCATGCCGCCCATCATCTGCGCGAAGGGGTTGCCGCCGCCACCCATGCCGCCGGGGCCGCCCCCGCCCATCATCTCCTCGGGGGAGGGCGCGCCGCCCTCGCCGTCCTCGCGCTCCTGTTCGCGTCGTTCGCGGATCTCCTCGACCCGCTCGCGGAACGACTTCTCCTCGCCGTCGGCGCCCTCGTTCTCGTCCGATCCAGCGTCCTCAGGGTCGTTGTCTGCCATGAATCCGGGTTCGGTCCGGCGTCCGAAAAGCGTTGTTCCTCGGGTGGCGGAACCGAGCCCTCTTGTACCCCGGCCACCGAGGGAGGTGCGTGTTCGCGGACCGGTCCGACGCCGTCGCCGACGACACACCCCACCGCGGCTACGGGGTCGCGGTCACGCCGGGCGTGAGCGGACCGTGTGCCCTCGTCACCGGCTACGGGCCGGGAAACCATCTGCTCGTGTGGCGTGACGGCGCCCTCCGCGACGTCGCGACGCCCGCCGTCGCCGACGAGGGCCGTCACGCCATCGGCGTCGTCGCGGCCGACCTCGACGCCGACGGCGCCGAGGAGTTCTACGTCCACAACACCGACTCCTATCGGGGACAGACTCGGGACACCGACCTCCTGCTCGATCCCGTCGGCGTGCTCCCGGACCACGAGGACGTCCGGTGGCGCGACCTGTTCGGTCTCGGGATCAACGCCGACCGCGGGAACTTCCGCGCCGGCCGATCGGTCGCCGCGCTCGATCGCTACGGAACCGGCCGCTACGGCGTCTTCGTCGCCTGCTACGGCGTTCCCTCGCGCTTCTACGAGCTGGGCGACGACGGCGAGCTCTCCGACATGGCGGAGGCGGTCGGCCTCGAGTTGGACGCCGGCGCACGCTCGCTGTACGCCGGGGCGCTCGTGAGCGACCGGATGGACCTCTTCGTCGGTGTCGAGCGCGGGCCGAACCGGCTGTTCCGGAACGCCTCGGGGCACTTCGAGGAGGTCGCCGGCGAGGTGGGGCTCTCGGCGCCGGGAACGGACGCCCGCGGCGTCACGATGGCCGACGGCGACCTCGCGCTCGGCGGGTGGGAGACGCCGGGTCGACTGTTCGCGCCGAACCGGTCGCCCGACCCCGAAGGACCGGTGAACCGCGAGCCCCGTGCCGACGGATCGCCGCCGCTGCCCGTTTTCAGCGACACGGCCTCGCCCGCGTTCGCGACACCGAGCCGCACGCGGACGCTCGTCGCCGCCGACTTCGACAACGACGGCCGCGAGGAACTGTTCTGCAACGCGCTGGGCGCCACGAACCGCCTGTTCCGGAAGGAATCCGGCGGGTGGACCGCGATCGACCCCGGCGACGCCGCCGAGCCGCACGGCCTCGGCACCGGCGCCGCGGTCGCGGACTTCGACGGCGACGGCGCGCTCGAGCTGCTCGTCGTCCACGGCGAACTCGACGCACAGCCGCTGTCGCTGTACGCCGTCGACGGCGCCGTCGAGAACGACTGGATCCGCGTGCGCCCGACCACCCAGTACGGCGCGCCCGCCCGGGGCGCGACCGTCACCGTCGAGACGGTGTCGTGGACGCGGACGAAGGTCGTGTGTGCGGGCTCGGGCTACCTCTGTCAGATGGAGCCGGTCGCCCACTTCGGCCTCGGCGACGAGACGCCCGAACGCCTCACCGTCCGCTGGCCGGACGGCCGCGAGACGACGCTGGAGTCGCCCGCCGCCCGGACCGAACACGACCTGCCGCATCCGATGGCGCCCCGGTTCTGATCTCGACGTCGACCGGTCGCCGAGCGCGTTCCCTCGCACCCATCGTCGAGCCGCCGCCGTGACACAACCGCTTTGAGGCACCCCGGCACACGTCCTACCGTGACCGACGACCGCGCGCCGAGACGGGGAAAGGTCGACCGCGACGTCTTCGAGTCGGTGGTGCGGCCGAACCTCGGCGCCGCCCGCGAGGACGTGCGCCTCGGGCCGACACACGGCGTCGACTTCGGCGTCGTCGACGTGGCCGACCGCGCGGTCGTATGCGCGACCGACCCGATCTCGCTGCTTCCGGAGTTGGGGTACGAGCGCGCCGGCCGCTTCGCGGTCTCGTTCGCCCTCGACGACGTGGCCGTCTCCGGCGTCGCGCCGACCCACTTCTGTCCCTCCTTCGCGCTTCCGAACGACGTGGGCGAGAACGAGTTCGAGGCGTTCTGGGCCGCCGTCGCCGCCGAGTGCGAGGCGCTCGGGATCGCCATCCCGACGGGCCACACCGCCCGGTACCCCGGCGCGTCGCTCCCGTGGGTCGGCGCCGCCACGGTGCTGGGCGTCGGCGACCCCGACGACGTGATCCGGCCGGACGGCGCTCGTCCCGGCGACCGCCTGGTCGTGACGAAGGGGCCGGGGATCGAGACGGCGGGGCTGTTCGCGTCGCTGTACCCCGACGCGCTCGCCGAGCGGGGGCTCGACGAGGCCGCGATCGACGCCGCGGCCGGCCTGCTCGACGAGGCGAGCGTCGTGCGGGACGCGCTCACGGCCGCGGCGGCCGGGCGTGAGGGAGTCGGCGGTGACGGTTCCGACGCGGGCGAGACGGACGACGAGACGACTCCCGACGCCGACGCCGGCGTCACCGCGATGCACGACGCGACCGAGGGCGGCCTCCGAGGGGCGCTGTGTGAGACTGCGGAGGCCGGCGGCGTCCGCTTCGACGTGGACTCGTCGGCGGTGCCCACGAACGCCGCCGCCATGGCGACGTGTGCGGCGCTCGACCTCGACCCGTGGACGTGCACGACCGCCGGGACGCTCCTGCTCGCGGTCGACCCCGTGGCCGTCGACCGCGTCGTCGCGGCGCTGGAATCGAGGGGGACGCCGGTCGGCGTCGCCGGCGAGGTACGCAAGGGGGCGGGCGTGTTCGTCGACGGCGAGCGCGTCCGCCCGCCCGCCGAGGACGCTTCGTGGGCGGCCTACGAGCGACTCTCGGGGCGGACGTAGGGCGCCACGCCGAACCGCCGACGGTACCGCGCTCCCGTCCCCGTCCAGTCGGTTCTCCGAACTCGTCGGCTCCGATGCGAACCGGAGAGTGGACGACGACACCTCACGACGACAGATCGGCCGGCAGACACTTCCGTTCCGAGACTCCGCCTTGCGACCGTGTCCGAAGCCGAGAGGAGACGCACGGTCCGCCGCGGCGTCGCCGTGGTATCGCTGGCGCTCTCGCTGCTTCTCCTTCAGGTTCCGGTCGTCACGGATGCCCTCCCGGGCGTCGTCGAGTCCCCGTTGCCGGGGGTCGCTCGGGTCGCCGGTGGCGTCCTCCTCGTCGCCGCCGCGCTCTACTTGGCGGGAAGCGTCGGCCGTCAGATCGCGAGGGCGGCCGACACCCTGTTTTGAGACCCTCGGGCGAACACGGCGGGCGACACGGCCGAGGGCGGACACCCCGCGTTCGTCGTCGCTCGGGTGAACCTCAGTCGTCGGCCGCGGCCGCCAGTCGCTCCCGTGTCGCCGCCGCGAGATCGTCGAACGCCGCGTCGGCGACGGCGACGTCGTCGGCGAACGAGAGGAAGCCGTGGCACATCCCCTCGTAATCCAGGAGATCGGCGTCGACGCCGGCGTCCGCGAGTCGGGCGGCGTAGGCGGCGCCGTCGTCGCGGAGCGGGTCACAGCCGCCGGTGACGACGACCGCGGGGGCGCTGGCGGCCAGCGTCGCCTCGTCGGCGCGGAGGGGTGCCGCGTGTGGGTTCGCCGCGTCGACGTCCGAACGGAGGTACTCCCGCCAGAAGCGACGCATGTCGGCGCGCGTCAGGAGCGGGCCGTCCGCGTTCGCCTCGTAGGAGTCGGTCCGGAAGTCGCGGTCGGTGATCGGGTACAGCAGCGTCTGCACCGCGGGGGCCTCGCCGTCGGGAGCGGCCAGCGACGCGGCGGCCGCGAGGTTCCCGCCCGCGGAGGAGCCGGCAACGCCGACGACGCCGGTTCCGCCGAACTCGGCGGCGTGCTCGCGGCACCACCGGAGGGCGCGGATCGCGTCGTCCACCGCGGCGGGGAACGGGTGTTCGGGCGCGAGTCGGTAGTCGACGGAGACCACGACGGCGCCGACGCGGCGACACAGTCGCCGCGCGAGGTCGTCCGCGGAGTCGAGCGTGCCGAGACACCAGCCGCCGCCGTGGAAGAAGACGAGCGTCGGCGCCGGCGTCTCGGGCGGGCGGTAGATCCGAAGCGGGAGGTCCCGGTTCCGGTCGTCGCCGGCGGCCCCGGCGGGACCGTCGATCGCGAGATCGAGCGTCGACGCGACCGGGAGGGTCGCGTCCGAACCCTCGTTGCCGCCGTCGTCGCCGCCGAACAGTTCGTCCTCGATGCGGCGGGCGCTCTCCACGGAGAGGGCGTGCCACGGCGGGACTCCCAGCGACTCGATGTCGGCGACGACCTCGCGGAGTTCGGGGTCGAGGTCGGCCAGTCGGTCCGAACGAGTGCCGTTCTCGGCGGCGTCGGTCATGCGGCTCCGGACGCGTGGGGGCGACAAGAATCCCTGCGTGCCGGATCACGTCACGCCGTGGTCGCCGAACCCGCGACACCGAACCGAGTCGCTCTTGCGGGGTCACGCCGGAGGTGGCGGCGTGTCGCTCTCGCTCGCTCGCCTCGTCGGCGCCGACGCGGACGTGCTCGACGACGGCGACTTCCGCCTGCTGTTGCTCGCGTCGCTCATCTCGCCGATGGGCGCGTCGGTCGTCTCGCCGGTCGTCGAGTCGCTGGCGGGCCCGTACGGCGTCTCGGCGACGGAGGCCGCGCTGCTCCTCTCGGCCTTTACGGCGCCGGGGGTCGTCCTCATCCCCCTCTCGGGGGTGCTGGCCGACCGCTACGGCCGCAAGCCCGTGCTCGTCTCGGGGCTGGCGCTGTTCGGACTCGCGGGCGTCGCGCTCACGCTGACGACCGACTTCCGGATCGCGCTCGCGCTCCGACTGCTTCAGGGGGTCGGCTACACCGGGATCGGCCCGATCCTGATCACCGCGACCGGCGACCTGTTCTCCGGCGCCCGCGAGTCGGCCGCACAGGGGGTCCGGTTCACCGCGGTCGGCGCGTCGCTGACGGTGTTCCCGTTCCTCGCGGGGCTGCTCGTCGGGATCGCGTGGCAGTACCCGTTCGCGCTGTACGCCGCCGCGCTCCCCGTCGCCGCGGTCGTGTGGCTGCGTTTCGAGGAGTCGGCCGACCTCGGCGCGGGCGCGTCGACCGACGACGACGCGGACGGACCGGAGAGGGGCCCCGAGGACACCGGCGGCGTCCGCGCGCTGCTCGCGCTGGCGACGCGCCCACGGGTCGCCGCGACGCTGGTCGGCCGGGCGGCGCCGGGGTTCCTCTGGTTCGGCTTCCTCACGTACAACTCGATCGTGGTCGTTCGCCTGCTCGGCGGAACCCCCGGCGCCGCGGGCGCGCTCGTCGCCGTCGCCTCGATATCGAGCGCCGTCGCGACGACGCAGGCCGGGCGCATCACCGCCCGGTTCGGCCGGGCCGTCCCGACGTTCGCCGCGCTCGTGCTCGCCGGCGGCGGGCTCGCGGGGCTCGCGCTCGCGCCGTCGGTACCGGTCGCGCTCGCCGCCGGCGTCCCCGTCGGCGCGGGCTTCTCCGTGTCGCTGACGCTGTACCGCTCGGCGATCACGGGACTGGCGGGCGACGGCACCCGCGGCGGCCTCGTCAGTCTCGGGGAGTCGATCGGCCGGGCGGGGTCGACCGGCGCGCCGATCGCGATGGGCGCGGCGGTCGGGTTCCTCGCGGACTCCGTCGGGTACGCCGCCGCCGTCAGGACCGTCTCGATCGCGGTCGCCGTCGCCGTCGTCGCCGGCGGCGGCGTCCTCCTGCTCCTCGGCGACATGGGCGCCGATACCGCCGCCGAGCCAGCGGCCGCCGCCGAGGACTGAGTTCGCGGCCGCGACCCGCGACGCCAACGCCTAACTCTCTCCCGTCGAACCCCGACTCATGAGCGACACGAACCCCGCGACCGGCCACGCGCTCGCCGACGCTCGCGAGCGCGACGCCGCCGACCCCCTCGGCGAGTACCGCGAGCACTTCTCGGTGCCCGACGGGGAGCGATACATGGACGGCAACTCGCTCGGCCTCGCCTCCGACACCGCCCTCGCGACGCTGGAGCGCGTCGTCGACGAGTGGCGGGCGCTCGCGATCCGCGGGTGGGAGGCCGCCGACCCCGACTGGTTCCACTACGGCGAACACCTCGGCGACCTGCTCGCGCCGCTGGTCGGCGCCCGCGAGTCGGAGGTCGTCGTCGCCAACTCGACCACCGTCAACATCCACACCCTGATCGGGACGTTCCTCGACACGCTCCCCGGCACGCCCGCCGGCCCGGATCCCACCGCCGACCCGCCGGCGGTGCTGGTCAACGACCTCGACTTCCCCACCGATCACTACGCGATCCGCGCGCAGTTCCGCCAGCGCGGGCTCGACCCCGACGAGGGGCTCGTCGCCGTCGAGTCGCGGGACGGACGGACGATCGACGAGGCGGACATCGAGGCCGCCCTCCGTGAGCGCGACGACGTCGGCATCGTGTTCATGCCCTCCGTCCTCTACCGCTCGGGCCAACTGCTCGACGTCGACCGGATCACCGCGGCGGCCCACGAGCACGGCGCGCTCGCGGGCTTCGACTGCGCCCACTCGGTCGGCGCGGTCGACCACGCCCTCGGCGACGCCGGCGCCGACGGCGAGGGTGCGGACTTCGCGGTGTGGTGTTCGTACAAGTACCTCAACGCCGGCCCCGGCGCGACCGCGGGGCTGTACGTCCACGAGCGCCACCACGGCACGACACCGGCGCTCGCGGGCTGGTGGGGCAACGACAAGTCGACCCAGTTCGACATGCGCCACACCTACGATCAGGCCGACACCGCCGGCGCGTGGCAGATCGGCACCGTCCCGATGCTGTCGTCGGCACCCATCGAGGGCGCCACGGAGCTGGTCCGGGAGGCCGGGATCGAGCGGGTCCGCGAGAAGTCGCTCGCGCTCACGGACTACCTGATCGACCTGGTCGACGACCGCCTCGGCGACGACTTCTCGGTCGGGACGCCCCGCGAACACGCCCGTCGCGGGGGCCACGTCGCGATCGAACACCCCGAGGGCTACCGCGTGAGCGAGGCGCTGCGCGACCGCGACGTGGTCGTCGACTTCCGGCCGCCGAACGTCGTCCGCGTCTGTCCGGCGCCGCTGTACACCCGCTACGAGGACGTGTGGCACGTGATCGAGACGATCCAAGCGATCGTCGAGTCAGACGCCCACCGGGAGTACGAGCCCCGCGACGGCGGCGTCACCTGACAGGGCCGGCGGCGGCGGTCGCCGCCAGCCGCCTCACTGATGCGCCCTCACTCGCGGGTGTACTCGGGCGCGAACATCTGTGCGGACGTGGGCGCCGGGTCGCCCTCGGTGAGGTTGTACGCCGAGAGGTCGGCGGCGCTCGCGCCGGCGGCGCGCAGGAGGTCCTCGTCGTACGCCGAGTGGCCGGTGTACTCGCTCGGGTCGCGACCGAGGATCGACAACACGGCGTCCGCGAGCACGTGCGGCGTTCGCCAGTCGTCCTCGGTGCCGAGGCCGAAGTAGCGCGTCGCGCGGGTGTCGACGGCGGTCACCGGCCAGAAGGTGTTACAGCCGATCCCGTCGGCCGCCAGCTCCTCGGCCAGCGAGAGGGTGACGAACGACATCCCGAGCTTCGACCACGCGTAGGCGGCCTTCCCCGGCGCCCGGTCCATCGTCACCGGCGGCGCGTTCGTGAGGATCCACCCACCCTCCTGCTCGCGCAGGTGCGGGAGGAACGCCCGCGACACGAGGTACGTCCCGCGGACGTTCACGTCCGTCATGAGGTCGAACCGGTTCGCCGGGAGGTCGGCGACGTTCGCGAGCTGGATCGCGCTGGCGTTGTTGATCACGATGTCGACCGTGCCGAACTCGTCGATCGCCTCCGCGACAGCGGCCTCGACGGTGGCCTCGTCGCGCACGTCCAGTTGGATCGCATGGGCGTCGACGCCCCGCTCCTCGCACTGCTCGGCCGTCTTGTGGATCGTGCCGGGGAGGTCGCCGCCGGGCTCGGCGGTCTTGCCCGTCGAGACGACGTTGCAGCCGTGCTCGGCGAGCGTGAGCGCGATCCGCTTGCCGATGCCGCGGGTCGTCCCGGTGACGAACGCCGTCGACCCCGAGAGGTCGGGGGCGTCGAAGGGCGGGTCGGCGCGGGCTGGTCCGGCGGGCATCGCGTCCTCGGCGTCAGGTGAGACGTCGGCCATACCGCCCCCTCGGCGGGGGGCGCCGTGTAAGTACCGACGGGACGCGGAGTGGGGGTTCCGTCGGCCGGCTCACGGTCCCTTGGTGAAGGCGTCGCAGTCCCACTTCAGGTCGTTCCGTGCGTCCGCCCACTCGCCCAGTTCGCGAAGCCGGTACTCGGCGAACGCGGGGTTGCGGGCCAGTTCCAGTTCGACGATCAGCCGACGGTGTAGCGGGAACAGTTCCGACCAGGGCAGCGTCACGGCGTCGTCGCTCGGCTCCGTCTCCGGAGCGAACGACGGGAGGCCGTCGCCGGGGGCGGCGTCGTCGGAAACGCTCCCGTACTGGTATCGGGCCCACGTCTCGTACTCGTCGAACGGGACCGTCGCCGTCGGCTCCGACTCGCGCCGGTGTTGCACGCGATAGCGCTGGTCGCGGTCGTCGCTGCCCCACAACACCCCCTTCACGAGGACTTTCACCGCCCCGTCCGGCAGCAGGGTGGCGTCGTACTCGATCGAGGCGTGTCGGTACGCGTGGCTCCGGAACTGCTCGGCCAGCCGCGCACCCGAGGACCACTCCGTTCCGCGTCTGCGGTAGGGCGGTGCCGTCGCCACCGCCCGCTCCGCAACCGAGCGAACCTCGTCGCCGCGACGCTCCGGCTCCGACGATCCCGCCCACGACTCCTTCCGGGGGTCCCGCGACCCGGACGGTAGATCAGTCATGTGTACCAGTGACGTGCCACCGCACTTAGCGGTGGCCGTGTTGCCGGGGTCACAGCTCGAGCGCGTCGACGGCCCGGTCGCGGAGCCGCGACAGCCCCAGCCGGTAGCGCTCGACGAGCGTCGCGAGCAGGCGCCGTTCGACGGGAGAGAACCCGAGAACGCGCAACACCGTCGCGTACGCCGCGAGCCCGAGAAGCGTGCCGACGATCGCCGCGGGCCCCCGAGGGAGGAGGCCGCGGGTCGTCACCGCGACGGCCGCGAAGGGGATCGCCGCCAGAAGGGGCTTGGCGTGCGCGCGGGTGAACGGCTGGAGCCCCTCTACACGGTACAGCACCGCCACCTCCAGCCCGTTGTTGACGCCGAGCATCAGCAGGTAGCTGGCCACCAGGCCGGCGAGCCCGAACTCGACGGTGAGGGGGATCGCCGTGACGGCGAGGAACAGCGTGATCGCGGTGTTGACCACCAGCAGCGCGCGTTGATGGTCGGTCATCCGCAGGAGGATACCGACGCTGCCGGCCGCACACGCCAGTACCTGCGCGAGTACGAACCCCGGGAGCAGCGGCGCGTACCGCACGAACGTCGGGCCGAACAGCGCCATCACCGCCTCGCGGTGGACGATCGTCGGCACCGACAGCCCGACCACGCCGACGAGCACGAGCCGACTCGTGACGTGGTACAGCCGCGACAGGGCCTCGGGGTGATCCGCGTCGTTGAGCGCGGCCGCGACCGGCGGGATGAACTGGTTGATCGCCATCAGCGGGAGCCGAACGAGGCTCCCGACGAGGACGCCGACGGCGAACACGCCCCCCGCGGTGCCCGACAGGAACACGGCGATCAGCGGGTAGAAGCCGAGGCGCTGGGTCGTCGTCGCGAAGCCGCTGAGGAACAGCGGCGTCGTGTACCCGACGTACCGGCTCCGGATCGCCGCGGCGTCCGGCACGCGGACCCGCGGCCGAAAGCCCCGTGAGCGCGCGAGCCATCCCGCTCCGACGAGCGCGAGCGCGCCCATCGCCACGGGCAGGCCCACGGCGACGCCGGCGAGGTCGCTCACGATCACCGCGCCGGCGACGCCGACGGTCAACTGGACGAGCGGGAACGCGACGCGCTGAAACACGTTCAGCGCGGTCACCTCCTCGGTGGCGCGCAGGACCCGCGCGATCAGGAACAGCGACACCGTCAGCGGCAACCCGGCGGCGAACGCACGGAGGTACAGCGGGAACGGCGGTCCCTTCCCGGTGAAGGTGGCGACGGCGGGGGCGGCGAGGAACAGCCCCGCGCCGAACAGCACCGAGACGCCGACGACCAGCGTCGCCGCGAACGTCGCGAGCGCGTCCCGCTCTGCCGGGTCCTCGACGGTCGGCAGGAAGCGGCTGAGGCCGCTCCCGAACCCCATCGCGAGCCGTCGGAGGAACCGCGAGAGTCGACGAGCGAGCGCGAACAGCCCGTAGGGGCCGGCGGCGAACGTGTTCGTCAACAGCGCGGTGAACGCCAGCGTCAGCCCGCGCTGGGCGAGGATGCTCGGCGTGGAGACGACCGCGCCGTGGGCCACCCGTTCGAGCGCGTCCGCGAGGCGCGCCTCCGTCGGATCGAGTTCGGCGTCGTCGCCGACGCCGCCGCCGACGGGGCCGTCGTCCCCGTCGTTGCCCTCGGTGTAGCCGTCGCCGCGGCCGTCGCTCGGTCGATCGCTCGGCCCCCCGTCCGATCCCATCGACTCGCCGGAGCGGAGAGCCGGAGAAAAGCCCGGCGAAGTGGGCCGCTCACTCCGAGTTCGGACCGTACTCCGGCTCCGGTTCGTACGCGTCGCCGACGCGCACGTCGAGCGCGGCGGGGAGCACGCGGAGGTCGAGCCCCCGGTGGGTCGCGACCTCGCCGTCGCGGCTGAACGTGATCGGCTCGTCGTCGCTCTCGACGTGCAACTCGCTCGCACGGAACTGGGTGACGCCGTCGGTTCCCTCGCCGAGCAGCCGGTGGATCGCCGCCTCGACTGCCAGTCCCGACGCCGGCATCTGCTCGACCACGACGACGTCGAAACGGCCGTCCTCCATGTCGGCCTGTCCACCCTCCTCGACGAACTTCCGGGCGTTGCCGACGAGCACGCAGGTCGCCTCCCCCGCCCACGACCGCGTCGGCGACTCGACGTGCACGTCGAGCCCGTCGAACGCCACCGTCTCGCGGGCCCCCGTGAGGAGGAACGCGAGCGTTCCGAACCGCTCCTTCAACTCGTCGGAGGTCGCCGTGCTCGCGTCGGCCGGAAGCCCGGCGATACACGAGACCAGGAACGGCTCGGCGGCCGTACCCTCGTCCCCGTTCCCGTCGACGGGGTCCGCACGCTCCGCGGCGCCGTCGTCGCCCTCGGTAACGCCCACGTCGAGCGCACGTGCCTCGCCGGTGTCCGACAGCTCGATCCCGCGGTCCAGCGAGTCGATGCCGATCCTGCCGGCGAGGAGGTTCGCCGTGCCCGCCGGGAGCACCGCGAACGTCGCGTCGCCGAGGGCGTCCGCGCGGTACAGTCCCCGGAGCGCGTCGTTGATGGTCCCGTCACCGCCACAGACCGCGAGCGTCGAGACGCCGTCCTCGCCGGCTTCCCGGGCCAACTCGACGGTGTGGGCGGCGCTCTCGGTCTCGGTGACTGCGAAGCCGCGCGCCTCCATCGCACGGCGGACGTGGTCGGCGTGGTCGCCGCTGCCGCTGTGCGGGTTGACGAGACACCGGCGCGACCCGATCTGCATGCCCCAGGCGAGGCCGGCGCCGTACTTCAACCCCGCGTGCGCGTCCTGATCCGCCGTGGTCGGGCGGCCCGCCGGGTCGCCTCAATCGGCGCGCCGGAACACCCGCACGGTGTCGTCCCCGAGCGCCTCGACGGTCGTCTGCGTGAAGCCGCGCGACTCGAACACCGCCCCCCAGTCGTGGCGGTACAGCGGGAGGCCGTCGTCGACTTCCGTGATGCCGCCGCCGCCCTCGCCCTCCAACTCGACGGTCACGAGGGCGCCGTCGGCGACGCGCGCGACCTCGTCGAAGGTCGCGGACATCTCCGCCGGGTGGACGTGCTGGAGCGTCTCGACCGAGTACACCGCGTCGAACGCCCCGTCCTCGAACGCCGGGAGCACATCGGCGATGGCGCCGGCGTGGAACGACCCGGCGTCGGCGAGGTCGGGGTACTCCTCGCGGAGCACGTCGAAGGAGTGAGGGTTGATGTCGACGCCGGCGAGGTCGGCGAACCCCTCCCCGTGGAGGTGTGCGAGATGCCGGCCGGAGCCGCAGCCGAGTTCGAGCACGCGCGCGTCGCGGCCGACGGCGCCCGAGAGGGCGTCGGCGACGACCTCGCTCACCTCGTTGGGGCCGTAGTGCGCGTAGTACCGCGGGGAGAACTCCCCGGTGCGGTCCGCCCAGGCGTCGCGGAGGTCGTTCGCGTTCATACGACCGACAGGAGGCGACCACGGAGAACCCTTCCGACTGGCCGCCCGGGCAACGCCTATCGGCGTCGGGCGCGAACCTCATCCGTGTCCCGGACCGTTCGCGCCCTCGTCGGCATCGCGGTGCTCCCGCACGAGGCGGCTCACGCCGCCGTCGCGCGACTGTTCGGCCTCGACGCCGCGGTCGAGGTGTTGCCGGCTTGGGCGGGAGCCGGCCGGCCGCTGGGGCGATTCGACGCCCCCATTCCCCGGGAGACGCACACGGCGGTCGTCCAGGCTGTCGCGTTGGCTCCCCTCGCGTACGTCGGCGTCGCCGCGGTGCTCGACGCCGTCCTTCCGAGCGGGTCCGGGCTCCGCTACCTCGCGATCGCGCCGCTCGCGTACTGGGCGGCGCTGTCGAACGGCGACCTCGCGGTCGCCGCCGACCCGGAGACGGTCCGCGAGCGCGGGCGGTTCCTCGTCGCCGACGAGGGCTGGAGCGGCCCGACCGCGGACGCGCTGACCGTGCTCACGACGGGCTCCGTGGCCGGACTCCTGCTCGCGTGATCCGATCGCCGCGCTCCGGCGGTCCCCGTCGATCGAACGGAACCGATTAGCCGCGGGCCCCCGTCGACCCGACCGTGTCACCGCTCCGTCGGGTCGGTGCAGCCGCCGCCGCGGCGCTGGCCGGCGCGGGCGTCATCGACGAGTCGCGTCTGCGCGCGACGACGGACCTGGCGTGGCCCCGGATCGTCACCGGCTTCGCCATCATGTCGAAGCGGACCGTCGACCTCGCGCTGGTCGGCCTCGTCGTCGGCCCGACGGCGGTCGCGGGGCTGACGCTCGCGAACGCGTTCTGGATGGCCGCGAAGTTCGTCGCGATCGGGCTGGCGGGCGGGACGGTCTCGCTCGTCTCGCAGAACTACGGCGGCGGCGACGACGAGCGTGCGGCGGCGGTCGTCCGCCTCAGCGTCGTCATCGCGCTCGTGCTCGGGGTCCTCGCCGTCCCGGCGTTCGGCCTCGCGGCCGAACCGCTCGTCGCCCTCCTCGGCGGCGATCCGACGGCGATCGGCTACGGCGCGACGTACCTCGCGGTTGTCGCACCCGGCCTCCTGTTCGAGTTCCTGAACCTGATCGCCAGCCGGACGTACGCGGGCGTCAGCGACACCGTCACGCCGATGGTCGTCCGCGCCGGCGGCGCCGTCGCCAACATCGCGCTGTCGGCCACGTTCGTCGTCGGGCTCGACATGGGCGTCGCCGGCGCGGCGCTGGGGACCGCGCTGGCGACGGGACTCGTGACGGTCGTGTTCGCGTGGGGCATGACCGGCCGGAGCTACGTCCGGGGCCGCGGCGCCAGCCCGGTTCCGCTTCGCGTCCGCGGGTCGCCCCACGACCGCGAGCTGCTGGGGCAGATCGCCCGCGTGTCCGCGCCGCTCGTCGCCCGCCGCGCCGCCCAGGGGCTGGTCGTGTTCCCGCTGCTCGCGATCGCGGCGACGTTCGGCCCGGTCGCCGTCGCCGCCGTCGGCGTCGGTCGGCAGGTTCGCGCGCTCGTGGGGAGCTTCTCGTGGGGCTTCTCGATCGCGGCCTCGACGCTCGTCGGGCAGGAGCTCGGCCGCGGCGACGAGAGCGGGGCCGAGGCGTACGGCCGCGAGATAACTCGGCTGTCGCTGCTCGTGTACCTCGTCGCCGCCGCGGTCGTCGTCGCCCTCGCGGAGCCGATCGCCGCCGTGTTCGTCGACGACCCCGCGAACCTGTCGCTGTCGGCCGACTTCGTCCGCGTCGCGGCGATCTCGGTGGTCGCGCTCGGCGTCGACGGGTCGATCACGGGCACGCTTCGCGGCGCCGGCGACACCCGAATCCCCTTCGTCGCGACGCTCGCGGGCGCGTACCTCGCGGCGCTGCCGCTGGCGTGGATCGGGACGGCGGTCCCCGCGCTCGGGGTCGGCGGCCTGCTCCTCTCGCTGCTGGCGGAGACGGCGGTCCCGCTCGTCGTGAACGCCCGGCGCTTCCGATCGAACCGCTGGAAGGCGGTCAGCCGGGAGTACCGCCCGGACGCGGGCGACTGACCCTCGGTCTCGGGCGCGTGGCCGGTCGTTCGGCCTTCGTCGCGAGCGACCGACCGGCGGTCGACCGTCCGCCGCACCACCCACCCTTATGCTCGCCCGCGGCGCCTCCCCGCTATGCGAGTCACGGTACTGGGTGCGGGGACGATGGGCGCCGGCATCGCGCAGGCGGCCGCGACAGCCGGTCACGGCGTCGCGCTGCGTGACGTCGAGGAGTCGTTCGTCGAGGCGGGCCTCGCGACCATCGACGACACCCTCTCGGAGGGCGTCGAGCGGGGGAAGGTCGAGCCGGACGTGCGCGAGGCCACGCTCGACCGGATCACGGGGACGACTGACCTCGCGGCGGCGGCCGACGGCGCCGACCTCGTGATCGAGGCGGTGCCGGAGGACATGGACCTCAAGCGGGAGGTGCTCGGCGAGGCGGAGTCCCACGTCGACGCCGAGGCGGTGCTGGCGTCGAACACGTCCGCGCTGTCGGTGACGGAACTGGCGAGCGCGCTGGACCGGCCCGAGCGCCTGCTCGGTCTCCACTTCTTCAACCCGGTTCACCTGATGGGGCTGGTCGAGGTCGTCGTCGCCGAGCGGACCGACGAGACGACGCTGGAGACCGCCCGCGGGTTCGTCGAATCGATCGACAAGACCGCCGTCGAGGTACGCGACTCCCCGGGGTTCGCCTCCTCGCGGCTCGGGGTCGCGCTCGGCGCCGAGGCGATCCGGATGTACGAGTCCGGGGTCGCCGGCGCCGCCGACATCGACGCCGCGATGGAGTTGGGATACAACCACCCGATGGGACCGCTGAAGCTGACGGACGTGATCGGTCTGGACGTTCGCCTGGACGTGCTTGCGCATCTGCGCGAGGAGTTGGGCGAGCGGTTCCGCCCGCCCCAGGCGCTCAAGCGGAAGGTCCGAGCCGGGAAGCTGGGGAAGAAGACCGGCGAGGGGTTCTACGTGTGGAAGGACGGCGAGGCGGTTCGGCCCGCGGACGAACCGGGCGGCGACGCGGCGGAGGGGCCGCGATGAGCGACCCCGAGGAGGGGGACGACGGCGGCGACCCGGACTCCGGTCCGGCGGCCGTCGCAGCCGACTGCGAGTTCGTCGACTGCGCGGTCGGCGACCGCGCCGACGGCGTCGCCACGGTCACGCTTTCGCGGCCGGACGCGCGAAACGCGCTGAACGCGCAGCTTCGCGAGGAACTGACGCGCGTCCTCGACGCCGTGGAGCGCGACGGGAGCGGCGTCCGGGTCGTCGTGCTCACCGGCAGCGACGAGGCGAAGGCGTTCGTCGCCGGCGCGGACGTGACCGAGCTGCGCGAGCGTGACGCGGTCGAGCAGCGGCGCGCGAGCGAGCGCCCGCGAGTGTACGAGCGCGTCGCCGACCTCCGGCAACCGGTGATCGCCCGGATCAACGGTCACGCGCTCGGCGGGGGCTGTGAACTCGCGCAGGCGTGCGACGTGCGAGTCGCCCACGAACGGGCGAAGCTGGGCCAGCCGGAGATCTCCCTCGGGCTCATCCCCGGCGGCGGCGGCACCCAGCGGCTCGTCAGGCTCGTCGGCGAGGGGCAGGCGATGAAGCTGATCTGCTCGGGTGAGCTGATCGACGCCGAGGAGGCCGCGGACATCGGGCTCGTCGACGAGGTCCACGGCGACGACGACTTCGACGACCGCGTGTACGACCTCGCGGCGTCGATGGCCGACGGAAGTCCCGTCGCGCTGGAGCACGCGAAGAAGGCAGTACGAGCCGCCTCCCGGATGGGACTCGACGAGGGGCTCGACTACGAGTCGGAGCTGTTCGTCGGGCTGTTCGCGACGCGGGACAAGGACGAGGGGATCGACGCGTTCCTCGAGGACCGCGAACCCGAGTGGGAGGGTCGCTAGAGGGAACGGGAGGAGGGGACCGCCACGGGACCGGCTCAGTACCGCGCCGCCGCGTCGACGATGCCGGCGGTCTGACCGACGCCGACGAGCGCGAGGCCGGCGATCCGGACCCCAGAGTCGGGAACCGCGCCGGCGACGAGGCCGCCGAGGTAGACGAGCGCGCCCGCGAGCGAGAGCGCTGCGGCACCGTAGTTGACCGTCCGTGCGGTTCGCCGGGATCCTCGGCCCGTGTACCACAGCGCGGGGACGGGGAGCAGCGTCCAGCCGACGACCGAGGTCGCGATCAGCGGCGCCGACGTGGGGTCGTCGGCGACGAGGAGGCCGACGGTGCCCGCGAGCGTGACGGGGATCCCGGCGAGGATCACGAGCCGCCACGCACGAAGCACTCCCCCGCGCATGTCGGACCACGAGAGCCCGACGAACGCGACGAGCAGGGTGTCCATCACGAGATGCGCGATCAGCACCGGCCGGTCGGCGACCAGCCCGAGGTGCGCGACGATCGTGAACCCCCACGCGAGCGGGACGAGCCCGGCGGGCGCGGTCTCGCGGATACGTCGGAACACGCCGGCGAAACGGGGGTGCCGGTGAAAACGGTTCGGGCCTACAGGCCGACGGCGACGACCCCGATGAGAGGGACGAGCACGAGCAGGTAGACGGCGGCCTCGATCGCCCACGCCCGGCGGATCCGACGGAGTCGCTGACGGGGGAGCCCGGCCGAGCGCGGCAACACGACGAGCGCGAAGAAGCCGACCATCAGCGGGTACATGACGACCCCCGCGAGGACCGTCGCGAGCGTTCCGGGCCCGACGACGTTCCCGGCCGCGAACAGGAGCCAGACGAACAGCGCCCCGGAGAGCGTCCCGGCGACGTAGTGGACGACCGACGAGAGGCGCTCGGGCGACTCGTCGGGGTGGGTGTCGGTGAGGACCCCGGCGGCGACGCGGGGGGGTGTCCAGCCCTCGTCGACCCGGTCCATCACGCGATCCATCGCGAGCGTCGCGACGACGCCGGCGACGATGCCGACGAGGAACAGCAGCGGTACCGAGATCGGAACGGCGACTTGCGCGAGCACGGACGTGTCTAGGGGCGCGAGCAACCTATCGGTTTCCGCTGCCGGGGAGCGGCAAGCCGTCCTCTCACCGGCTCCATGCGACCGCGTCAGTCGTCGCCGAGGCGGACCCACTCCTCGAGCGTGAAGCGGTCGAACTCGGTCGACTCGACCAGCTCCCAGTCGGACTCGTCCCACACGGGATAGGTGGTGTCGCCCTCGTACTCGCCGTGGACCCGACTGAGCGCCATCCAGTCGACGTGCGGCTGAAACAGCTCGTAGATCCCGCCCCCGCCGATCACGTAGGCGGTGTCGGCCTCGAGGGATTCGGCGATCCCGACCGCCTCGTCCACGTCGCCGGCGACGCGGGCGGCGTCGCCCTCGACCGAGTCGACGCTCCGAGAGAGGACGATCTGCGACGAGCCGGGGAGGTCGTCCAGCATCGACTCGAACGTCCGGCGGCCGAGGATCACGGGGTCGTTCGCGATCCGGTCGCGGTACTGCCGTTTGTCCGCGGGGATGGAGGGCCACGGGAGTTCGCCGTCGTCGCCGATGACGCCGTTGTCCGCGACCGCGGCCACGGACACGAGTTCGACCATACGACGACAACGGGGTCCCCGAGCATACCGCTTTTCCCCGCGGCGGCCGCCCGGTCGTCGCCACGGCCGTCCGGTCGAGTTCGACCCGAACCGGCCCGGGCCGTCGCGCCACCACGGTTATGTGTTCGCGGCGGCCGCGTTCACTCGATATGCAGATAGGCGTCGTCGGCGTCGGCGGGGGCGGCACCGCGATGGTGGATGCGCTGCTTGCGGACGACGCGAGGCGCGCCGCGGACTACCTCGTCGACGCGGTCGCGATCGACACCGACGCGGGCGCGCTCGCGGACCTCGACCGGGTCGACGAGGACGACCGGCACCTGCTCGGGACGGTCCACACGGAGGGGAACGGGACCGCCGGCGACACGGAGCTGGCGGCCGAGATCGCCCGCGAGGAGCGTCCGGAACTCCGGGCCGCGGCCGATTCGGTCCCTGTCGGTCGGATCGACGCCGCGGTCGTGTGCGCCGCGCTCGGCGGCGGCACCGGCGCCGGCATCGCCCCGGCGATCGTCGACCTGCTCGGACGGATCACTGACTCGCCGGTGTACGCGCTCGGTGTCCTCCCGGGCGTCGCCGAGGTCGGCGGCGAGGGCGCCGCCGCCGACGCGACGACCGACGGTCCGAGGGGGTCGTCCCCCGCCGGCGACGGCGTCGGAGCCGTCGGGGAACCCGGGGCGACCGGCGACACAGGTGACGACGGCGACGGCCCCGACCGACCGGATCGCCCCCTCGGGTCGAACGCGGCGGGCGCGGTGCGGGCGCTCTCGGCCGCGAGCGACGACCTCCTGCTGGCCGACCTCGACGTCTGGCGCGCCAGTGGCGGCACCTACGCCGACGCGTGGCCGGAACTGGACGCCGCCGTCGCCGGCCGGCTCGGGTCCCTGCTCACCGCCGGCGAGGCGACCGACCCGACGCCGGAGCGCGTCCTCGACGCCAGCGAACTGACGAACACCCTCGGCGCCGGCGGCGTCACCGCGCTCGGCACCGCCGCCGCCGAGGTGGAGAACGGTCGCCGCGAGGGGCTCGTCGGCGGCCTGCTCGACCGGATCGGCGGCGCCGACGGGCCCGCCGTCGACGAGGGCGAGGCGGTGTCGATCGCGACCAACGCCGCCCGAAAGGCGATCTCCCACCGGTTCTCTCTGCCGTGTGACCGCACCAGCGCGTCGCGTGCGGCGGTCGTGTTCCACGCTCCGCCGGCGTGGCTCAGCCGCCGCGGGCTCGAGCGCGCCCGGGGGCTGATCGAGGAGGAGACGGGAGTTCCGGAGATCCGCTGGGGCGACTACCCCGACCCGACCGCCGAGGAGTTCCGCGTCACGGTGCTGCTGTCCGGGATCTCGACCAGCGACCGCCTCGCCGCGCTCGGCGACGCTGTCGACCCCACGCGGCTCGGGTGACTGCCGCCGGAGTCGACTCACGTCGCCGGCCCGGCTACCGCCACCGAACCGACCTGTTTAGGGCGGTCCCCGCGAGACCGCCATGTATGACCACGGACGGAACGGGTGAAACGGGCGGGCCGGACGGGAGCGACGGTGCCGACGACGCCCCCGGCGGCGACGAGCCGGCGGTTCCCATCGTCTGCGAGGAGTGCGACACCCGAACGCGCGTGCCGTTGTCGGAGCTCGCGGACCAACTCGATCGTCACAACGAGGCGAGACACGACGGCGCGGACGTCGCCGGCGTCGAGCAGGACCTCGCCGACCGTATCGCCGACCTGGTCGCCGAGGACATGGGGCTGTTGGACGGGGAGTGACCACGGACGTCGGTGATCCGCCGGCGAACCCGTCAGAACGACCGCGTACGCGCCGGCCGAGTGGACCGTCCGGCGGCTCGGGGTCGTCGGCGTCGACCTCTGGGAGCCCCGCTCAGAGGTTCGCGAACGCCTCGTCGACGAGTTCGCCGGTGTCGGCGACGATGTTCGCCATCTCCTCGTTGTCGGGCGCCATTCCGACCAGTCGTGCGATGCGCATGATGGAGACGTGGTAGACGACCTGTTTGCCGGGTTCTTCCTCCCAGATAACGACGTTACAGGCCATGAGCGCCCCGAGTTCGTTGTCGGTCGCGTCGAGGGCGCGGTCGGCAACCTCGGGGTTGCACGCGCCGAGCACGTAGTAGGGGTCGCGGCCCGCGTCGACCTTCTCGTTGAGCATCTCGGAGGGCGAGAACTCCACGGGGACGCCGAACCCGGCGTCGGTGAACACCGCACGGACGTGGTCGATCGCGTCCTCGTGGCTCATCTCGAGCGTCGCCCGTTCCTCGCCGATGTCTTCGGGATCGATCTGGGTCGGGTCGATAGGGAGCGTCATCAGTGTCTCGTATTGGGGCTGACACACAAAACCTCTTCGGGTACGCTCGCGTGAATCCAGTTCCGGGATACGGAACCGACCGCCCCGGTTACGGACGCGACCGGCGTCGCGGCTACGCGCACCGTACGGAAGGCGGCTTCGGGACGAACGGATGGCGTCGGAACGTCCACACGGCCGAGTTCCCCCGACAACACGCCCATCGAAGGCGTCGCGCCGAGGCGGACGACGCCACCGGAGCCACGGCATCGAACGGCGTGCCACCGGCGGTAGCGATGGCGAACGGCGTCGAGCCTGCGTCACCCACCGCAAGCCCGAACCCGGAACCGACAGGCTTCGCGCCCCGAGGCGCGCGGACCGAGGGACGTGATCATCGACGATGGGTCGTCCACGCTCGGATCCCGTCGACGCGGGAATCCCACGTCGATCAGCGGCGGCCGCGGACCCGGTAGTACGTCCGGGATCCGTTCCGCCGTGCGCCGGGTCGTCGGAAAATACTTCGACGTGTGTAGTGTGTTTGTGGGCATGAAAAACAATATCGGACCGACGGACAGGCGAACGCGCATCGTCGTCGGACTGGCCATCGCTGCGGTCGGACTGGCGACGCTCGCTGGCTTGTTGGAACTCGGAACGACGGTGGGGGTGTTCGTGACGCTACTCGGCCTCGTTCTCGCCGGAACCGGAGTCGTCCGGGTCTGTCTGGGCTATCGCCTGCTCGGGGTCGACACGTCGCGCTCCCGGTACAGACGGATCGGATCCGGACACCGACCGGCCCGACCGAGACCGTCGTCTGCCGACGCTTGCTTCGACGGTCCGGACGAACGGCTTCCCGGCTCCGGGGCTCCCGGATCTGGTCTCGTGGCGGTCGACGCGGACGACCCCGAGCGGACAACCGACCGGCTCGAATCGGAGGGACCGTCGAACTCGTTCGTCGGCCGTCGGACGGGGAACTGGATGTCGGAGTCGGCCGTGTCCTCGAGAGCGGTCGCGGCGCCGACACCCACTGTAACGCCGTCGTAGAAGTCGTCCTCGTCGTAGTCCAGCAGGTCGATGGTCATCTGGCAGGCTTGGAACTCCACGCCCATCTCGAGATTCGTCTCCAACAGCTCCTTGGCGGAGGTGGTGTCGTTGTCCTCGATTCGCCGCTCCATCAGCCTGGTCGTGACGCGGTCCATGCCGGGGAGCGCGGCGACGGCGTTCGGCACGGGCATGTTGGGGTTGCCGACGGAGCTGAGCTTGAGGCGCTTCGAACGCTCCTCGTGGAGGGTATCCGGTCCCTAGAACGTGTGGAAGACGTAACCTCGTAGCCGAACGCCGCGGCGGTACTCGCGAGAATGAGCGGCGGATACGCCATATCCAGCGTGCCCGTCGTCGCGATGATGCTCATCTTCCCGCTGTCGTCCCCGTTCGTCGCCTCTGTGAGCGTGTGCTTCAGGTTCCTCGCGGTTATACTGCCTCGCGGGCAGCGTCGCCGTCGCCGCTAAACGCGTCGGCACCGTGTACGACGTCGGTGTGCTCGATACCGTGGGTATCGACCTGATCTTCGGGGCGACCGTCGTCGTGAGCGGAGCGGTCGTTCTGGCTGCCGTCCGCCAGTTCGGTCACGACAACGCTGATTTCTGGTGTCGGTTGTCGACGACGTGACATCGAGCACGGCCGACGACCCGCTCGTGGAGCTCGACCCGTCATCGAACGCGATTGTGTGATCTATACAAAAATCTTATACCCGAATGGCTCGTACGATCGTTCGATACTGATGCCAGATTCGATGTCCGAACAACTCCGACAGGATATGGAGTGTGAGGGGCTGTTGGAGTGCTTTCACGGCCTCAAGGAACTCGACAAGGAGTGCTTTCGGACGCTCGTCGAGGCCGAAGAGCCACTGACCGTCGACGAGCTGGCTGAGGCCGTCGACCGTGAGCGCTCGACAGCGTACCGGGCCGTCCAGCGACTCCTCCAGACTGGATTCATCGAGAAAGAGCAGGTGAACTACGATCAGGGCGGCTACTACCACGTCTACTCGCCGAACGACCCCAGTCAGATCACCGACAACATGCAGCGGATGCTCAACGACTGGTATGCGAAGATGGGCCAGCTCATCCAGGAGTTCGAGACCAAGTACGAACAGTCCGAGACCGCGGCCCCTGCCGCCGAAAGCTAACGTTCCTCCCTTCTCGGGGTCGGCACCCACTGTACGCGACGAAGCGCTGATTCCTGCGTGCGACGGAGACAGGAGCTACAGTTCTCGGCGCCGATATGTCCTGTACAGTACTGTGATTCTAAAACAATACGTTGCTCGGCACCAGTGCATACGTACTCCAGATGGCAACTGAAACCGCATCCGACGCTGCCACCGCAACCCCGAACGAACCGACCTTTCAGGCGTGAAGCGTCCGAATTTGGCCGTCTCAAAGTCGCCGAGTATGGTATTTCGATCACAGTATCGTACTGTCCGTGCAAGATGTAGCGCGCATATTCAGCGACCCATCGTCCCCGTGCCGTTCAGCTCGGGCGTATCGAGCCCAAGCGTCGACAGCGCGGCGATCGACGAGTAGAGATCACTCGCAGGAACAAACCGCAGCTCACGCACGGGGGATCATCCCCGTGTTTGCGAACAAAACCGCACGACTGGAAGGGGCCGCAACGGGTGACCCGTTTGGCTCTTCAGAAAGTGGGGTGTCTGGCGAAGGCTCAGACGCCGAATTCGATGGTGAAAGAGCCTCTACCGCGAACCTACGGTTGGAGGCGAAACGGGCGGCGAAGGAATGGGCGCTGCAGGATTTGAACCCGCAACCGAGCTTTTGGAAAAAGCTCGACCAAAACACACAGCGCCCCCGGGGTTGGGACACCAACATGCCCGACCAACAAGAACTCGACCAACTCGAACCCGAAGAAGCACTAGAACTGTATGTGGCTGAAGCCAAAAGCGAGAAAGCCGAAGCAACCATCCGCAGTCACAAAAGCAGGCTCGGCCACTTCACCAGTTACTGTAACGAACACGGAATCACTCACCTCTCTGAACTCTCCCCCAAAGACATCTACAAATTCCGAATCCAGCGTTCGGAGAACATCAACAAAGTCACCCTCAAAACCCACCTCGACACCCTTCGGGTGTTCCTGCGATTTTGCGAACGCATCAACGCCGTCCCCCAAGACTTCAGTGAGCGAGTCAGCAGTCCCACCTTGGACGACGGCGAAAACCAGCGAGGCACCATCATCGACAAAGAAGTCGCGCAAAACATCCTCGACTACCTCAACAAATGGGAATACGCTTCCAACCGCCACGCCGCCCTACTGTTGATGTGGAAATGTGGTGCCCGAATCGGAGCCGTTCACAGCCTCGACCTCTCCGATGTTAACACAGAAGACGGCTTCATCGAAATCGAACACCGTCCCGAAAGCCACACCCCCCTGAAAAACAAGCAGAGAGGCGAACGCCACATCGGAATTAACGACGACACCGCCGAAATCCTGAACGACTACATTAACGAAAACCGCACTGAAGTCGTTGAACCCGAAGGGCGAGAACCCCTCATCACCACCCGCCGAAGCAGTCGAGCACACAAGACCACACTCCGAGACTGGTCGTATAGGCTCACCCGCCCCTGCGAACTCGGGCACGAATGCCCGCACGGTCGAGACCCCGACGACTGCGAAGCCACCAACCACGGCCAAGCCAGCAAATGCCCCTCCAGCAAATCCGCCCACGCTTGGCGGAGAGGAGCAATCACCCACTGGCTCCGCGACGACATCCCTGTCCGAGCCGTCTCGGATAGGGCGAATGTCAGCGAAGAAGTCATCGGAATGCACTACGATGAGCGAAGTTCGCAAGAGAAAATGGAGCAACGCAGGGAATTCTTCGTTGAATAGGCGAGCACGCACGCACGGTTGAGCCCACAGCGTCTATTTTCTCCTCTGATTAGCGTGGAGGTGTCTAAGACGACCTCGAAGCCACCGACCACAGTAACGAATCACACAAGCACGGAGAAAGACGAATTAGACACCGCAACGACCACGACACTCTATCCGAGCACGGAGACCCTCTTGTTGACTCCCTCCGGTCGTCAACGAATGAAACAGGCGATGGTCTGTGAGATTTTTATTTTCGTTATTAACGGCGGAGTGCTGTGGCCGGCGGTTGCGGCGGTTCTGCTGAAACGGCGGTCTGCGGTAGGCTGAGGCAGTGCGGTGCTGTTCTGTTTCCATCTTTTCCTGTTCTACTACTACTACTATTTTAATAGTGGACAATGTTATACTTGGATTTATATATATTGGAACACCAAATCCACATTTGAGTTGGATGTGGCGTGGCTTTTATATACCCTCCCCTCTTATTACTAAGTGAAGATGACAGAACAAAAATCAGAAGACAAAAAATACGATATAGAAGGTATGTATTGGGTCGCAGACAACTCTGATAGCATCGAATCACGCAAATGGGCGTATCGAGTTCAGGTGCTTCTGGATAGGAAAGCCGATGAAACTGAAACAGTAACACGGTCTCGATATCTTGGAGCGGCGTTACAGTTTTTCAACCCTTCAGGGTATTTAGGACGCCGAGAACAGCAGTTAGACGAACAACTCGAACAGGAGGGCGTCTCAATTGGGGAGTCACAGCTACCTACGCTTAATAACGAAAATAATTATTTCGAGGATGTCAACGCAAACTTGGTTTCAAAATACGAATTTGACCGTCTCGAAGAAGTTGACCACCCCAGTGAAGCCGAACACCCGGCAAAAAGACGGAAAGTATCCGTTCCTGAGTCGGTTAAAGAAGCGACGCTTGCTGAAGTGGATGAATTAGAGAATTACTCGCAGAAACAGTTGGTTCGCTATGTGAGTAATTGCGTGCTCGCATTCGACGCTTCGACCTTCACTTGTCTCGCTGAGAGAGTGGAGACGAAGGAACAGCTATTGAAGGAAGTGCGCGGGGAGACCGTCGAGAAGCCTACGCCAGTGTTTGAGGAAATTCGTGATGGTGAGTTGTTCGAGGTCTTGCAGGCGGATGTGTTCGGGCGCGAAGAGATGGTTGAGTCGCTGAGTGAGATTGACCCTGAAGATGATGTGGTGCTTGAAGACGGCCACCCTGTTCACGAACAGACTTGGGGTGAGGATGGGCTTGACATTCCGAAGTCAGGCGGGCGTGCAGGCGTGTTTATGGGGTATTTCAGAGGGTTAGTCGAGAAACTCGATGGTGATGGGTTCCCGCAGATATTCTTCCTGAACCACATCGATGCGAAAACAGATTACACGCCGTCGTATGTGTTTGAGGAGTATCTTTCAGAGCACTTGACGGAGGGTAGCGACGGTGACTGGTATGTGTTTGAGGAGAATGCTCCTGTCGTTGATGAAGAAGAGAATGAGCGGCAGAAGGAAGCTCGGAAGATGGAGGTTGCAAGGGATGTTCGGTCGCTGGCAATGCAGAAGGGTCAGAGTCGGGATGTCAAGCCTGCACTCCGTAACTTCGTGGGGAGTGGTGCCCCTGAGAGTGTGAAGACTGTTGGTTCGAGCGTGAAGGATGCGACGGCACTTGCAGAGGTTTGTGGTCTCAATGAGCTTGAATCGATTCGAGATTACCTGATTGAGGGGGTTGATGTCAAGGAGGCTGGCCGCAAGCTGGATACGGTTGACCCTGACTACATTCAAGAAAACTTCATGTGATTGACTATGAGTGATAGCACTACAACGGAGGTCGAGTTGGAGAGAGCCGAAGAGTATGAGAACCAGAGGCTTCTGGGGAATTGGGTGAATTATGCGTGGGTGGCGTCGGTGGGGAATGGAGAGTGTTTGGTGTTGTTGGAGCGGGTGACGGAAGATTGGAGGGCGACTTTCAAAGCTCGATTTATTCGTGGGCGTGGTGAGGATATGGTGGTTGTGGAGGATGCTTGGTCGTCTTCTGCAATGTCTCGGCGGG
>Ga0207733_100262_pt1 | contig 43993 bp, 38 predicted proteins | sample A23P3SouthBayCA_FD_187735 | JGI IMG/M metagenome (GOLD analysis project Ga0207733, IMG submission 187735) | Aerobic enrichment media microbial communities from Eden Landing Ponds, California, USA - A23 P3 (SPAdes) | ecosystem: Environmental > Aquatic > Marine > Unclassified | place: Emeryville...
CACGAGAAGTTCGTGGAGGCCCAGGAGGCCGCCGACCAGCACCACGAGGACTTCGTGCGCGTCCAGAAGCGCCTGCGCGAACTCGACAAGAAAGAAGAGGAAGAGGAGCGCGAGGCGCGCCAGGAGAAAGAGGAGGCCGCCCGCGAGGAAGCCGAGGAGATCTACCAGAAGTTCAAGGAAGGCGAGACCCTCGACACCGAGGACCTGATGAAGCTCCAGAAGACGGGGCTGCTGTAAGCGGTCGTCTGCGAGCCGTTTTCTCTGCGTTTTTGCCGCTCCAAGCTGTGTGCAAAATTTCCAGAGCCGGTGCTAGCTGGCACATACCGAAACTCGACAGCCCACGCCTGTAACTCGGTAGCATCACTCGGACGGAGTGGTTTCGCCGGGGCTGGTCGACGCCGGGAACGAAAGCGCGACGGCTGCCCCACCCAGATCGCCTTCACGGAAGGCGACGCGTCCGCCCGCGCCGGTTACGACCCACTTGACGAGCCAGAGTCCGAGACCGGTGCCGTGCGAGAGCGCCGTCTCTTCACCCTCGCGGATCGCAGCCCGCTCGTTTTCCGGGATCCCCGGTCCATCGTCCGCCACCACAACCGCGACGGAGCTGTCGTCGGTCTCAACCGAGAGCCGCGCGGTCGGTGCCTCGACGTGTTCGTGCGCGTTTCGGAGCAGCTCCGTGACTGCGACGGCTACGTCGTCGGTCGCCGTCGCCCAAGCGCTTTCCGGGATGTCGACCCGGAGGTCGGTATCGCCATCGGTGTCGGCTTCGAACTGTCGATACCCCTGTTGAACGATGTCGCTGAGGTCGACCGGGCGGGGCGTCGCGGGATCGTCTCGGAGGAGGTCCTCGAGTCGACGCGCGCGGTCACTCATCGACGCGAGGTCGGCTGCGGCCGCGTCGGCTGTCTCCAGCGCCGCCCGAAGATCGGGGTCGTCGAGCGCGTCGCGGACGTAGGCGGTCTGGCCCTGGACGACGTTGGTGTAGTTGCGGACGTTGTGACGGAGCACCCGCGAGAGCACCGCGAGACGCTGTTGGCGGCGTCGCGTGTCGCTGATGTCGCGGCCGATCCCCGCGAGACCGATCACCTCACCGTCGGCGTCGGTGACCGCGTTCCCGCTGAAATCGTGAGGGATCCGGTTACCCCGAGCGGTCAGCAGCGCCGACCGAACGCCCGTGCTCTCGCCGTCTTTTACCACCCGAGAGATGGCGCGGCTCACCGCTTCGTGGTCGTCGGGCGGGATCAATTCGAGGGCGTGCATCCCTTCCAGTTGCGCCTCGGTATACCCCGATGTCTCGACCATCCGGTCGTTCCAGCGTGTGATGCGACCGGCCCCGTCGAGAACGTAGAAGACGTCGGGCAGAGTGTCGATCACCGTCTCGATGAATTGCCGTTCTTCACGGAGTTCGCGCCGCTGCTGCACCCGCTCGGTGACGTCGCGGACGACACAGACGAGACCGCCATCGTCGAGTTCAGTCAGCGACAGCTCCTGCGGGAACGTCGAGTCGTCGGCTCGCTGACCGATCGCTTCGCCACGCCACTGCCCGTCGCGTTCGACGGCGTTGAGAACCTCCGATTCGATCCGGTCTCTCTCGTCGGCACCGTAGAGGACCGACCAGTGCTCGCCCAGGAGTTCGTCGGCGTCGTCGTACTCGTAGACGTCGACGTGAGCGTCGTTGACGTACTGAAACCGCTCGTCCTCGTCGAGGATCGCGACACCGTCCATCGACCCTTCGACGGCGGAGGCGAGGCGGTCGAGGCGTTCCTGACGCTGTTTCCGGTCGCTCACGTCCCGGATGACGGCGCTGAACAGGTGGTCATCACCCTGGGTATACTCGCCGAACGACACACCAAGTGGGATTTCTGTGCCATCCCGGTGTTCGGCGGGGAATTCGATCCATCCCCAGTCGAGCCGTCGCTCGCCCGTCGTGAGATACTGCTCGACGGCCTCGCGGTGGGCCTCGTGGAACCGCTCGGGCATCAGGGCCATGAGCGGTTCGCCGACCAGTTCCGCGGGAGCGTAGCCGAACAGCTCCTTGACCGCGGGACTGGCGTACTGTACGACGCTATCCGCGTCGACAGTGACCACAGCGAACGAGGTGTTGTTGATGAGCGCCTCGAAGACGGCCTCGGTCTCATCCGGTTCGGCGGCCGCTCGCTCGCGACCGACAGCCGTCCGGATCCGGTGGACGAGCGCCGCTGCCCCGTCCCCGCTCGCGGTCACGATGTCCGTCGCGCCGGCGTCCAGTGCTGCGTCGATGTCCTCGGCGTCGACCCGAGCGACTCGGACGGCGTTCGGGGCCGCCGCAGCGATGTGGCCGAGCGTCCCGTCGACCGCCGCGTCACCGACGCCGACCACGCAGTCCGTACCCTCACCGTCGAGCGCGTCCGCGGCCTCGGCCTCCTCAAGTCCGCGCTCCCGGTCGAACGCGACACCGACCTGGAACGTGTCGTCGGCCTCGGCGAGTCTGGCGGCAACGCGCTCCGCCCCCGGTCCGACACAGTGGACGTCGATCTGCGCCGGACGAGTCACCATTATCCGCCCCATTATCGTGTTTCCGGAAATATCTTGCCCGTCCCCCGGCGCGCCGACGGCGTACCCTCGCGAACGGGGTACGGGTCGCGTCGATCCACGACACGTGGACCCCGCCAGTCAAACCCTTCGAGCCCTAACACGGGCGTATGGGACGGCTCAAGGACCTCGAACTGCCGCCGCGGATGGTGGACGCCTCCCTGCTCGCGGCGGTACTCACCCTGCTCGCCACCGGCCTGTACAGCCTCGTCGTGGGCCGGCCGACGGGCGCGTGGGTGTTCGACGTCCACGCCGTAGCGGGGCTGTCCACAGTCGTTCTCCTCGGCTGGAAACTCCGGCGGGTCCGCCACCGCGTGACTCCCAGCCGACTCGACGCGACGCGGGCGATTTCCGTGTTGCTCGCGATCACGACGACTGCGGCTCTCGCCACGGGGATCTGGTGGGTGTTCGGCGGCAGTCTCGACCTCGGTGGGTGGGGCCTGCTCAATCTCCACATCGGGCTGGGTCTGCTCGTGCCCGTGTTCCTCATTATCCACCTACGCTCGCGTTTCGCGCTCCCGCGCCGCGAGACGGTCACCGAACGCCGCAACGCGCTCCGCTACGCCGCGCTCGTGGGGTCGGGCGCTATCGCGTGGCGCGCCCAGGAGAGCGCGAACCGACTCCTCGACACCGCCGGGGCCGAGCGGCGATTCACCGGTTCGCGCGAGGAGGGCTCGGACGACGGCAACGGCTTCCCCGTCACCTCCTGGGTGGCCGACGACCCCGACCCCGTCGACCGCGACGCGTGGAACCTCGCGGTCGACGGCGCGGTCGCTGAACCGCTCGAACTCGGGTACGAGGCTGTCGCGGCGGTCGGCGACCGAGACGCCGACGGCGGGGGCGACCCCATTACCTCGTCCGAACGTCGCGCCCTGCTCGACTGCACGAGCGGCTGGTACTCCGTCCACGACTGGCAGGGCGTCCGCGTCGGCGACCTGCTCGAGGCGGTCGACCCCGACGACGGCGCGGCGTGGGTGCAGTTCCGCTCGGTGACCGGCTACCGGTTCAGCCTCCCCCGCGAGGAGGCCCGCGACGCGCTGCTGGCCACCCACGTCGACGGCCAGCGGCTCTCGCACGGCCACGGCGCACCCACGCGTCTGGTCGCACCCGGACGGCGGGGCTTCCAGTGGGTGAAGTGGGTCGAGGAAGTGCGGCTGACTCGCCGCCGGGAAGTCGGCGAGTGGGTCGCCATCTTCGTCAGCGGGGCGTGACGAACAGGTGGCCACGGTCGACCGTCACGGCACCGTATCGAAGACCTGGCGGCGAACTCACAGCCGTCGCTTGGTCTTCTCGACGACTTCGACACCCTCGATTCCAGTCCCCGGATACTGCCCATCGGCGTCCTTCTCGGCGGATTTCACCATGTCCCAGACGACGTTCAGCCCCGTGGTGACGCCCTCCAGCGCCTCCATCTCGCAGCCGGTCTTGCCGGTGGTCTCGACGGCGACGGTCAGTTCGATAGCCGCGTCGCCGAGGGCGAAATCGGTATCGACGTTTGTGATAGGGATCTGGTGACAGAGCGGGATCGTCTCCCAGGTGTGTTTGACGGCCTGGACGGCGCCGACGCGGGCCGTCGCGAGTACGTCGCCTTTGCCGATTTCCGAGTCGCGGACGGCGGCGATGGTCTCGGGCCGGAGTTCGATCCGGCCGCGCGCAACCGCCCGCCGGGCGGTGTCGGGTTTGTCGCCTACGTCGACCATGTCGACCTCGCCGGCGTCGTCGGTGTGGGTCAGGTCGGCGTCCGCGTCGTCAACCTCGGTTTCAGCGTCAGCAGCGTCGTCGCTCACGCGTCACCCTCGCGGTCGGTCCAGAGCACGCCCGGCAGTTCGTCGTGCAGGTCCGTGGCGACGAGGCCGTTGCCACCCCTGTCGTAGGCGCGGTCGCCGGCGACACCATTGGCGTAAGCGGCCATCGTGGCGGCGTCGAAGGGGTCCTGTGTCGCCGCGAGCGCGCCGGTGACGCCCGCGAGCACGTCGCCGGTCCCGCCGACAGTCATCCCGGGGTTCCCCGTTCGATTGACCCGCGTGCGCTCGCCGTCGGAGACCACGTCGTAGTTCCCCTTGACGAGGAGCGTGTGGTCCAGGTGGTCGGCGAAGGACTCGACGAGGTCCAGCCGCTCGCGCCACTCGTCGGCGGTTCGCCCGCCCATGTCGCGCAACTCGCCCTGATGCGGCGTGCAGACGAGGTCGGCGTCGGTATCGACGTTGGGGACTCTGGCGAGTGCGTCGGCGTCGACGACGGCCGTCCCGGAGTACCCCGAGAGAATACCCTCGACAGCTTCGAGCGTCTCGTCCTCGTCACCGAGGCCGGGGCCGATGACCACGGTGTCGTGTTGTCGGGCCATCTGGAGGAGAAAGCCCACGCGCTTGGGGTCCAGTTGCTTGCCCCGGTACGGGCGAACGATGAGGTCCTCGCCGAAGCTCTGGAGTTCACGCCCGACGACCATCGGGCAGGCGACGCGCACGAGGTCGGCGCCGGCGCGGAGCGCGCCCTTCGCCGCCAGCGCGGGCGCGCCGGCGTACGGGCCGCCGCCGATGACCAGCACCTCACCGTTGTCACCCTTGTGGCTGTCGGCGCGGCGGTCGTCGAGGCGGAGCAGGTCCCCCCGTTCGACGAACAGTTCGGCCGCGTCGGGGATGCCGATGTCCGCGACGGTCACGTCGGCGTCGAGGTCGTCGAGACCAGGCTTGGTGTCGTGGAACGTGACGACGTGGTCGGCCTCGACCGCTGTGTCGGCGAGCGTGCCGGTCCCGGCGTCGAACCCTGAGGGCACGTCGACCGAGAGCACCGTCGCCTCGCTGTCGTTCATCGCCGCGGCGGCCGTCCGCTCGGGTTCGCGGAGTTCCCCCGTGATCCCCGTCCCGAGCATCGCGTCGACGACCACGTCTGGGTCGCCCAGTTCGAACGCCGACGAGTCTCGAACCGTCTCGGGTTCGTACTCGCCGGCGACGAGCGCGTCCCAGTTCTCGCGTGCGATGTCGGTCGTGATGGTCTCGGGGCGGCCGAGCAGCGTCACCGAGAGGGCGAACTCGTCGAGAAAGCGGGCCGCGACGAGCGCGTCGCCGCCGTTGTTCCCCCGGCCGGCGACGATGGCGATCTCGTCGCCGGTGGCGGCAACCTCCCGGACCGTGCGCGCGACGGCGTTGCCGCTGGACTCCATCAACTGCTTCTGCGGGACCCCCAGGGCCGCCGCGTTCTCGTCGACGACGGCCATCTCGCTTCCCGTAATCATGAGCGGGCCTTTGCCCGCCCCTCGCATAAGGGTGGGGGCAAACGCGCTGTTCAACAGGTTTTATGTGAAATTGTTTCCCAGCGTCGGACGATGCCCTCCACCGTTCGCCCCGAGCGACCGGCGGGACTCCCCGGATTCGCGCCGGTGTTGCTCGCGAACCTGTTTCCGCTCGTCGGCGTCGCCGTCCTCGGCTGGAACCCCGAGACGCTCGTCGTCGTCTACGCGCTGGAGTTGCTGTTTTCGTTCCCGCTCGCGGGCGTGAAAGCCCTGTTCGCACAGCGGCCAGTGCGGAGCGACCGGGAGGGATCGACAGTCCTCGACGTCGAGAGCGACCTGACCGGCAGGTGCGGGAGTGTCGTCCTGGTCCAGTGGCTCCCGCCGGTCTATCCGCGGAACCTCCCGTTCGTCACTGCAGTCGTCACGACCGCGGTGATGTTTCTCATCATGCTCGGGGTTGTCCTCTCGAACGTCATGGACGTCGGCGCGGCGCTCGGCCAGTCGGGCGTGCTCGTGAGTCTCGCTGGACTGGTCGTCGGCCAGTCGGTCGAGACGTGGCGCGACTACCTCCGGGACGGCGGCTACGAGACGGCGTCCCCGTACTCGGTCATCGAGACGGTCGCGCGGGAGGCGTTTTTCGTGACCTTCGCTCTGGTCATAACACCGGGAATCACGGCTTTCGGTCCGACACCGGTCTTCGGGTTCCTCCTTTTCCTGAAACTCTTCGTCGAGTGGTCGGGCCACCGCGCGAGTCAGGGCGGCGGCGGTCGCCTGACCAGATGGCTCGCCGGGCCGGACGCGTCGGCGGACTCGCGCGACCCGGTTTCGGTCCCCGACGCCGACCCGACGGTCCGCGTCCCGGTCGACCGCCGTGGGGCGTTTTACACCGGGTTATTCGACGTGCTCGTGACGCTGGCCCCCTTCACCGCGGCACCGTTCGTCATTCTCTGGCTGATCACGGTCGGGCTGTTCGTCGACGGGTCGTCGCCGCTGGTCACCGCTTTCTCTAGCGTCGCCGTCCTCACGCTATACCTCGGGTATCTCGCGGCGAACGTCGTCGAGTTCTACCTTGCGTACGGCCCGCTCGAATATCGCCGACATGCTGACCGCATCGTCGCGTACGATACGCTCGTCGACGAACCGCAGTGGTCGGCGCCTGTCGACGTGCTCCGGGACGTGCACGTGGTCCCCGACAGACTCGCGGACCGGCTGTTCGGGACTCGCACCGTTGTCGTCACGACCGGCTGGGACGAGGCGGACTCGGAACGGCGTCTCGGTCCCGTCGCCGACGCGGACGCGCTCGTCGAGGGATTCGACCTCCCGGTACGGACGACGGACCTGGATCCAGTCGCGCGGGCGCCGGTCGCTGTCGTGCTCGTCATCTCCGTCGGGGCCGTCGCCACCGTCGTCGCGCTCGCGGTCGGTCCTTGGGCGTCGGCGGACGACCTACTCTCGGGGGCAGTCGTCTACGGCTGGTTCGCGGTCCCGTTCTTCGTGCTCGTCCTTCGGGGGATCTGGCGGCTCGGGTACCCCGAACGGAGTGACTGAGATGTGCGACGAGTGACTGTGCGACCATGTGCGACAGGCCGCCTCACCGCCGGATCGCGAAGCCGTCCAACCCCTCTGGCTCGCCGTACTCGACGTTGACGGCCTCGACGCGAGCACGGTCGCTGCCCTCGTGGCACCACTCGACCATCGCCGCGACGGCGTCTTCGGGTCCCTCGAAGACCGCCTCGACGCGGCCGTCGTCGAGATTTTTCACCCAGCCGCCGACACCGTGGTTCCCCGCCTGCTCTCTCGTCGTCGCCCGGTAGAAGACGCCTTGCACCCGACCACTGACGAAGACGTGCGCACGGGTTCGGTCGCTCATACCCCGGAGTTCGTCCGCCCCGCACTAAACGGTGGCCGACGGAGAGTGTGCGTACTGGTACCGAACAGCAGTGCAAGACGGCGTACGGAACGACAGATTTATAATGGTCGTTCATTATGATACAGACACGATGCGCGACACCCCGTTTTACCGATTCGCCCGGGTCGTCGCAGCGGTCGCTGTACGGCGGCCCCTACCGCCACAGTAACTCAGTTCTCCGAACCCGTCCGAGTCATCGTCCACCAACCACGCAGCAGTCCACTCCACAACCACACCAATGCGACCCACAGACGCCTACACCACGTTCGAACAGCGCTACAGCTACCCCGTCGACCGCGACACCGTCATCGAGACGATGGGCGAGACGGCCATCGAGTCGCCGACCGGAGAGAACGCGACCGTCGCAGAGACGCTCGAACACACCGAAACGGAGCGGTTCACCTCTGCGAAGGAGCTCGGTGACACGTTCTTCAGCTGGCTCCCCGAGCAGTACATCGGCCGGAAGTACTACGACGACCGCGGCGACAATCCCCACCCCGCGACCGCTGGCTCCAGTACGGCGGTCGAGACTGAAACCGAGAGCGACACAGACACAGACACGCGGACCGAGACGACCACGACGCACAGCGCGTCCGACTGATTGGCGGTTCGTTCTCGGCGATTCGCAGCGGTCCGTTTTCGGCGGTTTTTCCGACGGTTCAGCATTTTCGAGGTGGAACCTCCCGCCTCAAGGAGCGACCGGAGTGAGCGAGTCGGCCGGAGAGGAAACCGACAAAGTACGACACAACCGATGCACTCCGACTACCTGACTCCCTAGTTTTAAGAAGCGTTGGCTACACATCTGAAATATGGGGTTTCGGCGTACCGCGGCCGTCAAACTCGTTGTCCCTGACGAGCGCCGCGACGACCTCCACGAATCAGCCCGGCAGTTCCTTCATTGCGCCAACCGTGCCGCCGCGTTTTGTTGGTCCGACAACTCCTACACCGAGTGCGTCACGGCCAACACAACCGCTCGGGACGCGCTCTACGACGAACTCCGAAATGAAACCGACCTCACCGCGAATCTCGTCCAAGAAGCCATCCGACGCGCCGTGCAAGCGACGAAAGGATGTGTCGAACGGTGGAAACAAGGAAAGCGAGTGAGCCAACCGGAGTTTACGTCCTGGAGTATGCTCTACGACAAGCGCAGCGCCACGTTCTATCGGAACAAAGTCTCGCTTTCGACCGTCAACGGGCGTGTCGAGTGTGATTTTGAACTACCATCGGACAGCCCCACGCCTTACGAGCAGTACGTGCTGTCCGAGGAGTACGAGTTCCGGGCGAGTACCCTCCAGTACGACGCAGTGGACGACGAGTTCTACTTCCACATCACCACGCGGAAGTACGACTCCGAAGAAGACAGCAGTACCCACGCCGAGGTTTCGGAAGATACCAAGCATCAAACAGTCCTCGGTATCGACCTCGGCGTCAACAGTCTCGCCGTCGCCTCAACCGGAACGTTCTGGCAGGGAGACGACTACGACCACTGGTGCCGTGAGTTCGAGAAACGACGTGGAGAGATGCAACAACGCGGCACGCAGGCCGCACACAACGCCCTGCTCCGCCTCGGGAAGCGCGAAGAAGCATGGCGGAAACAGTACATCCACACCGTCGCCAACGAGATAGTCACGGAAGCCGTGGAGAACGAGTGCGACGTTATCGCGTTCGAGGACCTGACCGACATTCGAGAGCAGCTTTCCGAAGGGAGGTGGCACCATATTTGGGCGTTCCGCCGACTCTTCGAGTATGTCGGGTACAAGGCACCAGAACGGGGAGTCTCCGTCGAGCAAGTCGAGCCGAACCACACGTCCCAGCGCTGTTCTCGGACGGACTGCGGGTTCACGCACGACGAGAACCGCCACGGAGAACACTTCTGTTGCCAGAAGTGCGGCTACGAGGTGAACGCGGACTACAACGGCGCGAAGAACATCGGGCTCCGATACGCCCGAAAGCGACGACACAGACTCCGTTCCTCGCCCACGTCGGGGAGCGGAGACGCACCAGTAAACGTGCGTGTGAATGGTGGGACGGTGAACGGCGAGAGTCACCAGCCTATTGCTGGCGGCTGATTGCCGGGAGTCCACATCAAAGCCCCACCCCCAAGGACCGAGGCGCGTATGCGCCGAGGAAATTGGGTGGGGTAGTTTACCGCAGGTAGTGGAAGACGTAGGTCTGCGTGTAGCCAGCGTACTCGCCGCCCAGCGCCTCGCGGATCGCCCGCGAGGTCTCGGTGTAGTTGCCGCGGTCGCAGTCCGAATAGTACTCCTCGATAGTCGTTCGGATCCAGGTGTCGAGCGGGACCGCTTCGAGATAGCCAAGCGAGAACAACAGCACGCAGTCGGCCACCTTGTCGCCGACGCCGACGAACCGCGTGAGCGATTCGCGGGCGTCCTCGTAGTCGAGGTCGAGCGCCTCGTCGGGGTGTGCTTCGCCGTCGGCGACCATCCGTGCAGTATCGCGGACGTACGGCGCGCGGTAACCCAGTCCGAGGTCGCGGAGTTCGTCCTCGGTCGCCTCGGCCAGTCGCTCCGGCGTCGGGAAGGCGTGATAGGTCTCCCCGTCGAACTCGACTGTGTCGCCGAACGCGCGTTCGAGACTGCGCTGCATCTCGTGGATGCGGGCGACGCGCATCTGGGCCGAGCAGATGAACGAGACCAAGCAGGGGAACGCGGGGTCGCGGACGAGGCGCATCCCCCAGGCGGCGTCGAAGGCGCGCTCGATCACGTCGTCGTCCGGGACAGCCGCGCGGATCGCGGCGAGGTCGTCGTCGAGCCGGAGTCGTTCACGGAGCAGTTCCTCGGCGTCGGTCGAGGACTCCCACACGAGTCGATCCCCATCCTGTCGGACGCGTGCGACTTCGAGGGCGCCGTCGGCGCGGGCGACCGTCTCGTACCAGGCATCACCGCCGTGGACGCCAGTCTCGTCGTACATCCGGTCGTCGGGGCGGTCCCAGAGGTACGACTGGCCGCTCTCGACGGTCGACTGGAGGTCGAACGGCCCAGATAGCGAGTCGAGCGCGATCGTCCCGGTGTGCATATCCTCCACTTGGACGGTACCGGCTTCGGCCTTTCGAGTCACGCACGCACTTTGTCTGAGTGGGCCCAAGTGCCAGGCAGGCGCTCGATCGGAGCCGGCCCAAGTGCCAGGCAGGCGCTCGATCGGAGCCGGCCCGAACGTCGCGCACACCCCCGGCCGAACCTTCATGTCGCTGCGTGTCAAAGACACGCACATGAACTGCAGGGTTGTCGTCGAGGCCGCTGTCCCCGTCTACGACGTCGAAACGGCCGACGAGGCGGTTCGGATCGCCATCTCGAAAACTGGAGAGATGCTCAACCCCGACCTCAACTACGTCGAGATCAGTATGGGAGGGCGCTCCTGTCCCCACTGCGGCGAGAACCTCGACCCGGCTTTCATCGCGGCCGACGAGAGCCTCGTCGCGCTCGAACTGGAGATGACCGTGTTCAACGTCGAGCGGGAGGAACACGCCGCCCGGATCGCCCGCAAGGAGATCGGACAGCGCCTCGAGAACATCCCGCTCGACGTCCTCGAGATCGAGGAGATCGACGAGGACGACGACGGGGACGAACAAGCGGACGAACCCGAGGCAGACAGTGACGAGGACGACGGCGCAGGCGACGAGCCACCGGCGGCCGGCGACGACAAAAGCAGCATCGACCGAGACGACGACGACCGGGGCGAGGACGAAGTGCTGCCCGAGTTCGAGGAACTCATCGACGAGTAACCCGGCCGAGATGCCGACGGTGCGGACCTCGCCGACTCGTGTGGCGACGATTTCTGCTTGCTGGACCACCCGGGCCAGTGCCGTCGGTCCCCACGCGGCCACCACGGCTCGGATCGGACGTTCGTTCGAACGAAGCAGCCGCTCGGTGGTGAGAAGCGCAACCGAGTAACTGCGCGTCGCAGTCAGTCAGCGGATGCCGGGACGCGCTCGCGCGTCTCGGATTCCATTTCGGACGTGATACCCTTCGCCAGCGCAAAAACAGCGTCTTTGTGGTCGGTCTTTGATTTGTGGATGGATGTCGGTCGTACCCCGAGGGCGGTGTATTTGTCGTGGTCCACCTCGCACCCTGTTTCCATCTCGTACTGGTTCTCCACCTGAGCAAGCAGGCCGTGAAGGTGAATGAGCTCCTGCTTTTTCATAGTCAACACAGGCTAACCACTGGAGGGTTATAGTAGTATCCTGAGTCGCGTTAACACACTTGCCCCAGATCCCGTTTACAACCGTGATAGACACCGAATATCGGGTGTCAGTCAGAGTGAACGGGAGTGGAAATGACGGCTGGTCGACGGCGGTCCCGCGGCCGTCGCGGCGTCGGTCTACAGTCACGGTGACGGCAGTGACGGCGACTGCACTGGGGGCGGCAGCGGCGACGACCGCAGTGAGGGTGTCGATGGCGACGACCGCAGTGAGGACGACCGGGTTGAAAGACTTTTACCGGCGGACTGGCTTCTCATCGGTATGGACTACGACGACATGCTCGACCGGGCGCTCGAGGAGACCCCGGACATCGAAGGGAGTTCGGACCGGTTCGACCTCCCGGATCCGGAGGTCCGGCCAGAGGGGAACGTCACGGTCTACGAGAACTTCCAGGACACGTGTGACCTGCTCGGGCGTGAGGACGACCACGTGATGAAGTTCCTCCAGAACGAGCTCGGGACGAGCGGTCACATCGACGAGAGCGGGCGCGCGCGACTCACCGGCGAGTTCAACGAGCGCCGGGTCCGCGGCGCCGTCGAGGAGTACCTCGAGGAGTTCGTCCTCTGCTCTGAGTGTGGACTCCCGGACACGCACTTCGAGCGGGAGGGCGGCGTTCTCCTGCTTCGCTGTGAGGCCTGTGGCGCACGCTCGGCGACCAGCGGGTAACCGTCGCGCCCGCGACCTAGCTGAGCTGTTTCAACGTCTGCAGGTCGTGTTCGGTTCGCGTGAACTCCGCGAGCCGCCGGCTCGCGTGACAGTTCGGACAGTGGAAAACGCGCGTGTGCGCCGGCAGCTTCGACGGCGTCGATTGCCAGTCTTTCGTACACTCCGGGCAGAGCAGACGGACGTACGCTTCATCCATGCGTGTGATTCACATGCGTGCCGAGGGCAAAAAGGTTCCTGCGCGGGGACCTGGGGCCACCCGACGGCCTCGGTTGAAAAGGATCGACCAGGTCAGACAGTGACCGGAGCCACGTCCGAGCGGCGCCGGTCAGGCCAGAGCGCGGGGTGGATCGGACCGGAGACGCGCCGGGTCAGGCCGGAGCGTCAGCGGCTTCGAGCAGTTCCTTGTAGCGATTGCGGATAGTGACCTCGGAGATGTTGGCCACGTCGCTGACCTCGTTCTGGGTGACTTTCTCGTTGGTGAGCAGAGCCGCGGCGTAGACGGCCGCGGCGGCGATACCGACCGGGCTCTTCCCGCTGAGGACGCCGCGGTCGCGAGCGGCCTCGATCAGTTCGCGGGCGCGCCGTTCGGTCCCGTCCGAGAGGTCCAGGTCCGAGACGAATCGTGGGACGTAGCTCTCGGGATTGGCCGGCTGGATCTCCAGGCTCAGCTCGCGGACCACGTAGCGGTAGGTCCGGGTGAGCTCCATCTTGTCGATCCGTGAGACGACGGCCATCTCGTCGAGGCTGCGCGGGGTGTTGGCCTGTCGGGCCGCGGCGTACAGCGCCGCGGTGGCGACCCCCTCGATGGAGCGGCCGGGCAGGAGGTCCTCGTCGAGCGCGCGGCGGTAGATGACGCTGGCGGTCTCACGGACGTTGTCCGGGAGGCCGAGCGCCGACGCCATGCGGTCGATCTCACCGAGGGCCTGCTTGAGGTTGCGCTCCTTGGAGTCGCGGGTGCGGAACCGCTCGTTCCAGGTGCGCAGGCGCTGCATCTTCTGGCGCTGGTTCGACGACAGGGAGTTGCCGTAGGCGTCCTTGTCCTGCCAGCCGATGTTCGTCGAGAGCCCGCGGTCGTGCATCATGTTCGTCGTCGGCGCACCGACGCGGGACTTCTGATCCTTCTCGGCGGAGTCGAACGCCCGCCACTCGGGCCCGTGGTCGATCTCGTCTTCTTCGACGACGAGACCACACTCGCTACAGACCGTCTCGCCGTGTTCGGTGTCCGAGGCGAGCCGGCCGCCACACTCCGGACACTGGTGTTCGCTCTCGATTTCCGTCTCGCTCTCCGCGACCGATTCCGCGTCGGTCGCTACCTCGTCCTCGCGGTCGCGTAGTCGTTCGCTGGTTCCGTCTTCACTGCCCGTTCGTATTGTCGTGTCGCTCATGATGGGTGCTCCGGGGCGGCTTGCCGGTGGCATAAGCCATAAAATCCAGCGCCGCGCTTCCTAACTCTGTGTTAGTCCGAAAACTACTTAAATGTTTTGACGGTCTCGCCGTGCGTATCGATCGCATACCGCAAGATGGCGAACGAATTCTGCGGGAACAACCGGGTGGTAGTGAGAGCAACTAGATCCTGGGTGAACGTCCGGATCAGCCCCGGTCAACCCGGAGCAACGAGACGGCGAACACGATCATGAAAAGGGGGGCCAGCGGGACGGTCGTCCCTGCTTTGTTCTCCCAGAGGAGCGCGGTAGCGCCGAGGAAGAGGAGGCCACAGACACCCAGGATCGCGCCCATGAGTCGGACCGGGTCGACGGGGAGCGATTCGACGCGTGCCTCGGCGCGGTAGTAAACGACGCTCAACACGAGCGCGAGCGTGAGTGCGACCGCGCCCACAGCCGCGACCGCTATCGCCGGGCGGACGTTCGACGCCACGTAGCCGTGTGCCTCGTGCAGCGGGAGGAACGTCCGGGTGTCGAAGAGCGGGCCGGACAGGAGAAACTGCAGGTGGAAGTAGCCGTACCGGACGACCAGGAGTTCGAGCGAGAGCTCGGCGGGCCGGAAGTACGTTATCGACCACGGCATGAGTGCCGAGATCCAGGCTGCGACCACCGCGAACTCCCCCGCGTACTCGGAGCGAACCAGCGCCATTACTGCTGGGCGCGCCCCGCAGTGCCGAAAAGCTACCGGGTCTCGCGACGGCTAGCGAGCGCTGGCGGTTCCGTCGGCGTTACGTTCTTGCCGCCTGACTCCCTATGTCCGGTATCGAATGAGGCGAGATTACGTCACCCTGGCTCTCCGCGACACCGACCTGGACTGCGACGAGCGGCCGACGGCCGAACTGACCTTCGACGGGCCGGCGGACGTGCTCGACGAGCGCCTCGGCGACGCCGACGGGGACGCGCTCGACAGCGAGCGTATCGACGTCGCCTTCCGCTTCCGGACCGCCACGGACGCCGACGACCCCGCCGGCGTCTTCAGTCTCACCAACCGCGTCACCGGTGACTTCGTCCTCGAAGTCAACGCCGACGCCGAGTCGGTTCTCGACCTCGTCTCGGCCGCCCGCCGCGCCCGGACCGACGACGACGAGAGTCGCTACCGCGTCGTCGTCCGCCGCGACGGCGACGACATCGCCGTTTACGAGAAACGAACCCTCCTCGTCTACGACGACGAGGGCAGCCTCCTCCGCCAGCACAGTCTTATCCCCAGCGGCGTCGAACTGTAGCGGTCGCGAGCGCGCTGTTCGACCGTCCGATCGAAGCTCCGTCACTCTCTCGTCGCCAGTTCCTCGACGAGTGCGGGCAACGCGTCGGTCACGTCGTTCCGGAACACGTAGTCGGCATCGTCCGCGACGGGCGTCGGTTCCAGGTTGACGACGGCCAGGGTCGCGCCCGCGTCGGCGGCCATCCGGGGCAACAGTGAGACGGGCCGGACCGTCAGCGACGACCCTGCGGCGAGGAAGACGTCCGCGCGCCGGGTCGCGACCTGAGCCCGGTCGAAGGGCTCGTCGGGCAGCCCTTCCCCGAACATGACCACGTCGGGCCGGAGCACGGCCCCGCAGTCACACCGCGGCGGGACCTCGCCAGCCGCGACGCGCTCCCAGACCGACCCGGCGGGCCGTTCGGTTCGGCACTCGTCACAGACGACACGCATTCGGGACCCGTGGAGTTCGACCACCGACGCTGAGCCCGCAGCGGCGTGCAGCCCGTCGACGTTCTGGGTCAGGAGCGTGTCGAGATACCCGTCGGATTCGAGCGTCGCGAGCGCCTCGTGTGCGGGATTGGGCGCGACGCCCGCCCCGGACATCGCCTCGCGGAGCGCGCGGCGGTCGGTCCACCACCCCTCAGGGTCGGCTGCGAAGCGCCGCCGGTGGAAATCAGCAGGATCGAAGCGTTCCCAGACCGGAGTCTGGGACGCGCCGTCGTCCGCGTCGTCCCTCTCGGGCGTCTCGCCGCGGAACGGCGGGATACCCGAGGCGGCGCTGACGCCCGCGCCGGTCAGCGCGACCACGCTGTCGGCGCTCCCGATCTCGCGAGCGAGAGCCGTTACGGCGTCCTCGTCCATCACGTCCGTCCATCGAGCAGGGACGGAGAAAAGCCCCTCGTCGGCGCCTCACTCCTCGACGGGAACCGGCCGCTGGGCGACTTCGGGGTAGCCCACCGTATCGGGGGTCTCCGCAAACCACCGGGCGGCGGCTATCTCTCCGTCGCAGGGGCTGACCGTTCCCCCGACGTAGTGGCCGGCGAAGATGGCGATCAGGCTGACCAGCGTCGGCCGGTCGGCTCCCTCGACAGTGATCTCGATAACGTGGGCCTCGATCAGGTCGGTTACCTCGCAGGTGACGCCCGTTTCCTCACGGACCTCACGGCGGGCCGCCGTCTCGAAGGACTCGCCGGCCTCGCGCTTGCCACCGGGGTCGGTCCAGCCCTCGTCGCCCTCGTTGCGAACGAGCAGCACTTCCCCCGCATCGTTCGTCACCCAGACTCCGCCGCCACCGCTGGCGCCGCGTTCGAACCGCTCGAGGTCGCGCTCGTAGGCGTCCGGCGGGACCGACCACGACTTCTCGACACGCTCGAAGTCGCCGTACTCGGCGCGGAAGTCGGCCAGCCGCTCTCGGACCTGCTCTCGCGAGCGGGCTGTCAGACCTGGCGCGTCTGCAGCCATCTACACGTGCTCGTCGAGGAAGTCGACGACAGCGGTGTAGGTCTCGATCCTGTTTTCGAGCTTGGAGATCCCGTGACCCTCGTCGTCGAAGACCAGTTTCTCGACCGGGACGCCCTGCTCGCGGGCCTCCTCGGCGATCTGTTCGGCTTCGCCGACGGGGACTCTGGGGTCGTTCGCGCCGTGGAGGACGAACAGCGGCGCGCGGATGGCCTCGATGTTGTTGATCGGCGAGACCGATTCGAGAAACTCGCGGTCGGCTTCCAGCGAGCCGTATTCGGCCTCGCGCAGTTCGCGGCGCCAGGAGCCGGTGTTCTCGAGGAACGTGACGAAGTTGGCGATGCCGACCACGTCGACGCCCGCGGCCCACAGGTCGGGATACTCCGTCAGCGCCGCGAGCACCATGAAGCCGCCGTAAGAGCCTCCCATCGCGACGATGCGGTCGGGGTCGACGGCTTCGCGGTCGCCGAGCCACTCCACGGCGGCCGCCAGATCCGCGACGGAGTCCATCCGCTGTTCCACGTCGTCGAGGTGGGTGTACTCGCGCCCGTACCCGGTCGACCCGCGGACGTTCGGCTCGAAGACCGCGTATCCCCGCGAACAGAAATACTGCGTGAGGCCGGCGAAGGAGGGGCGACGCTGGCTCTCCGGCCCGCCGTGGATGTCGACGATGACCGGAACGCCGTCGTCAGTGGCCGCGCCGCCCGCCTCGCCGGCGGTCCAGTCGTCGGGCAGCGAGAAGTACGCGGGCACGTCGAGGCCGTCGAAGCTCTCGTAGCGCACGAGGTCTGGCTCGACGAACGTTTCGCGGGGGATACCGGCCGTCGAAGCGCGCGTCCAGCGCTCGACCGTGCCGGTTGCTATCTCGACGACGAAGACGTTCGTGTTCTCGGTCCGGCCCGTCGCGGAGAGGGCGAACCGCTCTCCGTCGTCGTCGAACGCCACGCCGCCGGCGAGATTACCGGGGAGGTCGGGCGTCGGAAACTCCGCGATATCGGTGGGGCCGTCGAGTTCGCCGACGGTCAGGTCCGTGTAGCCGTCGACGTTGCGCGAGTAGACGAGTCGGTCGGTCTCGTCGTCGAGCGCGACGCCGTCCACGTCCCAGTCGCCACCCGTTTCGACGATGTCGAGGCGCTCGCCCACGTCGTCGATGGCGTCGGCGGTCAGGTCGAGACGGGCGAGCGCCAGCGTGTCCGACTCGTAGTCGGTGACCAGATAGACCGCGTCCCCGTCGGGGCCCCAATTCGCGCTCCTGAAGCGGACATCGCCTTCGTGGGGCGTAACGTGTGTCATGTCGCCCGACTCGATATCGAGGACGTGGAGGTCCTGGTCGAAGCTCCAGTGGGCCTCAGAGACGAGCACTCGGTCGTCGTTCGGCGACCAGCCACCCACGGAGAGCCAGCCGTCGCCCTCGGTGACCAGAGTCGCGTCGTCGCCGGTCTCGGTCCGGCCCTGGACGTAGACGTCGAAGACGGACTCGTCGCGGCGATTGGAGGCGAACGCGAAGCGGTCGCCGTCGTGTGACCAGCCGCCCCAGCGGTGTTTCGCGTCGGGCGTCGCTGTCAGATTCACGATCCGGCCGTCGTCAGGGTCGAGGCGGTAGAGTTGCGCGCGTTCGTTGCCGCCTTCGTCCATCCCGAAGGCGAGTTCGCGGCGCTCGGGCGACCACGAGGCGAAGGTGACCCGTTCCTCGTAGAAGGTCCGCTGGTCGGGCCAGCCCTCGGGTTCGTCGAGCGTCCAGACCTGCGGGACGCCCGTCGTGTCCGTGAGGAAGGCGAGCGTCCCGTCGGGCGCGAACGAGGCGCCGTAGGCGCTCCTGACGTTGAGGTAGCGTTCGAGGTCGTACACACCCGTTCCTGTGGCGGCGCGGGCAAAATGCTTCCGGGCAGGGCAGTGGTCCGGCCTCGGAATGTGGCCCGGCAGTCGGTCCAGGGCAGTGGTCCGGCAGTCGGTCCAGGGCAGTGGTCCGACCTCGGGGTGTGAGCCGGGAGTTGTTTAGATAGTCTGGATTTTCAGTTGAGAGCAACGGCCGACACATCTAATGTTGGGGAGACTAACCGGGCAGATATGAGCGAGGTGCGCTACCAGGAACTGCTCCAGCTGGTCCGCAGTCGGGCAGGCGAGGCGTTCCGGACTGCGGTCGCGTACGACGCCGAGGACTGGACGGTCCTCTACGCCCGCGACGACGTTGCCACCGATTCGCTCGGTGACGCCCTCCCCGCGCTCGTCGACCGCGCCCGGCGCTACGAGCCGGTCATGGATCTGGATGTTTACGCCGGCGTCGGCGAGACCCAGGCGACCGTCGAACTCCACGAGGAAGCCGCCGTCCTCATCTTTCCCCGTGGGGACGAAACCGGCGTCCTGGTCTCGCTCGACCGCGAGGTAGCGCAGGGACTCGGCCAGTTCGTCGCCAGTTGTGACGACGTGCTGGACGGCTGAGGATCTCCGGGCCTCAGAAGAGGCCGTGCGCGTCCTGCAGGTCCTCGTAGACGCCGAGGTACTGCTCCAGCACGGTCTCGTGGTCGAACCGCGCCCAGTCTTCGTCGACAGAGAGACGCTCGAACTCGCCGGCGTCGACGATGGCGTCTGCGATCTGCTGGGGGTTCGTGGTCCGAAAACTCCGCTGAGCCTCCTCGATGAGTTCGTGAGCGCTGGACTCGGCCTGGTACTCGACGATGCCGACACAGCCACAGGCCATCGCCCACAGCAGTTCGCTCGCGAAGTACTCCCGGTAGGCCGTCTGGACGAACGCGTGGGCGCCCTTGTACAGCGAGATCCGCGTCCGACGGTCGCAGGCGCCGACGAACTCGATCCGGTCGTCGATGCGCAGGTCCGCGGCTTCGGCCTCGTAGTCGGCGCGCATCGGCCCGTCACCGATGACCGTCGCCGTCCAGTCTTTGGTCCGGAGTTCCGCGAGCCCCAGGAGAAAGCTCTGGACGTTGGCGCTCTCGTCCAGCGGATGGGCGAAGACGACATCGGTCTCCTCGGCGGCGTCGACCGAGCGCACGAGCGACATATCGATGCTCTCGGGGATCACGCGGGAAGTCTCGGCGGTCGCGCCGGCCTCTCGGACCGCCGTGCGGACCATCTCGGACGGCGTGACGACCATGTCGGGGCCGCTCGCGGCCCGTTCGTAGAGGCGCGACTGTTCGATGGGTTCGTCGCCGAACCACTCGACGACCAGCGGCGCGCGGGCGAGCGTCGCGCCGAGGCTCGCGGCGACGGTCTGGACCGGCGGGTCCGGGCGCGTGTGAACGACATCGGGGCGGTGAGCGGCGAGCAGGGCGGGGATCCGCGCCGTGAAGGAGGTCAGCGCGGGCGAGACGGTGACGGCGCGGTAGGTGAGGCCGTCGCGTTCGACGGTCTCCTCGTAGCCGTCCCACCAGCCGGCACAGAACAGCGTCACGTCGTGGCCGCGGTCTGCGAGGGTGCGAGCGACGCGTTCGAACCGCCGGACGCCTTCGCCGTCGCGGTGGAACGACGTCTCCATCGACACGAACGCGACACGCATACACCCGGGGACGGCGGGCCCGCTCAAAAATCCCTGCGTTCCCTCGGAGCGTGATTCGATGAAACACGGATTTCGGTCCCGCGAACAGCCAGACGACGGCGGGTCGAACGACTGAAACAATGACTGCAAACAGCGTGAAAGCCAAGCGAGGTCTTCGACCTCGCCGGAAGCCGGCGCACTGCGCCGGCGACCCCGACCCGTTCGACTCGGGGGCTTTGCTGCGCTCCTCGCTCCGCTGCGGTGCTTGCGACAGCCGCCTTCGTCGAACGGGTCGCCCCTTTCAGTCCCACCCGCCCAGATTGTTGGGACGGTCTAGAAGGGTGGGACTGAAACGGGTCGCTCGCTCCGGGAAGACGGGCGAAGCAAGGACCGCAACGAAGTGAGGACCGCAGCGAGCCCCTCGACCGGAGCGAGCGGGGGCTTTCACGCTGTCTGCGGTGGCTGTATCGGTGCATCGTGCGGGAGCTTTCACGCTGTCTGCGGTGGCTGTGTCGTTGAGTTCCGCACGACTTGGACACGAACCAACGAGAACGGAACCGTGACGACTGTCGCGACTGTGTCACCCGAGACTCCGACACGTTAAAACGCGCACGCCAGTATCGCACAGGCATGGAATTTCACGAGGCGGCGAACTTCCTGTTCGACCTGCGCCGCTTCTCGCCGCGGCCGGGCACCGAACCGACGCGGGAGCTGCTCGCCCACCTCGGGGACCCCCACGAGGACATCCCCTGTGTTCAGGTCGCGGGGTCGAACGGGAAGGGATCCACCGCGCGGCTGGTCGAGCGGGCGCTCCGCGAGGCCGGCCTCTCGGTCGGACTGTACACCTCACCCCATCTCGACGACGTCCGCGAGCGCGTCCGCGTCGATGGCCGCACGGTCTCCAAAGCCGCCGTCACAGACTTCGTCGCGTCGATGCGCGAATACGCAACCGACCGGGCGGCCGACGGCGACTCCCCGACGATATTCGAGACGCTGACCACGCTCGCGCTCTGGGAGTTCGACCGCCAGGACGTCGACGTGGCAGTCCTCGAAGTGGGGATCGGCGGCCGCTACGACGCCACCAGCGTCGTCGACCCGGTCGCGAGCGCCGTGACGAGCGTGACGCTCGAACACACTGACTTCCTCGGCGACACCGTCGACGAGATCGCCCGCGACAAGGCCGCCGTCGCGCCCGCCGACCGCCCGCTCGTCACCGGCACGACCGGCGACGCGCTCGCGACCATCGACGACGAGGTCGCGGACGTGCTCACCGTCGGACCCAACGAAAACGCCCCCGACGTGACCGTCGAGTACGGCGGTCGCGAGGGGCTCGAAGGCGCAGTCGCCGTCGACGGGCCGGACTGGAGCGTCGACACCCGCCTCCCGCTCCTGGGCGCACACCAGGCCCGCAACGCGGGGGTCGCGGCGGCGCTGGTCCACCAGACTGCTGCGGCGCTGGACGTCGAGGTAGAGCGCGAGGCAATCGAACGCGGCTTCCGGAACGCCCACTGGCCGGGCCGGTTCGAGGTGATGGGCCAGGACCCGCTGGTCGTCCTCGACGGGGCGCACAACCCCGGTGGCTGCGAGCGGACCGTGGAGACGCTCGACTCCTTCGACTACGACGACCTGCACCTCGTCGTCGGCGCGATGACCGACAAGGACCACCGCGGCATCGCCGCGGCCTTCTCTGCGGCCGCCCCCGACCACGTCACGGCCTGCCAACCCGACCACGACCGCGCCGACGACGAGACGGTCGTCGCCCGTGCGTTCGAGGCCGAAACCGACGCGACCGTCGAGACCAGAAGCGACGTGGCTGGCGCGTTCGACGACGCCCTCGCGGCCGCCGGTCCCGACGACGCGGTGGTCGTCGCCGGGTCACTGTACGCTGTGAGCGAGGCACGGACGCGGTGGGCACGGTCGACGATCCCGAAAGCAATCGATTCGCTCGCCGACGCCCGCGAGACGCTGCGGGGCGCGCACGTCTCCGAGCCGGGCACCTGGCGGATGCGCGGGAAAGCGTCCCACCGCGTGCTGAAAACGCGCGTCCAACCGCGACAGGCCCAGTACCTGAAAGAGGAACTGCTTTCGGTCGGCGGGGAGTGTGCGCTCTCGGCGCTCAACAACCAGGACGAGGAGAACCTCGACATCGTGATGATGGGGACGCTCGCGCAGTTCAAGCGCGTCGCGAACAAACTCGACGGCCAGCCCTACGGCCTCGCACCGTTCGCCGACGAACTCCGGGCGGCGCTCGACATCGAAACCGAGCAGGTCGGCGGCCCCGGTCGCTGGACCGGGGCGAGTGCGAGTTCGGGTGGGGAATCGAGTGCGAGTTCGGGTGGGGAATCGAGTGCGAGTTCGGGTGGGGGACCCGACGACCCCTCGTACCCGTGGGAGGAGGGGACAGCGGTCATGGGCATCCTCAACATCACGCCCGACAGCTTCCACGACGGCGGCGAGTACAACTCCGTCGCGGCGGCCCGCGAGCGCGCCGCGTCGATGATCGAGGCGGGCGTCGACATCCTCGATGTGGGCGGCGAATCGACCCGTCCGGGCGCGGACGTGGTGCCGCCCGAGGAGGAGCGCGAACGGGTGGTCCCGGTGGTCGAGGCGCTCGCGGACCTCGACGCGCTGGTCTCGATCGACACGCGGCGGGCCAGCGTCGCGCGGGCGGCACTAGACGCAGGCGCCGACATCCTCAACGACGTTTCGGGACTGGCAGACCCGGAGATGCGACTCGTCGCCGCCGACTACGACGCGCCCGTGGTCGTCATGCACAGCATCGAGACGCCGGTCGACCCCGACACCGACATCGAGTACGACGACGTGGTCGAGGATGTCTTCACGTACCTGACCGAGCGCGTCCTGCTCGCGGAGAAGGCTGGGCTGGACCGCTCGCAGATCATCGTCGATCCGGGGTTAGGGTTCGGGAAATCCGCCGCCGGGAGCTTCGAGTTGCTCGACCGACTCGACGAGTTGCGGGGGCTTGGTTGTCCGATCCTGATCGGTCACTCGCACAAGTCGATGTTCGACCTCGTCGAGGGCGGCCGCACGGATGCGCTGGACGAGACGGTGGCTGCGACGGCGCTGGCGGCCGACCGCGGGGCCGATATCGTGCGCGTCCACGACGCTCACGAGAACGTCGCTGCCGTACGTGTGGCGCAGGCGCTCGACGACCCGGACGCGTTTCGGGACTGATCCTGTCACCGCATCTCGTCGAGCGACCGGACGGAGTCGGACATGAGCCACGCGGTGTCGCTGTCGGCCTCCTCGATGCTGAGTGCGAAAAACGAGTCTCGCCCCTCGTCGACGGTGATGTGGTAGGCCTCGGTGGTCAACCGCTGCGTCGCGTCGGCACCGGTTCCAGTGGTCACACCCACCCTCACCGATGGGGACGGATAACCGCCCCGATCCGCGACAGACTGCCACGGTTTTTCCTGTTGGACCGCGCTAGTGGGGATATGAGCGGCATCGTCTTCTTCGCTACCGAAAACGAGGACCGGGTCGTCGAGTTCTACCGCGAGTACGCCGATGCCGAGGTGTGGCTGGACCAAGACGGCTGTACGATCCTCTCTCAGGGGGCGTTCAAGTTCGGCTTCTGCGAGCGCGACCGAACGGAGGACTGCGGGATCATCACCTTCTATTTCGGCGACCGAGCGGCCGTCGACGCGGCCCACGAGCGCCTCGGTGACCGGGCTCGCGGGCCGCCAACAGAGAACGAACAGTACGACATCTACCAGTGCTTCGCCGAGGACCCCGACGGCCGCACCGTCGAGTTCCAGACGTTCCTGCACCCCCTTCCGGGGGAGTGACCGAACGCGCGGTGGATAGCGTATGCGTACCTTTACCACACCGCGGCGCGTAGTACGACGGGGTGCCGTCGCGAGGCGCTGCCCCGGAGAGGGCGATGCAAAAGATAGCATGTGAGAGCTGTGGACGCAAGGTAACGATAGACCGCGATCGACCACGGGCACCGATGCGGTACTGCCCGCGGTGTGGGACCGACCTGCCGACGCCGGATGCGTAGTTCGGGCTCGGACCCGTTTCGACCGTCAGTCCGGGGCTAGTTTAGACCGTCACTAGAGTCCCTTATATTGTATTGTGGGTGTGTACCATACCCACGGCAAAGTTTAACTACCTGAATCGCTGGTATCCAGTGGAACACAGAGATGGCAGAAACGCAGAACGGACCGGAACGGAACGAGTCGGATGGGTGTGCGGCGTTCGAGACGGCAGACGGGGACGTCGTGTTTTACGACCGAGGCAACGGAGACGCCTGGTTACAGTCCAGTTACGCCATCGACTTCACAGACGTCAGAGCCAGCGGTCCGGCGGAGTAGCCGGACCGGGCGGGCGGTTTTTCGAGTCGCTGACCGGGTAGCGCCGCGGCCGTCACTCGCTCTCAGACGCCAGTCACTGGGCCTGCAGGCGCTCCATATGCTCGGCCATCGCGACCCAGAACGGGTCCGCACCGGGGTGGTCGGTCGATTCCCCGTCGACCACGAGTCCGGAGCCCTCGGTGACCTCGCCCACGTCCGCGGCCGGGATGTCCTCGGCTGCCAGCGCGTCGATGACGTCGTCGACGCCCGGCGGGTCGACCGCCGCCAGAACTCTCCCCTCGGAGATGGAGATCAGCGGGTCGATGCCGAAGAAATCGCGGTCGATCTTACCGAGTTCGGGCATAGCGCCGCGTTCGCCCGCCCACCGCAAAGCGCTGGCTATCCGGACTCGAAATCCCGAAATTCGACTCCGTGTCCGCGCTGCTCCCTCAATTGTCCACGCTGGCGCGCGCTGTCGCGACCTCTGTGTCGCGACGGAGCCGTGCGAGGGATGAGCGAACGAACGAAGTGAGTGAGCGAATCGGCTGGGGAGGTTTGTGGCCGTCCGCGGTGCGGTTGCGGTGCCGTGCGGTCTCGGAGCGGTCGCGGTCCCTGGCGCACTGAAAGGGCGAGCGCCGGTGGCGGGACCTGCGCGGGCCCTGTCCGAGCGAGCGGAGCGAGAGAGGATATCCCGCACAGGTCCCGCGAGCGGGGCGAGGGCTTTCAGCTCTCACCACCGTCTGCGGTCGTCAGGACTGCGAGCGAGCGGGGCGAGGGCTTTCAGCTCTCACCACCGTCTGCGGTCGTCAGGACTGCGAGCGAGCGGGGCGAGGGCTTTCAGCTCTCAGTACCGAGTGCGGTGTCGTTTGCGCTCACTGCGACAGCGAGCGAGCCGAAGTCCTAGATCCCGGGCACGCCGATACCGGGGACGACACCGAGGAGGGGACCCAGGACGATCTGCACGACCAGTACGGTCACCCAGGCAATGATGGCGATGGTAGCGGCGTCGGTCCAGCCGCCGGAGTACGACACGTTCAGTACGAGCAGGTAGACCAGCAGCGTCACGACGGCGCCGAGCAGCGGGATCCAGCCGAGGAAGGCCTCGACCAGGCCCCACACGATCGCACCGACGATTGCCACCGTCACGGCCTGCTCGTAACTGCCCTCGCCTGCGACCAGTTGGCCACCGACGTAGATGCCGAGCCCGCCGACCAACACGCCGATGACGAACGTGACGAAGCCGCTAATCAGTCCCATACGAGAGGACAGGAATGCCTGTGTGAAAAAATTATCTGTGAAGCGACCGGACTCCGGACGGTCAGGCCGGGGCCCCAGCTTCCGGTTTGCCCACTTTTTTCGCGCCGCGGGCCGACCGCTCGAGTATGGACACACGCGAACTCGGCAGCACGCGGATGGACGTAACGGAGATCGGACTCGGAACGTGGAACGTCGGGCCGAGCTGGGGCGACGCCAGCGACGAGGAGTGTCGCGACTCGATCCGCGCGGCGCTGGACGCGGGCGCCAACGTCGTCGACACGGCCGAAGTGTACGGCGACGGCCGCGCCGAGCGACTCATCGGCGAGGTGCTCGAAGAGTACGACAAGCGCGTCTTCGTCCCCACGAAGGCCGCGCCCGACGAGGACGGGCGCCACTCCGAGGCCGGGCTCCGGGAGTCGGTGGCGGGCTCGAAAGAGCGCCTCGGTGTCGACTCGCTGGACCTCGTGCAACTGCACTGCCCGGAGACCGCCGCGTTCTACGAGCCCGAGACGTTCGCGGTGCTTGAAGACCTGAAGGCGGAGGGCGAGATCGACCACGCGGGCGTCAGCGTCGAGAAGGTCGAGGAAGCCACGAAGGCCATCGAGTACGACGTCGTCGAGACGGTGCAGATCATCTTCAACCCGCTCCGCCAGCGCCCGGCCGAGCGCTTCTTCGAGCGCGCGAAGAACGAAGATATCGGAGTGATCGTCCGCGTCCCGCTCGCGTCCGGTCTCCTGGCCGACGCCTTCGAGGGCGTCGAGGACTTCGGCGAGACCGACCATCGCCGCTGGGCCGCCGAGGACGGTGTCGAGGCCGGCGTCGGCCGCAAGGGCGGGGAGACCTTCGCCGGCGTCCCCTTCGAGGACGGGCTGGACGCGGTCGCGGACATGCGTCGGCTCGTCCCCGCGGACGCTACGATGGCGCAGTTTACCCTCCGATGGGTTCTCGACTTCGACGCTGTCTCGACGGTGATCCCCGGGTCGACCTCGCCCGGCCACGTCGAGGAGAACGTCGCCGCCGCGGAACTGGATCCCCTCTCCCACGAGACCCACGGTGCCGTGCAGGACATCTACGAGAAACACGTCGAGGAGTACGTCCACCACCGGTGGTGAGCGGTCGCGGGGTCGCGGATGCATGGGGAGAGACGACCGAACTCCGAAACTTTCTTTATACCGCGACTTCCCGAGAGGTACTGTCCAGAGGGCAGCGGTGGGGACCGCTACAGAGGTGCGTTTCAGCCGGAGATCACAGTCGGCGAGTAGCAGCGCTGTCTGTCGGATCTCCAGCGGAAAGTGGAGGGTTCGGAGTCGTGCGTTCGCGCGGCCCCGGCGCGACGGCACCGCGGTTCACGAACGCGTACCACTCGGTCCGGCAAGTGTGTGGCCAAGCGCCAGCAGTGGGAGGCCGAGCAGGAGCGCCGCGACAGCCCATCCGACCAGAACGACTCCAGTGAGCGTCGACGCGCCGGCCACGACGAGAATCCAGAACCCCGCCGCGAAGACGACCGGGAGCGCCAGCAGCGCGCCCACGACCAGCGTCGTCGAGCGAGGGTCCCCCGGGTCGGCGTACCCCGCGGCGAAAAAGAGCGCGACCGGGACGACGAACACGGTCAGTAGTTCGCCCGGGCCGCCCTCGGAGACCAGCACCGCGGCGACCGCGGCGACGCCGAGCGCGACCAGGGTCCAGAGCGCGACTCGCCACTTCGACGGCCGAGCGTCGCGTATCGCGGCCGCTCCGAAGAACGGAGACAGCGCAGCGGCCGCGAAGACGGCGGGCGGCACCCACCCGTCGCGAACCGCGCCGAACGCCAGCGCTCCGACCGCCGCCCCACCGACGAGGACGGCGGTGCCGACCCGCCGTGGCGTAGCCCAGCTATCGACAGCGTGCGAGCGGCCGCCGGACGGGAACAGTGCCGAGACCGCCGCGCCGAGCGCGAGCATCGGGACGGTCGAGGCCGCGACGGCGATGGCGCCGAGCGACCGGCCGGCGTCCCTCAGCAGCGCCATCCACGTCGCGACCGACCCGTACAGCCCGCCCTTGGGGGCGAAGACGAGCAGCGTCTGCCTGTCGAGGTATTCGGCGTCACCGTCGGACGACTGATCCCAGGTGACGGTGCCGTCTCGTACGGTCGTCCCGGGCACGCCGCGCGTCACGACGGTTCCCTCGGGCCCGCGCATCGTGACGCGGTCGGCGTCGAGTTCGATGGCGGACTGGCGACCCGTCCTTTCGAGGAACGTGACCAGATACGTCCCCTCTGGACCGGGCCGAGCGACCCCCGGTACGTCGAAGTCGACGACCAGTGTATCGTTCTCGACTCGCGTCGCGAGGCCGCGGGGCGCGTCCACGACCGTCCGTCCGTCGCTGTAGGTCCGTCGAACGATCCGCTCCCGGCGTGCGTCGTCGCCGGCCAACACCTCGGCCGACTCCGCGTCGATCCTGACACGGGCGTGCCAGTGGGACGACCCGTTCTGGCGGACTGTGACGGTCAGCGCGGCCCGTTCGACCGAGAGCGGGACGCCCGCTTCCTGCGCGACCGACGGCAACCCGTCGCCACAGACGCCACACAGTTCCTCTGGCGGCGGCGCGGCGCTCGCCGAGCCCGCGGCCAGCGCCGCGACGGCGGCGAGAACGACCACGATGGAGAGGACGAATGTGGCCACGACCAGCGCCCGCGGGCCTCGTTCTGTCACACCCTCAGTCTGTCACTCGCAGTGACGTGAACGTTGTGATGGGGCCGCGATACGGGATCGCCGACGCAATACGAGATCCCCGCCACGATACGGGTTCCCAGCCACGACACGGGATCCGCGGTTAGTCGTACTCGTAGAATCCACGGCCGGTCTTCTTGCCGAGGTCACCGGCTTCGACCTTGCGTGTGAGGAGATAGGCGGGCCTGTAGCGGTCGCCGAGTTCCTCGTGGAGGGTTTCGGAGGCGTGCAGACAGACGTCGAGGCCGATGTGGTCGGCGAGTTCGAGCGGGCCCATCGGGACGTTCGTGCCGAGTGTCATCCCGCGGTCGATGTCGGCCTTCTCGGCGACGCCCTCGTCGAAGGCGCGGATCCCCTCGTTGATCCACGGCATCAGGATACGGTTGGTGACGAACCCGGGCTTGTCGTCGGCCTCCCAGGTCTCTTTGCCCAGCGCCGCGGCGAAGTCGTGCGCGAACTGCGCCGTGTCGTCGGCCGTCTTCTCGCCGACGACGACTTCGACCCCGCGCATCACGGGGACTGGGTTCATGAAGTGGAGACCGACCACGAGGTCGGGGCGGTCGGTCGCCGCCGCGATGGTCGTGATAGAGAGCGTGCTCGTGTTCGTCGCGAGCACGACATCGTCGTCGGTCACCTCGTCAAGCCCCGCGAACACCTCCGTTTTCACGTCGACGTCCTCGGCGACTGCCTCGACGACCACATCCGCCGCAGCGAGGTCGTCCAGCACCGTCGTTCCGGTGACCCGATCGCGAGCGGCGTCTGCGTCGGCTCGTGCAAGTTTCCCATCCGCGACCAGCCGGTCGAGGCCGTCCTCGATACCCTCGATGCCGTTTCCGACGAGGTGGTCGGCCACGTCTCGGAGAACGACTTCGTAGCCTTCGACCGCCGCGACCTGTGCGATGCCGCTCCCCATCGTCCCGGCGCCGACCACGCCGACCGTCTCGATCGAGTCTATCGTCCGCATACCAGACCGTGGGTGTGCCGAAGGCCTAAGCCTACTGCCGATACCTGCTCTCTCCCGGCACCCCGGCCATCGACATGCGAGATCTGTCAGTTGCCGACGGTCGATCACGATTTATACACGTGAACGGCCCCGAAAACCGTTCGCACGCCGGAATCGTTTACTCGTGGTGTAGTAAATCATGTCAGAAAAAAGATATATACGACAGGGGCGAGTACACCGATTCGAGATGCGCCCTATCGACGACACGCCACTGACGCGGGACGGGAAGGTACTCGTGCTGGCCTACGACCACGGGATCGAACACGGGCCAGTCGATTTCGAACCGCAGCCACGGAGCGCGGACCCGGAACACGTCTTCGAGGTGGCGACCCACCCCGCGGTGACCTCGCTCGCCGTCGGGAAAGGGATCGCCGAGGCGTACTACCCCTCCTACGAGGACGACGTGTCGCTGCTCGCGAAGCTCAACGGCACCTCCAACCTCTGGATGGGCGAGCCCGACAGCGCGGTCAACTGCTCGGTCGAGTACGCCGCCGAGGAACTGGGCGCCGACGCGATCGGTTTTACCGTCTATCCCGGCGTCAACGACGAAGTCGAGATGTTCGAAGAGTTCCGCGAGGTCCAGGAGACGGCCCGCGAGTACGACCTGCCCGTCGTGATGTGGTCTTACGCGCGCGGTCAGGCCGTCACGAACGACACGAGCGAGGACGTCATCGCCTACGCCGCCCGCCTCGGCCTCGAACTCGGCGCGGACGTGGCGAAGGTCAAGTATCCCGGCAGCCAGTCCGCGATGGAGACGGTCACGCGGATGGCCGGGCCGACGAGAGTACTGATGTCCGGCGGTTCGAAGACGAGCGACCGTGAGTTCCTGACGAGCGTCAAGAGCGTCATCGACGCCGGCGGCGCCGGTCTCGCGGTGGGTCGCAACGTCTGGCAGCGCGAGAACCCGACGAAGTTGCTCGACGCGCTCGAACAGGTCATCTACGAGGGCGCGGCCGTCGACGAGGCGCTCAGGGGAGCGCCGGCAAACGCATGAGCCAGCAGCTCCCGCCCGCCCGCGACTGGACCGGCGACCCCGCCGTCGACGCCATCTGTGACATCGTCGCCGACACCGCCCACGAGATCTGTGGCGCGCTCTGCGAACGCCGGAGTGCCATCGACGCTGAGAACCCGACCGGCGACACTATCTACGACGCCGACGATTACGCCGACGAACTGCTCTGTGCGCGCCTCCTCGAGTGCGACGCCGTCGCCGCCTACGCCAGCGAGGAGCGCGAGAGCGTCCACGAGGACGCCGGCGAGTACCACGTCGCCGTCGACCCGCTCGACGGTTCCTCGAACCTCCGCTCGAACAACCCGATGGGCACCATCCTCGGCGTCTACGACGCACCCCTGCCCGCCTCGGGGCAGGACCTGGTCGCCGCCGGATACGTCCTCTACGGCCCGAACACCACGATGCTCGTCGCCGACGGCGACTCGGTCTCGGAGTACCTCCTCGCGGGCGACGGCGAACGCCGCCCACTCGACGAGGCCGTGACAGTCCCCGAGGACCCGGTCGTCTACAGTGTCGGCGGCCGCCGTCCGGACTGGACGGGGTCCGTCGAGTCGGTCGTCGAGTCCTTCGAGGCCGAACGGCTCAAACTCCGCTACGGCGGCGCGCTCATCGCCGACGTGACCCAGGTGCTGACCCACGGCGGCGTCTTCGCCTACCCAGAACTGGCGGAGCGTCCGGAGGGGAAACTCCGCTACTGTTTCGAGTGTGCGCCGATCGGCTTCCTCGTCGAGTCCGCAGGCGGCCGCGTCTCCGACGGCGACGGGTCGCTGCTGGACCGCGAGCCCGACGAACTGCACGAACGAACCCCGTTCTACGTTGGCGATAGCGCCCTCGTCGACCGCATCGAAGCCGAACTGGCCTGAGACAGAGACCGGCGTTCGCCCGGTCGCGCTCGCCAGCGGGGCTGTAGCAGCCCGCCTTCGACGACCTCACCCGCCCGCGCTCTCGCCGCTCCCGCCGACACGCTGGATGACGAACCGGACGAGCACGAGCACGAGCCCCAGACCGACGATGCCGCCGACGATCATGCCGATGAGCTCCAGCGGCAGGAACGAGAATATCGAGAGGATCCCACCGCCACCGCCTCCACCGCCGTTGACAGTGACGGGTCCGCCTTGCGTCCCGTTGACCGAGACGGTGTAGTTCCCCGGTTGCTCGAAGGAAGTCACGAACGAGACCGTCCAGTTCTGTCCGGCCGGCACTCGCACGTCCTTCTCGGCGACGAAGCTCCGATTGAGTCCCTGGCGCTCGTACAGCGCCGCGGTGAATTCGCCGGACGCCGTGCCGGAGTTCCGGAGCGTCACGTCGACGGTGACTGACTCGTTGACGCCCACTTCGGTCCGGTTGACCGCCGTCTCGAGGACCGCGATGTCCGCCGACCCGTCACTCCCGCCAGCGGTCGCGTTCCCGTCCGTGCTGTTGCCAGCGGTCGCGTTCCCGTCAGTGCCGTTCGGCGCAGTTCCGTTCCCGATCGTTCCGTTGCCGACGGTGCCGTTCGGTGCGGTGCCGTTGCCGACGGTGCCGTTCGGTGCGGTGCCGTTGCCGACGGTGCCGTTGGTCGCCGGGCCGTCCTCGACCGACCCGTTGGCCGCGGGGTCGCCGGAGCCCCTGCCGGCCGGTGGGTCCCAGTCGGTGTCGTTCCCCGGCAACAGCGGCGGGTCGGTCTCGGTGCCGTTTTCCGTCCCGTTCCCGTCGGGCAGCGTCTCGTCCGGTCCCTCGCTGGCGGACTCGTTTTCCACCGGGGGCGCCGCGAGCGAGAACACCGACAGCCCCGGCGAGTCGGCCCGGAAGTGGTACGCGAAGGGACCGGTGTTGACGAGGTCTGTCGGGATCCGCGACCAGTTCCCGTCGGAGAGCCGATAGACCGAGAGGTTCGCGGGGTCGACGCCGAGGCTCCCGAGGTACGCACGGTCGACTGACAGCGCGAGCGTCGTCCCGGCGACGTTCGCCCCCGACAGGGAGTGCTGGATCGTCATCGACCCGGCGACCCGCGCGTCGACCGGGCCCGACAGCGTGCCCGCGCTCCGGTCGCGGGTTGTCACCGTCGCGGTGAGGTTCGTCTGCGCCGTCACCGAGACGTTCAGCCCGTCGAGCGTCACGTTCTCCCTGTCGCCGGCCTGGTCACGTCCGTCCGCCATCGGGACGGCGACAGTCGCGTTCGCCGGCGCGCGCCGCACCGACACCGACGCGCTCCGCGTCCCGACGCGACCGTCGACCAGCGGTTCGACCGTGACGGCCGGCCAGCGGTCTTCGACCGTCCCGTTCTCGGTCGTCCCGTTGGTTGCGTTCTCACTCTGGTCGTCGGACTCGTCCGGGTCCGTCGGGTCGCCGACGAAGGTCGTCTTCGCGGAACCGTTGACCGTGAACGTCTGTGCGTGCTCGGTTCCGGTCGGGTCGGTGGCGCGAACGATGACCGTCGTCCGTCCGGGCGCGATAGCCACCTCGCGGTCGAAGTCGATACGGGTCTGCCGTGACCCCGAGTGGACGACACGGTAGTCGAGGGTTTCGCCCGTGGCAGCGTCGCGCGTCTCGACCACGAGTCGCTCGGTGACGCCCTGGTAGGCCGCGGCGCTGAGAAAGAGCGTCCCCTCGTCGAGCACCACGGTCCGGTCGCGGTCGACCGACACTGTCGGCGCGACCGTCTCCTCGCCTTCGACCCGGTCGACGGTCACGGTCCGCGTCGTCGTCTTCCCCGCCACGTCGGTCACCGAAATCGTCGCCTCGTAGGTCCCCGGGTCGAGTGAGTAAAACGACTTCTCGAAGGTCGCCGTCCGCCGGTCAGTTGCGAGTTCGTACGACTGCGGGCCGACGATCCGGTCGAATCCCGTCCGGTTGCCGTCGGGGCTCCGGATCGTGACGTTGGCCCGCTGTATCCAGACATCGTCGGTCACCGTCCCGGCGACGGTCAGCCGGTTCCGCGTTGTCTCGTCGGGGAGCGGGCGAACGGAGACCGACGGCGCCGCTGCGTCGGTGTGGTTGATCGCGAACTCGTCGACTCTGACGTTGCCGAACTCGTCGACGCTGGTCAGTCGGAACTCGTTAGTCCGTGCGTCGGCCCCGCTGTACCCCAGCGTCAGGTTCAGGGTGATGTTCCGCTGGGCCTCGCGGAAGACGTAGGTCTTCCTGTAGTCACCGAACTCGTGTCGCAACTGTACCTTCTCGACCGCCGAATCCTCGATGATCTGCCCCGTTATCGTGACGTTCTGTCCGCTCGTCTCGCCGTCGGGGATCTGTCGCCACGGCGTCGTCTCGTAGGGCGACGTGAGGAAGACGTAGGGCGGGTCGCTGTCCTTGCGGACGGTGAACTGCGTCGCGTCGACGTTGCCGGCGTCGTCCGTGACGATCACCCGGACCTCGTTCTCGCCGGTCTGCAAGTCCAGTTCGATCCGCTCGGTGACATTGCTGTTCGCCGTCTCGATAGTCGTGTACCCCTCGCCATTGAGTCGGACGACAACCTCCGAGACGGTCTGCCCCGAGAGCGTGTCGTTCCCGACCGATGCCGTCACGGTCATCTCGGGGTCGTCACCGACTTTCGGGGCCGCCCCGCCGCCCAGCGGTTCACCGTCGACCGTGATGTTCACCCGCGGCCCCGTTTCGGCAGTCGCACCAACCGTCGAGTTCGAACTCGGAGACCCGGCGCTTGCTCCTGTCGCAACGGCGGTGGCCGCACCCACCGGCCACGCGACGACGGCGACGACCACGACCGCGAGAACGAGCGTCCGGGCGCGCATGTGCCGACGCTTCGCCGTTCACCTACTTAACGCGTCGCCCGACGCTATCAACTTTGAGAGCGCGTGTTCGGCCCCCGTCGCCGGACAGGAGTTTTACCCTTGCCGGCCGACCGGGCGGGTATGAAGGTCCGCATCGGCGAGGACGCGAGCGCCGACGAGGCCGCGGCGATCGCCTCGGCGCTCGAACAGCACACGGGCGGCCACCGGATCGAGGTCTACATCGGCGACGCATCCGACCCCGCAGTCGTCCACGCCGTCGACGACGGGGCAACCGAGGGCGGGGCCGACGATGCCGACGAGGATCTGGGGCCGACCGACCGCGAGCGGGCGCTCCGCGCGGAGATCGACGACATCGAGCGCGGCGGTCCGGCGAAGTACCGCGAGCGCCTCGCCGAGCAGGGCAAACTGTTCGTCCGCGACCGCCTCGAACTCTGGTTCGGTGACACCGACCCCGTCCCCGGCGACGGCGACCCGCCGCTGACCGAGGGCCCGCCCTCGGGCCTGCTCTTCGAGAACGGCAGGTTCGCCAACTTCGACGCCTGGCATCCCGACTCGCCCGAGACCGGTGACACCGATGATGCAGACGGCGACCGCCTGCCGGCCGACGGCCTGCTGACCGGCGCCGCCGAGTTCGCGGATAGAACTGTGCACTTCATGGCGAACGACTTCACCGTCAAGGCGGGTTCGATGGCCGAGCGCGGCGTCGAGAAGTTCCTCCGGATGCAACAGCGCGCCCTCAAGACCGGGCGGCCGGTCCTCTACCTGATGGACTCCTCGGGCGGGCGCATCGACCAGCAGACCGGCTTTTTCGCCAACCGCGAAGGCATCGGCAAGTACTACTACAACCACTCGATGCTCTCCGGGCGCGTCCCGCAGGTCTGTGTCCTCTACGGTCCCTGCATCGCCGGCGCCGCCTACACACCCGTCTTCGCCGATTTCACCGTGATGGTCGAAGGGATGTCGGCGATGGCCATCGCCTCCCCGCGGATGGTCGAGATGGTCACCGGCGAGGAGATCGGCCTCGACGAACTGGGCGGACCCGCCGTTCACACCCGTCACTCGGGCTCGGCCGACCTCGTCGCCGAGGACGAACACCACGCTCGCGACCTCGTCGCCCAGTTGCTCTCCTATCTCCCCGACAACAGCGACGAGGACCCCCCGCAGACCGCGGGCGCCGCACCCGCGAAATCGCCGGAGGGGATCGACTCCGTGGTCCCCGAGGCGCCGAACAAGGGCTACGACATGCACCGCGTCGTCGAACGGGTCGTCGACGGCGACTCCTTCTTCGAACTCCAGCCCGACTACGGGAAAGAGATCCTGACCGGCTTCGCCAGGGTCGACGGCCGGCCCGTCGGCATCGTCGCCAACCAGCCCACCCAGCGCGCCGGTGCCATCTTCCCCGCCGCCGCGCGCAAGGCCGCCGAGTTCGTCTGGAAGTGCGACGCCTTCGGCGTCCCGCTGCTGTATCTCTGCGATACACCGGGTTTCATGGCCGGATCCGGCGTCGAGAAGGAGGGTATCCTCGAAGCGGGCAAGAAGATGATCTACGCCACCTCCGCCGCCACGGTGCCCAAGCAGTGCGTCGTCGTCCGGAAAGCCTACGGCGCCGGCATCTACGCCATGTCCGGCCCCGCCTACGACCCCGAGTCCACGCTCGCACTCCCGTCAGGAGAGATCGCTATCATGGGTCCCGAGGCCGCGATCAACGCCGTCTACGCGAACAAACTCGACCAGATCGACGACCCCGAAGAGCGCGCCGCACGCGAGCAGGAACTCCGCGAGGAGTACCGGGAAGACATCGACGCCCACCGCATGGCCAGCGAGGTCGTCATCGACGATGTCGTCCCGCCGAGCGACCTCCGCGCGGAACTGGAGGCCCGCTTTGCCTTCTACGAGTCCGTGAAAAAGGACCGCCCGGACAAGAAACACGGAACGGTTCTCTGACTCGGGGCCGCCACGGTCGTGCCGTATCCCAGCGCCTATGCCGCCCCCCGTCCGATGGGAGGGACATGACCCGGAACGAGGTTTACCTGCTGCGCCATGCCCAGTCCGTCGGCAACAAAACCGGCGAGTACGACACGTCGAACCACGGCGCGCTCTCGGACCGCGGCCGCCGGCAGGCCGACGCCATCGTCGATCCGCTGGCGGAGTTGAGCGTCGATTCCATCCTGGTCAGCCCGCTCGAACGCGCCCGTCGAACGGTGCGCCCCTATCTGGCGGCGACCGACGAAACCGCCGAGGTCTGGCCCGAACTCTCGGAGGCATGCTGGCACACTGACCACGAGGACCGCCGCGTCGAGGCGTTCGACGAGGGGCGCCCCATCGAACTCCCGGCCGACGAGGCCCGCTATTTTTCGGTCGCTCCGGACGAGTACCCGCCCCAACACACCCCCGAGGGTGAGAGGTACGCGGCAGGGCTCACCCGCATCCGTCTCGCCCACGAGCGGATCGAGCGGCGGCTCGACGGCCCGGACGACTCGTTGCTGGTCGTCGCACACGGCCACCTCAACCCCCGGCTGGCCGAACTCCTGCTCGACATGGACCCGTACGGCCGGATGGACCACGCCAACACCGGTCTGACCCGTATCTGGGAGCCGCCCGAGGAGAAACACGACCGGCGTCTGGCCTTCTGCAATCGCCCACTCACCGACGAGTGACAGCCTCCACTGGTCGCTCTGTGGTCGGCCCGACCGTGTCAGTCGTAGATTCCCAGGTCTTCGGCGACCATCTCGGTGATGGCGTCGGCGATGTCGGGGTCGATCTGGGCGACACGTTCGCCGTCGTGGAGCTGCTCGTTGTGGCGCTCGACGGCGTCGGCGACGTCCGCGAGCGGTACTTCGGTGTCGGTCCCGCAGTCAGAACAGACGACCGGGACCGCCGGGTCGTCGTCAGTCTCGTCCGGCATAGCTGTTCGTCTCGCGGTATCTCCCGCACCCTACTAACACCTCCCGATCGCCCATCGCCCGCTGCGACAGAGCCACGGCACCCTGAACGACTTACCGCTGGCCCGAGAGAAGGAGCTATGGACCGCGTCATCGTCGACACCGACACCGCGAGCGACGACGCGATCGCGCTCTTGCTCGCCTCGCTCACCGACCGGCTGACCGTCGAGGCGGTCACGATAGTCGCCGGGAACGTCGCCTTCGACCGCGAAGTCGAGAACGCCAAGTACACGCTCTCGCTCGCCGACGCCGCCGACACGCCCGTCTACGAAGGGGCACGTCGTCCGCTCGTCAAGGAGTTCGAACACGCCGCGAACGTCCACGGCGAAGGCGGCCTCGGCGGCGAGCTCCACCCCGAAACTGGCATCGACTCAGCCGACGGGTTCGGCCCCGCCGAGATCGCTCGCCGCTGTCGCGAGTCGCCCGGCGAGGTCTCGCTGCTCTGTATCGGCCCGCTGACGAACGTCGCCCTCGCCCACGCCAGAGAGCCAGACTTGCCGGACCTCGTAGACGAGGTGTGGGTGATGGGCGGGAACGTCAACTGCCGCGGGAACGTCACGCCTGCCGCCGAGTTCAACTGCTGGGTCGACCCCGACGCCGCGAGTCGCGTCCTCGCCGAGTTCGACGTGACGCTCGTCGACTGGGGACTCTCCCTGCGCGACAGCCACGCCGGCGACGACTTCTTCGACCGCGTCGCCACGTTCGACACCGATCTGGCCGACTTCTTCGAGTCCGCCACTGCAGCCGTCCGGCAGGATGCCCCCGGCGCCGCCACCGACGGTATCACCCAGCCCGACAGCCTCACTGCCGCCCTCATGGCCTACCCGGAACTCCGCGAGACGGTCTCGACCTACCACGTCGCCGTCGACAGCAGAGCGGGTCTCACCCGCGGCTACACCAGCGTCGACGTCGCCAGCGTCACCGACGGCGAGGAGCGAACGCGCGTCGTCGAAGCCGCCGACAGCGAGACGTTCCGCGACGTTATCCTCGCGATGCTCCGGGAACGCGACCCCGACAGCGTCGTGGCCTAACTGTCGCGTCGCTCGTCAGTTTGCGCCATCAGGATAGGGCGGGCGACAGCAGACCGCACTTCGTAGGGCCCGATGGCGAATTCGGACGGTTTGCGGCTTCTCACAGGACTCTATGGGGGCCTCTGATACCGAACAACGTGCCCTGTTGAATAGCTGCTGAATCGCGGTGAGAGCAGTTCACAGAGCGTTTCTATGGTCGAGATAGCGAACGCAGGAGGATCTCACAGAACTGCCGGCACCACCCGAGCCCTCGCACGGCATCGCCGAGCGAGCGCTTCGCTATCGAATACGACGAGCACGACCAGCAGCGTCGTCAGCCCACCGCTGGCCATGGTCGGTCGGCCGAGTTGCACGCCCAGTACCTCGGTCGTGGCGAGTACCATCGTTGTCGTGGTGGTCAGCAGGCGACGGGTCAGCCGAGGAAACATAATGGCCAATGCGGGAGACCAGACGGCGCAGTCGACTCCACGGCGTGGGAGGTTGTACTACAGTGAATCAAGCGCTTCGTCGAGCGCATCCCGGAAGTGCTGAGCAGTCGGGTACCGGTCGTCCGGTTCCTTCGACATCGACTTCAGTACGAGACTGTCTACGGCCGGAGGGAGTGAGTCGTTGATCTGACTCGGTGGGGTCGGCATCTCGTTCAGCACGTCGTTCATCACCTCGGCTGGCGTGCCCTCGAATGGCGGTTGTCCCGTGAAAGCGGCGTACGCGACAGCACCCAGCTGGTAGACATCAGTCAGCTGATGGCCCTCAGCGTCTCTGGAAGTACCCTCGAACTGCTCGGGAGCCGCGTAGGCGGGCGTCAGCCCCTGCGTGGAATCGGAGTGGTCGAGCAGAACCTGTGCCAGCCCCCAGTCACCGACTTTGACGCGGGGCCCACCAGTCGCTGAACTGAACAGGATGTTCTCCGGTTTCAGGTCGCCGTGGGCGATCCCGTGTCGATGTGCGTGTTGTGTGGCGTCCGCGACCGCGGTCAGGACGGCGATCCCGTTGCCGAGATCCAGCGGGAGGTGTTCCTTGAGGCTGTTCCCGTCCATGTACTCCATCGCGATCCAGGGCTGAGGTTTGTGCCCCCAGTCGAGTACGTCGACGATGTGTTCGTGGTCGTCGATCGTGTTCCAGGTTTCTGCCTCTTCGAGAAATTCGGTCGCGAACCCGGCGTCGATAGTCTGGTAGTTGTGCACTCTCGGGGTCTTCAGCGCCACGAAGCGCTCGTCGCCGTCGATCGTAATACTGGCCTTGTGTACGTCCCCGCTCCCGCCCGAACCGAGCAGTTCCAGTCGCTCGAAGTCACCGAACGACGCGTCGAGCGTCCCCGAAGCCGACGGGAAGTCCCGGTCGTCTTCACTGCCGCCCGCTGTGGCTTGACCGCCGCCGTTCTGGCTGTTCTCAGGATCGAGTGCAACAGCACTACCGGCCGCATCTCCGTCGTCACCGGACCGACTCCGGAGCCAAAGTGCGCCGCCACTGAGTAGCGCTACACCACCAGCCGCCGCACCCATTATTCCCGTGTCTAGGCCCCCACCGTTCCCCGTGTCGCCTCCATCGGAGCCGTCGGCAGGGCCCCCATCCTCAGGGGTGTCTGTCCCCGTCGCTGTGGAACTGTCGGTGTCGGTCGTTTCCGTCGTTGCTGGTCCGTCCTGGTCGGACTGGCCCGGCGACGGAGCGCTCGTCAGAGTCGGCGAGGCCGTGTCCGTCTCTGGCGCTGCGACCACGGAGATCGTCGCTTCGGTCGTGTCCGTCGCACCGTTGGATCCGACGACAGTCAGTGCGACGGGGAACTCGCCAGTCGAGGTGTACTCCCGCGTCGCTTTCTCGCCGTTTGCATCCGATGAACCGCTGCCGTCGAAGTCCCACTCGTAGCGGTCGATCGAGCCGTCCGGGTCGGTGGACGCAGAAGCATCGAAAGTAACGGTCTGCCCGACAGCAGGTGGATCGGGCGAGGTCGAGAACGAAGCGCGTGGTGGTTCGTTCACCGACACTGTCTGGGACGTCGTCGCCGTCGTGCCGTCGTCGTCGGTCACAGTCAGCGTAACGAGATAGTCGCCGCCCCCGCTGAAAGCGGATGTGACTTGCTGGCCGGTTGCCTCGGTCTCGCCGTCGTCGTCGAAGTCCCACGCGTACTCCTCGATACTCCCGTCAGGGTCGTTCGACGCCGCCGCCTCGAAGGTGACCGACTCGTTCGGATCTGGGACTGTCGGACTGTAGGTGTAGGCTGGCTCCGGCGGTGCGTTCACGCTGACCGTTTGGGACGTGCTCGCGCTCGCGCCGCGGTCGTCGGTCACCGTCAGCGTGACCGAACGCTCGCCGCCCTCCTCGAAAGTCTGGGTCACGGTTTCGCCTCTGGCGTCGGTCGCGCCATTGCCATCGAAGTCCCACTCGTAGCTCTCCAGCGTCCCGTCCGGATCGCTGGACCCCGTCGCGTCGAACGTCGATTCACGGCCGGCGAGCACTGGTGACGGCGGGTGGCTGAACGATGCCGTCGGTTCCTCGTTGGGCGGTACGTCTTCCAGCGCGTAGACGTACCCGTCGTCACTCCCGACGAAGATCGCGCCGGCCGAGATAGCCGCCGTGGACTGGACGGCCGCGCCGGTTTCGTAGGAAGAGACCTCGGACCCATCTGATTGTCTGAGTCCATAGACGTTCCCGTCGTCACAGCCGACGTAGATCAGGTCACCTGCGAGGACCGGGGCTGAATTTATCGGGTTCGGGAGTTCGACGCGCCACTGTCGCTCGCCAGTTACGGTGTCGAAGGCGAGGGCGTAACCGGCCGAATCGTCCTCCAGGGCTACGGCCACGTATGCCGTCCTGTCCCGCACGCCAATAGACTGGCATTGGGGGCCATAGAGCGGGTCAGTGAACTCGGTCAGCCATCGGATCGTACCGTCTGTCGCATTGTATGCCGCAATTCTATCCTCTCCACCCACGTAGACTGTTTTCGTATCGTACGTTGGCGGGCTCGGATCATCTCGATAGTCTGACCAAACTCGGCTCCCGTCAGATGCGTTAAGTTTGTAGAGATAATTTACGGAACCGGTTGCGAACACAGACCCTCCAGCAACAGCGACATCTCGGGGCCGGCCATCGTTTCGCCAGCCTTCGGCCCCACTTGACGCGTTTAGAGCGACGAGAGAACTATCGCCAAATGGGACGTATAAACGACCACCGGCGACATTCAGTGGTGTGAATATCGGACCATCGAAACTCGCAGTCCACTCCTCAACCCCATCCAGAGACAGCGCGAAGACTTCTCCAGCGTCGTTCCCGATATACAGCGTCGTCCCGGCGACGACCGGATCGGACCGGATGTCCGCTCCAGTCTCGTACTCCCACTCTTTCTCGCCGGTCTGGGCGTCCAGCGCGTACACTTTCCCGTCTTTGCTCCCGACGTAGACCGTGTCGTCCACGACGACTGGCGAAGAGACCACTTCGCCGAGCGTGCTGAACGACCAGCGTTCGGTCAGTTCGCCGGTGGGACCCGCTGCGTTCGGATTGTACCCCGTATTTTGAGCGTCGTACTGGAACTGCGGCCAGTCAGACTCCGTCGCGGTAGCGCCTGTCGCACTCGCTTCGGACAGGAACGTTCCGAGCAGCGACGATGCACCGGCTGCCTTGAGAACGGTCCGACGAGAGAGAAGTTCGTTCGTGGACACCGTCAATCATCAAATACTGCCTCTGCGCAAAAATAAAGATACCCGTTCACCGCGATATTGTCGGAAAGATATTCATTTGAGCGAGTTTGAGAAGCGAAGGGCGAGAAGTGTCCGTGCAACCCACAGACCGCCTCAGCGAGACGGTGAACGACGACAGTGGGGACCCCCAGAAGAGCGAGTGTCTCTCGATATCCGTCCGGCGATTGGGGAGCATCTCCACACGACGGGGCTGTCGATCATTCGATTTACTGTATGAAATTAGACACCATCAGCACCGGAGCCTCGGTCGACAGTACCGATGACACCGCAACGGCCACACAAAGTTACCACAAGCCTTCTCGCACCGATCCCATAGCGATACCACATCACCGGCCGTCGTAGATTTCTTCCAGCGCATCCCGGAGGTACGCAACGTTGTCGTACCGGTCTGTCTTCTCTTTGGCGAGTGCGGTGAGCAGAACGTCGTCGAGCGGTTCGGGCACGTCTGCCAACTCGCTCGGGGCCACTGGTTGTTCGGCTTCTACCTGCTTGATGACCTCGAAGGGCTGGCCCTCGAACGGCGGGCGACCGGTGAACAACTCGTAGAACACGGCGCCAAGCTGATACACGTCCGTGATGTCGTCAGTTGCACCGTAGTCGTCGTCGAACTGTTCGGGCGCAGCGTACTCGACGGTCATGCCGTCGATACTCTTCGAGTGCTCCAGCAGGTGTTTTGAGAGTCCCCAGTCCGCCACTTTCGGCGCGTCCCAGGCACCGTCGATCGACCGGAACAGCACGTTCGACGGTTTGAGATCCAGATGTGCGATCCCGCGGCGGTGGGCGTGACGCACGCCTTTCGTAATGGCGATGGCCGTCCACAGCGCCTGGTCCAGTTCGAACTCGTCAGCGCGCTCACCGAGGTGGCCCCCGTCCATGTACTCCATGGCGATCCAGGGGAGCGGTTCCGAGTCGTAGTCGACGACGCCGACGATGTGGTCGTGGTCGTCGAGTTTGTCCCACGTCTCGGCTTCGGTCATCAGTCGCTCGACGACCTCCGAATGCAACGTCCCGCTCATCCGCGGTTCCTTCACGGCCAGCGTTACCGGGCTGTCATTCGTCTCGACCGTTGTCCGGTAGACATCCGCGTTCCCGCCCTGACCAATGGGCTCGCGCTCGCCGAAGTCGTCGTAGGTCAGCGCGAGGGCTGGTACCGAAGGTATCGACTCCGGTACCGACCGGGACTGCGTCGCGTCCGCGACGCGATCGCGAACCACCGCGAGCGCCTCCCGCTCGGACGTGACGGCCTCAGACAGCAGGAGGTTTCGTTCGGAGACTATCTCCGCGGCCGTGTCCAGATTGGCCTCCGCGTGCTCGAGAGCCTCGGTCGCGGTCGCGACATCACCGGATTCAACCGCCGTCCGGGCTTTCTCGCGGTCGTCGGCGACGCTCGCGAGGTGGGTTTGGACCTCCCTGGCGGCCTCGCGAAGCCCCATCGCGGTTTCGAGCGACTTCCGCGCGGACTCGGTCCGGTTGCGGACTGTCTCGACCCGGTCGTCGTCCGCCTCTTCGGCCGCGTCGAGCGCGTCCTCGTAGCGTTCGACCGCCGTCTCCCAACTGTCGACCGCCCGCTCGTAGTCGCCGTTGTCTACTGCCGCCCGGGCGGTCGAACCCGCGTCGCGAGCCTCGGCCAGCGCGTCGTCGACCCGCTCGCGTGCTCGTTCGGCCGCGCTCGCTGTTCCCGCAGCCGCGGCCGCAGTCGGAGCGGTGGCGTCGGCGTTACTCGCGGCCGGGGACGCCGACGCGCCACCGGACTCGCTTCCGGTCGCTCCGTCCGTACCCGCTCCGCTCCCGCCGGAGCCGCCCGGCCCGCTGCCAGCGGTCGCGCGCCCGCTGGACCCGCCTGATCCACTCCCGCCCCGCGTCGCGTACCAGAGGCCGCCGCCGAGCAAGAGCACTCCGCCGGCACCGAATGGGAGCAACAGCCCTGGACCGCCACCGCCCTCCGCATCCGTGGTCGTCGGCGGGAGGCCTGTTTCAGTGGGTGTCCGCGTCGGCGTCGGTGTGGGTTCAGGGGTGTCGGTCGGTGTGGGTTCGGGAGTATCGGTCGGTGTGGGTTCGGGAGTATCGGTCGGTGTGGGTTCGGGAGTATCGGTCGGTGTGGGTTCGGGAGTATCGG
>Ga0207733_100263_pt1 | contig 43813 bp, 46 predicted proteins | sample A23P3SouthBayCA_FD_187735 | JGI IMG/M metagenome (GOLD analysis project Ga0207733, IMG submission 187735) | Aerobic enrichment media microbial communities from Eden Landing Ponds, California, USA - A23 P3 (SPAdes) | ecosystem: Environmental > Aquatic > Marine > Unclassified | place: Emeryville...
GCCGGGCACTACGCGTGGAAACATCGCGGTCACGCACTGACCGATGGTGCATTCGTCGCCCGTACCAGCTTCTGGCGGCGCCACACCCGAATCGTGCCCTACTACCGAACCCAGACGGTGATCGATTCCCGCAGCGTCTTCCAGCGCTGGCGAGACCTCGCGTCGGTCACGGCCGATACGGCGTCATCAGCGACATTGCTCGGCGGTGGCGCCACGGCACACGACATCGACGAGGCCACCGCCCAGTCACTCCATCGAACGCTCCGTGACCGACTCGGCGAAGATCTCAAGCGCCGGCGTAATCGCGACGGCCTCGCGATCGGCGGGGACCTCGCGGACTGGGATCGCGCGGAGAACGAGGACACTGCCCAGACTGATCCCGCGGAGCCCACCAGCGCGGACGAAAATCGCCGCGAAGACACTGACTGACCCAACGGTTCGATTCACCGAGTGAGGAGCGTCGTCAGCGCGTCGGGGACGACCAGGACGCGACTGCCGGATTCGACCGCGTCTGCAACGGTCGGTGCCTGTTGCATGAGACACTCCTCGACGACGTCTGGATGCTCGCTGTTGGTGATCCAGACGTCGTGATCGCGGAGGACGCGCGCGAGGACGAATGCCCGCTGAGCGCCAGGCTCGTATCCTTCGGCCATGGCGGCGTAGAGTGACGACGGATCGGTGGCCCCACCGAGCCACTCCTTGAATCGTCGTTCACCGGTTCCCTCACCGACGCCCTCCGGCATTCGTGAGGGCACGACGATCCGACCGTCGGACGACAGCGGGTTGTGCGCGCCGAGGACGAGGTAGGTCGGCGCGCGTGAGGTCTGGTACAGGTTGGCGTCTTTCGGCGCGGGGACGCCAGCGATCACGGCGTCGTACTCGCCCTCGACGGACACCGCGAGTGCTTCCCGTGCGATTTCGGCCAGGTCCGCGACGACGGCTCTCGGTTTCCCTGCCGCTGCATCGAGGATACCCCGCGGACTGTGGGTGACGTTGAGTGCAAAATCGACGCCAACGAGATCGCCGGCGGCGTCGATGAATTCCCGGAACGGATTGTCGTCTATCCGGCCGAGTCTGACACCCTCCCGGCCAAGCATTTCCGCACCGTGGGAGTAGCGGATCGCCGACTCGCCGCCAGCGCCGACGACGACCGTCTTTGCACCACCCGAAAAGCCGGCGTACTGGTGGGGCTCGACCATCCCCGTCGAGACGACACAGTCCGCGTCGGCGACGCGTTCGTTGACCTCGATCGAACACCCTTCGACCGTGCCGACCGATACCGTCCGCTCGGGGTCGTGGTTGACGGCGAGGTCCGCGTACTCGCCGAGCCCGTCGCGGATTTCGGTGTCGGTCATCGGCCGATGGAGTCCCAACCCGAGGACGATGGTCACCTGGGAGCGGGCGACGCCGGCCGCCTGCAATTCAGACACGAGCGCGTCCACGAGAACGTCGTCGGGCGTCGCTCGCGTGACGTCGGTGACGACGATGACGACGTCGTCGGCCGGATCCGCGATCGAGGACAGGCGTTCGCCGTGTGGTGATTCAATTGCGCGCCGCGCGGCCGCGGCCGGATCCACTGGCGTCGCGCCGGGTGGCTCACACACCGTAACCGAGCAGTCGGGCAGCGAAATTTCGATTTCGCCGTCACCGAGTGGGACCGACGGAGGCATTGTTCTCCCATCGGCCCCACCCCGTGAAACCATATCGGTCCCGAGAGTTGCGGTCGAGGTGCTGGCGGACCGATCGAGCCTTATCGCGCCCACTCGACCATCCGGCGGTACACGTCGTCGGTACCCAGCGCGTCGGCGTCCCCGACGAGCACGAGTGCCTTTTTCGCCCGAGTCAGGGCCACGTTGACGCGGCGGTAATCTTCGAAAATCGGGCTGTCCATAGTCTCCGTGGCGACGAAAGAAATGACGATCACTTCCTTGCTCGACCCCTGGAACCGGTCCACGGTGTCGACAGTCACCGCATCGGAGCAACGCGCGTTGAGCACGGCGACCTGTGCGCGATACGGTGCGATCACGCCGACATCGGCGGGATCGACACCGGCGTCGAGATACTGGTCGACGATGTCGAGGACGGCGTCGGCCTCCGCCGGATTGGTATTGCCATCGGCGCTTCCGTCCGGATCCACGAAGCTGACAGATTGCTGCAAGTGCTTCGGGAGGCGCTTGGCAGCGACGCCAGCGAGATCGGCAATCCGCTGGGCGGCAACCTCGGCCGTCGCTGGGCGGAGTTGTCCATCGTAGAACTCTCGTGAGGAAAACGCCTGGATCGCCTGACTCATCCGGTACTGGCGGTCGAGCATGACGCTGGCCTCGGGGTAGGCTTCCGCCAGTCGCTGGAACAGCGACTGCGAGAGGTCGGCGACGCCATCCCTGTCACCGGCCTCGCTCTGGACCACTGGTGGCAACTGGTGGTGGTCGCCAACGAGGACGAATCGATCGGCCAGTGCCGTCGCTGCCAACGTTGCAGGTTCCGTCAACTGGCCGGCTTCGTCGACGACGGCGACGTCGAACGATTGGGTCTTCAGCCGGCGTGAGCCGGCGGTGGCCGTCGTCGCGGCAACCACTGGCGCCTCACGGAGTGTACTCGCACACTTTCCCGGATCACCGGATTGTTCGAGGCGATACTGCTGCATGTCCGCGCGAACACCGCTTTCCGTCCCGACGCGGACGACGTCGGTGAATCCCTGTGCTTCCAGGGCCTCGATGGCGTTGTCGACCGCGCGATTGGTAAACGCCGACAGCAGCACGCGGTCACCCCGCTCAACGAGGGCGCGCACGACCGTCGCCAGGGTGTACGTCTTTCCAGTTCCCGGCGGCCCGTGGACGAGCGCGCAGTCCTCGGCGCCGACCGCCAGTGTCACCGCTTCATCCTGGGCCTCGTTGTTCTCGATGAAGGTCTCCGACACCGCGGTAAATTCCGGTGGGCGCCGTTCGAAGAGGACGTCTTTCTCCCCGGGGGACTGGGTGAGCAACCCATCGTGGAGTGCCGTGAGTAACCGGTCGGTCATCAGTTCGGACGGGTAGACGTCGAGCCGTCGGAGTTCGACCGGTTCGTCGGCAGTCACGATCACGTCCGCGCCCGGCTCGTGGTCGTCGTGAGCCCCGAGGTCGCCGCCAAGTCTCTCGACGCGAGCGAGTTCTGCGTTCCCCCCGACCGGATCGCCATCGCTTGCCAGCACCAGGTCGCCCTCTCGAATTTTCGAGACGGCGCCGGTTCCCCGGGCCCGGAGTTCCCAGCGTCCACCGTCCAGTTCCCGTCGGCCAACGGGTTCGAGGTCGACGAGCGCGCGGTCGTCAGCGGCCCGCTCGTCTGGTGTCTGTTCCCAGAGCTTGGCGTACTCCCTGTGAACGGCGCGGCGCTCGTGTTCGATCGCCCGGTAGAATCGGTCGAAGTACTCGCGTTCCGCGTCGGGCATCGGCGTGCCCACCGCGCCGGCTTTCGACTCCTGGTCGAGGCGACCCGAGACGGCCATGCAGGTGTCCTGTTCGAAGCAGTACTCACACTTGGCGTCGGCCTCGTACCCCGTTGGAACACTCGCGTCGTGTTCCATGGCTGAGATCTCGTTGCGTTCCCGGAGAACGAAGTTCAGCAGTCCCTCGCCGATGGAAAATTCCTTCGCTGGCGAGAGTTCCCCCGATTCCTCAGTGCGTTCGACGGCGGCGTTCTTCGTGTACAGCAAGGTGCCGGTGTCCGGCGGCTCGCCGGTCCGATCGCCGAGAATGAGCGCGTAACAGGTCGCCTGGACTTTGTCGTGAAATCGTGGCTCTCGGCGCGTGTTCTTGCCGGTCTTGAGCTCGACGGGCATGCCGCGGCGGACGGCGTCGGCCCGCCCCTTGAGGCCAAAGCGTTCGGAGATGAGCGTCATCTCCGAGCGCCACTCGTTGGCGCTGGGCTCGAACGAATCGGCTTCGGAGTCGGTGTCTTCGGTCCCATCGCCGTCGGCCGTGCCACCGTCTGTGAGGGTCCCCTGCTGGAGCCATCCTTCGATGGCCGCAGCGTGTTCCATAACCTCGGCCGCCGTTTCCTCGGGGTCTCGATCGAGCAGTCCCAGGTCCAGCCCCGCGTCTCGAACCTGGGCCGCCACGGATGGCTCCAGATCACGCCCACGGAGCAGGTCACCGAACACCTCGTGAACGATCGTCCCCTTGACGACCGGGTAGGCGTGGTCGATCCCACCGATCTTGTTGAGATAATACATCCTGGGACACTGAACCCACGAACGCACGGCGGTGACGTCCACCATGAAATCGGGCTCGACGACGACCCAGCCGTCGCTGCCAACGGAGTACGTGATTTCCCCCTGATATTCGCCTTCCTCGGCGCCATAGACGGCGAGTTCCATGCCGACGCCGAGTGATTCGGCCGTCTCGGACCACTTGCCCCAGAGCGTGATGGTGACTGGCTCGGCCGCCCCACGCTCTGCCCGGATCGTCACTTCACACAGGTCCCGCTCACCGTAGCTGGTGGTGACCGTGTTCGGTCCGTCGACGCCGACGACCACCCCGCGAAGTTGCACGCCAGATCCGAGGGCTGGCCGCCGAAAAACGCTGTCGGTCAGCGAGTGAGGATCGCCTGCCTGGACGGGTCACCCCTATCGTCCGCCCGGAAAGACCGCAGGGTTGATTCTCCTGTAACCCCTCGTGATGTCTATGCGCGTACGGGACTGGCAGGACATCCTCGAAGACGTCGTGGAGAGTGACGCCGACCCCGGCGGCTGGCGCGGCGTCGGTGGCCGTCGTGACGGTGGCATCGGCGAAGACCTCTTTCTCGCCCACCCGGCCCGTGGAGTCTTTCAACTCAAGACCTACGCGAAAAATCCCTACGAGGTCCAGGGCGTCGGCTCGCGGGTCGCACGGCGCGTCGACGACGAACTCGATCCCTTGTTCCCGGAGAAAGGCGGTGGTCGGTTCGCCGTCCAGCAACCCGTCGAAGACGAATCGGAAGCCGAGGAGACGGCAAACCGGCTCAAGACGGTGCTTGAGACCCACGCCGACGCGCCAACGACACCGGACGCCCTCATGGACGACGTCTTCGACGCGCTGGACTCGCCGGCCCACGGACCGATGGAGTACGACAACTACGGTCGGCCGGACGGGATGGACCAACTGACGGATACGTTCGAAGAGGCCCAGGACGTCCTCGAAACGGAGTTCGACGACGTCATCGAGGAAGACGTCGAGCGTGGGTTTTACTGACCAATCCCTCGCTTCCCGGGTCTAGCCGCTGTTCGAGGTGTCGGGGACGATCGAAGAGAGGCAACTTTTTCTGGCGGTCCTGTCACACCATCGCAGTGATGGGTGGAACATCGTGTCAGTAGCAGACGTCGAACGGCCGACCAACCGACGAGAACGATATCGATACATGGCGCGGGCGGCGTCACGACCGTTCGCGATCGGTGCGATCGCCCTGCCACTGCTGCTTCCCGTATTCGGGTACCTCTCCGGGGACGTTCGCGTGTTGTTTACCGTGCATCTTTTCCTCGGAGCGTTCTGGTTCGGGACCGCAGTGCTGGGTGCGGTCGTGCTGGGTCCCGTAATGGGGAGTCTCTCCAAGTCTGCCAACGCCGAATTCGCCGCCGGGTTCGTGCCGAAGATGAATCTCCTCATGGAACCAGTGTCGCTGGGCGTCATCGGGTCCGGCATCGCGCTGGCGGACATGATGCAACTGTGGCAATCGCCGACCCCGTCGCTGTGGGCGGCGCTCATCCTCGCGATTGCGTTGCTCGTGATCGGGTTCGGCCCGCTCCATCAGTTCACCGCGGGGATGTTCGACGAAATCGCTGCCGAAGACACCGATCACGAACGCCTCGAATCACTGAACAAGAAGTACGGCATGCTGAGCATGGTCGAACTCGTCCTGATGATCGCAATCGTGGCCTCGATGTCCGGCCTCCGCTGGGGGCTATAGTACTCTCACGATCCTCGGGGAAGGGTCCACAAAAATAGCAGTCCGCCAACTCAGGCGACTCGCGCGAGCCATGTGGCTGGCTCGTCGAGTTCGTCGTCGGTCGGGAGGTTGGCCGGCTGTTCCCAGACGAGGCTGGCGCCCTCCACGCCACGCTCGGCAGCGACCGCGTCGAAAAAGGCCTTGCCGCGCTCGTACTGACGGCGTTTCATCCCGAGGCCGAGCACGCGCCGGAATAGTGTACTGATCGGTCCACCACTGGCGCGGCGCTCGTCAAGTTTCCGGCGGAGGTCGTCGTATTCCTCGTCGAAGGCGCGGTCCATGAGCAGTTCCGCGTAGCCCTCGACCGCGGTCATCGTGACGTCCAGGTCGCCGAGTGCGTCCCGTTCCAGTCGGCCGTCCGCCAGTGCTGCGACGGCCGTTTCCATGGCCTCCTCCAGATGGTCGGAGAGCCACGGGGCCGCACCGAACTCCGCGGCGTGTGCGACCTCGTGAAACGCGATCCAGCGGCGGAATCGGGGTTCGTCGACGTCGAGGACTCGCGCGACGCGCTGGATGTTCGGATGCACGAAGTACAGCGAGTGTGCGTCCTCGGCCTCGGCGAGGAGGAGCGGATCGTACTGTCCCAGGACGTTCCGCGAGAGGTAGGCGAGCAGCACGGACATCGTCGCAGTGTTGGCGATTCGGGCGACCCCCGGGAACAGGCCAACCTGCTCCTCCAGTGGCGCCATGACGCGCTCGAAGGTGGCGACGTTCGCGTCGATCCAGTGATGTCGGTTCTGAATTTCGACCGTCTCCGGCAGGTCGAAGTCGACGTCGCCGACGGCCCGTACCCGGTCGCGCGCGTCACCGACGTCGCGCTCGTATCCGCGCCGGTCGTCTGCCGACAGCGCCAGCGCTCCCGGCTCGGTCGAGGATTTGGCGGCGGCACCGACCGCCGCCCAGTCGATTGGACCGTCGCCTGACGCGCCGGCCACGGCCTGTGCACTACGATACAATCCCATACACGCGAGAGGATACCGGAAGGGATAGGCCTTCTCCCGCAAGCAGTTACGCTTCGAATTCGACGAGTTCCTGTTGCTCCTCACTCCCACCGTTACGCCGTCGGCGGACCAGTGCCAGGACGAGGACGACGCCGAGGAACGCGAGTACTGGAAGGATCGACGGACGTTCGCTTTCACCGTCAGTGCGTTCGGCGTCGATATCGTGTTCACCGGTCGCGTCGTTCGATTCCTCACTCTCCGCGTTTGACTGGCCCGGAGACCGGGAGAGGAGTTTCGACACGGTGCCGCCGGAGCCTGCGTTTCCTTCTTTGCCACTAAACGGAGCGTTCGCCGTCAATTTCGCGCCTTCGAGATTGACTTCGAGGAGGGTCACATCGACCATAGGGCAACGTTCGGCTGGCCCACACTTATCGGTTCGGTCAGTGCCAGCACTGGCCGGTCCCGGGGCGCTGGCGGTTTCTCCGGTACGGGCCGAAACGAGCACACCACCACTCCTGGCCCGCAAGGCGGTACGTTTATGCGCGCGTCGGCGTGCGTTGTGGTATGAGCGGCAGACCGCTAGACGTACTCGAAGCATCACTCGGCGAGTCGGTGACGGTTACTCTCAAGGGCGGCGAGACGTTCGAAGGCGAACTCGCTGGTTACGATCAGCACATGAACCTCGTCATCGAGGAGGCTGACAACACAACGATTATACGCGGCGATAACGTCGTTTCCATTAATCCATGACTGGTGCAGGAACTCCGAGTCAGGGCAAGAAGAACACGAAGACACACGTCAAGTGCCGCCGTTGCGGTGAGTCCTCCTATCACGTGAAAAAGAGCGTCTGTGCTTCGTGTGGCTTCGGTAAATCAGCCAAACGACGAGACTACGAGTGGCAATCGAAGGCCGGCGAATAGCCGAGAAATGAACGAAAAGTGCGGCGTCGTCGGCATCGCTCTCGATGACCGCTCCGCCGCCCGCCCGCTTTACTACTCTCTCTACGCTCTCCAGCACCGCGGCCAGGAGTCAGCCGGCATCATCACCCACGACGGCTTCCAGCAGCACAGCCACGTCGAGATGGGGCTCGTCGGTGACGCCTTCGACCCGGACGACCTCGAATCGCTGAATGGGGAAAATGGTATCGGCCACGTCCGGTACCCGACCGCTGGCAGCGTCGATAGCTCGTGTGCCCAGCCGTTCTCGGTCTCGTTCAAGAGCGGTTCGCTGGGCCTCTCGCACAACGGCAACCTCGTCAACGCCGACGAAATTCGGGATGAACTCGCCGGCCTCGGCCACGCCTTTACGAGTGACGGCGACACCGAGGTCATCGCCCACGACCTGGCGCGAAACCTCCTCGAAGCGGACCTGGTTCGGGCCGTCAAACGGACGATGTCCCGTATTCACGGCTCGTACTCGCTGACCATCATGCACGACGAGACGGTCCTGGGGGTACGCGATCCGGAGGGGAATCGACCACTCTGTATCGGTGAACTCGAAGACGGCTACGTGCTCGCTTCCGAGTCCGCCGCGATCGACACGCTCGACGGGGAACTCGTTCGCGACGTGAAACCGGGCGAACTCGTCGTACTCCACGACGACGGCTCCGGCTTCGACAGCTATCAACTCGTCCAGCGTGAGCAGACGGCCCACTGCTTTTTCGAGCACGTCTACTTCGCGCGCCCGGACTCGACCATCGACGACGAACTCGTCTACGAGGTGCGTCGCGAATTGGGCCGGGAACTCTGGAGCGAATCCGGGATCGAGACCGACGTCGTGATGCCCGTCCCGGACTCCGGGCGAGCGTTCGCCTCCGGCTACGCCGAAGCCGCACCGGAGGGCGTCGAGTTCGCGGAAGGACTGATGAAAAACCGGTACGTTGGCCGGACGTTCATCATGCCGACGCAGGACGAGCGTGAACGCGCCGTTCGTCTGAAGCTGAACCCGATCAAATCGACTATCGAGGGCAAGACGGTGACGCTCATCGACGATTCGATCGTCCGCGGAACGACGTCCACGCAGCTGATCCAGCTGCTGCGGGACGCGGGGGCCGAGGAAATCCACCTCCGCATCGGTGCGCCCCCCATCGTCGCACCATGTTACATGGGAATCGACATGGCGACCCGCGAGGAACTCATCGCCCCCGATCGCTCCATCGAGGAAATCAGGGACGAGATCGAAGCCGATTCCCTCTCCTATCTCTCGATCGACGCGGTCGCTGCGGCGCTCGACCGAAGTCGGAGCGATCTCTGTCTCGGCTGTGTCACCGGAGAGTATCCGTACGACATCGAGGGCGAAGAAACCGATCGCGAGGTTGAGCGACCCCAGATCGGGGAGTCGGCCCTCGAAGCCGGCGACTGACACTGGAAGTCTTACGTCCAGGCTTCGTCGAGTGGGTCTTCCATCTCGCCCATAATTTCCTCGAAGGCGTCGGTGGCCGTCACCAGGCCGACGACCTGTCGGTCGGTTTCGACCAGTGCCAGTTCCTGGGATTCGGCCTGAAACCGATCGACGAGTTCGCTCACCGTGGTATCCGGATCGACCGAGAGTGGCGGCACGGCAAGATCCGCGAAGGTGACCTCGCCGGCCTGTAACGCTTCCATCCGGTCGATGATCGCCGGGACGTAGACGATACCCAGGAAGTCCTCGAGTTCCTCGCCTATCAGTGGATACCTGGTGTGGGGTTGTCCCGAGAGGCGCGCCAGATTTTCCTCGACGGAGTCATCCCGCGACAGCGCAATGATCTTCGATCGGTCCACCATCACCTCCTTTACTGGTAATTGGCCCACGGCGAGGGCGTTCATCACTTCCTCGCGACGTTCGTCGTTCAGATCGCCCTGGGAAAGCACGGAGCCGAGTTCGTTCCGAAGGTCGGCACGGGTCTGGAGCGCCTCTTGCTCGGCTTCGAGCCACGCGCCGGTCATCTCCACGCCGAACAGGCCAAGCGTCCACTTCGCGACGGTGTCGCCGACGCGAATGATCGGCGAGATGAGCCGGGCGAAGTAATACAGCGGGGTTGCTCCCCACCGGCACACGAACTTCGTCCGCTCGACGCCGAGATACGTCGGCGTTTGCTCCCCGTGGGTCAAGTGGACGAGGTTGATGATGGCGAAGGCGATGATCGCTCCCATCCCGATGCCGGCGAGACGACTGCCGGCGAAGACCGGTTCGACGAGGTGGGCGATGGCGGGTTCGGCGACGATCCCGACGGCAATCGAGGACGCGGTGATCCCGACCTGACAACTAGTGAGATAAATCTCCAGGTCGTCGGTCATGTCCCAGGCACGTCGGAGCCGCGGCTCGTCGAATGAGGATTCGGGGTACTGCCTGACCCGGGTCAGTGCAAATTCGATGGCGACGAAAAATCCGTTCGTCAGAATCAGGGCGACGCCTGCGAGCAGTCGCAGCGCGATCTCGGCCGAGACCATTACCGGCGACGTTCACGCGTCCGCTGGTTTAGTCTTGGGGGAGGAGATGCTCCAACGGGACCCTGATACTATTATTCGGTGACAACATCCGCAACTGGGCCATCAACGTCGCCGAGACGAACCACACAGACGATTGCGCGATGTGTACCTTTCAGGCAAGCGGAATTCGGAGGACGAATACCGCACCTGACCCACCGCCAGCTCTGTCCTCCACCCAGACTTCGCCATTGTAGTTTTCGACCAATTGATTGACGAGGTAGAGCCCGATACCGGTCCCTTCGCTGGCGACGCTTTGTGCGCCTTTGCCGAAGATGTCATCTTTCCTCTCATCGGGCACTCCCGGGCCGTTATCCGCAACCCGGATTTCCACGTGATCCTCGGCCAGCGTCGTGGATAGCTTCACGCGAGGGTTATTCGAATCGTTGTGATTGACTGCGTTGGTCATCAGGTTGCGAAAGACCGAACTCAACAGTTGATTAGCGGTAACGTCGACCGATGGGACCGTCGTAGTCAACTCGAAGGACGCATCCGTCGTATCGCGCTGACGGTCAAGTTCCGCGAGGAGGAGGTCCCGAACCGGCGTGGGTTCGAGGTCCGGCTCAGCAGCGCCTTCGAGCGTTTCAATGAACGTCCTGGCGTTCTCAGTCAGTCCGATGACGTGGTCGCTCGTATCGTGGATCTTCGCGACGACGTCCCGCTCGTCTGGCTCGACGCGATCGAGGAGGTACTCCGCCGAGCCGCGAACGACCTGCATGTCGTTCTGGATGTCGTGTCTGAGCACGCGGTTGAGTGCCTCGAGTTCCTCGTTTCGGCGTTGAAGACGGTCCTCGTACGCCTTGAGTTCGGTGATGTCGATGACACCACCGCGATACCCTGCAGGCGCCCCGTCGTCGTACAGACGCCTGGCGTTATCAGCAACCCAGCGCACCTCGCCATCGCGACGTCGAACGCGGTACTCGAAGCTCTCAATCTCATCGTTCTCGCTGAGGCGTGTCCGGTACTCCTCGTATCTCTCTGTGTCGACAAAGACGTCCGTTGCCACGTCGTCGACCGACCGCTGGAGAGATTCGGGTGTGTCGTAACCGAGGACCGCCGCCATGGACGCGTTGGCCATGACGTACCGGCTCCCATCCGGCGTGGTTTTGTAGATGCCTTCGACAGCCGTCTCGAATAACGACCGGTATCGCTCCTCAGCTTCCTGCAGTTCGAGCGTGAGCGCAACCATCCCTTCGTTGGTCTCTTCGAGTTCAGTTTCCAACGTCTGGAGTCGGCCCTGCTGCTCGCGGATGCGATCGGCAGCAGATTCGAGAAGTGCTGCGATCTCGTCGTCCTGCCCAGCGGCCACCGTTCGAAGCTCGTCAACGAGCGACTCCTCAGTCACAGAGACACCCCCAGTAGTGGTGGCGAGGTGCTTGCCAGAGTGATCACGGCGAGTCCGCACCCCCCTCACGGTCGGTGCGTTCCGCGACAACGAGCACCGTCGCGTCGTCGTGATCCTTCCCAAGTCGGTCCAGTAGCCCGCTGGCGATGACCGACGCCGGTTCTGCGAGCAAGTCGTCGTGGTCGGACCAGGACCAATGAGACGTCAGACCGTCAGAGAACATGATGAGGGTAGCACCCGTGTCCCACGGGGTGGTCTTGACGACCGGCTCGGGGCCATTACTCCCGAGGACGCCACGGCGCTGGACGACACTGAGGTCGGCCGGGCCGTGCGTCTTGTGGCGGATGTTCCCCACACTGCCATAGGTTATCGATTCCTCCTTCCAGTCAAACCGGGCGAGCGCCATCACGACACCACGCGTGCCGCGACAGGCTCGTTCGGTCCCCTCGAACAGCGTCGCCATGGATGCGTCGTAGTGGCGCTCGACGTACTGCTTCGCGGCAAGAGCGGCTTCGTGTGCGTCGACGCCATGGCCCAGGCCGTCGATGACACCGACAAGGGCCTTGTCGTCCCACTGGGTGATCGTGAAGCTGTCACCGTTGGGCTCGCCATGGGAAATCGGTCGCGACGCCGCACCGAAATCGAGCGGGCAGGGCTGGGAAGGATCGATCTCGGTACGGAGCCACCTGTCGGCGACGACATGTGTCCCATAATCGGGTTCACCTGGAGCGGAGACGGTAACCTGGTCCATCAGTCGGTTTACTGCTCCGAGGCCCGATCCGAGGCTTCCGGCGGTCGAGACGCCGTCCGCGAACGCCGCGTCGACGTCGTCGATGCCGGGGCCAGCGTCGAAGGATTCGATGCGTATACCCTCTCGATCGTCGTCACTGATGTGAGCGATGGTTATCTCACCCGAAGCAGCGTGATTCAGCACGTTCGTCGCGAGTTCGACCGCCACGATGCCGAGTTCAGCAACTGCTGGTTCGTCGAATCCGACGCGACCGCCGAGTGATTCGGCTGACTGTCGGGCGAGCACGGTATCCCCTGCCTCCGTGACCGTCGATTGATTCGACGTCACCGTCGTCACGCCCTCAGTCATCTGCCCACTTCCTGATCCTGATCGTGGTACCGTCCGCCTCGCTCGTCGCGAGTTCGAACTCATCCATGAGCTTCTTCGTTCCTTGAATTCCCCGACCCATCCCGTTCGATGTCGAGTGTTCGGCGCGCATCACACCCTCGACGTCGCTGATCCCCGGCCCGTCGTCCTCGAACGTCAACTCGATACCGGAGCGGGTGCCGTCCTCGATGACCCGCCAGCGCATGGTCCCTTCATCAGCGTAGAGGTGGATGTTACGGGCTAGTTCCGAGACCGCGGTCACGATGCGGGTCACGTCGGTGATGCGGAAGGATAGGTCTTCGACAACGTCTCGTGCGGCCTTCCGAGCACGCAGGATGTCGCTTTCTTCGGTGATCTTTACCCCACCTGATCGGCCCGAATCGGTACTCGTGGGATCGCCATCACCGCTGGATTTCGTCCGATCATTCATCAGCGTCCTCCCGCTCAGTCACCTGAATGCCAAGCATTTCGAGGGCATGGTCGGTATTCCTTGCAGTCTCGATCTCCCCGAGGCCGAACCCGAGTTCGGCGGCGGTAATTGCCACGGAGGGGCGCATCCCCACGACAATTGCGTGGCCACCCAGGAGCGTCACCATGTCTGCAGTCTCCGTGATAGCGCGGGCGAAAAAGGAATCAAGCGTCGTAACATCTGAAATGTCGATAATGACTCCTCGTGGATTGGTCTCTGCCATCTCGGTCAAGACCTCTTCCTGGAGTGTTTCGACCGCGTTGTCAGTCGGTCGTGCGGGAAAGGTCGCCACCAGCACGTCGAAGACTTGAGTGATCGCAGGGGACCCCTCGGGCATTACTCAAACTCCACCCCTTGCCAGGTGAGCGCCGTCCGCAGCCCGTCCATCAGTGACGACTGGGTCTCGACGTCTTCGAGTTTGACGCCGAGCTGGACGAGTGTCTGTGCGATGTCTGGACTGATTCCCGTGATGATGACCCGGGCGCCCAGCAGGTTCACGGCGTTGATAGTATCGATGAGGTGCTGTGCCGTGGCCGTATCGAGCGCGGCGACGCCAGTGATGTCGATGAGCGCAACAGCGGCCTCGTTCTCGACGATCTCGTCGAGCAGGTCTTCCGTCAGTCGCTCGGCCTTCTGCGTGTCGAGGGAGCCAACGACGGTCGTGAGGATGACGTCTTCCCAGATCTCGACGACCGGCATCGACATATCACGGATCTCCGAGGCCATCTCCTGGAGCCGCCGTTCGTTCTCGCGTCGATCAGTGATATCACGCCCGATCCCAACGATAGCAGTCAATTCGCCGTCCTGCTCGATCGGCGCCACCGACAGTTCGTAGGGGATCTCCACCCCGCCGTCGGTTTCTAGATTCGCCTGGACCGCCGTCCGAGTGTGCTGGTCGATCACGACCTCGATGGCCTCCTCGATGGCCGCCTGGTCCTCACCAGAGAACAGATCAGCTGGGGCCATCGATTCGAGTTCATCATCTGAGAATCCCGAGATGGCTGGGAGCTGTGCGTTCCACTCCAGGAAGTCCCCCTCAGGTGTGAAGACGTAAAAAATGTCGTCGAGCTCGTCGACGGCCGTCAATATCAAATCGTGATCCATGGAGTGACAGAAGCAATGGCCCATTTTAAACGTGGCCCCGACAATTCAATAATTGATTACTAGATCATCGGTCCCCGACCATCGTCTTCTGCACCCCAATCGATGACCGCCAGATGGGTCCGATTCATCCCCCGCACATCGGGGCGAGTCAATAGACGACGTACAACATGAAAAAGACGATCACACCGAGTGTGAACGAAATCAGCCATAGCACCGTCGCGACGCGCCCAATCCTTGGGTGCAGCGTGGTTGGGAGTTCCGAAACCGAGTGAGTGTAGGCCAAGAGGAGGACGTAGTACAGAAGGGGCAGACAGACGATGGCGAGTCCCATGTGGACGACCAGAATCGGGAGGTAGACGAACGTCGCCACCCAGTCTGGACCGGCAAAGTGCGTCGGGCCGACGAGGGAGACGCGATAGAGATAGAGGACGAGGAAGATGACGAACAGGCCGAACGCACCGAGCATGAGTGCCCGGTGTCGGCGAACGTTCCCGTTGTGGATAGCGCGAACGCCCAGCAGAATAGTGCCGATGGCGGTCACGCTGAGAACCGCGTTGGCGGCCGGAATCGCCGTCAGGACGCCCGCTGGCGCCCGCGGGAGAAACTCGACCGGAAGAAAACCGCGGACCGCCCCGACGATGAGCAGGAGAGAGACGACCGTCAGGAATGCCGTCAGTACGCCAAGGTGCTTCCTGACCACCTTTTTCATACCGATGGCTGCGGCTCCGGCCCAAAGGTCGTTCCGTTATGTCGCCCGGCAGGAGGGCGAATCGTCAGCGCCATCCTCAACCGCCCCGGGAGCGAAGATGGCCAGTGTTTTGTCCGCCCGAGTCCGACGGTACACTATGCCAGATGTCGGTGACCCAGCCCCGTCGTTCAAACTGCCAGATCAGAACGGCGATCCCGTTTCGCTCGCCGACTTCGACGGCCAACACGTCGTCCTGTATTTCTATCCGCGCGCGGACACCCCAGGCTGCACGACGGAGGCCAAAAGTTTCCGCGATCACTGGACGGCGTTCGATGAACGGGACATCGCGGTGCTTGGCGTCAGCGACGATCCGGTCGAAGACCTCGCAGCCTTCGCCGCGGAGTACGATCTACCGATCACGCTCTTATCCGACGCGGATGGAGACGTGGCCACGGCCTACGACTCCTACGGCGAGAAGGACATGTTCGGAAACACCTTCGACGGCGTCTTCCGGAACACGTACGTCATCGGGCCGGACGGAACCATCAGTCACGTCTACGAGGACGTCACGCCCGAAGCCCACGCCGAAGAGATTCTCGCGGACCTCGACTGAAACCGTCGCGTCGGCGGATTAGTCCGAAGCCTGTGGCGTCCCGCTGTCGTTCGTCGCCCGGCCTCCGCCCGATACACGCTCGACCGGCCGGTGGACGTCGGGGTTACACTCCCGGCAGAGCCAACTAACTTGCCGGTGGGTCATCGAGTCACTTCGTTCCGCGCGTCGCCATACTTCCAGCACGTCCTCGCCGCAGGCGTTGCATTCTACCATGTTAGAGAATAACACGCAATCGCCGTATAAATATTCTTCCCCTGCGTCTGTGTGAAGTTCCCGTCGTTATGGAGGAAACACGATTCTGGGTGGATGCCAGGAATTTCCGCACAGACGCCCAGTCGATGCTGCGTTTCCGCAGGGCCGACACGGCGGGGAATCCGTTGTGGTACCTGTAGTTCATCGGCCGTCGTTCCGAGGATTATATTATTTGAGAACTATTAATTCAACGAGTGCGGACGCCAAACCGCAATACATGAGTCCGTTTAATGCAACATATCAATCATCTCCTGTTGTCCATATCACTATTGATATTTGGGCGGGTAGCGATATTAGTCTGGATGTTAACTATTAACCATCAGCATGGACACCGACGAGGGGGGCACTCGGGAGGTGATCGACGAACCAGCCCGACGCGCGTCGACCGGGAAGGCAGCTGCGTCCAAGACGCACAATTCGCTGGGCAAGCCCACGGTATTGATTCTCGATGAGCCGGTGCGCGCCGAACTATTCGAGATGTGGCTCGAGAGTGGCTGTCAGATCCGAACCGCGAACACGAAATCTTCGGTGACCGAGCAATTCGACCAGAGCATCACGGTTGCCCTGGTGCGAAACGAAGCCCGCAAAGAATTGAAATCGACCGTCGAGCGTCAGATCGCCCGTCGATCACCCTTCTGCCGGACCGTCATAACCACGAACGAACACGTCGAGATCCTGTTCCCGGGCATCGAGTACGACGTCTGTCTCAGCGAGCCGACGACGAAGCGAAGCGTCCGTGAAACGGTCGGTCGCCTCGCGCGCCGGGCCCAGTATCAGGCGACATTGCGACGCTACTACGATTTCTCCCTCCGCGCGGCCAGCCTCGAAGTTTCACAGGGACGCGAGACCAGTGACGACGAGGACAAGCGCGAGACCCTGGTTGCGACCGCGGACCGGCTGAAAGACCGCCTCGAAGCGCTGCGGTCGACGTTCGACGCGGACGACCTCGCGGCCGTCAAGCAGTCGCTCAAACACGAGTCGGACTTCGGCCGGGAGGCAACACGCCGGAACAGACAGAAGGGTGAAAAACATCGTCCCGACGTCTGCGTGGGCTGTGGGCTGGAGTGGGGTGTCGAACACGGCGGAGGGCTGGACGAGGGATACCGCCGCCTGGGGGCCTTCGCCTGGAAGTGCACCGACTGCGGTACCGTCCAGAACATCCCGGATCCGAGCCACCGGCGGCTGGCCCATCGCTGAGGATCATCGGGCTCACGGGAGCGGTGTCTCTCAGAACTGTTTCGAAACGTGATCGCCGAGGCGGGTGAGAAATTGTAATCGCGAGGGTCGGGGTGCCCCGACCGGTCCGTTCAGCGACTCGCTACCGCGGCGGACCTACTGGAAGGTCCGGCTGACTTCTTTCTCGTCCTCGAGGCCTGCTTCGCGGTGATCGAAGCGTTCTTCGATTTCCTCGTAGCGTTCGCGGACGTCGGCGTCCACGCTCGGCCCGACCTCCTGCAAGGCTGCCTCGAAGTGGTCCATCGTGATCTTCACGTTCCCGATGGAGTCGTCGATGTCATCGGGGTCGACGCTGTTGATGAACTCGCGGGTCGCCGCCATCGAAGCTTCACGGGCGAGTGCTTCGAGGTCGGCGCCGACGTAGCCCTCGGTGCGGCGGGCCATGCGGTCCAGATCCACGCCCTCGGCCAGGGGCTTGTTCCGCGTGTGGACCCTGAGGATCGCGCGGCGGGCGGCCTCGTCGGGCACCGGCACGTGAATGTGGCGGTCCAGACGACCGGGCCGCAGCAGTGCGGTGTCCATCAGGTCCGGCCGGTTGGTCGTGGCGACCACGACGACGTCTTCCATCTCCTCGATGCCGTCGAGTTCTGTCAGCAGCTGGCTGACCACGCGTTCGCCAACACCGGAGTCGGTCGATTGGGAGCCACGTTCGGCCGCGATGGAGTCGATCTCGTCGAAGAACACCACGGTCGGTGCGTTCTCCCGGGCCTTCTCGAAGACCTCGCGGACGCCCTTCTCGGACTCCCCGACGAACTTGTTCAGCAGTTCTGGGCCCTTCACTGAGATGAAGTTCGACTGGGCCTCGTTAGCGACGGCCTTGGCGAGCAGGGTCTTCCCCGTGCCCGGCGGGCCGTACAGGAGAACACCCTTCGCGGCATCCAGGTCCATCGACTCGAACACCGAGCCGTATTCGAGGGGCCATTGGATGGTCTCCCGAAGACGCTCCTTGGTGTCCTCCAGGCCACCGACGTTGTCCCAGGAGACGTCCGGGACTTCGACGAAGACTTCGCGGAGTGCCGAGGGGGAGATACCCTTCATGGCCGCCTTGAAGTCTTCTTCCGTAACTTCCAGCGCTTCTAACACCTCGGCGTCGATTTCGTCACTCTCGAGGTCGATGTCCGGGCGAACCCGGCGGAGCGCGTTCATCGCACTCTCTTTGGTCAGCTGTTCGAGGTCGGCGCCGACGAATCCGTGGGTGCTCTCGGCGTAGGCGTCGAGGTCGATCTCCTCGGAGAGGGGCATCCCACGCGTGTGGACCTGCATAACCTCCTTGCGGCCTTCCTTGTCCGGGACGCCGATTTCGATCTCGCGATCGAAGCGACCACCACGGCGGAGTGCCGGATCGATCGCATCCACGCGGTTGGTCGCCGCGATGACGGTGACCTGTCCACGTTCTTCGAGCCCGTCCATCAGCGAGAGGAGCTGGGCGACGACACGTCGTTCGACGTCACCCTGGGTCTCCCCACGTTTTGGTGCGATGGAGTCGATTTCGTCGATGAAGACGATCGCCGGGGCATTCTCCTCGGCCTCCTCGAAAATCTCACGGAGTTGCTCCTCGCTTTCCCCGTAGTACTTCGACATGATCTCCGGGCCGCTGATCGTCGTGAAGTACGCGTCGATCTCGTTGGCGACGGCCTTCGCCATCAGGGTCTTCCCGGTCCCCGGCGGACCGTGCAGGAGCACGCCTTTCGGCGGCTCGATGCCGAGTTGCTGGAACAGTTCCGGGTGACGCATCGGCAACTCGATCATCTCGCGGACTTGCTCGAGTTCGTTGTCGAGGCCACCGATGTCCTCGTACGCGATGTCGGGCGTCTCCTGCCCCTTGGGGCCTGCGCCCTGGCCCTCGGTAATCTGCTCGGCCGGCTGCTGGCTGACCTCGATTTCCGTACTATCCGTGACGACCACGGTGCCGGATGGATCAGTGCTGGCCACCTTCAGTGGAATCCGCTGGCCGCTCATACTGGAGAGCGGGCCGAGGCCGAAGCTCACGGGGACGGTCTGGCCCTCGGTAACGGCCTGCCCACTGAGATTGTTCCGAATCATCGGTCCAACGTCACCGCGGACTCGCAGATTCTGGGGCAGCGCGATTGTCACCTTGGAGGCAACGCTCACGTCCGCGGCTTCGACGTTTACGCGGTCGTCGATCCCGACGTTCGCTTCCTGGCGGAGTTGTCCGTCGATGCGGACGACGCCACGGCCCTCGTCCTCGGGGTAGCCGGGCCAGACGCGGGCGACCGCGCGCGAACTCTCCTTGCCTTCGATCACGACGTAATCGCCGTTTTCGAGGTCCAATTCGTCCATGACGGCGCGGTCCACCGCGGCGAGGCCGCGGCCCGCATCCTTTTGCTTCAGTGGTTTAACGGTTAGTTTCATCAGAGGTCCCCCTGACCGTGGGTCACTTCGATAGTGACGACGCCATTTTTCATAAACACCCGTGCGTGATCGTCCGGGAGTTCGAATTCGTACTGCTCCTCGTCCGTCACGACGATCGCCGTGCCGTCGACGACATCGAGGGTCGCGTCGGTAACGCCGAGGTCACCGGCAAACACGACCGACCCGTCGTCGTACTCGTACTGCCGCGTGGCGGCCTCGTCGACCGACCGAAGGGTATCCATCATACTAACTCTAAGTTAGCGGGTAAAGTATATAAAGCTTTGCCTAAAATGGCCCTCAAGCATATAAGTAGTCGTATTAGACTTGTTTGCGGTTCATAGTAGAACGAAGCGTGCAATCGCCATCCACCCAGAACCGTGGTGAAGGGCCTGGCGCAGTGTCAGTAGTGTCGAGATGATGCAAGCGGGGTGTGAGACGCGGCGATCGTCCAGCGGCGTCTGTGTTGACCGCTTCGCAGCAAGTGTTTTCCTTTTCGCGCGTGCGAGCACATCAGATAGTGGGGCCGTCCGGGGACTCAAGCGATGTCGTCCAGCGTCGAATCGGCGTGGGTGTGTTCCGCTGCGGGGTATTCGCCGTCTTTGACGGCGGCACGATACGCCGAAATCGCGTCGGTCATCGCGCTCCGGACGTCGCCGAAGGACGCGGAAAACGGTGGTGGCGATTCGGTGAGACCGAGCACGTCGTTGACGACCAACACCTGGCCGTCACAGTCCGGTCCGGCACCGATCCCGATGGTCGGGATTTCGATCGCGTCGGTGATCTGGGCCGCCACGTTCGCCGGGACGTGTTCGAGGACCAGTGAAAACGCGCCGGCTTCGGCGTGTCGCTTCGCGAGGTCCAATTGTTCGCGGGCCGCCTCACGCGTCGTCGCCTGTCGAACCCGATCAGTCAGGTTGTGGGACTGCGGGGTCAGGCCAAGGTGGGCCATCACGGGGATCCCCAGGTCCGTCAAGTGTTCGGTCAATTCGACGGTGTGGGGCCCAGATTCGAGTTTGACCGCGTTCGCCCCTTCCTCTTTGATCATTCGACCGCAGTGCTCGACGCTCTGGGCGCGGTCCACGCCGATCGACAGAAATGGCATATCCGCGACGACGAGGGCATCCTCGGTGGATCGTGCCACCGCGCCGACGTGGCGTGCCATATCGTCGACCGTTACTGGCAAGGTGGAATCGAAACCGAGTGTTTCCCTGCCCATACTGTCGCCGACGAGAATAACCTCGACGTCAGCGTCGTCCACCAGCGCTGCAGTCGTCGCGTCGTAGGCCGTCAACATGGTGATCGGTTCCGCACCGGCCATGGTCTGGAGATCCCGGACGCCTGGCATACACGGCCAGAACGTCCGCGTGATGTTACGTGTTCGGGTCCACACATGGGCCAGCGAGACAAATCGCAATCGGCAAGGGGTGGTCGGTCGCAGGTGTACGTGTGCCAGACGTAGAGCGAACGACCCCTGACGGGATCGATTTCGGGTGGATCATGCAGGTCACGTTCGTGGTGACGATCCTCGTCGGCGCGCCGCTCGTGGCGATTCTCTCGATATCGACACCGCTGCCGACCTGGGGCGACCGAGCATCGTTCGCCATCAGTGTCGGTGCACCGATCTGGTTCCTGACGGCAGTCACCGCCTACCTCTACGCCCGACGAAAGCAGACGACTGATTAATCGGCTGCAGTTTCGGCGTCCGAGGCCCACCTGAAGTCGACACCGGCACGCTCTGCTGCGATTTCGTCTCGGTCCGAATCGCCAACGAACAGCGTTTCATCAGGCTCGGCCTCGAGCGCCTCGATTGTTGCCAGCAGCGGTGCTGGGTCGGGTTTTCGACGCTCATGTGAATCGCGGCCGGTGAGCACCGCCACGTGGCGATCGATGCCGTGCAATTCGAGGGCTTGGTGGCACGCCGCTTCGCAGTTGAGCGAACAGACGCCAACGGGAACGTCGTGTGGAAGCCCACCAGCGAGGGGCAATCGCCGTGCATTCCAGGCACCCTCGCGTTCGTGGTCGCCGAGTTTTACCTCGACGGCCTGCCCAAAGCCAGCGTCCTCGGCCAGGGTCAGGAGCTCCCAGAGCCCCATCGACTCCTCGACCGCGAGATCACGAGTCTCGAGTACCCCGGCGACGTCTCGACGTGCCGCCGCCCAATCCACGTCGAGTTCCACCAGTGTTCCATCGAGATCGTACACGATGGCGCCGTATCCATCTGTTAGCACGAGTGCGTTCTGGGTATCGAACGAAAAATACGCACCGGTAGCGGCAGGTCACCTGCCATTACCGCTGAGCATCCTTGGAAGCCGCGTCCTTGGCGCGGGGCCCGGTATCAGGTGAGAGCGCCGAACGGAACCGGTCACGGAACGTTTCGAACTCGCCGACCGCTTCTTCGACATCCTCGATGGCCGACCGGAGCATCTCCAGTTCTCGGTGCACCGTTTCCACGTCCGAATCAGTCTGCGTGAGTTGCTCACGTACCGCGCTCACGTCGCGTTCGGTCTCTTCGAGGTCGCTGCCCACAGCTTGTACGTTCGCACTGGTGGCTTCGAGTTCGGCGGTGATCGAGGCAACGTCCTCCTCGAGCATTTCGACCGCCGTAGAGACCTCCGCCAGGTCCGTCGAGAGTCCATCGAGGCTCTCCTGGAGTGTGGAGAGCGAGCGAGCGATCCGACGGACGGTACGGGCGCGGGCGTGGAGATCCTCGCGACGCTGCTTCTGGAGGTGTGTGATCGAGGACGTTGCCTCCCTAAGGCCGGACTCGACGTCCCGCAGCCGATTCTCGAGTTCGGTCTGCTGAGCGTCCAGGTCACTGCGAATCGAGCCGAGTTCGTCGTCGATCGCTGCACGCTGTCGATCGATCGTGATCTCGACGTGGTCGAGGTCCTCGCGGAGTGACGCGGTGTGCTGTGCGTTCGTTTCGATCGAGGACTGCATCTCCTCGATCACGTCCAGGCCGTGTTCGTCGACGAGCTGTTCGAGCACCTCCACGTAGGCGGCAAGATCGTCCAGGCGAGACTGTAAATGGACGAAGCGGGCTCGCTCGCTGGGAGCAACACCGAGTGCTTCCTGCAACTTTTCCTGACGGTCGCCGGATTGCTCCGTCTGCAGTGCCCTCAGTAGTGCGTCGATGATGTCGTTGCGCTCACCCGAACGAATGGCTGACGGTTCCCTTCCACCCGATTCTTCGACGGGAGTGTCGGATGGCAGCGAAATTTCCATCGGCGAGTCGTCGCCGGCTTCGTCGATCGCTACTTTTGCCGAACGGTTCTCGGCAGTCGGTGGTGGACGCGAATCAGCGGTTGGCTCGACCTCGGCAATCTGCAGTGGCGGCATCGCCGGCTCGATCCCATCCTCAGTTTCCAGTAGGTACACGGTCGATCGGTCGGTCGTCTCCGGCACCCACGGTTCGTGGACGATCCAATCGCCGATCCACCGACACGCGTCCGGATCACCGCCTGGCGTCGTCAGGACGGTCACCGATATGACATCGGCCGGTAACCCCTCGACGACCCGAACCATCAAATCCCCCTCACGCTTGCTCTTGAATCGAACGGTGACGAGATACTCTCGCCCGTCCGTCGGTTCTAATTTTCGGCGGCACTCGAGGCCATCAATCGCCGAGACCCAGGCATCGCCTTGTGTCGCTGGTGTCATGCTTCATTCCCACCACGATCTGACTAATTGCGCACGTATGAACCTAAACCTTGGTATGCATACAATATATAGACCATATAACTAATGAACGTAATTATTTACTGAGAATTGAAATAATATTTCGTTCTGAGAGTCGTGCGGCAACAATGGAAGCTGTTGGGGAGAACGCACAGTACAGCCCGTCCGGGGGTCGTTCGCTACCTCGATTCGGCGAGTTCGATTTCCAGTCGTTCTTCCAGCGCCTGAATGAGCGACCCGCCGACACCGGCCTGGGTAGCCCTGCCCTGCTCGACCGCGAGGATGTCCGCCTCATCGACGTCCAGTTCGTCGGCGAGTTCCTGCGTCTGAAAGCCCGCGTCCTGCCGGGCCTCCGTCAACCGGTTGCCGTACTCGCTCACGAGATAGGGGAGTTGGTCGTCGTCGTAGTCCGCGCCGTCTTCCCAATGGTCGGCGTTGCCCTTGGCCGCGTCGTATACCCTCGCGGTGTTCTGGGCAGCTTTCTTCTTTCGATCCGTGTCACCGTCTGAATTACTGGAGGTTTTTGGCTCCGTGTCGCCGTGCTCGGCACAGTCGTCGCAGACGTCCAGTCGGGCACCAGCGACCGTCGCAGTCGAGAGGTCGACGTTGGCAGCGCCACAGAGCTCGCAACTGGTGCTCTCACCGCCCCCACCGTCCCCGGTCGAGTATTTGGCCATGGAGGGCGTTGACGATTGATGATATTGAAACGTCCGCTTTGAGAGGGTCCCGCGCTCGGACCGCAAACGAAAGCGCTTTTATCCGACCACGGGGTACGAAAAAACGCAGTTATTGCACGCGTGCGTGGGTAGCCAAGCCAGGCCAACGGCGCAGCGTTGAGGGCGCTGTCCCGTAGGGGTCCGCCGGTTCGAATCCGGTCCCACGCATTTTTGCCACGAACAACTCGTGAGTGGCAAAATCGTAACGAGGGGATTCGGGCCCTGGAAGACGAGCGCCAGCGAGTCTTCCTCCGGTTCGAATCCGGCCCCACGCATTTGCTACTGCGAGCAAACTCGCGAGCAGCAGCACGGCATGACCGGTTCGAACCCTGGGAGTCGCAGTGCGCGCAGCGAACGACGTGAGCGAGCACTAACCGTCTTCCTCCGGTTCGAATCCGGTCCCACGCATTTGCTACTGCGAGCAAACTCGCGAGTAGCAGATCAAATTAGGAACGGATTCGAACCGCTTGTATACCCCTTATTTTATCCCTGAAACTGGAGATGCGGAGGGGATAGACGACCACTACCGCCCATTATCACGAACGATAATCAATTGGATAGTATTATATGAGTAGATGGATACTGTACATCTGCGGCACTGTGGTGGTGCCCAACTCCCCCCCCCCCCTTTCTGTTTCGAACCCGCGAGCGACGGCACAGTGTGGCGTCGCTACCGAGGACGGATCTAGATAACCGGAAAATTTGTCGTCGTCAGTAGCTACGCTCTTTTGGTTCGTACGTCTGCTCGTCGCCTTCGAGGATGACCGGCTTGTAATAGAGATCCGGGTTGCCGTCGTTCCATGACAGCAGCGTGTGCTTGAGCCACTCGTCGTCGCGTCGCTCCTGGAACTCCTCGCGCCAGTGGGCACCGCGGAACTCCTCGCGCGCCAGCGCACCCAGCGTGATCGCTTCGGCAAGATCCAGCACGTTTCGGGTCTCGATGGTGTGGATCAGGTCAGTGTTGTAGGTCCGCGAGGGGTCACTGACCCCAACATCCTGATACCGCTCGCGCGCGTCGCGCAGATCCACCAACGCCTCTTTCAGGTTCTCCTCGCGCCGGAACACGTTCACGTTGGCCGTCATCGACTCCTGAACGTTCGATCGAACGTCGGCGTGGTTGATCCCGTCGGTTTCGAGAAGCTGCTCGATCCGTTCGCGCTCACGCTCGACGGCGCGTTCGAGGACGGTGCCCGATTCTGCACTCGTCGACCCCGTTTCATCGGCCGCAGCGTCCGTCTCGGCGGACTCGACGGCGCCGGGATCGACCGGCGTATCGACTTCGCCGTCCTCGCTCCGCGCGGATGGACCGGTCTGGATCTCAGCGACCTTCATGTCGGCGCCAGCAGCGTGCCGGCCGGCACGAGCGCCGAACACCAGCAGTTCTGGGAGGGCATTCCCGCCAAGACGGTTGGCGCCGTGGAGGCTGACACAGGCACACTCGCCAGCGGCGTACAGCCCGCTGATGCAGGTTTCACCGTTCTCGTCGGTTTCGATACCACCCATCGCGTAGTGCTGGCCGGGCTTGACCGGCATCGGCTCGTCGAGCCCATCGACGCCCTCGAAGTCTTCCGCCAGGTGGAGGATGTTTTCGAGCCGGTCGAGAATGCGGTCTTCACCGAGATGGCGCATGTCGAGGTGGACGTACTCGTCTTCAACGCCGCGCCCGGCGTTAACCTCGGTCAGCTCCGCGCGGGCGACGACGTCGCGTGAGGCGAGTTCACCGTCGTTATTCGCGTAGCCGTACTCGAACATCAGGCGCTCGCCCTCGTCGTTGTAAAGGATTCCACCCTCGCCGCGGACGCCCTCGGAGATCAAGACTCCTGTGGAAGGCAGCGTCGTGGGGTGGAACTGGATGAACTCCATGTCTTCGAGGGGGACGCCGGCACGGTAGGCCATCGCCGGCCCGTCGCCGGTGTTGGCCACCGCGTTCGTCGTGTGATCGAACACCTGACCGGGGCCACCCGTGGCGAGAATGACGCCGTCGCGGGCGTGGAAGCCGTGGACTTCCCCCGTCGCAATCTCGTAGGCGACCACGCCGTGACAGTCTCGCTTGTCGGGGTCGTCTTCCTCGGTCACCGCAAGGTTGGTGACGTACCACTCGTCGTACACCTCGATCCCTCGCTTGACCACCTGCTGGTACATGGTGTGCAGCATGTGGTGGCCGGTTTCGGCACCGGCGTAGGTCGTTCGGGGATGTGAGAGGCCACCGAAGGGGCGCTGTGATGCGGAGCCGTCCTCCTCGCGGGAGAAGGGCATCCCCCAGTGTTCGAGGGTCACGACTGCCTCGGGCGCGTCCTGGGCGAAGGTATCGACCGCAGGCGCGTCACCGAGGTAGTCAGAGCCCTTCATCGTGTCGTAGGCGTGCAATTCCCAGGAGTCCTCTGGGTGCAGCGCCGCGTTGATACCACCCTCCGCCGCGCCGGTGTGGCTCCGGACCGGGTGGAGCTTGCTCACCAGCGCGACGTCGGCACCTTCCTCGTGGGCCGCAATCGCCGCACGCAGTCCAGCGCCACCAGCACCGACAACGATGACGTCGTGTTCGTACATAGTTACCAGAATTTCAGGTTGCTCTTGACCGCTTCCCGCTTGAGCTCCTGAATGTGCTCGGTAAGCGGAATGTCCTTGGGACAGACTTCGGTACAGGAAAACTGGGTCTGGCACCGCCAGACGCCGTGTTCCTGCTCGATGATGCGAATTCGATCCTCCTGCTTGATCTCGCCTTCGCGTTCGTCCATCGCAAACCGATAGGCCATGTTGATCGCCGCCGGCCCGAGATACTCGTTGTCGCCCGCCGCGATGTTACACGAGGACATACACGCGCCACACCAGATGCAGCGGGTGCTCATCTTGATCTTCTCGCGGTTTTCCGGACTCTGCTTTTGTTCTTCGAGTTCGCCGTCCGGGAGGTCGTCGGGGTCGAAGAACGGCTCGACGGCCTCCATCTGGTCGTAGAAGTGCTCCATGTCGACGACGAGATCCTTGACGACGTCGGCGTGGGGCAGCGGCTCGACCCGTACGGGATCCGATAGGGCCGAGAGTTGCGTCTTGCAGGCCAGTCGCTGCCGGCCGTTGATGAACAGCGCGTCCGATCCACACACTGCCTGCCGGCAGGAATGACGGAACGTGAGTGAGGAGTCGTACTGGTCCCGGGCGTAGATCAGGGCATCGAGAACGGTCATCCCCTTGTGATAGGGGACGGTGTACTCGTCGAAACGGGGCCGGGACTTGCCCTCGACTTCGGGGTCGTAGCGGAAGACCTTGATCGTGCGCGTCTCGGACTGGTCGTCCGTTTCTTCGGTATTCCATTCGGTGTCGCGCTGGGCGCCGCGGGCACGCTTTTCTGCACGCCGGCGCTCGCCGGGCGACGTTGTGGCTTGTTCGTCGGCCGGTTCGATCGCTTCGTCGGCCGACGCTTGCTCCTCTGTGGGCTCCTCGGTCTCGGGTGGTGTCGTTTCCGTGCTCATGGTTAGACCAGATTCGTCATCGCCAGTGCAACGCGGGTCCCCTGTGCGACGAGCAGGAAGCCAGCGAGAATCAGGACCCACTTCACGGCTTGCTTCTGCGTGCCCGCGAGTCCCTGGTTGATCAACGCGTTGTAGACGCCGTTGACGCCGTGGAAGGCGGCGGTCACCAGGAAAAGCCACATCGTCGCGAAGTAGCCCACCTGGCTCATCCGGGCCTGCGTGCCCATGAACGTAATCTCGGCGGCGTGATTCACGAAGTGAAGCAGGATAAAGTGAAACGCCAGGACCCCGATCAGGAAGACTGCAGTTAACCGCTGGAGCAACCAGCGACGACCGCCACGGTCGAACGAGGAGTAATGTTCTGCCATTACAGAAGCACCCCGCCGAGGAAGGTCGGCACGCTCGCAACGGTGATCGCCCCAGTCAGGATCAGTGACGCGTAGAAACTCTTGTCCTGTGATTCCAGCCCGACGCCCAGGTCCACGAACAGGAGCCGAATTCCGTTGAGGATGTGGAACACGGCGACCGCGAGCAGGCCAACTTCCAGGAAGCGCACGATCAGGAGCGCTTCGAGACCCTGCAGGGTGCCGGTGTACAGTTCCGGACTGTTCGTCGCGGTGCTCAATACGGCGATATGGGTGAACAGGTAGCCGACGAGTACCCACCCGGTGAACTTGTGGAAAATCCAGGCCCACATGCCCGCCGAGAACTGCCGCCACCGTCCGAAGTCTTCGACGGTGCCGCGGTCGTACGACTGGCTCATACAGTCGATTCTGAGGCCCGAGTGCATAGTAGTTTCTACACCGGTGTCCTGGCGCCGACTGCAGCCTCGATGAACTGGCGAGTTTCCGTTCTCGTCGGCCGGATGCTCGGGACGAGCCAGCGACTCCAAGCGTCACTCACAGTGATCGGTTCAGTCATGAGGTGGCTCTTGAACACCCCGGTGAACGGTTCAAACTGGTGGCGGGAACTGGCCGAAACGATTCGAGTTCGAGCGCGTGAATGGGGATCGTTCGGCGGCCGTGATCGGGACAGTCCTCGCAACGGTCCGTCGGAGTGAGTCGTCCACGCGAGCGTGAAGGGACTCAGCCGCGATGGACCATGCCGCCGGAGTGCTCGACCGCGCGTCTCGTCGATTCGTCGAGGCCGACGAGATGACAGATCGGATTGCCGGGATACACCAGCGGGTTCTCGAGCGCGCCGACGAGCAGCCCCGGGAAGGGTGCTTCGACCGTCGTCGTCTCAGTTTTGAACGGGTTCGTGATCGTACAGATCCTCGCTCCCTCAGGCACGTAGGAGCCGTTGGGAAACTTCATCTCGACGAGGCCCCCGACGTCGGCCCGAATCCAGGTCTTCTCGTCGTCGCCTTCGATGACGGTGCGCCACCCCGGCCACCGGACCTGCTCGCTGGGGAACATGCCGAATTCAGCCATGACGGAGCGGACCCCACCGAGGGCGGCATCGATCAGTGTCCGCTGGAACCGGTGGGCCTCACCCATTTCGATGGTGACGGTCGGCACGCCTGCCTCCGACGCCTCACGGCGAAGTGAGCCCGAGGGCCCGTCTGAGGAGATGATGACGTTCGACGCGTACGCGCGGGCGACGCGCGCAGCCTCGTCGTCGGCCATATCCGCGCGCACGTGCAACACGTTGGACCGTCCACGGGTAGACGTGTGAAAGTCGAGGCCGAGATCACAGGGGGCGATGAAGTTCCGGAAAATCTGTCGTGCCATTCGCTTCGCGCCCGTTGAGTCTTCCTTGCCCGGAAACGAGCGGTTCAGATCTCGATCGTACACCGGCAGGTATCGCTGCTGGGCGAGAAAGCCGGGCACGTTCAACACCGGGAGACAGATCAGCGTCCCGGCGAGGTCCGTGAGGTCCCACTCGTGGGCGACCTCCCTGACCACCTCGATACCGTTCAGTTCGTCACCGTGGGCAGCCGCGGAGAGGAATGCGGTTGGTCCCGGCGCCGTACCGTTGACGATGGTCACAGGCATCCGCACCGGATCACCGAGATAGGTCTCACTGACAGTGTACCGGATGTTCGCAGTCTCACCGGGATCGACCCGCCCGCCATCGTACGTAAACGGGTCTGCCTCGTCCATGCCCGAGCCCTGTGCGTGCCTGCGTATAAGTGTGGCTAGGTGCTCGTCGACACGCGTGGCTGGGCCTCCCTATGATTTTCGGGCACGGAGGTTCCCAGACCTTCAAGCGGTTCTTGAGGGCCCAAGCGAGTGAAAGTCAACCGAGAACCGCACAATTGTGTGTAGTGTCCCAGCGGGCTATAGCGCCGTCGCGCCGATGTACAGCACCGCGACCAGGAACACCCAGACGACGTCCACGAAGTGCCAGTACATCGAGGCAGTTGAGACCGAAGTGTGCCGGTCGGCCGAGTACTGTCCTTTCACTGCGCGAACGTACACGATACCGAGAATGACCGCGCCGAGAGAGACGTGCAGCCCGTGGAGTCCCGTCAGGCCGTAGAACGCACTCGCGTAGGCACCCTCCGCGATGGTGAACCCTTCGGCGACGATGAACTCGTAGTATTCGTAGGCCTGACCGAAGATGAAGATGATCCCCAGCAACAGGGTGATGCCGAGCCAGCGAGTGAACGTCCGGTGATCGTCCTGCCGTAGCTTGACGTGACTGTAATGAAGCGTCACCGAACTGATGATCAGGATGAGCGTATTCACCCAGACGAGCCAGCCAGTAACGCCACCGTGGGGGAGCAGGTCAGCACTCCAGACGTTGCCACCGCGAATGATGAAGTAGTACGTGAAGCCAGCGCCGAACGTCGCCACCTCACTGCCCAGGAACAGCAACATGGCAAATTTCAGCGTTCGCTCGGAGTGGTGGTCCGTCCCTCGCTCCCAGTAACTGACGACGAACGCGTGGTAGAGCCAGCCGTACAGCCCGATCAGGAAGGTGCCGACGGAAGCGACGAAGGCCCCAGCGCCATAAATGGGCGCAACGATCGGATTTTCACCCTGCGACATCACGAATAACGCTGCGGCCAGGTAGATCCCCGCGCCACCAGCAGCGGTCACGAACGGCCACCAGCTGGCCTCACCGTAGCCCCGTGGCCAGTCCTCCACGGCGGGGAGGTGGTGGTCGCCGGCCTCCGTCGACGAATCTTCAACGCTCATACGCAGGACTATCGAGGCGACTACCAAAAAGGCATCCAACTGCGGCCGACAGGGACGGCCCCCACCCCGATTTCTGGCAAGAAATCGATGGGTACAGGGCGGAGCCAATCGAAGCGTCGCCGATGCAACGGCCGGACCCCAGGCGCGGACCGTTTATTCACCGGTTGGCAGCCGGGCTCGTTCTGGGGGCGATTCTTCTCGCCGGCACGGCCGCTGGTCACGGCGGGAGTCTGGCCTCGGGCGCGCGAGAATCTATCGCGATCCCGCTCTGGCTGTTCCTCGCGACTGGCGGCGGCGCAGTCGGGGCGTCCTTCCTGCTGGCCAGTTTCGTGACGGACCGCCTGCTGGTCGAGCGACTCGACGATTGGCGGCGAGCGATACCGGTGCCTGGCGAACGAATCGTCGTTCGAGCCATGCAGTCGCTTGGCCTGATCGGTCTCGGCGCAGTCATCGTGTTCGGGCTGGTCGGCCCGCCCGAGGCGATCGCGAACGTCAGCGTCTTGCTCGTCTGGGTCGGCTGGTGGTCGGGGCTCGCGATGGTCGCGTACCTCGTCGGAAATCCCTGGCCCGCGCTCAACCCGTGGCGGACCATCGCCGCCGTCCTGCCATCGCTCGATCGTCACTATCCGGACCGCCTGGCCGCGTGGCCAAGCGTCGCTGGCCTGCTCGCACTGGTCTGGATCGAGGTAGTGAGTCCGCTCGCCGACGACCCACGACTGCTGGCGCTGGTCGCGATCGGGTACACACTCGTGACGATGGTGGGCGTCGTGCTGTTCGGCGCCGACGTCTGGTTCGACCGCGTCGATCCCGTCGCTCGCGTCTTCAGTGCGTACGGCCACGTCGCACCGCTGACGCGAGCGCCGGACGGGCTCTCCCTCCGACTGCCCGGCGTTGGGCTGTCTCGAGGCGTTGCGACCGACTGGAGTGATGTCGCCTTCGTCGTTGCACTCGTTTGGACGACGACGTACGATGGGATGGTCGCGACGCCGCTCGGGGATGCGATCGTCGTCCCACTGGCTGAAGCGGGTCTGCCACCCGTTCTCGTGTACGCCGGAGGGCTACTGGTAGGCTACGCCCTGTTCCTCCTCGCGTTCTGGCTGGCCGTCCGGGCGAGCCAGCGAATCACAAGTACCAGGTTGTCCGTTCGACAGCTTGCGATCCTGTTTGCCCCACCCTTGCTGGCCATCGCTGCTGGCTATCACCTGGCGCATTACCTGGGATACTTCCTGAATCTGGTGCCGGCGTTCGTCGCCGCGATGACCGCACCGATGGCCGCGCCGGCCAGCGTTCCCGTCCTGGCGATCCCGGGGTGGTTCAGCGGGATCGCACTCGCGGCGGTCGTGCTGGGCCACCTGCTCGCCATCTGGATCGCGCATACGGTCGCGTACGACGTCTTCCCCGGTCGACTGCAGGCCATCCGCTCGCAGTATCCACTGGTCATCGTGATGGTCGTCTACACCATGGTGAGCCTCTGGATCGTCACGACCCCAGCAATCGACCCACAGTACCTCTAATCCAACACATGAGCAACGACACAGGACGCGGGACGTTCGCCCCGGAGGCCTTCGAGGGAGATCCCGCTGATGCCCCACATCGATGCGATCGGTGTGGGCGCCCGTTCGAACGCGAGGAGTGGCTGACGCTGCACCGCGGGCTGGCCCATCCAGGCGACCTCACGGACGCCGAAAAGGAACAATTTCGGGCGGCCCACGCCGATGAGCAGGCGCAACTGCATCGATTCCGGCTGATCGCACTCGGTGCCCTCGTGCTCATCTACTTCGGACTCTTGTTGATTTATGCGCTGCTCGCGCTGTAAGGCGCCCCCGGCGAGCAACGGGAATCCGACAGTTTCATCCCCCGACACTCCGGAATGTTATCTATGGACCTCCGCGTCATCGAGAAGGAAGACACGATGCTCGCCATCGAGATCTCCGGCGAGGATCACACGTTCATGAACGTGCTGAAGGGCGCACTCCTCGAAACTGACGGCGTCACCGCCGCGACCTACGACATGAACCCCGAACAGTCCGGTGGACAGACCGACCCGGTGCTGACGCTCAAAACCGAATCGGACGTCAACGCACTCGACGCGCTCGAAGCCGGCACCGACCGCGTCATGGAAAAGACCGACGACCTGCAGGACGCCTACGAAGCAGCAGCCTGAGGGACGCATCGATTCTGCTGTCGGCGAACGGCTTTTCTCGCCGTGCTACCCACCAGAGCAGCGCAACTTTTGATCACCAGCGAGCCAGTCTTAGCACACGATCACCGTCGAATACACTGTTCCGTCCGGCGCCACGTGGACGTCGACGCCGACTGCCGAAAACCGGTCGAGCAGGAGCGCACTGTCCCCGTCAGGTGGCGCGATACCGAGGCGAGCCGGGATATCGCTGGTCCCCGACCCGCCGGTGGCCCCAAACACCTCCGACCCAGGGTCCGTCCCGGTTCGATACACTGGCGTGACTTCACAGGTCGGCTCGTACCGGTCGTATATGTCGCGAATGTCGGGATCGCCGTCGTTGCCAACGGCCGCTCGGACGCGACGCTGATTGTACGCCGTCGCCACGTCGTCGAGCGATGCGTCGACTGATAGGCCACCGGCCTCGACCGCTGCACGCCGACTGTTGAGTGCGACGACGTAGGCGTCCTCGACTGCCGACAGCGAGACGTTGTCGTGTCCTTCGGCGTCACCCGGCGCACCCGGCGGGGTCGGCCCATCGAGAAAGGGAACTGAGATCACACCGATCGTCGAGAGGGCGACGAGGACGATGAACGCCGCGACGGCGAGGTACCCCAGCGCGTAGCGCCATTCGAGTGCATCCAGGTAGCTCGTCGATCCCGGCGTTTCGAGGTCGCTGTAATCCGGGCGCTGGCGTTCGAGGTGAACGTTGCCACACCGCTTGCAGGGCGGAGAGTTCTTCTGGTGGTGTCGACCGCACTCCGAACAAGCCCAGACGAAGCCGTACTGTTGGTCGGCGGCCGCCTCGCCGTCTGGACGTTCTACGGGAGAATCGGCGCCACACGCGGGACAGGGTGGTGACTGGTTCTCGTGTCGCTCCCCACACTCACCACACTGCCACGCCATGATTACCGAAACGCAATTTCGAGCGTTGGAAAAGGATACCGGTCAGAACGCCATCGCTGGAACGATCTTACAGTCGAATCGGCAGGCCCTGGTCGGCGAGATACTCCTTCGTCTCCCTGATGGAGTACTCGTCGAAGTGGAAAATTGATGCGGCCAGGCCAGCGTCGGCCCCGGCTTCGACGAACACTTCTGCCATGTCTTCGGGCCCGCCACAGCCCGAGGAGGCGATCACCGGCGTCGAGACCGCGTCACAGACGGCTTTCGTCAGCGGAATGTCGTAGCCGTCTTTCGTTCCGTCGGCGTCGATGGAGTTGACGAACAGTTCGCCGGCGCCCCGCGATTCGGCTTCCTGGGCCCACTCCACAACGTCGAGGTCGGTTCCTTCGCGGCCACCTTTCACGGTGCACTCGAACCAGCAAGATTCGCCATCAACCTCGACGTAGTGCTCACCAGCCTCGTCGTAGCGCCGCCTGGCGTCGACGGAGATGACGATACACTGATTGCCGAAGGATCGCGCACCCTCACTGATCAGTTCCGGGCGAGCGATCGCCCCGGAGTTGATCGAGACCTTGTCCGCACCGGCGCGCAGGGTTTCCTTGATGTCCTCCCGCGTACGGATCCCGCCGCCGACGGTCAGCGGGATAAACACCTCGTCGGCCACTGCGGAGACGGTTGCAAGCATCGTCTCCCGGCCCTCCGCACTCGCCGTGATGTCGAGAAAGACGAACTCGTCGGCCCCCGATTCGTTGTACTTCCTGGCCATCTCCACCGGATCGCCGGTGTAGGCCAGGTCCTCGAAGTTGACGCCGGTGTAGACGGCGGGGTTTCCCTCGTCGTCGAGGTCGACGTCGATACAGGGAATGATTCGCTTGGTGAGCGCCATTTCGTACCGGATACTCCACCGTCGGGGAACAAAAGCCGTCCGAATCGAACAATCAATGGAAACCCGGAGGCGACTACCGGGAGTTCACCAGAACGACGTCGACATCGCCATCGAGCGGTTTCAACCATCGGTGTGTCTGTGTGCCATTTCCGGGCCCCTGGCTCTGCTCGGTGGCATTACTGTCCCCCTGTCCGGCCCCCGCCGGTTGCTGGTGATCCGACAGTTACAGGTGGGATGGCACTGAAATCCGGCTATGGTCGACGAACACGAGGATGCGGCCCACGGCCACGACGAGGAGCGCCCGGAGTACGACCCACATAAAATCGAATTGCCGAGCCGCGAGCCACCACTGCGAAAAACGGCGCCCCAGAGCGATTTCGCGATGACCCACGTGTTCCGCGGAGCCCTGGTACTGATCGTCGGACTCGTCCTGACGTTCGGTCTTGGAATCGTCCTCGGATAGTCCGCGGACGACGTCCCGGACGGATTATTCCAGTTCAGTTTCGATAACCGACCGAAGCGACGCGATTTCTTCCGCGTAGGCCGAGAGGTACTCGCCGTTGACCGCCAGATCCAGTGCACCGGAATCGTCTGCGGTTCCAAGCTCGTACACTGGCGCCACGCCGTCGAAGACCTCGGACACGGCATCGGGGTCGGTCGTCTCGATGATCGCTCGTCCCGGTTGTTCGCCGAAGGCGAGTTCGGCAGCGCTCCCCTTCGACGGGAGGTCGATTTCGACCGTGGCGCCGGCCTCGGCGGTCACCATCTCGGCGAGTGTCGCCGCGAGACCGCCGTGGCTCAGGTCGTGCGTTGCGAGCGTCGTCTCCGCGTTAGCAACGTCCGCGAGCGTCGCGAGGAAGGCGTCGGGATTCTCCAGCAGTTCGGGGAATCGATCGGTGCCGCCGAACTGGACGAGGTACTCCGACCCGCCGAGTCGCGCCTCGGCGTCGCCCTCGAGGCTGCGGGCCCCGACGAGGAGGAGCGTTCCCTCGCCGGACAGTGACAGCGGCGGCGCCTCGTAGCCCGATTTCGTGCCGACCATCGCCAGCGTCGGCGTCGGCGGAATGGGGCCGGTGACGGAGTCGTTGTACAGCGAGACGTTGCCGCCGACGACGGGGACGTCGAGGGTTCCACACATATCAGCCAAGCCGTCGACGATTGCTTTGAACCCACCATAGACCTCGGGTTTCTCCGGATTACCGCCGTTGAGACAGTCGACGGCGGCCAGTGGCGTCGCGCCCTTCGCGGCGATGTTCGTGGCGTTTTCGAGTGCCACTGCCTGGGCGCCGGTGTAGGGGTCGGCGGCCGTCCAGTTCGGATCCGCGCCCGAGGAGAACGCCAGTCCCTGTTCCCCGTCCCGAATCGCGAGGAGTGCGCTGTCGTCGCCCGGGCCGGTCGCCGTGCGTACCTGCACCTCGTGATCGTACTGCCGATAGACCCAGCGCTTGCTCGCGGTATTCGGACTGCCAACGATGGTCTCGAAAGCGTGCTGGAAGTCGACATCGGTCGGCAGATCTCGTGCTTGCTCCTCGGGTTCGACGCTGTCGAGGTCGTTCATCGGCGCCCCCTCGCCCAGGAACTCCGCGTCGCAGTCGACCACCGTCTCGCCCTCGAACGTGCAGTGGTAGGTGCCGTCGGTTACTTCGCCGATGACCGAGCAGCCAAGATCGAACCGTTCGGCGAGTGCGCGCACGCGCTCGACGTTCTCGGGTGTGACCTCGTAGGCCATCCGCTCCTGGCTCTCCGCGAGCAGGTACTCCATGGCTTTCATGTTCGGCTCCCGCTCGTGGACGTCCGATAGCTCGATGTCCGCGCCCAGGCCACCCTTGGCCACCATTTCACTCGTTGCGCCACCGAGGCCGGCCGCCCCGAGGTCCCTGGCTGACTCGATGAGTCCCTCGTCGATCAGCGCCTCGTTGCACTCAATGAGGAGTTTCTCGGTGTAGGGATCGCCCACCTGAACCGCCGGGCGGTCCTCGGTTTCCGCGTCCTCGCCGAGGTCCTCGCTGGCGAAGGAGGCCCCACCCAGGCCATCCCGGCCCGTCGAGTTCCCGACGAGAACGAGTTTGTTGCCCGGTTCCTGGGCGACGGCAGTGACCAATCGATCGGGGTCTTCGATCAGTCCCACACAGGCGACGTTGACGAGTGGGTTTCCTTCGTACCGGTCGTGGAACGCGACGCTGCCGGTGACGGTCGGCACGCCGATACAGTTCCCATAGTGGCTAATCCCCTCGACGACACCTTCGAAGAGATATCGGGAGTGTTCACGCTCGAATTCGCCGAAGTACAGCGAGTCGGCGAGTGCGATCGGATAGGCGCCCATGGAGAGGGTGTCGCGGACGATGCCACCGACGCCCGTCGCGGCGCCGTCGAACGGATCGACGTAGGAGGGGTGGTTGTGGCTCTCGATGCCCAGCGTGATGTACGACCCGTCCTCGTCATCGGCAGCCGTCGGGAGGGCGACGACGGCGGCGTCGTCACCGGGACCGATGACGACCTGGTCACCGCTGGAGTCGAACGCGCCCAGCAGCGGGCGCGAGGAGCGATAAGCGCAGTGTTCACTCCAGAGATTTTCGAATAGTGCGGCCTCGGCCTCGGTCGGCTCGCGACCGAGTTCCGCGACCACGAGTTCGTGGTCGCCAGGGGACAGACTCATTGGGCGATGGTAGCCCCAGGCCGGCTAAATCGCTTTCCATGCTCGGCGCGGGTCGAGTGGATGCGGCGATGTCGCGGGCGCGATTCCGGCTGGAACGTCACTGCGGATCGAGTTCCAAGTCACCCAATTTTTGTCCCAGGTACCAACCGAATCATCATCGAGATTGGCCGGCTTGATTCCCGCGAGCACCCGCTCCCGGCGAAGCCGTATTGGGGACGCGACCGAATTTGGTCCATGTCCCAGGAAGACACCGACCGTACGGAAGGCGTCAATTTCAGCGACATGGAACCGATCTTCGAGGAACTCTCCTATCCGGTGACGGCCGACGAAATCCTTGCTGAGTACGGCGAGCACGAACTCCAGCGGACCAACGCGGAGCCAATCGCCCTGAAAGCGCTACTCGGGCCGTTGGGTGAGACAGAATTCAACTCCGACGACGACCTCCAGACGATGATACTCGGTCAGATGCCCGAAGACTCCGAAGGGCGGGAACATTACTCCGATCGCGGTGGCTCGAGTCCAGTGGCTACCGAGGACGCGGAAGAAGCCAACGAATGAACGATCGAGAACCCGAAAATCGGGCGGGGACGGACAACGGCCCTCGGAACGACCTCGGTCCACCGCGTTTCTGCGAAACGAGGGATTTACACGTCGCTCGCCAGCGCCTCGACGAGCGCACCCGTCGTGGCATCGACCGATCGGTCCCGCATGAAGGTGGCGATGGCGTCTTTCAGCTGGATAACGACGTCCGGTCGAACGCCCAGACCGTGCGCCATCGACGGTAGTTGTCTGCTCGTCGTTCCAAGCGCACGATGGTGCTCCTGTGTCACCGGATGCAGGGAATCGACGGATACGTCGCTTCGCGGCGGCACGCCGCCGACTTGATCCGCGATGTGGTTCAGCGACTCGACAGAGGCCAGGTGTTCCAGGAAGGCCAACACGGTCTCGTCGTGCTCCCGCTGGGCGGCTGGCACCATCGCGTTCATGTTCATCTGATAGAACTCGCTCGTTCCCGGGAACGGCAAGTACTCCCAGTCGTGCCCATAGCTGAAGGAACTGGTGTCCTTCATCCGACCGAGTGCCCAGCCACCGTTGTGCGTCACCGCTGCCTCCCCCGCGACGAACGCGGCGTCGGAGGCCGACGAGGACATGAAGGTGACATCACCCGGGGCATACTGCAAGGTCCGATCGAGTGAGTCGACGGCGCTCTCGATGGCCGCCTGGTGGCGGCGTGGCTGGCCGTCGATGATCTCCTCGTAGGCGTCCGGGCCGCCGTGAGCGATGAGGAAAGTCTCCCAGAGCTGGAGTGGCCCGAACGGATCCCGACCGTTGATGATGATCGCGGGCACGTCGAGTGCGGCATCGAGCGTTTCGAGCGCGTTCACGAACTGGGCCGGATTACTGACGGTCTCGAAGTTGACGCCGGCTTGCTGGACGTACTCGCGATTGAAGAATAGATTGTTGATCCGGTACATGTCCGTCGGGACACACCGGTAGCGGCCATCGAATCGGGCGGCTTCTTTCGCGCCATCCACGAAGTGTGCCTCCAGATCGGCCCGTTCCCAGACGTCGGTGATGTCGGCGATGACCCCAGCCTGGACTGCCAGTTCGATATTCTGGCCGGGCCATTCGATCCAGAGATCAGGTGGGTCCTCCCGTAGCACCTGACTCTTCACCACGAGTCGCAACGAGGAGACGTGATGTGAGTGATTCTCGAAGCGGACGTCGGGGTGGGTCCTGCCAAAGGTATCGATGATCTCGGTCAGCGGATCGGCCCCCTCGGCCGCCCAGTGCTGGAGAACTTCGATGTCGGCCGACACCCCGGTCGTCGAGGAAGTCGCCATTACCAAGAGAACAGTGAAATTGGGGATAAGCGTTTGGGCAGTATTCTCAGGGTTGATATCGCAATCCCGACCCGCTCCGGCGCCGCATTCACTTTCTCACTGAACGTACAGTGAATAGACGATTACCGCGAGCGCCAGCGTCGTGAGTATGCTCTCGAAGAACACTGAGAACAGCGTCGGGACGTCGAACACGATGTTCCCGATACCTGCAACGACCAATCCCATGGTCATGATCCCAAAACCGAGCGCAAGTGCTCGCAGCGAGGGGGCCTTCGTCCGGCGATACGCCTTCCAAGAGAAGTACGTAATCAGACCGCCAAGAAACAGCGTCAGCGTCTTCGCAACGATGATGCCGACCTCGGCGCTTGCCCAGTGGGGACTCACGTTTCCTTTCGCACCTCCGACCAGACGTTCGCCAGACGTTCCTCGGGCCGACGGGCACGTTTCGCGATTTCGACCTCGAAGGATCGGCCCTCCGAGAGCGCGACCACGACCGCCTCGAAGTCGATGGCGTAGCGATTCCGGTGCTGACCGTTCGGCCTGACTTCGACCTGTTCCTCGAGTAACGCGGCGTCGGTGAGCAGTTCCAGTTTCCGGTAGGTGGTCGACAGTGGCACGTCACTTTCCGACGCGATTTGGCTTGCTGTCATTGGTTCGGCAAGGACGGCGACGATCGATCGACAGTCCTCGTCGTCGAGTGCGTCGAGGACGTCCTCCAGTGCTGGAGACTCGTCCGCGAACGGGTCACGGACCATCGCGTTACCAATCCTCCAGTCGCGGTTCCCATAATCCCTCCGGCATCGTCGGCGTCCATCCTGATATCAATCCACTCAGGTTCGTGGCGGAGTGCCTTCGGCTTCGTCGCCAACATCCCGGTTCTTCAGGAACGCAGCGAAGAGAGCAGGCGAGACGAACGCGACGGCGAGGGCCGTGACGACGAGACCAGGGATCACCCCGTCGCCAGTCGAACCCATCCGTTCACCCGCCGCCGGTCCGGAGACGCTGGGAGTCTCGGCACTGGAGCCATCACCAGCACCCTCCTCACCACCCGTACCACCACTCGATCCGCCGTTACCGCTGCTCGCGTCGCCGCCACCGTCGCCGCCGCTGCCTCCTCCGCCACTGCCCGGCGCGACGCCACTGCCGCTTCCCTCGATGACTTCGAGGACGCCCTTCATGCCGAGGCTTCGATGCGGTGCACAGAAGTACTTGATCACGCCCGTGGCGTCTGGGGTATACTCGAACGTCGTCCCCGATTCGTCGGTATAGGGGCTCTCGAAGGCACCGTTTTCATCGACGACGTTGTGCCCGCCCTCGACCCACTCCCAGACGACCGTCGTGCCTGGATTGACCTGCACGGCAGGCGGACCGAAGGCATTCGGGCCGTTGTTGCCCTGCACGCCAACCTCGATAGTTACGGAATCCTGACCCGTGGCATCGATCACGGTACCATCGAAGTTACCAACGTCGTCCAGCCAACCATCGTAGCTGCTCTGTGCGGCCGCGGTCCCTGTCGTGGAGAGTGCGGCCGCACCGACGGCCACCGCGCCACCTGCTCGGAGCAGCCCACGTCGAGTTACTGTCGATTCGCTCATGACGAGTGCAATTTCGAAGTAATGGCTTAACCGCCCTCCGGCCGTTCCCAGTTCCTGGGAATGCCCCTCTGGGGGTATATTTCGCCCCCATGAATTGCCGACTGTCTATGACGGAGCAAATTGGTGCGCCCGGTTCGACGATGACGCGTCGTGACTTCGCGAAAGCAACCGGCCTGGGTGGGACGGCCGCACTCGCGGGCTGTCAAACGCCCGGGAATCTCGCCGAACCGCCCCAGAATCAACAGAACTCCGCCCAGTCGAATCTCCCGACGACCTCGCCACCCGAAGTCGTCGACCTCGACGAGAAGGGCGGGAAGGTGACGATGAAGAGCATGCCCGCACGGCACGACGTCCACCCGCTCGACACGATGGGTGGGCCGATCGAGTTCCCGCAGGTGTGGGCGTTCCAGGCGGACGACGGCGAACCGAGCGTTCCCGGTCCGATCCTTCGAGCGACGGAAGGCCAGACCCTCGAAATCACGCTCGACAACACCGAGGGTGGGCGACCCCATACGCTTCACTTCCACGGCGTGCGAAAGACCTGGGAGAACGACGGCGTGCCAACGACGACCGGCATCACGGTCAACCCCGGGGAAACCCACACCTACGAAATCGAGGCGAACGTCCCTGGAACGCACGTCTATCACTGTCACTACCAGACGCCCCGACACCTGGAAATGGGGATGTTCGGCTTCCTCCGCATCGATCCGGTCGACTACGAACCGGCCGATCGGGAGTACTTCCTCAGCGTGCGTGAGTGGGACTCGCGACTCCACCGCCAGATGGCTGGCCAGGACGCAAGCTACGACCCGCGAAATCGACACCCGGACGTGTTCACGGTCAACGGCAAGGCAGCACCTCGGACGCTCCATCCGGAAAAGGGCTCGCCACTGATCGTCAGCGAGGGCGACGACGTTCGCATCCACTTCATGAATGGCGGGTACATGTCCCACCCGCTCCACATTCACAATCACCGTTTCCAGTTGACCGAGAAAGACGGCGGCACGATTCCGCCCGGCGCCCGCCACGACATGGACATCACGAACGTCGCGCCCGCAGAGCGTCACACGATCGAATTTACCGCGGACGCAGATCCCGGCGTCTACCTGATGCACTGTCACAAAGTGAACCACGTCATGAACGGGCGGTCCTACCCGGGTGGCATGCTCACCGGGATCGTCTACGAGAGCGTCATGGACAGTGACATCTTCGCCCAGTTGATGGAATACGCCGGCTACGAGGGGTAGACCGGCAGTTCGAGACGCGTGATTCCTGGCTACCCTCCCGCTGGCCCCGCTTTGCTGCATCGGCGCGCTTTTGACCACCGATGCCGTACCCATGGCTGTGCTTTCCGCGGAGCTCCACGCGCATTCCAAACTCTCGTACGACGGGCGGGACTCGATCGACCTCCTGATCGAGCAGGCCGCCGCGGTGGGGCTCGACGCTCTCGCGATTACTGACCACGACGAGATCGAGGCGAGTCTACGGGCCGTCGACCGCGCCAGTGAGTACGGCATCCTGGGAATCCCCGGGATGGAAGTCTCCAGCGCCGCAGGCCACGTTCTCGCACTCGGCGTGACCGAGGCCGTCCCGCCCGGCCGCTCCTTCGAGGAAACCCTCGCCCTCATTCGCGATCAGGGGGGCGTCGCCGTCGTGCCACACCCCTTCCAGGAGTCACGTCACGGCGTCATGGCGAATATCGACCGGGAGACGCTGGCGACGGCGGACGCGATCGAAGTGTACAACTCCCGCCTGCTTACCGGCTGGTCGAACCGGCAGGCAGAACGATTCGCCCGGCGCAACAACCTGCCGATGACAGCTGGTAGTGACGCACACATCAGCGAAATGGTCGGCCAGGCCGTTACCCGCATCGACGCCGCCGACGCCGACCTCGACGCGATCCTCGACGCCATCCGCGATGGACGGACGACCGTCGAGGGCAAGCGAACCCCGTGGCGAATCAGTCTTCGCCAGGCCGCCGGTGGGGTGAAGCGACGGATCGCCAATCGCCTCGCGGGGATGCGCTGAGGATGGGAGACGACCGAGCAGACATGGAAGCGGCACAGGCGAGTGGTGATCGCGAGGACGTTCTCGATAGCTGGAACCTGCCCGATCCCACGCCGGTCGCTGACCGGGAGGTCGGGGTCGAACGCGTCCGATCGGCTATCGAAACGAGCGTCCATTCGATCGAAGCGGACGGACTCGCGGTCGCGTTCTCCGGCGGGATCGATTCCGCCATCATCGCCGCCCTGATTGACGCGCCGCTGTACGTTACTGGATTTCCGGACAGTCACGACGTCGAAGCAGCACGGTCGGCGGCCGCGGCGATGGATCGCGACGTGACGGTGGTCACACTCGATCACGACGCTCTCGTGGCCGCGATTCCGCGAGTCGTCGAAGCCACCGGTCGTCGAAACGCGATGGACGTTTCCATCGCGCTGCCACTGCTCTTGACCGCCGAACGCGTCGCTACGGACGGCTACGACCGTCTCGCCGTCGGCCAGGGTGCAGATGAATTATTTGGGGGGTACGCGAAAGTCGCGAAAGCACCGAACGATCCACGGGTCGACGCTGAGACGGTTGCTGGTGCTCGTCGCGAGGTCCTCGACAGCGTCCCACAACAACTCGAACGGGACGTCAGCGCGATTCGCTCGGCCGGCGTGGACCCCGTGGCACCGTACCTCGATAATGGCGTGATCGAGGCTGCGCTGGCACTGCCTGGGAATGCCCTGGTGACCGAGGACGGCACCCGGAAGTGGGCGCTTCGCAAAGCGTCTACCGACTGGGTACCGGCCGCGGTCGCGACGCGTGAGAAGAAAGCAATGCAATACGGCAGTCTCGTGTCCCGAGAGATCGATCGACTCGCACGACAAGCGGGGTTCAAACGGCGAATGGACGACCACGTCGGCCAGTACATCGACTCACTCTGTGATTCTCCGCCCAGCGAGGGGCCGAAGTCTGCGGACGATAGCTAGCAGCATTGCGCTACGGTCCGCATGACCAACTCTCAGCAACCGGCTCTGATAGATCCAACTACTGAGTAACGCAAACGAGTGGAGATTGAGGAGCCGCCACAACCGAGACGTATTGAAAGCCCCGCGGCGCTGGGCTCGGGCGGCTCGCTGCGCGCTTCGGCTCGCTTCGCTCACCTCCAGTGCTTACATCGCCGTCCTTCGCCCACCGCCG